>OGGV01000296.1_pt1 | contig 37596 bp, 49 predicted proteins | sample 1571301 | NCBI WGS metagenome assembly OGGV01 (sample SAMEA2582072, study PRJEB24529) | metagenome | biome: Human gut stool | place: China | collected 2011
TGCAATAGAGCATTGGACGATAGCCAGCAGACTTGATTCTATCGCAGAAGGCAATGACAATGCTTGTAAGAGCATCTTTGCCTAATTTTGTTTGTGAAGAATCTTCAATGTCAAAAGCAACAGGTAAATCTATCTTATAGTTTTTTATTGTTTTTAAGCAAAAATCAGCTTCTTTTTTTGCTTCGGCGGCGGATTTTGCATAACTATAATGGTAAATGCCGCACTTAACACCAGCTCGCTGAGCGTTTGTAATATTGCGCACAAACTTATTATCAACTTGATTAGGATTTTCTACGCCGAAACTCGAACGAATCATAGCATATCTTACGCCTGATTTATAAACCTTATTCCAGTCGATATTGCCATTCCAAGTACTTACATCAATAAGCTTCTCTCTCATTGCAAATACCCCATTTCCCTATAATAAGCCTTTTCTGCCTCAATTTCCTCTGCTGTGACACTGTTAATGTCATCATCAGTTATTTCCATACACTCTTTAATTTCGTCATTCGTCTTGCCGTATGCAAGTGCTTTGATAAGCTGTCTTTTAGTCTGTTCTGTCATTATAATACTTCCTTTCATTGTTTAATCCGTTCAGTCCTCCGCTTCTGGCAAGCTCGCAATACTCGTTAACACAGATAAAATGCCTGCCAGTAAACTTGCAGAGCCTAACATAGCCCAGTTTACATCTTGCATAACTGCTGATACACCAATTGTAGCAACCGCCGTCTGAGCAACTGTTCTAATTGCTCTTATGCCTGCTGCTTTAATCCATTTTTTAGCTTTTGTACTCATCATATTTAACCTCTCCTTCTCCTTCATTTTGAATCTTGTTCTAAGTCGCTGATACGGTGATTGATAACCTTGATTTCTTCATCATAAAGACTGGTTGCCGTTGTGACAGTTTTCTCAATTTCGTACATTCTCTCAACAAGATGATTATGCTTGTCAACCTTTTTTTCAAGCTGTTCAAGGCGGTAGAGATTAAGCTTTGAGGTAACTAAAATACCGCCAAGAGAACCTATAAGCGAGCAAAGTGCAGATAATAAACTTAGTATAATTTCAACATTCAATTTTCATCACCTCTTTTCAATTAAGTTTTAATCAATGTATTGCTATCAATAGCGAAGTATTTGTTGCTATCAATAATCAATATGCTTCCTGATGTGACATTTGAGCAATCATACACATTTTTCATATCGTATACAGCACTGCTATTTTGCACAAGCGGTTTACTTTCTATAATTTCTACATTTTCATCTCGACTATAAAGCAAACGATTAGTTGTTTTATAAATTTCTCCCTTATGATTTTCGTCTGTACGAATAAACTCCGATTTGCTTGCTATTGTATTAATACTATTGCTATAAGCTACAATGTTAAAATTCTGCTCGTGGTACGACATTAAATTGTACTTATAAGCATTCGGCAGAGATTGATTATGGTCACTAAACAACATTACTACTGTGTTATCGTTTGAAATTAACATAAAGTTAAATGTTCTCGTTGCTATATCTGTTACGAATTTCATAGCACTTGAAAAAAACAAGCCCACACTTGATTTATCCACATTATTGATTACTGTCTGTATATTATATTGATAAGTTGACTTATTAATCGCCACGGCTCTTATAAGCTTTATCTTATAGCAGTTATTCACATCAAAAATTATAGTAACGATATGAGATGAATCTTCATTAGCAAACTCTGCGTCAATATCTGTTTCGCAAGTAATTCTGTTATCTGCTAATGTTAATTCATTTGCAAATGCTTTGATAAAATCCTTTTCTGTGCCGTTTATGCTTACTGATTTATTTATGTAGCTCATTCTGTTTCCTCCTCGTCATTAGCCGTTATAATTGCAATTGGATATACAATCTCTACTTTATGCTTATTAAGCCAAGCGGCAATACTTGCACTATTCTCATCACAAGTACCAGTCGGCAGAACAATATACAATGCTTGAACGTTATTTATGTATATAGCTGTATCTGATACAGCTGTTAAAGTTTTTTGCTTACTTACAGATAATCTATTGCAATATACATTTGTTGCCTGTGGTTCTATCAAATCATTAAATGTTGTCTTTGTATAACCTATCGCAAAATATCCATTCGCAACTCTTGTATCCCCACTTTTTATAATTGCAGTAATTTGAGTGTTTCCATCAATTACAGCGTATCCGCATTTTTTCTCAACTGATACTACACCATCTGTAATCGCAATTGTATCGCAAGTGTTATCAGGCAAACTATACAATTCTATACCATTTACTTTCCTGCACACAAAAATTGATGGATTATCAAGTGATTTAGTGCCACTGATTATTTCTATTATTTTGCCACTTATTATATCCGGTAGATTATAATACTCTATTGGTATACTAAATGCGTGTGTCTTTACTGCAAAATGTAGCGGCTTAACTGTATAATGGTCTGACTTGCCGCCGCTGGGCCTATCGAGCTTGGCTTTCAGACCTACTTTAGACTTAACAACACCTTTCATCATACATCACTCCTTTTGCGTCAATGTATTAGTAACAACAAATTCACTGCAATCTATGACGATATAATATTCTCCGCTTGCAGTTTGCAAAGCAACTTCATATAAATAGTTACCAAGCAAGTTTTGTGTGTCAGCAGGCTCAAGCGTTATATTATAGCCATCACCATCTTTACTATCTGAGGTTGATACTTTTTTAATAGCGTAGTCAGTAGCAGATAGTGACTTTTTAACGCCAAAGATAAGTTTATCTCCACTTTCAAGAGCATAAATTGTATTGTCATTGTTATAGATAACAATATTAATAATCTTTGTTGTGCCACGCTGTATAATTAGATTTGTATTACCTTCGATATTTAGTTTGGCAACTTGTAATGATATGCCGACAATTCTCAAATCTTCATTGGCTTTCGTCAAAACAACAGCACAATCAAAAATACCTGACTGCTCTGTAAAATCATCCGATAATTCAAATGATACCACACCATTTTCAGCGTCCTCAATCATTCCCTCAACGCTTACCGCACCATCAGAGCGTATTTCGTACAGTTTAATTGTAAAGCCTGTTAAGTCAAGCATTTTATTTACAACTGTTGCGTTTGAGGTTGGAATAACTACACCCGACTTTTCGATGATATTGCAAATAATCTTTCTGCTATCAGCTTCACCTTGTACAGCATAGAGATTGACTTGATTCATCTCATAAGCATTGAGATTGACTTCATATTCCATTTATATCACTCCCAACTTAAAACATTACAAGCAATACCATCAACATAAACTATTGAAAATATTATTTTATGACCATTTATGTAAATATCTTTTCCATTTATATAAAGTCCATCTCCGTCATATCCTTTACCCACACGAAGCATAGACCCTACTGATACACTATTTAAATTTTCCATACTGCAACTTGGGTTTCCTTGATAATCATATCCTGGATAAAATATTTGTTGTTCAGTATCGTTGTGTGCAAAAAATATCATTCCATTTTTCATTCGTAATGAAAAATCTCCGCTTGTTGATGCAGATATAAATTCCCCAGAAGAAAGATTAAACGAACTCGGATTATTTCCCAAGCTTTCAATTTTTCCAGCTTTTATAAGATTGCCATTCAATATACCTGTTGTTATCTTACTTGCACTTAGTGTACCTGCTTTAATAGTCTCACCGCTCAGTGTATCAGTTTTTATTGTATTGCCGTCAAGAGTTCCAATTTTAATTGTGTTACCGTTCAATGTTCCTGACTTAATAAGGCTTGCATTCAGAGTCCCTGCGTTTATCCAATCTGCGACTATACCCTCTGTTGCAAGGATTTTCAAAACCGCATTTCCGTTTTTATCAACTCCCGCTACATATGTCTTACCGCCGTCAGATGATATAAAAATACCGTCAACAGTCTTTTTCCATATAGTTTTGCTATCGGATAAATTTTCTTTATCGTGCATATAACAAATAATTGAGCCGTCATCTTGGCTTTCTATTGTTTCATAATATCCCATAGCATTTGTTGCAAGCTGATTCATCTGCTGCACTCTGATGTCATACTCGGATATTTGCATTTCCGCTTGCTTCTTAGCCATAGCGATTATTGTAGCTGATTGGCTTCCTCCGGCACGATTCTTTTCGTTGAATGTTTCTGCGTCACAAGCTATCTGCATTTTATTGTCAATGTTAAAAGTAACGCTTGTAATATATGTCTTGTAAGCATTTCCGCTGTAATCATATATGGTAACAATATCTCCTGCCTCTATTGACGGGTCGGAGAAGACTTCCCCTTCAAAAGGCGTTATCGTTTTTTCAATGATATTGTTATTAAAGGCTTGAGATAATGTATTAACAGCACCTTGTGCAAGCGGATTATCTTCTATATTCACTGCGTAACCGCTATGACCGATTATGTAAGTCTTAGAATCCTCATCTGCTGTGGTAATCAACGCACAAGTAACCTTAATACTACCCGATATTTTCTGTCTTTCAATAATTTCTCTGTTGGTATCTTCGTACCACCTCATATGTGCAATACCGTCTACGTCGATTCGCACAAAGCAACAAGCTAATTGTGCAACATAAGATATAATATCTCTATATGTTGTATTTTCATTTATGAAATCTTTACTTTGTACATAAAATTTACTATTTGGAAAGGCAAGCGAAGCATAAGGTACTCCGCAGGCTGTACAAGCGTCGCTGAATATCGACAAAAGCATTTGTGGGAATCTCAAGCTTGAATTATAAGGTTTATCAAACTTAGACATTGCGTCATAAGCTACAATCGAAACGAAATTTTCATTTTCAGTAATTTCCTCTGTGTAATAGATACCTTTCTTTATCCATTCGGTCTTTGTTGTACCGTCGTATTTTTGCTCAATTACTAAGCCTATCCTGACATCAAACTTTGCATTTGAAAAATCTATATCAGAAAGCTGCTTATTACTGTTGTCAAGTTCGAGTACAAGCTCTTTGATGATAGCACAGCCTACATCAAAACTGCCCTCATTAGATGTTGCGTCATTGATTTTTAAGCCGTTCTGCATTATGTCGCTATCGGTAAATATTTTTTGTGTGTTATCTGGAAAAGTACATATAACCTTTGCTTTGAAAGTTCTGCCTGACTGCTTAACCAACTCTTTATATTCTGATGATGTATTTTGCAACTATGACACCTCACATTTCTATAAAACTACACGATATATTCGTAACTCTTTGTGTTCCATCAGTCCAAAAGCTGTAATCTGCTGACATATCACCCGTATAGAATCGCCCTGTCATATATCCACCCGACATTATGTCTGGATATGTAAGCATCACAACTGCACCCTTGTTTTTGCAAAAATTTGCAAGCTTAGAACCCTCTGCCCACGAAAGCATAGTCCAAGTGAAGCTTAGAGTGCGTTTCTGTGCAATAATATCCTTTGACATTGAACCGTCACGAGTAGAGCGACCACTCTCATCACTTGATAAGTCAGATAGCTGCCAAGTACAACCTGTCGGAGAACTCATTTCAATACCGTTTATTTTAAACATTCAAAGCACCTCCATAACGCCTATTTTTCCTCTTACGAACCTTAACAATTTTTCTTTCTATAAGCTCGCTATCAAGATATGTATTGTTTACATACTGCGTTTCTTCGCTGTTGAGCAAATCATATATTTTCTGCAACATTCTAATAACCCTTTCATCACAAACAGTCGTTTGTTGAGTTTCCGCTATCATACCTTTCAACTTAGACAATGGTGAAATAACCTCCGGGTCGCTTGAAGCGTTGGGGTTATCACCGACCATAGCTAAAGTCGGAGCAGTCGCCAAGCCACCTTTGGCGAGCTTAGGTATCTGAGGAACAGGAATTTCATTCAGCCAATCGAACGGTTTCCAACCCCAGAAATCCAATCCTTTTATGGTTCTTAAGGCGGTGTTTATGCCATTGAAAGGCTGAGCAACTACCCAGTTTAAACCGTCGATAATGCCGTTTACAACAAATTTAAATGCACTTAGAATACCGTCCTTAATACCGTCAAAGATTTTTCCGCCGATTGAAAATACATTCTTAATGCCTTCCCACGCTCCAGAAAATACATTTTTAAACCAGTCAGTAACATGGGAAAACGCTCCTTGAATACCTTTCCAAATGCCACCAAAGAAATCTGATACGCCATTCCAAGCATTTTTTACACCGTTCCAAGCATTAGTAAACGCGTCACTAAACCAAGTACCGACAGCGGAAAAAGCGCTGCATATACCGTTCCATACTCCGCCGAAAAATTCTCCTGTTGCGTTCCACGCAGTGCATACACCGTTCCAAGCATTAGTAAATGCATCACTAAACCAAGTGCCAACAGAACTGAAAACATTACAAATACCGTCCCATATTCCTTGAAAGAACTCAACTACCGTATTCCAGACGGCACAAATACCGTCCCATGTGCTTGTGAAAAAGCCCGATATTGCGTTCCATACTGTTTCAGCAACGCTGCATATGCCGTTCCAAACTGTTGTCCAACCGTCTCTGAACCATTCGCAGTTGTTCCATAACCAAGTTATAGCTGTTACAACTGCTGTGATTGCAATAACAATCGTACCAAGTGGGTTTGCGTTTAGTACCCCATTCAGAGCCGCTTGAGCTGTTTTAAATGCGTTTGTAAATTTTTCACCAAGCTTCAAACTTGTTATAAAGTCTTTTGCATATAAAAGATTCAAAGCTATTGTTTCTGCTTTATCTTTTAATTTTGCCGCCACAACGCCTAAAGTAGCAGCCTTTAATAGGCCTAATGTTTTTATCAATCCTCCACTTTGTGCAATAAATGACATAATTTCTATGGATTTCCAAGCACCAAAAAATGTTGCTACCGTAATTGCCATACCTTGAACAATTCCTTGATTGTTTTTTATCCAATCAGAAACCTTTTCAAGTGCTTCTTTAATACCATTTAATACGGTTACAATAACTCCGCCCGTCCACTCTGCTATCGGTCTCAAAAAGTTTTCCCATAACCAATCAAATGTTGGTTTAAGTGTTTCAATAACTCCATTGAGAATAGATATGGAATCGGCAAGAATACCAAGAAATATAGGCACAACTTCATTCATAACCCAACTTCCAAGCGGAGAAAGAACATTTTCAATAAACCATAACAAACCATCGCCAACATTCTCCGCAAATGGCTCTAATGCCTTCCATAATTCATCGAGAGCGGAATTGATTTTACCCCAGTCTATATTGGACATCATCTGTGATATTGCGTCTATAAACCGAGGTAAACCCTCACCGAGTACCCACTTACCGATAGGTTTTAAGAAATCATTATAGAAATCTTTTAACCCCTCCCAAGCGAACTTTCCAAGTCTGTCAAACTGTTCCTTTAATCTGCCAAGTGATTTTTTTACAGGCTCTATTGCTATATTGATTTTCTCGAAAACTTTTTTAACATTATCGCCGAATTTATTGTAAGCGTTTTCGTCAGATTTTAAATTTGAAGCTGATGAAGTGACAGGCACTACTGTATTGCTTTTAGTATCGGAAGTTGTTGTATCATCAGATTCACCTGTATCCGTATCCGCACTCAAAATATTTAGCTGGTCAAAGCCTGCAACGGCTTTTTTGAGTTTCTCCGCCGCTTTGGTGCTTTTATTCAGATTGTCAGTAGATTCAGCCGTACTACTCGACAGAGCACCCGCAGAACTTGCCGCACTCGATACGGAAGCCGTTATGGAGTTATTTCCGCCCCAGCCAAACATTTCTCCAAGAGCGTTAGAAGCAGCTTTCGCATATCCTGTAAGCGTTTGAATTGCTGATGTGAGATTTTGCACGATAACTGTTGCCGCTTGTAAGATAGGCTGTCCTATTACAGCAAGCAATTGATTCCAAGCCTCTTTTAAGTTGCCTGTGACATTTTCCCAGCCATCTGCTTCTCGTGCCGCCTGCCCCATAGCACCTGAAAGCTGGTTAGCGTCTTTGACCATTTGCAAAAGTGTAAGTTGCTTTTGCGATTCTGATAAATCCTGAAAAGATTTTCCGTAAAGCTTATTTGCGGCAGTATTTCGAGTTGTTTCTGTACAGGACAAGCCAAGAGCGGCATCGTTTTCGTAGTTGCCCTTTAAAAACGATTTCAAGCTTTCTGCTGTATCTTCAAGAGAGCGGTCATAATATGCGGCACTATCTGCTGTGACCTGCAAAGCTTCTTCCATCATCGAAAGAGCATTGGCACTGTCCATACCCGTTGTTTTGGCAAAGGCGTAAATGCTCGTTCCTACGCCCTGTAAGCGTGACTGAACTATACCGCTTGAATCTGCAACTCTTTTCATAGCCGCTTCGGCGCTTCCTTGTAAATCTCCGAAAGTCTGTTCAAGCTGAGAGTTTGCGGCATTAACGCTTGCCGCCGATTCAACGCAATCCTTACCGAACTTTATAACCGCCGCAGCACTGAAAGCCGCAGCCGCCACGCCTGCTATTTTTTTAAAAGCTCCGCTGAAAGAGCTTTTCATAGATTTAGCCGCATTATCAGCAGTCTTGTTTAAATTTTTTAATGACTTTCTGAATTTAGACGAATCAAGATTCAATTCAAGAGCTATCTGACCTACTATATCACTCAATATAATTCCTCCTTTCATCTAAAAATTGCAAAATAAAAGCGCACACCATTTCTGATGTACGCTTAGCTATTAAGTTTTAAATTTTAATTTTTCGCTAAAGCCAAAGATTGATTATATTGTTCTGCAAGTGCAGTCATCTTAAATTCCGCTGACGGGTCTATTTTATGTACAATATTTTCAAGTTCTGTTATGTCTATTGCGAAAAACTCCTTTCGTTTATTAACTTTATTAACTCTTTGATTATCAAGAATCTTATGCAAATTATTTTCTAAATCTACTGCATTTTCAGAGAAAATAAAACTATGAACATCAAAAGGAAATGGCACACTTGCACTTCCAAGTTCGTCAACTCTTTCTTGAGGGTCTAATCGTCTTGTCATACCTATTTTAAACACATTATCACCAAATGAACCTATATTGCTTATAACATATACATGACCTGCTTGCCCGTTTTGAAGATTAATAATTTCTTCTTTCTTGCTTTCAACCTTTGTAAGCATTTCTTGAAGTTCATTGAGCTTCTTTTGTAGTTTTTCTATCTCATCAGAATTTGATGTTGATATTGCCACTTTAACATTTTCAATTTCATTTTTATATTTCTGTTCTTCTTTTTCAACTTGTTTTTGCTGTTGTTCCAGTATTCTTTTTTCTTCTGCTTCTTGCCTCATTTGTTCTTTTAAAGCTCGTTGTTCTTCTTTTACTTTTTCTTTCTGAACATAATATTCATATTCAATTTCAACAGCTTCAATATAAAGTACCTCAATCTCTGAAATGAATTTTTGAATAGTTGGTGCTATTGATTGATTTCCATTAGCTGATATTTCGTAATATTTCTTTGATAATTCTTTGATACGGCTCTTTGATTTGTCGATAGTACCAAATTTCAAATTTAGCAACACATCTTGTAATTCTGCTTCAAGAGCCAAAACCATTAATTGATATATTGCTTTATTTCCTTTTGCGGTATACCTCGATTCATATTTTTCTATAATTTGTTTTGTATTTTCTCTATTCAGATTAAAAAGTTTTCGCAAAGATGGTGTATCGAGAGAGTTAATGTGCATATCATATACTTCTTGCATTAAATCTTTTGAGGTAACCATAAGTTCTGGAACTACAAAATTTTCAGTATCAATAGCTTTATAAATAGCTTTTAAAGCTGTATTTGCAGACTTTATTTTTAACTTTATAGATTGCAATTTTTTATCAAATTTTACTTCATTTGAACTATATTCTAATGAAGCCGCTTGAATATTTGATTCTAAAGATTCCTTTTCTTTGATAAGATTTTGAATTTCTATGCGAATAATTTCTTGCTGTTCTCCATTTATAGATGTAGAAAGTTTTTCGTAATTTGACTTATAATTTTCCAAATCAGTATAAATTGATTTGTTTTCTAATTGCAATTTATCTATTTGCTGTTGTAAAGCTGTCATTTCTTCTTTTAAAGATAACTTCTGTTTCTTTTCAAACAAATAATGTTTAATTAGAAGTATTAAGCCTATCACAAATGGAATTATAAAAACTGAAAATATAAAAATAAAAGATATGAGCCATGTTTGTAAATACCAAGGCTTTGAAATAATTAATTTATTGTTCTTTGGTAAATTTTGATTTTCGCTAATTGTACTCATTTCACACAACCTCCTGAGAATTTTGTAATTATTTGTCAAAATATTACCATAAATCACAAAATTTTTCAAGAGTTTTGTCAAATATTTTATTTAGCGGCAGATATAAACATCTGTTTGAATTGCTCGAGAGCAATAGAAGAATCCTGCTGGGTAACTTGCTTAGCTCTGCGGTTTCGCCAATCTGAACGGATTTTCTTTTGATGTGCAGTGAAGTACTTTAGCTTTTCTGGGTCGTTTTCCGCTCGTATCTGCACGATTCTGCCAAGCGGAGAATCCGCACTTAAACCACGCAGTAACGAGCAAAATTCGCCCCATTTCATATGTTTGAAGTCCTCTGAATATATTCTAACCCCATACTCCGACAAAAACGAGGAAACTATTAAATCAAAATCTTCTATTATGTCGTAGCAGGGGTCGCTGTTTCCCCCGGCTCTTCACCGCCTGCGACAATCTCAACTGCCGACTGTACAAGAGTTGTGAAGTCCTCAAAATTAAGCTTTAACTTCTTGAGCTTCTGCATTTCTGATTCATCAAAGAGAATATTGCACATATCGCTTATAGTTTCAGGTGTGACATTGCCGTTCAATTTTGGCAGGATTTCAAGAAGTGCTACTGCCTCATCATTCACTGTCAAAACTGTATCCTTAATTTTAATTTGTGGTTTCTGCTCAAAATTGAGCTTATCTGTAATATCAATAATCTTTGCCATAATTAAAACTTCCTTTCTTAGCCTGCTGATGTTACTGTTGGCTTACCTCTTGACATAAGGTCAAATTCGAGTGTGCCTACTGCTGTGCTATCGCCTGCTCCAAGAGCGGTAACATTGATAACGACATCAAGCTTAACAACTGTGCCGTCAGGGAAAGTCCATTTAAGCACAGCATTACAATCTGTACCATTAAGAAAAGCCTTGCCTGCAACAAAATCATTGCCTGTGTCGCCAATATTACGCTTGCCTGATACTGAAATTGTTATAGATTTAGCTGTTTTAAGTCTGTTTGTCCAACCTCCAGCTTCGTATGGTTTCCATTCTTCTACACCATCATCAAACGATACTGAAAAGGTTTCCATATCAGCTATTGTATTTGTGGATTCTTCGCTTGCACCAATCGCAAACTGATTTTCATAACAAGGAAAAACACCTGATGTTATATTTGCCATAAATAATTACTTCCTTTCATAATAAATATCAAATTCAATTACATATTCATAAATGCCATTATCGTCCGTTCCTACGCTTACGGGTTCAGATTGTAATAGCTTTATGAAATATACTTTCGTATCATTAAGCAGAAATGAAGAAACCGCCTCAAGCTGTTCGTATAGCTTGTAAGCGGTTTTCTCTGTTTCTGTCGAGTTTTTATTCCAGTGTATAAGCACCGAAATAGGTTTAATATTATAACTTGATTTACCACCGACAGCTCTTACAGCCTCAATTGTTGATTTACGCTGATAAACGCAAATTGCTTTTTCTTTGTTTGCGTCAAGCTTACCTGAGTAGTAATAGTCGGCAATATTAAACTGTTTAAGCCAATTACGTATATCAGCTAAATAAATCATCTCATTAACCCTCTCATAATTCTTGCAAAAGCTTTATTACAGAAATCTTCGTGCTTTCCGCCTTTTTGCCAATCCTCGAACCAGTGAGCTTTGGCGTTTGGATTCTCATCTTTTTTGAAATTGTATTCAGGGTGATAGTAAAGGCGGCGAGCATAAGGTGTTGAAGACACAATAGAAACTTTGCCTTGATTACTTTTTGATGTATCAACAAAAGTGCTTTCGTTCTGCAGTGCTCCTGTGTTTCTTGGAATAACCTGTGCTTGAACTACCTCCGTATGGAGTGCTTCTGCCGTCTGCTCAAGAGCTGCCTGTGCTTTTGCTGTAATAGCTTTTATTGCTGTTTGATTTATCTTAATTTTTGATGTGACTTTCACTATATCAAGTCCAATCTCGTATAATTGACTGTGCCGTCAGGATTTCGAGCTTTTTCACCCTGATAGATTTTCCGCTTAACTCCATTCACAATAACCTCGCCGTTTGAAAGCGTCGATAATTCAGGAGCAATATCACCGATAAAATAAGCCTGTGCAGATAACTGCACAAGCTGTTTATCGGCTGTAAGAACGGTTTTAGCCTTGTCTTGATAATTGCATAAGGCATTGATTTCAAGAGCCTTTAGCGGTTCTCCGTCCTCACTTAAACCCTCTTGATATACCGTAATTGTAATCGGCGTAGTACATACAGATTTAAGCACCAAGCAAGGATATTTCATCTCAGCACCCCACAGCACAAGCCTGTTGACATAAGCCTGCTATAAGTAATCTGACGAACTATACAGCCATTCTTAACGCAAACACCTGTATTATAATCAAACTGCATTGATACGCCGTTTATACCGTATGATTTAAGCACTGTATCAAGCATATCTGCATATTCATCATAGAACTGCACAATCTCGCAACAGCACTCTGTTATGGTTTCCTGTTGATAATCCGTTAAATTATCAAAACCCTTTCCTATGATTCTGTTATAGGTCAAAGTGTCAATTATTCTGCTTGCTTTACGGACAAGATTATCAAAGCTTTCAGGCACTACCGTATAATACTTTAGATAATCTGCTTCCGTTGCATAATTCTGCATAAATCATCACTCCACATAAGAACAGTAGATACCTGCAAGCTTGTTTTCATAGCAATATGCATAAAGGTTATTGTTGCGGTACTTGAATACATGGCTGTCGCCCTGCTGGTCCTGGTCTGGGGAGAAATACTTGATGTACTGGTCGATAGCACAAACGGCAGCGGACTTTTCAACACAAAGGAAGTTTACATTCTTGCCAACACCAATAAGCTCATAATATGTATTCAAAGAGGATTTTGCAGGAGAGGAAACCTCAGAATAAACGCCGTCACTTTCAGTGTAATACTTCTTGTTCTTCACAACATCAGTGTCTTTAGTCTTTACATACTGACCTTCGGATTTCTTAAAGCCGTAATTTGTAGTACCGTCATTAAGAGTTATTGCAGTATACATTCTTGTCTGAGGTACTTCGATTATGCTCGAAAACTTAGAAAGAACTGCCCTTGACTGAGTTGTATCAAGGTCGTCAATACTTGTTCTGAGTGTCGGAGTGATGAAGAGTATACGACTTTCTGTCGGTACTTCTGCTTCGTCCATTGCGTTTGAGCAAGCACGCAAAGCACTAATAACTTCCGAACCATTAGAAAGCTTTTCAGCCTTTGTTGTGATGCCCTCTGTGCTGCAAATCTTTGCAATTCGTGCGGCATCTGTTTCAGGTACAACCTTAGTACGGATAAATTCGCCTGAAAGCTTTGCAAATGGAGTTTCGAGAGCCTCGTCATTATCAAGTCTATCAATTCTTAAATCCTGAGAACGCTCCTTATCATACTTGACTGTTTCCCACACAAAAGATGTAGAACCCTTTGTATAACCGTCGTTACGGCTAAAATCGCCCAGTCCGTCCATATCAAGCTTAGCAATCTTTATTTCGCCATTACTGCCCTTTTTTACTGTTACCTCATCGCCCTCAAGGATTGAAGTTTTACTTGCTTCCTTATAAACCTCGTCAAGCAATGGAAGATATACTGTTGATAATTCAATATTATTCATAAAATTTCCTGCCTTTCTTAATTTTTAAGTCCGAACGCTTTTCTAAGCATAGCGTTCTGTTTTTCTTTGTCTTCGCTGTTATCGCCGTCAGCACCGATTTTCTGAAAACCACCCTTTGATGTTTCACCTTTTAGCTGTGGAACATCTTCAAGGACCTTGCTTACGACTGATTTCAGTTTTTCATCATTAATTTTTCCACTTTCATCGGTAACGCCCGAAAAATCAGCCAATTTCAAAATATACGGTACCGTATCGGCTGAAATACCAAGCTTGAAAGCAGTAAGCGTTGCTTGCTGATTAAGTCTTGCGGTCAGCTCTGACTGCTTGTACTGCTCAATCTGAGCCTGCATAGCACTAACATCAGGCTTATTCTTTTCCCTATTTGTTTTATAGGTGTTTATCGCCTGTGTTATTTCCTCCTCGGTCATTCCCTGCTGTGCAAAGTATGACTTTAAGGCGGCATTGCTTGCCCTCTGCTCTCTTGCCTGCACCATGCTGTCGAGCTGTTCCTGTGTATAAGTTGCCTGTGTTCCGCCTTTGGCAGCGTTGCCCTCTCCGCTCGTATTATTCTGCTGAGCGTTAGCAGTCTGTTGTGTTTGCTGTTCTGACATAATATTCTCCTCCGTTTTATGCCCGTCGGCTTATTCCTCAGCTTTTAATGCCGTCAGAGTTTTGGGCATTAAAAAAGCACCTTGATTTCTCAAAGTGCTTAGTTTCTTTTTATGAATCGTTCTTCGATAAACCTGCGTACTTTCTCTTGCTTATCCTCAGACAGTTCCTCGAATGACTTATCCAAATTCGCAGTCGTCGTGTATTTTACTTCAAGCTCATCAAGCTTATTTGCAAGTCTTAAAATCTCTCCGCTAAGTTGTATGGTTTCGGAAACATCATATATTCCACTTTTTTCTTGCAGATTTTCAAGAATTTTAATTTGAGATAGCAATTTTTCTTTATACATATTATCACCACCTTTCAGCCATAGAAAAACCGCCCTCAAGGAGCGGTTGAATTAAACTATTTACTTACTATAATAATTTGTTTTAATTATTTCAATGATTGCAGGATTATTACCTGTATATTTTTCTACTCCTAAAATATCAAGTGCTGCTATTGCACTTTCTGACACTTTATTCATCATAGCAATTCTATCATCACTTTTCATTTTTTTTAATCTTGTGATAATTTCATTATCTGAAATGTGCTGTATGCAGCACGCTCTAATTGCATAAATGCAATCTGTCGCATTATCGGATTTTAAATCATTTTTAATCATCATTAAAGAGTTTCGCATACTTTTCATCTCTTTTCTTTATTTCGGCAATTTCATTTTTAAGATTCGTTCTTAGTTCATCTGCAATGTCAGGCCTGCCTAAGTCTTCCGCTAATTTAATTTCAATAGCATAAGCATTTTGTTCCCGTCTAATATGTTCATCAACATCCCATACAGCTCTTGAACCGTTCCAGCCGGCTTCCATATCATCTTTTGCGTGCTGGGCTTCATGCAAATACGCTGAATAGCTTGCGTTAGGAGTAACAGAAATAACACCAGGCTTACCAAACTGCGTTGATTGATATGCTAATGCACCACCAGAATTAGCGTTAATTTCAACGCCCATATTTGAAAGATCCTTTAACAATTTTTCAAGTTCTTCAGGATTTGAAGATTCTGCACTTCCAAAAGCATCAAACATGGGATCACTTCCGTCTTTTTTGAACAGTCCATCTCCTATTTCTATTATATCATTATCGTCTGAATTTTCAACAGTTTTTTCAAGTTCTTCCGCTTTCTTTTTCCACTGTTCAGCCCTTGCACCATAGGCTCTTTTGTTGTCTTTATCGAGAGAGAACTTAGACATACGCTCCATTCGCTCAGCTTCGTTCTGAGCGTAGTTTTGCTTCTGGGCGTTGTTATATCTCTCCGCAAGTTCGTCAAGCTCATCGGCGGTGTATTGGCTGTTTTCTACCGGTGTGCTTATGCCCTCAAAATATGTAGTGTGCGCGTCCTTGCAATTTGGGTGATATAAGCCTTTCTTTATAGCTTCTGACAAAAGCGGATATTTAACGCCCGTAACGGGAGATATGCCGTTCTTGGGTCCTCCACTCCACACATCATCAATGAACACTCTGCCAACGAAAGGAGCACACAACGGACAAGGGTTTCCACGCTTGTTAAGAATGACAGTATATATTCCCCATTCCTGTCGCTTAGCCCCCTCGCCTTGAAGATATGCTCTTTTATTTGCTGTACGCAGTGCCATTTCTGCATAGGACTTGATATTTACTCGCCTACCGTTTCGGTACTGTATGCAGTTGATACCAGCTGAAAGAAAGTCTTTCGTTGCCATATCAACAGCTTTTGCATAAGTTCCTGCACCCGTATTCGCCATAACCTGAGCATTGAATATAACCTTGCGGTATTGGTCATTAGCCATTCGCAGAACGGCAATTTCAGCCTTTTTCATATCGTGAGTAGTTGCTTTAATCAAAGAATTAAGCTTTCTTTCGTTCGTCTTGAAAAACTCTCCTGTTGTTTCAGCCACACCAGTAAATGCTGGCTTGCCTTTGCCTTTGAAACCACGCTTTATAGCTTGTAAAATCTGTCGTTCCTGCTTAGTGCCACCGTCGTTATAGGAATCACTCAAAGCTCTGCGGATATGCTCATTTATCGAATTATACTGCACTGTAAATCTCTTGCTATTCTTCCGTTTATAGACCTCAAGTGCCTTGAGCTGTTCTACCTGCCATTGTGACCATTCTATGCCGAGCTTTGATTCTTCGGCTCTATGACGGCTTAAATTCCTAATCATTGAGGCTATAAGCTCATTTTCGATTTTTTCAAAAGCCTTACCAATATCGTAATCAGACATTTTTTAAATCCTCATTTTTATTGGTTCTTCAATGAATGTTTCTGCTGATTGCTGTGAAACACCCAATGTTGATACTACAATAGAAATTGCTGCACCTCTTGATATAGCACCATCTTTATATGATTGTATGATATTCAATAAGCTTGCAATTTGTGCGCCGTTAAGCTTACTTGTAGCCGCATTGGAGCTGTCATTCAGTATAGGCTCATCTATGTTATTTGTGCTATTGACTGCTAAGCTTTCAGCAGTCATACTGTTAAGCATTGGCTCGTTCATATCCTGCACGCCCTGTTCAGCTTTCAGCCTTGCGACTTCCTGTTCTTTCCATTCGCTGTCTTTGCTGTCACCATAAAGCTCCTCAACACAGCTTTCAGTACTCATAATACCGCCTTGCTTTGCCTTAGTTACTGTTTCAACAACAGCTTCAAAACTTGGGTTAGCATATTCTCCAAAGTTTATAGCAACAGTCGGAGGAATAATATCAAGCTCGTGCCATATCTGATAACCACAGACAACAGCTTTTACAAGCTCCGGCATAAATTCTTCCACAAGCTGTACAAGGTTTCCTCTGGTATATAGGGTAGTTTTTTCTTTTTCTCTCTGTGCTTCGGCATTGTCCATCTTTTTGACATCAATGCCGAGCGTTGACGGCGATATTATACCTTGCAAGCATAAGTCAAGGGCGGTTATGTATGTTTGCAAGTAGCTTTCGTGTGGGATATTAGGCTGGTCGAGAGTGATTTTATTACAGCCTGTTTCAGACATATCGTTATTTGTTGAAATATATCTGTTATCAAAGGCATTAGGTTTAATAATCATACCAGTATCAGGATTTCGAGGTAACAGACATTCCGGTATATAGCTCTTTGAACGAGATGCCCTGAGTGCGTCCATCCACTGTGACCATGCTTCGTCGAGTGCATCGAAATCATCTGTCTTACCGTCAAATATATTGCTTCCTCTGCCATTATACTGTTCACTGTCGCCGAATATACAAGGCACAGCAAGCATTATGTTTTCGTCAAAGGTAACGCCCTTGCCGTCAATCCATTTCGTTTGTTCTATTGAATTAGGCGGTATCTCATCGCCGTTCTCTCTATACAAACGATATTTTATATAACCGTAGCCATAATGTTCCCTAAGCGTGTATTTTTCCTTATTGTCTATGTAATCTGTCACAAATATAACTTCTGTGATTCGCCCTCTGGTTCTTGTATACTCTACATTTTCACCCGGATAAAACTCAATAATCGGATATTCCTCGTCTATGCTCTTGTCAAAGGTAATCTTGAAAGCACCGTCACCAACAACAAGCATATCTTTGATACATTTATGCAAGAGCTTATCGCCCTTATTGGCTTTATATGTATTATCCCAAATTTCCTTTTGAGTGTCGCTATTGATAAAATCAACACCATTAAAATCATTGATGATAATATTCGACAGTGTATCAACTATCAATTTTGGCAAACCTGTATGTATCTTGCGAATTTCCATTCCCTTGGTGCAGCTTGCTTTCCAAAATACTGTTGGTGATACATCAAGCTGATTATAGAGCTGTGATAACTCATAGCTATTGCCTCGATACCATATACGATTTTTAGCAACATTGGCGTAATAATCAAGGTTTTGTTGTATCGTAATCGTGCTTTGCTGAGGCGGTTCTATCCTCAAAAAACTTCTCAACTTATCTCTCACGGTGTTAATCAGCCCCATTTATCTCACTTCCTATCTTTTTCTTATACGGCAGCCAAGCGTACTGCACGCTATTTATCATATGGTCGTTTTTATCTTCGGGAGTATTGTCCTTATCCTCCTGCCAGCTATAAATCTCAAGTTCGTTTATATAGTTTTTACAGTGTTCAAGCACAAAGAAACAGTTCTCAGCGAACCAACCGAGCTGTAAATTGATACGGTCAATAATTGTTGTTTTCTTCCATGCATTAGTAAATGTGTATATACAGCCATGCGACCTTTTGTACTTGTTAAGCTCTGTTATGGTAGCTTGGTCTGCATTGTCGATAAATGCATTTCGAGCAAGTCCCCATTCTTTTGAATTTCGGTCGAGGAAATCTATAAAATTACGAACCGTATCGCTCGGAGCAATCGGAGTTTGAAGTTCGGCGTTATTATATACTCGCTCATCAAGCAGCACACAAACACCATTCTTCGTAACGCCTATAAAGCTCATTGCGATAGTGTCGGGCGACTTCTGCGAATATGCTGTATCAAGTCCTGCGGAATACTGCACGAAGGCTTGTTGCTTTGCCCATTCTTTTGATTTAATATGCCTTTGCCTATCAAAATTGCTGAATACAAGTCCTGTCGCTCTGCCTCTCAAGCCAAGAATTTTATTTTTATAAAGCTTTGTGCCTTTCGGAGCGGCAAGTATTTTTCGTTGTATATCCTCATCAGTCAATGACAAATTATCCCTAAAAGAAAAGAACCAATACCGCCAATTTGGTACAGGTTCTTCTATAAGCTCCGACATTATTTCTTTTGGAACATCTTTAGCATATTTTTGATATGGCCGGGAACGGTTAATAAACTCTTTATAAACCGGTAAATTCGGGTCATCGGGATTAAGTGTTGCAATTAAATAATCATTTCTTGTCGACATTTCTCGCACAAACTCAATATCTGCGGTATTAATCTCATCAATGTACACACAGCCGAACTGAGCACCGAGGACCATTTCCCATTTATCTTTATTGTCATAGCCTAAAACATAAATTATCTTGCCTTCAAACTTGATATGCGGCAGCTTATAATCTTTATCGCCATTGCCACAATAGCGAGCATTGCAGTGCAGGTCGAGTATTCCGTTATCCTGCTGAATAATAGTTTCTTCGGCTTTACCTGTTGTCTTTGCGGCTATGACATGAAGCTTCTTACGGCTTGCTGACACCATACGCATAAACTTAACACCGGCACCAACTGTTGTCTTTCCGGAAGCAGTAGTTCCTTCAAGAAAATCCGCTGTAACATTCTTAGTTGAATTGATAAAGTCAATGTATTTCTGCGAAAGAGGGAAGCTATTCATCAAGTCCCTCACCGCCTAACTGCTTAAAAACATCAGCAAGTTTTTCTGATTGTTCAACCTTTGCATCAACCTTGACAGTGTATTCACCTGTCATTTTATTAAGTGTATCAACTGCCTTTATGCGGTCATTAGGTTCGTTTTCGTCATCTCTTGCAATATCCGACAAAAGCACTTGCCTATCTTTTGCGGTCATTATGCGTTCGTCTTTAAGCTTTTCTGAAAGCTCTCTGATATAATTTGCGATTGTAGTATTTTGTAGTAATTTTGAAGCATTGGTATTAGCATATTTTGCGGAATATCCTGCCTTAACAGCACTCTCAGCGGCGTTACCGCTTTGTGCATAATATTCAGCAAATTTACGCTGTCTTGCATTTAATTCATCTCTCACGGTAACACCGCCTCTCTCTATGTAAAAATAAGCAAAAGAAAAGACAGAACATTGCTGTGCTGTCTTTAATAACAAGCGGACGGATTTCAACCGTCATTGGTGTACTGAAATCAGCTCTGTTATCCTATCGTAAATAGGCTTTTTCGCCTTTCGCTCAAAGCGACAGTTTCAGCCCTGCCAGTTTTCACTCTTAAACTACTTCTTGTTATTATAATAATGCCATATTCTCTTTACTCTGTCAACCATTTTATACTCTTTTTCTGACAGTTCAAATGTGCCCTTTTCGCTATGATTATAGCCTTTATGTGTATGAGGTATAATATAAACACCATTCACCAAATGAGCATTACCGCTAATATCAATTTGCTTGCTACGCAAATTATTTTTGTCATAGTATGTAATAGCTTTCAATTCATTATTATCGTTTACTGTAACATATATTCTGCCAGTAGTCATTGTTTCCATTGGCGTTTTTGCAGATTTACTGTCATTATATTTTACAAATTTAATATTCCCCAACTGATACACCGTATGATACTCAGTACCGTACTTCTTACCCTTATCACTCATACCGCTTGAAGAGCCTCTTCCGCCCATTATTTTGACCTCCTGATTTTTTCCTGAAACGATTTTATATTGATAATATTTCCCGCACATTCCTCAGGAGCTTTGCCATAGAAAATTATTGCTTCCGGCTGTAAATGTTTCATCATTTCGTTGTAACCTTTCAAAAATAACTCTTTTGCTGTTTTATTATTCTGAGTTCCAATGCTTGAAACAGCAACTGTGCTATGCTTTGGTTCTCCGTCAAAACACCATTCAAAACTCTTTTCATTACTCCAACATATCGTGGGGATTACCTCAATGCCATACATCTGCCAATATGCTGCAAGCCAATGTTTGCGATAATGATTATAAATCTGCAACGCTGTCGGATAATCAGCGTAAAGGCTGAAATCAGGCGATAATACACAATTAAACTTTTTAAGCAAATCTATGTATCTTTCAGGATTATTCCATAATCTCATAAACTGATAATCATCAAGAAAGAAATGAATACCACAATCCGTTTTCTTGCTACTCATAGCTTCATTGAATCCAATAAAATTCCACTCAACGGCTGATGTAGGCTCGATTGTCGGAATATCTAACTTACCCTCACCAGTAAATATAGCCCTTGTGCTGTTTTCATAACTGAGTTTGTACCTGTCTTTATACAAATTTCTCACCACTCTTAAAATAACAACACAAAAGCCGCCCTATTGGACGGCTCTCATGCAAAATAACTCAGGAGGTACAAAAATGCAACTCGTATGTGGGTCAGATAACGCTCTGACGGGCGACTCATTCTTACTGAGCGTGTATTGTATGAACAACATATAGAAAGAAGAGCAAGTTGTTGGCGGTGGAGTGCTTAGCATAGTAGCTTCACACTCTCTTCCGCCCTCATCTCACAGCTTAATTATATTTCATTTGCATACTGAAATTCAATGAAATTTACTGAAATGCTTTAAGCTTTTGCCGTGTATATTATGAACTTGGCGTTCAGTGTAGTGCATCACTTTTGCTATCTCTAACCAGCTTTTATTGTTTATGTACCTTTCTGTTAAAAGTATTCTCTCTACTGGGTTATTTATCTGCTTTATCTCATTTCTTATCTGAGATTTTAAATCTACAAGCTTATCAATTTCAAGATTTATTTCATTCTGTAAATCTACAATTTTATCTATGATTCGCATAGTATTATTTTCTCCACCTGACTGTACTTTTTCTGAAATCACAGGACTTGAAATTGATGTAGCCATAAGCTTCAAACTATAAAGTTCTGACTGCTTTGCGTTAATAAGCATATCAAGTACCCTTGCCTGATTCAGATATTCTTTCGCCGTCATTCCAGTCACTCCTTAACTCCAAATACTTATTCAAGTACCAAATTGCTTTTTCAATATCCTCGTCACCGTTCTTGTTCTTATGCCTGTAAAGATACTTGAAAGCGTTGCAGATACAGAAGTTCTGCACTGCCTCTCTGCCCTGCGTTTCAAGCATTACCTCTATGCACTCAAACTTTCCTGTTTCGTAATGCATAGGGTGATTTACATTATCGTTGTTATTCAATGCTATTCCTCCTAGCTTCAAAGAGTACGCGCAACTACTTCAATATTCATTTTGCACTGCCCATATAATTTTTTAGTATGCTTAAAAGCTCTTAAAGCTTTATTCATATTTGATTTTTCCTGACGCAGATTTTGCTTTAGTTCTGTAAGTTTGTTTTGTCTTATCTGAAATCCGTTCGGGCGTCTCCCCGATTCTATGATTTCACTTAAATCAATTACATTCTGACGATATTTAAAGTAATCGCTTGAATACTGCTCAGTTTGTGATTTAAGCTCTGGTAATTGTGACTGAAGAAAGTCTGAAATTTGTTTGATTAAATCTTGCGAACAATTTGAAGCATTTATAAGTTTCAGAAACCTCTTCATTTTCGCTTTTGCGCAAGGAAAGAATCTGTCCATCGCAATAACCATACTTCCTTGTGTATCATTATGCCAATCGAGTTTTAAAGTCTCCATTTTTAACCTCCTTAATCTTCGCTTTCAATGCCGACAGCAAAGCTTCTTGCGTACCACTTTTTTCTTTCAGCGCCTCCATAACAAGCTCATCGGTGCTGTTATCAACCACCAGATGATGTATTATCACCTTGTCTTTTTGACCTTGTCTGTAAAGTCTTGCATTTGCTTGTTGGTAAAGCTCTAAACTCCAGTTAAGACCGAACCAAACTATGTGGCTTCCTCCTGCTTGAAGATTAAGGCCATAGGCTGCACTTGCCGGGTGTGCAAACAATATGTTAAGTTCTTTGTTATTCCACCTGTCTATGTCTTTCGGCGACTTTAATTCTCCGATTGTTAATTTCGTTTTAGCAAGTGCAAGTTTTAATCTATCGAGGTCGTGCTTGAAGTTATAGAAGACAAGTATCGGCTGTCCTTGTGCCGCCTCTACAAGCTCCATAAAAGCCTCTATTTTGCAGTTATGAATTTCAACAACGTTATTTTCACCATAAACAGCTCCGTTGCACATTTGCAGAAGTTTATTCGATAAAACTGCAGCCGTTCCCGCATCAAGATTGTCTTCATCAATCTGAAGGAACATCTCTTTTTCAAATTTGTCATACATTTTTCGTGCTTTGCTGTCAAGCTCCACAGGTACAACCACATCTGTTCTATCTGGCAGCTTTATGTAGTCTTCTGCTTTCATTGAAATGCAGATGTCTGATATTCTCTGCCTGATTTCTTCGGCGGCTTCCTGCTTCTCTTCAAAAGTTGAAAAATTTCCTCCATGTGTATTTTGGATGAAGTACGCTTGCCTGTACGCCGTAATTGTCCTGCCCAATCTTTCTCCGCCGTCAAGCAGGTAAACCTGCGCCCATAAATCCATCATACCGTTTGGTGCCGGGGTTCCTGTTAAGCCTACGAACTTTTTGATGTGAGGTCTGACCCATGTCAGGCACTTAAATCTCTTTGCTTTATTACTCTTAAAGCTTGAAAGTTCATCGACTACAACCATATCGAATTTCCAATCATTTCTGTAATGGTCAACCAGCCAAGGAACATTTTCACGGTTTATCACATAAACATCTGCCGGAGTATTTACAGCCCTGATTCGTTTTGATTCTGTCCCGAGAATTTTTGAAATTCTTAGGTGCTTTAAGTGGTCCCATTTTTCTGCTTCTTTACTCCAGGTTGCTTCTGCAACTTTTTTCGGTGCAATAACAAGGCATCTTTGAATCTCAAACCTGTTGTATTTCAAATCGTTTACTGCTGTAAGAGTTATTACTGTTTTACCCAAGCCCATATCAAGAAATAAGCCTACTGCCTTATCATTGATTATTCGTTGTATACAATAACTTTGATATTCATGCGGTTTGTATTTCATTTTTCAGCTCTCCAATCAGCGCATTCACCTTGGCTTTTGTATCTACATCGGCATAAACAGTAAAACCTAATGCTCTTAAAATATTCTGCTGCCGTCCCTGCATTGGTGTACTGTGCTTACCTTCGGACTTTAACTCAATAAAAACAACTCTGCCGCCGGGCAAGCAAACCAGCCTATCGGGTACGCCTGCGTTTCCGGGTGATACAAACTTATATGCTCTTCCGCCGATTTTAAGAACCTCATCTCTGAGATATTTTTCTGTTGTCTTTTCACTTTCCACTGATTTTACCTCCTTAATTTTTTTTCATTCGTTACATTTTACAGCTTTTCCCTATTATATATACGCGTATAGGCGTGTAGGCGTATATATACTCTCTAATCTCTCTATTTCTTATTTTATATATAATAAATGTAACAATGTATATAAAAGAGAAAAAATATAGATTTTATGCGGGTTTTGGGCGTTACATTCGCTTGTTACATTCTGTTACATTCCAAAAAAATGTAACAAGCCGAATTTTCGATATTTTAGAATGTAACGACAGAATGTAACGAGAATAGATAGCCTCTTTGGAGACCATAGTCAGCTCCAAATCTCAATGGCTTATCTGCCTTTTTCAGCCCGTTTATTGACGAGAGGATATCGTTAATCTCTCTTGTATCAGACTTGCGCAGCTGTTTAACATCACCGCCAAGCGCCTCGCACCACACTTCGAGGGCACAAATTTTATCACGAGGTACGAGTCCTTCTGCTTCATCAGTTCTTCCAAATTCATTTGCCCAAAATGCTCTACGCTGGAGTAAGCTGCGCTTATTCCAGTCAGAAGGCACTTTTCTTGACACAAATTCTTTTATGATTCCTTCCCTTGCACTTACTTCCATATGAGCCTCTTGTTCCTTAACTGCATAATCCTTGACCACACCATCAAGATACAATTTTTCGCCTAACTTCCAATAAACAACGGCTTCTGCCCATAATTGAGGTACAAGCGGCTCAAGCTCTGTAAATACAGACTTAGTCGGTTTATGCATATAGCAGTCTATAGGCCAAAATCGACGGTTTCCTGTTCTGTCACGAAGATAATCATTATCGTTAGTCGTACCGATAAAAACGCACCTACGAGGGAAACTGCTTGTCCTACGGCCAAACGGTTCTCTATAAATATCCTCTACCTTCGTAAGAAAACGCTTAACTGAATTAAGCTCAGATGTATTCATACCGGAAAGCTCACCTATTTCATTTATCCACACGCCTCTAAGCATTTCAGACGCCTCTTTCCCTTCGAATATATCAAGGCTTTCAGAATACCAGCCATTACCCATTATGCGTATAAGTGTACTTTTTCCTAAGCCCTGAGGACCCCCGAGTATAGGCATCGTATCGTATTTACACCCGGGCACCATGGCTCTTGCAACCGCTGCGGCAAAAAATTTTCGTGTACAGGCTCTTACATATGGTGTATCTTCGGCACCAAGGAAATCAATAAAAATCGTTTCAAGCCGCTTTGTTCCGTCCCATTCCAGACTGTCAAGAAAATCCTTAACCTCATTTATGCTATTATTTTGAACAACCAATGACAAAGCATCATAGATTCTATCCTTGCCCGTAATGGTATATGTCTTTTCAAGATAGTGCCTAAGACCGGCGTCGTCTGTGTCGTTCCACCTGCGTTTAGTATCTTTGCTATCCCAAGGTAAAGAACCGTTAACCGTCACCAGCCCTGAAAATTCATCATAGAATATCTTTTTCTTTAACATCGGGTCGTTCTCAAGTATGATAAGAATATTATCGGTAGTCTTAATCGGCACACCGCTTTGCGGTGATATGCTTAACTTTGCCATCCAATCCCCACTGTCTTGAACAGGCTGATTAAATTCAGAAGTTGCCTTGTCGTATCTCTCTTTATTAAGAAGCGAGGATACAGCTGCATCAGATACTGCAAGCTTACACATTTCAACATAGCTGGGCAGTTTATTTGTTGGGGTTCCTTCTTTTGCTTCATCATCAAGTTCACCGAACTTATGAAGCCTTACAAGGTCAAAAGCATTGCACAAACGACCGCTTATCGGGTCTGTAGCGTGATGTGAATATATGAAGCTGCCATCTTCATATACCACTGCACCACCCGTTGTAGAACCCTCTGAATATGTGAAACGGCTTTCATCATCACAAGGTAAGTAAACATCAGGCAGGAACTTATCTATAGCAGAATACACATTGTATGTACGGCAAAAGGCACCTACTACTCCCTGTTTCTCTGTCGGGTTCCCTTGCTTTTTTGCAAGCTTAAGCCTTGCCTGCGGTGCATTTGGTACTTCTGGCCATTCTGCAATATTTCTCCAATCCCCATACATAGCAAGCATACCATCAGAGGATAGAAACGACTTATCTGCGAATTCACACACATATTGACTGTCGGATGAAACAGACGGCCAGTACATAAGCCTTGAGGCTTGAAAAGTAGTTGGGTCGCAAAATTCTATCCCGATAAGCTGTGCGAGCTTTCTTGCGATAGGCTCGTACTCATCAGCCGTACAAGTTCTATCAAGCGGAAATATAGCCCTCAATCTTGGTTTTGCCTCTTCGTGCTTTCTCGTTGAATAGACCGCATAACCACAGCCAAGGGCTGAGATTCTCTGAAGCACTGAGGTTGTTCCACCTGCTGGGATACTATCGAGGTCGAGTGTGATTAAATCCCTGCCTGTTACACTGTCAGCCTTTCTATGAGATGTTTTAAAAACACCACCAACAAAGCCTCCAACATCTTTTAGCTCGTCTTGCTTAGCTTTCGAAAAGGAAAGGTATTCGCTTAATTTTTCTGTACTTCTTACAGGGGTGTGCAGTTTTTCAACAAATTCCGACCACAATAGTTTTTGCGGATTCCAAACTTTTGACTTTCTGCTCGCACCTGTTGTTATTGTAATTGCTCTGTCATTAAACATATTCTATTTCACCCCTAATCCTTCATATAATACTGTCCTTCAAATCCTGCAGCTTTAAGCGGTAAACCCTCGGCCCACTCAATAGGTTCACCCATCAATTTACAAGCGCTTTCATGCGATATAGCCCCCATAGGGCAATCTATTACAACTTCATCATGTATGTGCATTACAACTTTTAGACCTATATCATCAAGTCTTCTGAGCGTTATTGCAAGGCAGTCACGAGCGATTGCCTGTACGATATTTTCTGTTAGCTTGCCTCCATAGGTACTCTGCTCGGAAAAGCTCTTGCTTTGCTGACTTACACCATAATAATGCAGTGCTTCTTTACCAAAATCATTTTCAGCTAAGAACGGATGAGGATAATATAGCTTTCGCCCGCTTGGCAGTCTGACAGTGAAAAAATCAAGACCGTTTGTAATATCATATTCCCTTGCAAATATAATCCCTTTATTTATTCCTACGGACTGACCTGTACGCATAACTTCAAGAGCAGCATTTTCACATGAATACCACAAGTCTTTTATTCTTGGATTTGACTTTCGCCAACGGGACACAATATCAGGAAGCTCATCCTCAGTAAGTCCCATATTCAAAGCACCCATAGCTATAAGAGCGCCCGCAGAGCCCTGATAACCAAGAGCAAGCTCTGCAACTTTTCCTTTAGCTCTGAGTACATATTCAGGATTTCCTTTTTTAATCTTTTCAATAGGAACTCCGAACATTGATGACGCCGACGCTTCGTAAATTTTTCCATGGGTGTTAAAAACATCAAGCCTCCACTGCTCACCCGCAAGCCATGCTATAACTCTTGCCTCAATGGCAGAGAAATCAGCAACAACGAACTTATTATTTTCCGATGGGATAAAGGTGGTTCTGATAAGCTGTGAAAGAGTATCGGGGACATTGCCGTATAAAAGTTTTAAGGCTTCCACGTTTTTTTCTTTAACATATTTTCGGGCTATATCAAGAGTTTCAATATAGTTCCTTGGCAAATTTTGAACCTGAACAAATCTGCCTGCCCATCGACCTGTACGGTTCGCTCCGTAAAATTGTAAAAGACCTCTTGCTCTGTCATCTTTGCATATGCACTGCCTCATTGTTTCGTACTTTGTGACTGATGACTTTCCAAGCTCCTGCCTAATTGCAAGAACCCTGTTTACATTTTCTTGATTAACGGTCTTCTCCTTAAGTTCTTGAACATCAGCTTTACTAAGAGATGTAATGTCCTCACCGATTTCTTTTTCGAGCCAATTTTTTACTTGTGCTACAGATTTCGGATTTTCAATGCCTGTTAATTCAATAGCTTCATTCATAAGCTCATTAGTGATAACATCGTTGCAATATAAAGCACCGTCAATAAGTTCTGTGTCAAGTCTTACTCCGTAGGCGTTCATTCTCACATCAAGCTGCCACTGTTTTTGAACATCATCCGGCACAGGAAAATTTGAAAGCTTATTAAGTATGGTATTCTCCGTTACAACATCCTGCATGCAATAAGTTTTAAAAATCTGCCATTTTTCAGGCTCATGATATGACATATTCCGGATACGATTGCCGTTGCTCTTTGTAGGTTTACAGGGCTTACAAAAATAGTTTATTAAGGATTTACCTACTCCCATTTTTCGTTTATCCTGTGGCAGATTTAAAGCTCTGCCAAGTGCATCAAGTCCCGCAGGATAACCTAAGTACATACCATGAAGCATTGTACACTGCCACTGCTTTAGCCATTCATCTCGTTTATCCGGCTTAAGCATAAAAAATTTACTTAAGCAGTACCATTCGAACGCTGCATTATAGGCGTGCTTAACAACATTTTCATCAAATAAGACGTACAATATTGTATCTGGAATTTTTTCACTGGCTGTCAGGTCTACAATTTTTACATCTTCATTATCGACTTTATATGCAAAAAGCAATATCTGAAAATCAGGGGACTGCACATATTTGTACAGCCCCGATTTTCTTATGTCGACGCTTGAATATGTTTCAATATCAATCGACAAATTTTTCATATTACATACCTAAAAAGCTATAGCCGTTGCCCTGCTGAGGGTACGCTATTGGCTGCTGTGTCTGTGGATAGCCTACTGATTGTTGCGGATAAACCGTCGGCTGTTGAGCCTGCTGAGGATAAGTCGTTGACTGTACCGGTGCACCGAAATCTTGTTTCGCAGTTGTACCACCACCAAGAGGCTCACCGTCACGAAGTTTTTGCACATTACCAAGACCGCAGCCAATTCCTTTCCTTCCATGACCGTTATATGGATAGAACCTTATTGAAACTCTTCCATAGCAGCCACTATAAACGGCAGTTGGAGAAAGAATAGGCTGAACATTTTTATCAACAACCTCCGGCTTATTCTTTGAAGAAGCCGTAAATACCCAGTGACCTTTGCATTCGGGACCAAATTCTTCGCCATTCTGTCTTATTCCGTCACCGTCATGTACCGGCGTTGCAGGATTAGGCGGAAGTTGTATGCCGTTGTTTATAGCCTCCTGCATAGCTTGTTGTATAGCATTATCTATTGCCTGCTTAGTTACAACATCTGTTTTTGGTACAAGTATGGTGACCGAATATTTAGGGTCATTACCGTCTCTTGAAATCGCATTAAAAATGTTAACATAAGAAAGTCTTACTTCACCTGTTACTATTGTATCTGACATAATATAAATCTCCTTTTATTTAAAATCTTCTGTTGCAGTTGTATCCTGCACATATTCTGGGCGTTTATCACTCTCCGGAACGAGAGTGGGCTTACCTTTAGACTTTTGAAATAAGTCTGAAAAATCTCCAAAATATTCTTTACCTATGAGTTTTTCAAGCTGCGCTACTGAAAGTGTTTTTCTTTCATATGCGAGCTCAGTAGGATAGCCAAGCAAACGCAGTCTATGTTCTATTTCCTCTGTGTCTGATGACCAACTTCTTGAACCTCTGCCCTCAACTGCTTTCCACCCTTCAACTTTACCGCCTTTTAATAATGTCTCGAGTGCATATTTTTCAAGATCCTCAACCCATTTTTTAAGGTCTTGTGCTTGTTCCAATACTTGACCGACTTCATTATCACTTAAAGTTGGTTCTCCGTCCTGTGCAATCGGGGCAGGCTTAGCAAATTCATACTGTGCAAGCTGTAAATTTTCTTCAGCTCGTTTTCTGCAAGTTGAAGCTATTTTGCAAAATTTACAATGTGCGCCTGACTTAAATTCGCCCTTACCGTCATAAGCAAGCTGTGCGATAGATTTAATGCTTTCGCCCCAGGAGAGCAAATCCTCAAGTGAAATCTTCCATTCCGATATATCATCAAGTCTTGGCTGGATAATTGAAAGGTGTATCTGCTTTATTGGGTAGAACATTTGGTATAAATTAACGGCTCCAAGAGCATACAGCTTCATCTGTGGGTTGTCCTCTGCGGACACAGGTACGCCTTTACCGTATTTAAAGTCAATAATATGTAAATTCTCACCGCAAACTATAATACAATCAGATGTACCAAAACCATCTGGAACATAGTTGCTGTAATCAACTTGTTTTTCAACAAACATTCCTGGGCGTGAATCAAAACTCATTGCAAGTTTTTTCACATGGTTAACATAAACATCTGTATATGTATCCATCTCTGGTTGATAAAGTTCACTCTTTTTCAACTTATTAAGCTTTGTTGTAATCGTTCTCTTAGGTACTGGGGCTATAAATCCAGAGAGTTTGATTTCGCACATCTCATGCGCGAGAGTACCCTCTTTTGCATAAATGCTTTCTGTGTCAGGCATATTTTCTGTAAGCCTTACAGATGGTGGGCAATTAAGCCATCTTGCCGCAGAGCTTGCAGATAGAAGTGCGTGTTTATCGGGCATTAAAGCACACCTCCAAGATTTCTAAGACCGTTAGCAAATTCACCATATCTTGCAGGTGGAATATCCATAAGTGTAGCAACACCAAAGCTTTGTACAAGTGCTTGTATCTGGGCGACCTTACCTGCGTCAAGAAGCGGTGCGATAGCTGTCTGTAGCTGCTCAATAGTGTAGTTTGGTACATTTGACGGCTGAACAGGAACGCTGTTTGGCACAGCTGTAGGAGCCGATGTAGGCACAGTAGTAGGTACTGGCATTGGCATCGGCATTGCTGTTGAAGCAACAGCATTTGTTGGAACAGTTTGCAATGGCATAACTGTTGAAGCAACAGGTGCAGTAGGAATGGCAGGGGATTCTTTCTTAGGTTCGAGCTTCATCGATGGCTCAGCAATATTCTTCTGAATAAGCTTTAAAACCTCCATAGCCCCCTCCGCTGTAATCTCGTTGAGTGTAAGATTTACTGTCATAATTAACATCCTTTCCGATTTGGTTTTTATTATGTATACAGTCCGTATTTGGACAGTTACAATCGCATATATGCTCATCCGAGCAACTGTATTCAACAAACATAGACTATTCCTCTTCTATAGACACAAGAGCTTCGCCTTGAATTATCATTTGACTTGCAACAACTCTCATTGAAAGACCTGTTTTATCCGAAAGCTTTTGAAGAATAATCTCTGCTTCCGGTGAAATTCTTACAACGCCTGAAAGGCTGCCATAGCGCTTCGGCGCTTTCAAAATGATTCTGCCTTCTTCTTTCATCTTTCTACCTCCGTTTTCGTTATTCTATCGAATTTTTCATGAGATATATTCTCGCTGATTGTATCTCTGATATTGTAAGACTGCGAAAATTCTCACTGTCTGCTGCTGTAATGACTACTGTGCCTCTTATATCACTACCGTAGTAATCAATGTTAGCTTTCTTGTCTTTAATTCTGCCGTCTTCATCGATTACTCCAATAAGTCCGTTGCCAAGATTAATGACTTCGATGTAACCGCCAACAGCCTGTTGAAAAGCTTTGAGGGTATTCGGAATCTCGATTATTTGCGAAATCTCGCCTGGTTGTTGAATAACAATCTTGATTTTATCTGCTTCATGTGTTACACTCTTAACAGTATATGTTTTTCTTTTTCCGTTCTCGGAGTTGCAGCTCTGAGGGCGGACTTTTTTTATTCTTTTATCCATATAAAATTACCACCTTTCCAAACTTCGTGAATCATTGCTCTTTTTCTGAGTAGATGCTCTGTTGGTGCGATTATTTCAGCACCATTAAATCCCCTATCTATGCGGCGTGAAATCGTTTTAGGTCCTACACCAGATATTTCTGCCCATTCAGGGATTGTGTGAGCTATTCCGCCAATTACTATTACTATGCCTCGCAATTCTCATTGCCTCCTCTCGACTTGGGAATCATTTGCTTCTTTGCTTTTGTGTTCGGCTGATTTAACATTGCCATTTCTTGCTCTAAAAACCTTATCACTCGTTGATAATCAGCTTTTGAGCTAAGCGGAGCCTCAAATCTCACGCCGTTTTCAGTTCGGGCTTTTATATAGCTCATTTTTATCACCTCCCAACTATCATGTTCTTTAACTCCTCTTCGGCGATAATCTCAATAAGCTTCTTTATTTTGTTGAGCTTATCGCCGTCCGAGTTATGACAGTTATGCATCAGACTTTCAATCATATGCACACATTCTTTGTAGCCCTCGTTCAAACCTTTTTTATCAATAAGCTCCTTGAGATATTTTTCCATTTCCTGCACCTCCTTTTATTGCGTGGTCCCAACAAGCTTGAGCTTCTGCAACTTCTTAAAGCCTTCTTCAAGTTCCGCTATATTTATACCCCAGGCTTTGTAGGCAGATTTCGTGTTTACATAATTCGGACGAAGAGCTGGTTTATTATCTACTCGCATTTGTTCTCTTGCCAGATTTTTCAATTTAACAATGCTCGGCCTTGAAATCTTTCCGCCCCATAATCGTTTTATTTCACTGTTACCAATCTCAGCACAAGAGTAATATATTTCGATTACTGTTGCTAAATCAGGGTTCGCCAAGCGTACCATATATTCTCACCTCCTTTCATTAATTAAACAACCTATTGTAAGTTCCACGCCAAGAGCTTTTAGTAGCTTGTCGGCGTTCTCAAGTGAAATGCTGTTCTTGCCTTGCTCCCAGTTAACGATTGCACGATATGTAAATCCTGTTTTCTTTGCGAGAGCATATTTAGTAATACCTTTTGATTCACGAGCTTTTTTGAAAAGCTGTGCAAAACTTTCCTTGTCCATTGACAAACACTTCCTTTTGTGATACTATACTTAGTGTATGAACTGCAATTTATATAACTAAATATAGAAAGGGTAGATAAAACTATGACAGATAAAGTTGATATGGATATAGCAGATTCGAAAGCAGTGCCAAATATTTTAAATCCACCATCAAAAGTAATTGGAAACGCATTGAGTGATTTATTAAATATAGCTTTTGGATATTTATTACATGAAAAATCCGAAGAAAAACGCCTAAAAAGTCAAAAGCATATTGAAGAACTTAGCAAAAAATTGAATGAAAACGTATCATCTATACCTGAAGAACATCGTATTCCTCCCAAAAAATCTATAGTTGGACCCGCTCTTGAAGCAACAAAGTATTATTTCGAGGAAGATGAAATCAGAGAAATGTTTGAAAATCTGATAACAAATTCTATGGATAACAGACAATCTGCTAAAGTTCATCCATCATTTACTGAAATAATCAAACAAATGTCTCCATTAGACGCCCAAAATCTAAAACTTTTTGAGCATAAAGCTCAACTTCCGATCGTTCAATTTAAAGCTAAGTCAAGAGATGACATCAACAAATACATACTAGTTGCTACTAATGTTTTTATATCAAATACTGATTGCCAAGATATAGATTTACAGGCTGTTTCTATTTCTTCACTATGCAGAATAGGACTTTTAGAAATAAGATACGGTGAATATCTTACTGATAATTCAATTTATGAACCATTTTTGTCTTTACCAATCTATAACGATACTAAAAATCAGCTTGACCTTCTTAACATTGCCAGTGACAAATTTCCTGAGATTACCAACAAGGAAAAATATTATTTACATTATGAAAAAGGTGTGGTTCAATTAACTCCATTAGGGAATACCTTTATTTCTGTTTGCCTGAACCCTTTACCCAATAAGAAACCAAATCCATAATCATCTCCAACATTTGCTCTGCGAAGTCGTCTACTATCTTAAAGAAATAGACGGCTATTATTTTACCTGTTATCAAAGAAGAAAGAGCAGAAACAATAACTACTAATAAGGTTGTTCCTAATATTTCTATTTTCCTCACCCCTCTCACTGTGTCCCTGTTATGCTCCTTTCCAAGTAGTTGCATTTTGCAACTTATTGAGCAAAAAAATATTTGCCAAATTCTCCTGATTCAATAGCAAGAAGATTGGCTAATTTTTCAGCTTCTTCAAGGTTGAATGGACGAACATTATTGATTTTTTGATTTGCTGTAGGAGGTGCAATATTCAATGCTTTAGCAACATCAGCCTGTGTAATCTCAAGTTCTTTCATTCTACCCTTGATTTTATTTGTGTTTATCATGTTACTCTCCTTTCTGTTGCGTTTTGCAACTTGAATGTGTCTATATATTATCATAGCAACACGCAAATGTCAATAGCATTTTGCAACTTTCTGAAAAATTTTTTAAAAATATGTTGCACTATGCAATTACATATGATATATTATATGTAAAGATTTTTATAGATTTAACTACATTACAAGGAGTTGACAATATGGCAAATCCTATTGAAATTGGTAAAAGAATTAAATTAGCACGAGAACTAAAAGGTATGACTCAAGAGCAACTTGGTAAAGAAGTTGGAATGAATAAATCTACTATTCAAAGATACGAAACTGGTCAAGTTTCAAAAATAAAATTACCAGTTGTTGAATCATTAGCAAAAAGCTTAAGTGTAAATCCTGATTGGCTCATTGAAAAAAGTGATATAATGAATAATTTTGGTACTCAAAATTTATCAGATATAAAAAACATAATCCCTATGCCTAAGATGAAAAAAGTTCCTTTAATCGGCACAATAGCTTGTGGAGAGCCGATTTTAGCACAAGAAAACATTGAGGACTATGTTAATATGCCTACAAACCTTGATGGCACATTTGCCTTGCGTTGTAAGGGCGATAGTATGATAAATGCACGAATCCTTGATGGTGATATAGCTTTTATAAGAGAACAGCCAGAAGTTGAAAATGGTGAAATTGCGGCCGTTCTTATTGATAACGAAGCTACTTTGAAGCGTGTTTACTATTATCCCGAAAAATCCATGCTAATACTTAAACCTGAAAATAACAAATATCAAGATTTTATCTATATAAACGAGGAACTTAATGACATTAGAATAATTGGGAAAGCTGTTGCATTTCTTAGTACAGTTAAATAATAAAAAAAAACCGCTCCCACCGAGTACCAGTCAGCGAGAGCGGAAATCATTACAACGGGTGCAATGATACGAAATTCGCAAAAATATTGTATCATACCCTTGTAAATTTTTCAAGTGAAGTTTACAAGGGATTTTTGCACCCTTTTTTAAGAAAAGGAGTGTTAAATATGCCAATCACAAAGGTAGCAGGCAAGAAAAACGGTAAACAAAAATACCGTGTAAGAGTAAATTATACAGATAGTTTCGGCAAAGCTCAACAGATAGAGCGTACTGCATACGGACTTGATGAAGCGAAAGAAATTGAGCAAGAACTGCGATTAAAGGTTACCGAGCGTGTTTCTGGTGAAGGGCTAACAGTATCAGAACTTATGGAAGAATATCTCAAGGCTAAGCGTACAGAAACACGAGAAAGCACACTTGATAAATCGAAACGCATATTAAAATATCACGTTATACCTTATCTTGGCGAGTATAAACTCAAAAAGCTAACCGTACCAGTGTTGCAAAAATGGAAAATGCGCATCAGCGAAAAAGATTTAGCCGTTACAACACGACAAAATATATATGCTGAATTTAGAGCTTTACTCAATTACGCCGTAAAGATGGAATATATTCCAACAAACACACTTTTAAAAATAGGTAACTTTAAAACTACTTTGGAAAGCGAAACTAAACATACAATATCATACTATACAGCTGATGAATTTAAACAGTTTATTTCTGCCGCTCGGACCTGTGCAGAATCTGCACAAGCTAACGGAAACTATTTTGAGTGGAATTACTATGTATTTTTTGCAATAGCCTTTTATACAGGTATGCGTAAAGGTGAAATACACGGTTTAAGATGGTCAGATATTGATGGCAAATATATTTCCGTTAAACGCAGTATCTCTCAGAAAGTTAAGGGGGACGATAGAATAACCCCTCCAAAGAATAAATCATCAATTCGCACTCTGCAAATTCCAAAACCTTTAATTGAAATATTAAATGAGCATAAAGAGCGTTGTAAGATATTTGACGGCTTTTCAGAAGAAAATTACATCTGTGGTGCTAATAAGCCTCTAAGAGATTCAACGATTCAAAAGAGGAATATTAAATTTGCCCAGCTTGCTGGTATCAAAACAATACGCATACATGATTTCAGACATTCTCACGCTTCACTTTTAGCGAACGAGGGAATTAACATTCAAGAAGTTGCCAGAAGGCTTGGTCATTCTGATGTTGAAATGACTTGGAATACATATTCACATTTGTATCCTCGTGAGGAGGAAAGAGCTGTCGCTGTACTTGATGAAATTATATTAAAGCTTGAATAATTCGGGGATTTTTCGGGGATAAACAAAAATAAATCCGCATAAACAGCTTGCTTATGCGGATTTACTATATCTTGGTGGAGATGACGGGAGTTTATTTTCAAGTTAGTAAAAAGAAATAAGTGTAATTTTGTGCTAATTTTATTTGTTTAGTGTTCATTTATGTACAATTTTATTAACTTTTAAAAATCAACAAAAATAGATTTCTGGGATAATTCGGGGATTTTTTGCAAACAAAAAGAGCCGTACCCACACACTTGTGTAGATACGGCTCTTAATAATTTTATGTTATTTTACTCTAATCTTCTGCCCGACATAGATTAAATCTCGGTTCTTGATGTTATTAAGCGATACAAGCTTGTCTACTGTTGTGTTATACCTGTAAGCTATGTAGCTGAGTGTGTCACCGCTCTTAACTGTATAATAAACTTTATCTGATTTTGTAGTTGAAGTTGTACCGACTTTAGCAGTGTAATCAAGGCATATCCAACCGCCGTACTTGCCAACATAACCCCAGTTGCCTGATACTTTGCTTACTGTTGCCACAGTACCGCATTTTAGGGCGGTAATTATGTTGTAGTTTGTGCCTGCACCCTTGCGGACATTAAGCCCTGCCTGTGCTGTTACCTTTACGGAATAATCTGTTTTTTTAACAGTGCTTGGCTTAGCTGTTGGCTTAGTTGTTGCGGGTTTGGTAGATGTGTAGTCTTTAAAAATCCAGTTCATATCAACTGAACCCGAAATGCCTGGCACACTGCCATTTTCTGAGTACTGCCAGATTGCACAATTGTAGCTTGGTGCAGACACGCCCCAGTTTGCAAGCCAGATGTCGTACTTATTTATCAGCTTGTCTTTATGCAAATAATTGCATAGCCAATTCGGGTTGCAATAGAGCATTGGACGATAGCCAGCAGACTTGATTCTATCGCAGAAGGCAAT
>OGGV01000298.1_pt1 | contig 37517 bp, 37 predicted proteins | sample 1571301 | NCBI WGS metagenome assembly OGGV01 (sample SAMEA2582072, study PRJEB24529) | metagenome | biome: Human gut stool | place: China | collected 2011
GTCCGGGCGAGGGACTTATCCGCTATGATAAAGTGCTTCTGCCGTTTACAGACCATTTTCCGATGGATACAGAGATGTATAAACTCATGACAACAAAACCTACTGAGGGTGCGTAAACTGCGCAGAATGGAGGATTTATGAGCTTACAGAGAAAAGAAAATAACCTCCGCAAAGCGCAGGCACATTTCGATAAAGTCAGCAGACGGTCGAAGCAGTTTCAGATAGACTTCCGCCGTGAAGCAAACAGCAGAGGTCGCTTTCATACCCGTGCATATATCGTCCGTGATGAGAAAACGCATCACGGCGGTCGGGGTATCGTCCATAAGTTTGCAAATGCGAAATACCGCATACAGGGCGATAAACCGTCAGTCACACGGACGATCAAATCATGGCAGCCAAAGACATTCAAGGGCAAGCTGTTCAAGGCAAATGCCCGTGCTATAAACTTTGCAGTTCACGATGTTACACAGACGGCGGTCGATACCGGTCTCGCAGCGGAAACTGGCGGTATCAAAACCGCCGGCACCGCCCAGCGTGAAGTCCGCAACAAGCTCAAACAGAAGTACACCCGTGAAGCGGTGGACGATTATCATCGTGGCGTATTTCTTGTGGGTCGCACGGCGGTCGATGCTGTCAAGGGTACGCACAATCACCTGAAAACAAAGAAGCAGTATAAGCTCGAAAAAGCGAAGTTACAGCTAAAGAAAGCTGATAACAAGATCTATAAGGCGAAAACTCAGAAGCCGAAAATGGCTGCGACAAAAGCCGATTTGAAGAAAGCAAAGGCGGAGTATAAAGCCCGAATTGTAAAAGATAAGGGCAATACGCTCTGCAAGGCGATGAACAAGCGCCGATTGCAGGCATATAAGCAGACAAAGCGTGAGCTGAAATTTGAGAGTAAACAGCTAAAAACAGAACAGCAGTTCCGTGTTAAGGAACTGCGTAATCAGAAAAAAATCACCAGAAACTCCCGTCCCGGCTTGCTTGCATTAAAGCCTGCCTCATATTCGGTAAAGCGAATGAAGGCTTCTGCGTGGCAGAAAGCTGTCAATGAAGATCAGGACAATGACGTACTTCATGCGATAGACTCGGCAAAACGCAGAATAGCTGAACCTGTCAAAGATAAGATAAGTAAGCCTCAGCGGTTACAGCGAGAAGAAAAAAAGCGTGATCGCCTGTCCGATGAAAAGTCGAAATCCAATAAAAAACTAAATCGGCAGGAAAACAAGCTGAATGAAAATCACGATAAATACAAGCAGAGAAAGAAGCGTAAACCCAAAAATAAGAAAACTAAAAAAACAATAGAAAATAATGATGATAATGACTCTTCCAATAAAAAAGTTAAATCTAAAGAAATATCATTAAAAAAACTTTATAACAACCTTATTCATAATAAGTTTAAGCCTACTTTAAACTTTAATAGCACAACTATTTATTCACTTGGTGATGCTGCTAATACTGCTATTGCCTTTGGATTGCTTTATAATCTTAACCCACTGCTATTAAATATATTTTCTATTATCTTTAAGGTGAAAAAATATAAAAATGATTTTAAGCCTGTTTTTAAGGATAAAATACTTTTTGAACTTACTTTAAACAGTATAATTACCTTTAATTTAGCTAAAATTATTTATATATGTTTTATTATTTTAAAATCATTTAATAAAAATAGGAGGTGAATCCCTTTATATTGGGATTATTATGGCTGATAAACATGAATTAGAAAATTTGATGAGAAGTACTATGGAGAATTTACGAGATATGATAGATGTTAACACTGTGGTTGGAGATGTAGTCGAAACTAGTGATGGAACTTCTATTGTTCCTATTTCTAAGGTTACTTTTGGTTTTGCTTCTGGAGGAAGTGAATTTGGAGAACATGTAGCTATAAGAAATGGTGATGAGAACTATCCATTTGGTGGTGGTTCTGGTGCTGGTGTTAGTGTAAAACCAATAGCATTTCTAATTGTAAAAGATAGTTCTGTAAGATTACAACCTATTGATTATGATACTACTGTTGATAGAATTGTTGATTCCGTTCCTCAATTTATAGACTTAATTAAAGGTCTGTTTAATAAAAAAGATTCTACAGAAAAGAATGATGATTTAGATTTATAAAATTAAAAGCTGTACCAAATATTAATTAAATTTGATACAGCTTTTCTCTTTATTAAAATAAACTTATAAATTGATTTATTTTTCTTCATCTATAGCAGCTTCTTCTTCATTTTTTGAAGCTTGTTTTAAAATTTTATTTTCTTCTAAATCTATATCTTCAATTGCTTTATTTAATAAATCCATTGAGCTTTGGACACCTTCATCACCATATAAATCTAAAGATGGTAATTCTTTTATTGTTTTAAGTCCAAATTGTCTTAAAAATTCATCTGTTGTTCCATAAAGTATTGGTCTACCTGGAACTTCTAATCTTCCAACATCCTTTATTAAACCTCTTTCAACTAATCTTGTAATAGCTGATTCAGATTTAACTCCTCTTATTTCATCTATGTCTATACGAGTTATTGGTTGTTTATATGCTATTATAGCTAAACTTTCTATAGAAGCTTGTGATAATGAGTGCTTCTTATTCTTTTTTAATAACTTTTGAACAAATTCTGAGTTTTCACTTTTAGTTACTAATTGATAAGCTTCATCTAAGCTAATCAACCTTATTCCTCTACTTTTATCTTCATATTCAGTAGTCATTTCTTGAAGTATTTCCACCACGTTTTTTTCTCTAAGCTCTAAATTATTACTTATTTCTCTTAATGGCAAAGGTTCTCCACTTACAAATAGCATTGATTCTATAGCTGATTTTATATCTGACTTTCTCGATAATTCATTAAACTCATATTGCTTAACATCAATGTTACTCAATATCTCTCCTCCTCTTAATAAGTATATTTGAAAAGTTTTCATCTTGGAAAACTTGGATAGTTCTTATTTTTATTAATTCTAATAAAGCTAAAAATATTACTACTGTTTCAAGCTTACATGAGCTTTCTTTCATTAAATTATTAAATTCAATTACTTCAACAGAATTAAATTTTTTTAAAAGCTCCTCCATTTTATCTTCAACCTTATACTTATCTACATATATCTTCTTTTGTACTACATTAACCTTATTTTGTTTTTCTCTATAGTTTTCTAATATTTTATTATAAATATTATATAAATCTAAAAGTGTAATATTTTTAAATATATCATCATTATCCACTTTTTCAGGTTTTATTTCTTCAATAACTTCTGGCTTTTTACTAAAGACTTCTCCTGAACTTACATACTTATCATTAAAAAATTCTGAAACTGCCTTAAATCTTTTGTATTCAATCAATCGTTCCATTAATTTTATTTCAATATCTTCTTCATTTTCTTCTTCCTCAACTTTTACTTTTGGAAGTAAATTTTTAGATTTTATTTCTATTAAAGTAGCTGCAACTACTATAAATTCAGAAGTAATTTCTAGATCCATCACCTTTCTAGTATTAAGATATTCTAAATATTGATTTGTAACTTTATATATCTCTACATTATATATATCCATCTTATTTTTTTTAATAAGGTGCAGTAATAAATCAAAAGGCCCTTCAAAATCTGCCACTTTAATCTTTGGCAATTCCATTAATTCATCCCACCTTTTTATTTTTATTAAACATTTTTAACACAACCCTAATGTCCATAACCTATATAATATCAAGTTTCTAATAAAAGAACAACCCTAAAGGTTATTATGATAATATATATCTTTAGGTTCATTTTGAAGCTTATATTCATGAGCTAAAATGTAAAAACCTGAATCAAAACAAATACTTCCACTTATACTTATCCATTGTCCATTTTCTAAGTTTTCATCTACGCCTTTAACTCTTATTGATATTTTTTCTTTATCTGCTTGACAACAACTTACCGCTAATCTTGAAACAACAATATAGTCAGGATATTCCTCACTTTTATCTATATATCCTAAAAATATAAGCCTTTTACCTTCAAATTCTTTCTTGTTTTCATTTATACTATTTAATATTTCATAGTTATCATTTGTGATTACTATTGTGTCTTCTGTTTTAGTAAGTCCTAAGTTATTATTTATATCATCATTTTTTAATAAAGGAATTAGAAAAAATAAAATTACTCCAATACATAATGTAAATGTTAAAGGTATGAACTTATTTGTTATTTCCATTCTTCTTTTAATTGTAAATATTCTTCCAAACTGAATAAATGCAAATAACACTAAAATAACAATACTTACATAAAAATATTTTATCATATCTGCACCTACAAAATTAGTAATATTTCCACTCTTTATTAAAAAAATAATAGAGACTGAAAGTAATGTTAAAATTATAAACCATATTAATTCATCAACATTAAATTTTCTCATAATTCCCCCATATAAAACAAAGACAATAATCATTATTTATATTATAAAATTATTTTACTTTAAAATATTAAACTACAATTAAACATATTAGAAATACTATTAAGATAATAATTCCCAAAAGTTGAATTACAAATTTCTTCTTAAAGAATCCAAAAGATAATATTAAATTTTTTAAATCCATCATTGGACCTAAAATTAAAAAAGCTATAACTCCTTCAACTCCAAAATTATCTAAAAATCCTCGTGCAACAAAGGCATCTGCTTCTGAGCATAATGAAAGTAAAAATCCTAAAATCATCATAATTATTATTCCTATGCTTTTTCCTGATGTAATATTGTTTATTAAATTATCTTGCATAAATGTAACAAATATACTTGATATAAATGCTCCTAAAATAAAATAAATGCTAATATTTAAAAATTCATTAGATGCATTTAATATTAAATTTTTAATTTTTCCCTTTAATGAAATATAATAATTATTACTATAAGTACAACAATCACAATAAAGTCCTACTGTATCATCTTTTATTATATCTTCTTTCTTCTTTTTATCATATATTACTCCAGTTAACAAACCAATTATTAATGCACCTATTACACCCCCGATAGTTCTATAAATAACAACATTTATGTTATTAGGAAATGCATAATATGTAGACATAATTACAACTGGATTAACTATTGGTACTGCTAACATGAAAGTAACTCCCACTCCTATAGGCAATCCCTTTTTTATTAAACTTCTTGTAATAGGGATAATTGCACATTCACATACTGGAAAAAATATTCCTGATATCGCAGCTATAAAATATCCTATGATGCTGTTTTTAGGTATTATTTTTTTTATGAATTCATCAGAAACATAAATTTGAATAACTGCTGATATTATTGCACCTATTAGTAAAAAAGGTAATGCTTCTACAATTATCCCAAGATAATTCCATATCCAAGACTCAAATTTACTTATACTCACCTTACCACCTGCTAACTTACTTTCTCATATAATCCATCAATTTTACTCTAATGTTTCTTAAAAAATCACTTTCAATCAAATTACTTTTATTTAAAGCTTCCTCAAAATTATTATTATCATTAACTATAATTATTTGTGCCTTATGATTTAATGCTTCTAAAATATTAATACCTTCTTCTAAATCTCTTTCATTTAAATTACTGCAATTATTTACTGCAATAACATCACTGTTTTGTATAAAAGGAAGTAATATTTCACCCATATTTTTAATATAAAAATTTATACTTTCACCATTACATACAAAATACATTGTATCAAGCTTTATAAGTTTTCCTATTTTATTATCAAATATACATTTATATAAATACTCCAATGTTTCTGTTCCATTATATTCAATTATTATTCTATGTGGCTTGTACTCATTTATTATTTCATATATATTTTTATCAAGCTCAGCATTATCTTCCATAAAGTTTATATGTTTAACAAATAAATCCTTTTCCTTAAACTCTTTTATTTTTACATTTCCAATTTCACAAGTTAAAACTATTATTTTTTCTCCAACTGCCTTTGTTGTTTTTATCAATGAATTAATAAAGGCTGACTTACCAGCCCCTAAAAATCCTGTAACTACCTCAATACCAACCTTCATAATTTCACCTTCTTGCTACAAAATCATAAAAAGAATTTTTTTATCTTATCTTTATTTAAATTTGTACCAATAAAAGAAATAACTGATTCTCCCCTATAAACTATCTTTTCCATACTTATTTCTGATAAAGTATAATCAAATTGCTCCTTACCATTATTAGTTTCAACAATACCTTTTGCCCTTACTATTTGTCCAAATTCAAGGCTATTTTTTATAAAATTAAATTTACTTAAAAGTTCATCTTTAGATACTTTTCTATCTATCTTAAGCGCAAAGCTTTCAAATTTTTCTTCATTTTTCTTAACTGAAGTCTTTTTTAATCCTTCTCTTCTAAATATAGGTTTATCTTTTTTAATTTCTTTTTGCCTTATAATAAATTTTTTTGGTATTAATTCTTCTGCCTTGGTAGTTTTCCAATCCTTACTTATAATTATTGCATCTTTATTCATTTTTATTATTTCATCATTGATTTTATTTACTTCTTCTGTTGATATATTTTGAGTTCTGCTTAAAACTATAATATCAGCATTTTTTATTTGATTATCAAAAAAGCTCTTAAAATTAGATAAATATAAATTAAATTTTTCTGCATCAACTACAGTTATTGACTTTTCTACCTCAGCTATATTTTTTAAATCTTTATCTTCAAATGCCTTTTTTATATCACTTAATTTAGCAACACCAGTAGGCTCAACTAATAATCTATCAACATTACAATTTTCAACTACATCTAAAATTGATTCCTTAAAATCACCTATTACCTGACAACATATACATCCAGCATTAATTTCTCTAACTAAAGTATTAGTTCTTTTTAAAACAGTTCCATCAATGCTTACTTCACCAAATTCATTTTCAATAATAGCTATATTTTCCTTATAATATCCCTCTTCTATAAGCTTTTTTATTAACTGTGTTTTTCCAGCACCTAAAAATCCTGAAAATAATTCTACTTTTACACTCATATTAAACTTTTTCTTAATTATCTCCTAATATTGTTCTTAAAAAATTCTATGAAAATTTCATAGTTTTTATGCTTATTTATTTATTCATCTTAAGTTTCATATTTTAAATTTATTATTTATATATTTAATTTTTTTGCACACTTTTATAATTTTATGAATATATTATTACTTATTTAACTATACTAATATTGTAAATGTATCATTATTTAATGAACATTATACACAAAAAAAGAATTTCACTTGTTATTAATTAACAAATGAAATTCTTTTTTTACTAAATATTAAAATATACTGTTTTTATTTATGCAATGCATCTAATACTAATTGAGCAGTTGAAACATTTGTTGCAAGAGGAATTTCATAAACATCACAAAGTCTTAATAATGCATTTATATCTAGTTCATGTGGTTGTGATGTTAATGGATCTCTTAAAAATATTACTAAGTCAATTTGTTGTTCAGATACTAAAGCTCCAATTTGTTGATCTCCTCCTAAAGGTCCACTTTTTAATCTATGAATCTCTAAATTAGTATTTTCCATTATTTTTAATCCCGTTGTGCCAGTTGCATATAACTCTAAATGAGATAATCTTTTCTCATTCATTTTTGCAAAGTTAACCATTTCTTCTTTTTTCTTATCATGTGCAATTAATGCTACCTTCATTTTTACCCCTTCTTTTTATCTTCACTAAACTAAAATTTTATTTTAAAATTAATTAAATTAGTTATTTTTTTGATATAAAATTATTGTTTTTTATATAAAATCTCCATAAAAAATCTTTTGCTTCTTCTGAATAGTCTATTCCAATTCTTTTTGTTTCAACTATTTCAAAATCTTCACTTTCATGTTCTTCTATATAAAGCTCACCTTTTTCATATAATTTATCTTCATTTAAATTTTTATCTATTAAATATGCTAAACATAATTTAGATGGCCCATTAGCTAAATTTTTAATTTGAGTTTTTGTAAGTTCATTAAAATCCTTTTTATATCTAATTTGAGAAATATAATCAAATTCATTTAATGGTTCTAATGCTCTTATTAAAACTGCTTCAGCAACATTTTCCTCTCTTGTAACAACATTAAGACAATGATATAAACCATATATAAAATAAATATAAGATATACCACCCTCCCCATATAATGGTTCAGTTCTTTTAGTCCTTCTTCCATTATAAGCATGACAAGCCTTATCACTTTCACCTATATAAGCTTCTGTTTCAACTATTTTACCTTTTAATATTTTACCATCAACTTCTCTTACTAATACTTTTCCCAATAAGTCTTTAGCAACATCTACTGCACTTCTGTTATAAAATTCTTTATTAATAATCATAATGTACTCCTTAAATGTTTGTCTTAAGCTTAGGTATTTCCTACTTTTAATATTTTAATTCACAATTAATTAATTTTAGCTCCACATTCTGGACAAAACTTAGCTCCTATTGCTACTTTTGACCCACATTCACTACAAAACTTATTTTTTTTAACTTCTAATTCCTGTGATGTATTTTTAGTTCCACAATTTGGACAAAACTTAGTATTTTCACTTAATTGTTCTCCACAATTTTTACAAATAACATTTTTACTATCTGAAGAATCATTATCTCCATTTGATGAATTTACTAAAGAATCATTTTCCATATTCTTTTTCATTTCATTCATCATATGCATTCCCATCTGCATTCCCATTCCTGCTTGTGCCATATTAGTCATAGAACTATTAGGATTTTTCTCCATAGCCTCAGTCATAGAAACACTTTGATAATGACCTATATTACCAACCATTCCATATGCAGCATTTTTATCAATCATCTTTTGAACTGATTCTGGATAACTAAAGTTTTCAATATTTAATGAGGTTACAGTAAGACCTATTTTTAGCATTTCCATATCTAAGTCACTCTTAATTCCATTTGCAATATCAAATGAATTTGATTGTAAATTAAACATATCCTTTCCTTCTCTAACAATCCATTTCATTAAAAGTTGATCAACTACTGCTAATGCTCTCATCTTTATATCATCAACAGTAAATTGAGTTTTAATTCCAGCAATCTTATCTATTACAGTCATGGTATCTTGTATCTTAACATTAAATGATCCAAATGCTCTTATAGGCATTCCTCCTGGCATTCCTGGTGCTGGTATATTTACAGGATTTTTAGTACCCCATTTAACTTGAAATTCCTTTGTATTTATAAATAGTACCTCTGCTTTAAGTCCAGATTTAAATCCAAATTTAAATCCTTTTAATGTTGATAAAAAAGGTATTATTTGAGTTTCTATTTCATAATTTCCCTCTTCAGTAAATATACCTTCAACCTTACCATTATGCATAAATATAGCATCTTGACCTGGTCTTATTATTAATCTACTATTCTTTTTAATCTCACTATTTTTCCACTTCCAAAATAAAACATCATTTCTTGTCTCATTCCATTCTATTACATCTAACAGTTGATTACCAAACAACCCCATACTATTGCCTCCTATACGGTTTATTTTAAATATACTCCCGTTACTTTTCTTCTTTAAGTTTTGCTAATTCATTATCTATTTCAGATTTATCACTAATAATATTATTTCCTTTTAAAGTTGCTAATTCATCTTCAATTTGACTGTTATTAGTTGTATTATATTTATTCATTAAATCATCAATTTCATCACTTGGCATACTATTTAATTCAGCCATTGCATTAGCTTCATCTAGCATTTTATTAGCTTTTTCCTCCATTCTGCTAAATGAATCTAAACTTGATTTTGAATTACTTATAGATGAACCCATTTTATTAATTCTTTCTTGCATCTTTGCTGTTGCAACTTTTGCTTTAATTGTACCCTTTCTTTCATTAAGTTCTTCAATTTCATTTGTTAGCTTATTATACATTTCTTTCATTTTAACAGAATTATTATGAGTTGCTTCATATTTAGTATTAAGTACATTTAATTTTTCTGTTAATGATGCTTTTTTAGTTAAAAATACTCTTGCATCATCATCATTTCCTGCATCTACAGCTTTTTTTGCATAAGAAAGCATTTTATTTACTTCACTTTCACATTCATCATATTCTCTTTTTGCCCTTGTTTCTTCAGCCATTACTGATGCAGTTTCAGCTTTTACCTTGTTTAAATCATCATTTAAATTTCTCATTAATTGATCTATCATTTTAACTGGATCTTCTGCCTTATCTAATAATGCATTAATATTTGATGACATTATATCGCTAAATCGTTTTAAAATTGACATATTAATACCTCCCAAAATATTCTCACTTATATTTTACCATTATATTACTTTTTCAAAAATATACTTTCCTCAAAAATATATTATTTCCTTAATTTAAGTTTATAAAATATTTAATTATCATAGAACTTTAATTTTTATAAAAATTCATTAATTAAATATATATTAATTTTATATAATTGAACCATATAATTTATCACCCTTAGTATATACAATAACTGTAAATGTTCCTAATGGTCTATAATTACCGTCTGTTGCTGATAAATATCCTCTTAACTCTAATTCAACTATATTATCATTTTCATTTTTATTTTGTAGTATAACCTTATCTAATTGAAAATAAACAGGATCTTCATTAGATAATCCAAATTGTTCTCCTAAAAAGTTAACATTTTCTTCAATTCTTTCTTTATCTTCACCAGTTATTAACTTAACTTCATCACTATCTTCATTCCATTCACTTACTATATAGTTATATACCTTAGGATTTTTATGTAAGTACTCTGTTAATAAATCACTTGCAAAATCTATCTCTTTATATTCTCCATAAACATGAGGATAATCATTCATCCTATCATATATCTTATCCCCCTCATTTAAGTCCATTATATTTTTATTTTCTTCATACACCTTGTCTAAAGCAGTAAATTGAGTATATTCAATAGGTTTATCATTATTTTCTTCTATAACATCTTGATTATTATCATTATTTAATTCTGATTTATTGTTATCAGTACATCCAGTTAATAACAATAATAATAATAGTGCATATATTATTTTTTTCTTCATATTAATCATCCTTCCTATATTTATATTTTAATATAAAAAAAAGGATTAATCCATTTTTATGGTTAATCCTTTTAAACTAAACTTTAAATTAAACTCCTTTTTTAAATAAGCTTTTCATATTATATTTTAAATTATCAAAGAATCCGCCTTTTTCAACATCCCTGTCACAATATAATTCTACTTCTCCTATTTTTTGTTCATTTAAATACACTTCACACTTACCTATTGTTTCACCTTCACTATAGCTATCTTTTTCTTCATCTAATACAATCTTATTTATAGGTTCTCCATCACTACCCTTTAATACTACTATAAATAAATCATCTTTTGCCTTTGCAATAAAGTATCTTTCAGTATTTTTTCCTAAATAAATAGTTTCAACATCATCATCTTTATTAAATAATTTTTTACCTTCATATTTAGAAAATCCATAATTCATAAGCATACTTGCATCTCTATTTCTTATTTTATATGTTGGAGCTCCCATAATTACAGCAAGCATTCTTACCCCATTTCTTACAGCGGTTGCACTTATACAATATTTAGCTTCTTGAGTAAATCCTGTTTTTAATCCATCACATCCATCAAAAAATCGTACTAACTTATTATGATTTACTAATTCTATAGGAGATTTTCTTCCTTCAGATATAGTTTCCATATATGTTCCGCTATACTTTAAAATAGTTGGATGCTTTAATAATTCCAATGACATTATAGAAATATCTCTTGCAGTTGTTAAATGTCCTTCTATCGGTAAACCATTACAATTTTTAAATGTTGTATTAGTCATTCCAAGTTCTTTTGCACGTTCATTCATTACTTTTACAAACTCATCTGTTGATCCACTTAAAAATTCAGCCATTGCTACAGCTGCATCATTACCAGAAGCTATGGCTATCCCTTTTAATATATCCTCAACAGTTCTAACTTCACCAGTATCTAAAAGCATTGTACTTCCACCCATACTTTTCGCATTTTCACTACATGTAATTTTATCATCTAATGAAATTTTCCCACTATCTATTGCTTCCATTGCTAATAACATTGTCATTATCTTAGTTACTGAAGCAGGCGCAAACTTTTCGTCTGGATTTTTTTCATACAATACTGTACCAGTTACAGGCTCAATAAGAATTGCTGATTTTGCATCAACATTCATTCCTTCTTCTAAACAAGCTGTATAAATATCATGTGGAGTAGAATTTTTAAGCTCTACTCTTTCTGCAGCCATTGGTATTACTGTATTTAAACATAATAAACATAAAAGAATAATAGAGATTTTATTAAATATTTTTTTCTTCATTTGTTCTCCTCCTTTTAAGCTTATTATTACCAAAACAAAATAAAAATATGATAAATAGTTAGTAATTAGTAGTTATGTGTAAATAATTCATAAAAAAATCAACCCTAAGGTTTTAGTGTTATTCAACAGTAAAAAACCTAGTGTTGATTTTTAGAATTATTCTATTTATAAGTGTTAAATTATTTAACTATATCATATATTAACGGAATATTTAATTCATAATTATCTTCAATAGTTATATTTTCTAGGATGCTTTTTCTAGCCTTTTCAATATTATTTTTATTATTTGAATGTATGTATGCTAGAACATCACCCTTATTAACTTTATCACTTCTCTTTTTATTTAAAACAAGACCAACAGCTAAATCTATTTCACTTTCTTTAGTTGCACGTCCTGCTCCAAGTTCCATTGCTATAAGACCAAAAGCTTCTGCCTTAATCTTAGTAATATATCCATCTCTTGGTGCTACAACTTCTTCTATATATTTAGCTTTAGGAAATTTACTAAAATCATCTATTGCTGAAATATCTCCACCTTGTGCTTTTATAAATTCCTTAAGCTTTTCTAATCCTTTTCCATTAGCTATATTTTCTTCTAGCCTCTTTCTTGCCTGCTCTTCAGTTTCTGCTTTTTTAGCACAAATAAGCATATTTGACCCTAAAGTTAATGTTAATTCCAAAAGATCTTTTGGTCCATTTCCTTTTAATAATTCAATAGCTTCCATAATCTCTAAGCTATTTCCTATTGCAAAACCTAATGGTTGATCCATATCAGAAATTACCCCAATAGTTTTTCTTCCAAGATGATTTCCTATATCAACCATTTCTCTTGCAAGTTCTTTAGCCGTTTCTGGTGTTTTCATAAATGCACCATCTCCAACTTTAACATCTAAAACTATAGCATCTGCTCCAGAAGCAATTTTTTTACTCATTATACTTGAAGCAATTAAAGACATATTATCTACTGTAGCTGTTACATCTCTTAATGCATATAATTTTTTATCTGCTGGAACTAAGTTTCCACTTTGCCCCATAATAGCTATATTTATATTATTTACATTTTCTATAAATTGTTCTTCTGTTAATTCAACTGAAAATCCCTTGAAAGTTTCAAGTTTATCTATAGTACCTCCAGTATGACCTAAACCTCTTCCTGACATTTTAGCAACTGGTATTCCAAGTGATGCAACCAACGGAGTTAAACAAATTGATGTTTTATCTCCAACGCCTCCTGTAGAATGTTTATCTACTTTTATCCCCTTAATACTACTTAAATCAATTTCATCACCTGACTTAACCATCGCATTTGTTAAATCTGCTGTTTCTCTCTTATTCATCTTATTAAAAAATATTGCCATAAGCATTGCTGATGCTTGATAATCTGGAATACTCCCATCTGTAAATCCTTCTACAAAAAAGTTTATTTCTTCTGTTGTTAATTCTTCACCTTTTCTTTTTTTCATTATAAGGTCATACATTCTCATAAGTTACACACTCCTAGCTATTCCATTATTTTATTAAAAAAACTATCTCCAACTAACTCATTTTTCACATTAAAGAAATCTAATATTGTTTTTCCTATATCAGAAAATCTCTCTCTTGTTCCAATATTAACTCCTGGTTTTACATTCTTTCCATAAACAAGTACAGGTATATGCTCTCTTGAGTGATCTGTACTGCTAGTTGTTGGATCGCAGCCGTGATCTGCTGTTATTATAAAAATATCTTCATCAGTCATCTTTGAATAAATTTCTTGTAATCTGTTATCAAAATCTTCTAAAGCTTTTCCGTATCCCTTAGGATCATTTCTATGTCCATATAACATGTCAAAATCAACTAGATTTGTAAAGATAAGACCTTCTTTTACTGTATCCATATACTCTAAAGTTTTATCTACACCATCCATATTATTTTTTGTATGAACTGCAGAAGTAATACCCTTTCTATTGTAAATATCTTCTATCTTTCCAACGGCTGCAACTTCTAAATTATTTTCTTTTAAATATTCAAGCATAGTTTTATTAAATGGATCTAATGCATAGTCTCTTCTGTTTGATGTTCTCTTAAAGTTTGGAGCTTCTCCTATAAATGGTCTTGCAATAACTCTTCCTACTGCCCATTTATCTACAAGCATATCTCTTGCAACTTGGCACATTTCATATAATTTTTCTACTGAAATAACATCTTCGTGTGCTGCAATTTGAAATACGCTATCTGCAGATGTATATATAATAGGATATCCTGTTTTTACATGCTCCTCACCTAATTCTTCTATTATTTGAGTTCCTGAAGCAACAACATTTCCTAATATCCCTTTTACATTTGCTCTCTTTTTAAATTCTTCAATTATTTCTTCAGAAAATCCTTCTGGATAAGTGTTTAGTGGCTTTTCTAAAATAACACCTGCAATTTCCCAATGCCCTGTAACAGTATCTTTCCCCTTTGATGCTTCTTTACACCTTCCATAAGCACCTACTGGTTTGCTACATTTTTTAGGCTCATTAACACCTTCTATATTTCCTAACCCTAACTTTTCTAATTCTTTTATTTCAAGTCCATTACAAGCTTTATATACATGATCTAAAGTATGACTTCCTTCATCACCATAACTTTTCGCATCTTGTAATTCTCCAACTCCTACACTATCTAATACAACTAAAATTGCTCTCTTCATTTTTTTCTCCTTTCGTATATAATGCCCATTTTAAAAAGCATCAAGCTCTTGGATGGGAATTTTTATAAACTAAGTTTATTTTATCATTATTTATTATTTCATAGTAAGTGTCCATATAAGTTAATACTTGGTTTCCTAAAAGCTTTTGTACTGCTCTTACATTTGCTCCATTTTGAAGTAAATGTACTGCAAAAGAATGTCTAAATGTATTTAAATTAACATCCTTATTTATTCCAGCTTTATGAGAATATTCTTTTACAATCCTCCATACACCTTGTCTTGTTAATTGATTTCCATTTAAATTAACAAATAAATTGTGTACTCCAGCTGAAGCTATCATATCTCTTATAGATAAATATTCTTTAAGTGCTGCTTCTGCACTTCTTCCAATAGGAATAAGTCTTTCATAATTTTTATTATCATGACACCTAACATAAAGTAAATCAAGGTTTACATCCTCTACTGATAATTTGATTATTTCAGAAACCTTCATTCCTGTTGCATACATAAGTTCTAATAAGGCATTATCTCTAATCCCCTTATTACAATCTTTATCAACTATCTTTATAATCTTATCAACTTCTTCAACTGTTAATATTTCTGGTAGTTTCTTTGATTGATCTGTACTCTTATAGTAAATCTTAGGTATATCTCTAATAATCTTTTGATCTTTTAAATAATTATAAAAGCTTCTTAAACTAATGACGATTCTACTTATTGATCTTTCTGATTTTCCATCTTCTAATAAATGTTCGATATAATTTTTAACTGTTACGTTATCAGTTTCATCTAAATATATATCTTTGCTATTTAAATATTTAATATACAAATTTACATCAGTTACGTATGCATAAACAGTATTATCACTTTTATGACTTTGAAGTAATGACTCTCTATATTCATTTACTATTTCTTTCATGATTTTCCCCAATCCCACCTTAATTATTATTATTCGACAACAACTTTAAAATTTCCTTTTATAATCATCTATTCTTTAACTAACTTTATAAACATTTGTTACTACAAATTTAATAATATTTGGACAAAGATAAGCTTCAATAAATGTGCCTATAATAAATATACATGCAAATACCCCAATCTTAAAAATTAGTTCCCTCTCTACTATTGTATTTACTTTACCTTTATTAAAGAACTTATCTTTTAGTTTTGTTGAAGAAAATTCAATTCCAACTATACTTAATGCTATAAAACATGGAATATATATAATATTTTGTGGTATTGTTGCAACTAATGCTAACCATAGACCTTTTCCTTCAAATGTTGAAATTAAAAAACTAAATGTATAACCTAATGTAAAGCCCTTTATAAGATCTAATAATAAAATTATTGGCGTACCAAATACAGTAAAAGATATTGTAATTAATACTGTTAAAAGTATTAAGTTTTTCTTTAATACATTTAATAATAGTGCTTTATTATTTACTGGCTCTTTTACTATACTTTGTGCAAATGTTGAAAAATAACTTGTAAGATCTGATGCATCACTTGCTCTCATATATTTAACTATATATGTACCTAATGCTATCCCCACACAAAAAAATATGAAAACCATAAAATAAAAAAATTTATTTTCTTTTTTATTTAAATTTAATTTATTTATAATCTCCAACTAAAACCACCCCCACATTGTTATATCCTAATAATATGATTGTGATTTTAAGTATATTCATAATTGAATATATGTAACTTAAATTTTTATATAATTTTTTCTATCTTTTTAACATTTTCCTTAATATCTTTTAAATTTAAGATATAATTATTTTCTAAAATTGATATAACTTTTTTAATATCATTAATTTCCTCTTCTTTTTTATGTTTTTCGAAATTTCCTCTTCCCATTCTGTCACTTATAAATAATAAAATAATATCATTTAAATTTGTCTCTTTTATCATTTCTTTCGTTTTAGCATAAGGCAAGTTTTTAATTATATATAAATGATGCATATGAAACCTTACTAAATTTAATATTTTTTCTTTTTCATAATCATCATATTTATAATAATTTAATATTTTTTCTGCTATTTTTACCCCTTCTACATCATGATTATAAGAAGTCCATCTTCCTTGGTTATTTTTCTTTGTAGTTATTCCTTTTCCTACATCATGTAATAATGAAGCTAACATAAATGCTTCCTTATCTATAGCAAAATCTTTTATTTTTGCAGCTATATCTATTACTTGCATAACATGATTCCAAACATTTCCCTCAGGATGATACCTTGGATTTTGTTCTATTAATTGAAGTATCCATAAGGATTCTAAAGGCGTGTCTTTAAATGAATTTTTAATTTTTTCTAAATAAACTGATGGCTTATTACAAACCATTAATTCCCTTTGAATTTCCATTAACTTATTTTCTTCCATTATATTCTCCTCTAAAATATAGTATTATATTTATTTAGTTTTTCTTGCTTTCATTATTTTACAAATAATAAATTTTTATTACATGAAATTTTTGTTTATGCTAACAGATACAAATAATTTGTATTTTTAATTTTATTTTAGGGAATTCTAAAAATATTACTAATTTTGAGGTGTTTATATTTTGGAAGAATTATTTGATAGCTATTTACCAATTTTAATTCACATATTTGAACTAATGGGTATTTTTATTTTATTAATAGGTACATTTACAGCCTTTTATCACTATATATTAAAGAGATTTTTTCATAAAAATTTTAATATTAAATATGAATTTTCAGATGCAATGGTTACTACACTAGATTTTAAATTAGCAGCAGAAATACTTAAAACAGTTATTATTAAAGACTTAAATGAATTAATTATTTTGGCTTCTGTATTTATAATAAGAATTATAATGACATTTGTCTTAGAAAAAGAAATGAAAAATGATAATTAAGTCAACAGCCCACTACCCTAAAGGGATAGGGGCTTGGGATGAAAATCCCTAGTTTCTTCTCTGAAAGTAGTATTGCATAGTCTTCGGACGAATGTGATGGTTGAATAGCCTAAGTATATCGGAATGTGCTTTGCACAGCGAATATACTACGTTACTGGAGAATATATAGACACCTTAAGATGTTTCCCAAGTTCTAAGCTCTGTGGTAAACGATTAAACATCTCTGATGGCAGGAGAAGTGTTGCTTGTATACAAAACCTCTGGATAACATTGGCGAAGGGAGCTTACCGCCTTCGGGCGAGATTAATTTAAAAGGAATGACTTTTATGGTTTATGTTAAAAGTATAGATGGAAAGGCTCTTATGCCTACATCTAATGCAAAAGCTAGAAAGCTACTTAAACAAAAGAAGGCTAAAGTTGTAAGTTTAAGACCTTTTGTGGTTAAGCTAACATACAAAACTAAAACTGAATATACACAAAAACTAAATTTGGGTGTAGATAGTGGATATTCTAATATCGGTTTTAGCGTCATAGACGCAAAACAAGAATATATCGCTGGGGAAGTTAAACTTCTTGAAGGAATGAAAAAAAGATTATTAGAAAAAGCTTCATATAGAAGAATTAGACGAAGTAGATTAAGATATAGAAAAGCTAGATGGAATAATAGAGTTAAGTCTAAGAAAAAAGGCTGGTTAGCTCCATCTTTAAAGCACAAACTGGATACGCACATTAAATTTATAGATTATTTAAAAAATATACTTCCAATAGGGAAAATTACTATTGAAGTTGCTAATTTCGATATTCAAAAGATTAAAGATGATTTGATTTCTGGTGTTGATTATCAAAATGGGGATATGTTTGGTTTTTGGAATGTGAGAGAATTTGTCCTTCACAGGGACGGTCATAAGTGTCAAAATCCAAACTGCAAACATAAAGATAAGAAAGAGCAGATATTAAAAGTTCATCACATTAGATACCGAAGCGAAGGCGGTAGTGATAGACCTGAAAACTTAATTACACTTTGTAGCAAATGCCATACTTCCTCCAATCATAAGAAGGGGAAATTTCTTTATGATTGGTGCGTCAATGGTAAAAAAAGTTAGAGGTTTTAAAGATGCTACATTTATGAGTATGATTAGATGGCATTTAGTTAATGAATTAAAATCTAAACATAATAATGTGTCTATAACTTATGGATATATTACTAAAAATCATAGAATTCAAAATGGTATCGAAAAGAGCCATTTAAACGACGCTTTTGCTATTGCAAAAGGAACGAATCAAGCTCGAACTAAAGACAGGTTTTTAGTAATTCAAGATAGGCTCAAAAATAGAAGTTTAGAGAAATTCTATGATTCAAAAATTATAGATATTAGAACAGAAAAAAAGGTTTCTGGTGGAGACTTAAACTGTGGTAGAAGCACAAGAAACAAAAATCTTAATACAGAAAATTTAAGAAAATATAGAGGTGTTAAAATATCAAAAGGTCAGCGTAGAATAAGAAAACAAAAATATTTCTATCAACCTAATGATTTAGTTAAATATGATGGAAAAGTTTATACTGTTAAAGGAACTCAAAACGAAGGCAAGTATATCGCTTTAAAGGAAATTAAAAAAGTTCCTAAAGTGGAGTTATTAATATCTTATGTTTTTAAGAAAGGGCTTAACTGGAGTTATGGATTATGTTAGTGAAAACCACAGTAAATATCTGTTAATGGTTCGTTTGATATTTGTTGTGAAATACCGAAGAAATTTGCTTATCAAATTTGGAGATGAGATTAAACAAATATTTTATGATATAGCCAATGAGAAAGATATTGTGATTGTAGAAATGGAAGTAGATAAGAACCATATACATCTACTGGTACATTACAAACCAACTATGTCAGTTTTAGACTTAGTTCGATGGTTTAAGCAAATTTCTACATATAGATTGTGGAGGCAAAACAATAATATTATGGAACTAGCTAAGTTCTTTTGGAAAGAAAAAACTTTCTGGTCAGATGGATATTTCTCATGCAGTATTGGAAATGTTTCTAAGGAAACAATTGAAAAATATATACAAAATCAAGGTTAGGGCTTACATCCGCTACTTTAAAAGGATAGCGGTTTTACGCCCGTATTTATAAAAATTAAATTATGTTTATGCATTAATATAAATAATTAAATTAGTAATAAATTGATGTAAAAAAGTAAGGTTATGAAATTTAAATATAAAATTCTACAATTTACGACAAAATAATAAAAAAATATTAAAAACACATTATTATAAATAACAGAGACAAGCTTGTCAGCAAACAAGTCTTGTAAGAGAAAAATAATTATACATATACAATAATGGAGGGAATTTTTATTATGAAAAAGAAATTATTATCATTAGTTTTAGCAGGAGCAATGGTTGCTTCAACTTCAGTAAGTGCATTTGCGGCAACTATATCTACAACAAATGGAGTGATAAATGGACCAGATGAGAATGAGTATACTACAGATGTTGAAATTACAGGTAAAGTAATGAGTAATGGTGGACAATTACCAAATGGGACTTTAAGTGTAACGGTTTCAACAGCGGCATCATTTGTGGTTGATAAAGATAGCAACTTGAAAGCTGGGAAAATAGTTATACAAAATAATGGGGATCAAGATATTGATGTATTTGCAGAAAAGTTTGTAGATACTAGATCAACAGAAGGGATAAAGGTCGTTTCAGAGGATGAACTTAGTACTCTTGATAGAACTAATGTTAGTTTAACTCTTACTGGTAAAGCGAATACAGTGTATTTAAAATCTGAAGATACAAATCAACCTGATAAAACTGGTCTTTATTCAGAAAAAGCTTTAAGTACAAGAGCGCAAAATTCGAAGTTAAAATTAACAACTGTATCAGCAAATGGGGATGAAGAGTTAACTTTAGATGGTAAAGCTGGTAAAAGCAATGATAGGCTGGATGAAGATGTGAAAACAAAAGGTTTAAATGATAAGTTTACATTAACATTAAAAATTAAAAAGTCTGATACACACTAATATAAATAAAATTAATTAAAAGGGGCTGTCGCACTAAAACTTTTATACACAATATATTGTTTGAAAAATAAAAATTAACACAATATATTGTAGTATTTATTCTTAATGCGACATCCCTTTTTAGATAAGGATTTATTAATACTAAAAGAAAGGGGATATCAATGTGGATAAAAAAAATAAAAAAAATATTAATTTTAGAATTATAGTGTTTATATTATTAACTATAGTTATTGCTACTGCAGGGGGTTATTATATATATATTAAAAATAAAAGTGAAAATGCAGTAGCTGAAAGTGGTTCAGCAGTTTCAGGGTATATTCTTTCTAATGGAGCAGAACCAGGATTAAGTGAAGAGCAAATAAGAGCTTTATTGCAAAGACAAGTTGACGATTCTACTATTTCTTTTAGTATTTCTTCAGATCCTGTATTTAAAGGTAAAAAAGCATTTATTGTTATGGCAAATCCAAGATACAATGCTTATGATATAGACTATGTTATAACTGTAGATGGAAAAGAAATAATAAGAACAGCTAAAATAGCGCCTAATCAATATATTGAAGAAGTTGAATTAAAAGAAGCTTTACCGAAAGGAACGTACGCTGCAGAAGCACTTGTAACTGGTTATAATAGAGAAACTGGTGAAGAAGTAGGAAAAACTATAGTTGAAATTACTATAACAGCTCAATAATTTAATTTTATATTAAAAATATAAAGGTAAAGGGGGGTGCAAATGAATAAAAAGAAAATTTTAATTATATTAAGAACAGCATTTGCTAGTAGAACGGCTCATCATGTGTTATCACTTTTGCTTACAGGAATTATGCTTGGTGGAATTGGATTAACTTTAAGATCAGATATTGAAGATATTAAACTTTATGTTCAATCAGTTTTAGATAGAGATCCAAATTATAAAAACTTACAAGATTCAGTAAGTGAAAATATGATTAGAGGAAAAATTGATATTGAAAGCCAACTTGTAGAAGATGAAGCAGAAGAAACTAAAACTTTAGTTTCTAATGATACTAAAAATGGGTATGATAGTTATACTCCAAGTAGTTCTTCTTCAAATAGTAGCAATACTTCAAATAATACTTCTTCTAGTAATACTTCAAGCAGTAGTTCTTCTAACAATAATTCTTCAAATAACAATAATAATGATAACTCTAATTCAAATAATAGCAATAGCAACAATAGTAATAAACAAGAAGAAACTGTTGATAAATCAGCTTTTAATGGTAAAGATGCAATTATTTCAGAAGGACAACCCTTTAATCCAATGAATGCATTACAACTTTATGCTTGTGATATAACTGGGGAAAATATAACAAATTCAATAGTTATTACAGAAAATAATGTTGATATATACAAACCTGGAGTTTATAACGTAAAAGCATCTATAGCATTAAAAAATGGTAAAACTTTAGACAAGAAATTTGCAGTAAGAGTTGAACCAACTGTGTTAGATTTAGCAGTTAATGATGTTAAAGCATCTAAAACAGAGCTTAAAAAAGAAGAAGATTATACTATGAATTTTGCAGTTAACTCTTCTAAAAGTTATATAGATGTAGAAAAAGTTGTTATAAACAAAAAAGAATATGAAGTATCAAAGATACTTGAAGATGAAATAGAAAGATATAGTGTTAATTTAATGGCACCAAATAAAGCTGGATATGAATCTTTAAAATTACAAAAAGTAATAATGTCTGATAAAACTGTAGTTGATATTGATAAAACTGTTAATATTAATGTTTTAAAAGAAGATGCTACTTTAAATGATGTTGTTGTAGAAGATAAAAGTAATGGAAATAATGCACTTAAAATATCATTTAGTTTAAAAGATGTTGATAATACAATAAGTGAACCTAAAATTTGTATATATGATAAAGATGGAAATTTAGTTTTAGAGAATCCATTTTCAAAAAGTAAATATTCATCATATACAAAGGTTTCTACTAAAATAAATTTAGATAAAGCAGGAATTTATACTGTTAAAGTTTTAGCTAATAAAAATGATGAACCTAAAGAACAAGATAATGAAGAAAAAAGTATTGAATTATTTTCTAAAGAAATTGCTGTAAATATGAAGGCAGTATCTGATGATGAAGATATGAACTTATTACCTATGAATGGAAATTATGATGAAGATGTTGAAGCATATTCAGAGGCAAATTTAAATTCAGTATCAAATGATGAGGATATTGAGGGATATTCAGAAGATGATACAGTTAATTTTAGAAATATTTTAAGAGCTTCAAGTGGAAATATAACTGGAAGTGATACAACAGAACAAAAATATGATATTTCTATAACAGGAAATGTTCTTAATGATAAGGGTGAAATGCCTTCAGGAACATTGCAAGTTGTAGTTCCAACAACTGCTTCATTTACAGTTGATAACAATGGAAAATTTATAGGAACAGATATTACAATTAGAAATCAAGGACATCAAAATATAGATGTATATGTATATAAATTTATAGACGTAGATGGAAGTGAAGGTATAAATGTTAAATCTAAGTCGAAAGTTACTGATGAATCTTCTAGAAGTAGCGTTGAAATGAGTATTTCAGGAAAAAATAGCACTGCATATTTTAAAACAGAAGATAAAATTTCAAGCAATTCAGGTGTTTATCAAAATTCAGAATTAACTATTCCTGCTAGTAGTGATGGAATAAAAATATCATCAATTTCAGCAAATTCTGAAGGAAAATTAACTTTACAGGGTGAAGCAGGAAAGAAATCAAATATTGATACAGCTATAAGTAATAGATTTACTTTAATATTAAAAATTAAAAAATCCACAAATTAATAATTTTAAAATCAACTTAATAAATGTATAGCTGTATATATTTTTTAAGTTGATTTTTTTGTTAGAAGAAAAAATTAACAAAAGATAAATAAAATAGAAAAAGATTTGTGGGGATGTGAGATATGAAAAAAGAAATGATTATAAATAAAATAAAAGAATTATTTTATAATAAGAAAAAGTTAAAATTAATATCAATTATAGCTATTGCTGGAGTTGTATCAATAGTTTTAATAGTTAAAGGTTCTTATATAAAGTCAGTTATTGATGGAGATCCTGGTTATGTAAAGTTAAAAGAAAAAACAGCATTATTTGCTTATAGAAAAACTATTAGTTTAAAAGAAATTGAAGAAAGTACAACAATAGCTGGTGAAGATAAACCAAAAGGACCTATAACAGCAGCTAGTGTTAAAGGTGGATTTGATTCATATACTCCAAGTCAAATTGCAACTGCTGATTTAGAAGATAGCAGTAATAATTTTAATTACAATAACACAAATAGTAATTCTAACAACAATATAAATAATAGTAGTAATTTAAGTAATGACTCAAATAAAAATAATCAAACAGAAGATAAAACAGAAACTAAACCTAATAATGATAAAAAAGATGAAGGTGCTGTTGATAAATCAGCATTTGTAGGAAAAGATATGATAATTTCAGAAGGCGATAATTTTGAGCCCTTTGAAACATTACAATTATCTGCAAAAGATGTTGATGGAAAAAATATAACTAAAAAAATTGTTATAACAGAAAATAATGTAGACATATATAAACCAGGTTTATATACTGTAAAAGCTAATGTTCAGCTTAGCAATGGAAATATTATTTATAAGGAGTTTTTAGTAAGAGTAGAACCTGTAAAGTTACAGTTAGCAGTAAATGATATTCAAGTTTCAAAGGATATTTTGAAAAAGAGAGAAAGTTATACTATGAGCTTTAAAGTAGATTCTTCTAAAGATTATATAGATGTAGCAACTGTTAATATTAATGGAAAGATGTATTATCCAAATAAAACTACTAAAAGAAGATTCTTTAGTAAAGATGATGTTTATACAATTCAATTAGTGGCAAATGATAAAGCTGGAGTTGAGGATATTAATTTTAATACTATAACTATGACTGATGGAACGGTTGTTGATATTAATGAATTAAAAACTGTGGAAGTTTTAAAAGATGAAGCTTCTATAAAAGATATGGTTATAGATAATATAAGTGATGATGGAGAAGTTGCAATATCATTTTTTATAAAGGATATTGATGATACTATTAGTAAAGCTAAACTTTATGTTTATGATGAAGAAGAAAATGTAATAGTTGAAAAAGAAGTTGAGAAGAATAAAACTATAAACTCAATATTAAATGTAAATAAAAATGGAGTTTATAAAATAAAAATAGTTGCAGATGAAAATGTTGAATTTGTTGCTCAAAATACTAAGGATTCAAAAAGAAAAGAGTTATATTCAACTTCAATAGAAGTTAAGAATGCTAGATTTTCAGATGATAGTATAAAGGAAGCAAATGTAGATATAGCAAGTTATATAGTTTATAATGATGAAAATGATTTTATTAATCAATTATCTTTTGCACAAATAAAGGCTGGAGATGGATTAGAAGAAGGTACAGATTCAGAAAATCCTGATGGAAGTGATTCAAATGATGAAACTCCGAGTCCAAACCCGAATCCAGATCAAGATTCGGGGGTAAATGGAGATGCTTCTGATTCAAGCGAGCCAGATGATGGAGATGCTGGAAATGGAAGTGGAACTACAGACAGAAAAGATGTTTTTATTGAAGATAAAAATAATCCTGGAGAAGGATCAAGTGACCCTAAATATACTAGAGGGTATACAACTAAAGATAAATTACATGTAGTAATACCAACTAAAGGTAAAATGAATAAAGAGGCAGGAGATACTCCTAAAAAGGTAATTAATGTGACAGTTCCAACAAATGCTGTTTTTACAGTAAGAAATGATTCAACATTTATTGGATCAGCAATAAAAATTACCAATAACGGAGAAAAACCTGTAGATGTAAGTGTTGCTAACTTTATAGATGTTGATGGAGATTATGGAATAAAGCTAATAACTGATACACAAGTTGATGCTACTAAAAAAAGAAATGAAGTTAATTTATTCCTTGAAAATACTGCTGAAAATAAAAAGATATATTTAGGAAATAAAGAATTATATTCAGAGTTAGGTGAAGAGCATCTTATTTCTGAAGAGGAAAAGAAGAAAATTGCCAAAGTTTTAGCTGGAAGTACTTCTACAATAAATATATCTGGAAAAGCAGGAACATCTGCTGAAGGAATAGAAGATCCAATTTCAAATAGATTTACATTAATTTTAAAAATTAAGAAAAACACTGAAAGTAATACTTCAAAATAATTAAAACCTTATTATATTGAAAAATATAATAGAAAGGATAATAAGTATGGAAGATAATTCAACTAAAAACAATTCTTCAATGAAAAAAAATATTAAGATTTTTTTAGCTATAGTTATTTTAATAGGAATAGGTGTTGGTTTTGGATTAAGTTTAAATTTTGCTAATGATAATTTTGGTCAATCTAGTGGAGCTATAATAGAAGATGGTGTTATAGCGGGATATACAGCAGAACAAATTGCAGAAATTATGCAAAGAAAAGCAGATGAATCTACATTTTCTTTTGAAGTAAATGCAAGACCTACATTTAAGGATGGAAAATCTGAAGGTAATTTAAGAATTTATAATCCACCATATAATAAATATGTAATAGATGTAGAAATAAAGCTAGATTCTAATGATAAAACAGTATTTAAAAGTGGTAAAATTAAACCAAATCAACATATAGAAAATGCTAAGTTAAGTAAAAACCTTAAAAAGGGTGAATATGAAGCAACAGCAACTATAAATGCTTATGATTCTGATGGTGAAACATTAATAGGTGTATCTGCAGCGAAACTTATTATAAATATTGAAAATTAATTAGTGATGGGGGGATTTTTATATGATGAAAAAGAAAATTTTAAGCTTATGCATGGTAGCTATTATGCTAAATCTTTCTGTAGAAAGTTATGCATATTCACTAAATAATATTCAATTAGCTACTAGTTCAGATTTAACTAATAATCCATCAGAAGGTGGAGGAACATCATCAGGAGCTGAAGGTGGTACAGGAACTCCAGGTACACCATCAAATGGTGATGGAAGTAATGGTGGAGATTCAGCTCAGCCTCCAAGCAGTAGCGGAGGCAGCACAGGGGCTGGAGGAGCTGGGGGTTCAACAACAGCTCCAAACACTCCTCTTGAAAATAAAGGTGGAAGTAATAGTGTAGAATTAGATGGTGGAATAGGTGAATGGGGTCCTGATAAGGATAAGAATTTACCTAACTTTAATGGAACTGAAGGTAGTGAAAAACCAGATGTTGATAATGAACTACAAAAAGGTGAGTATTTTACTATATCAGCAACTGTTCCATTAAATATGGAGTTTTTAATAAAAAATGAAAATGAAAATGGAAGTTCACCTAATGGTAAATTTATTACACCTTATTATAAAGTTACAAATAATGGTTCTCATAAATTAAAAGTTCATTTTGAATCATTTGAATATGCGGCTTCTAAAACTACTAAAACTAGTGGTTTAGTAAAGGAAGATTTAGCACCATTATATGTTGTTTCACAACCCCAAAAAAATAATGGGAAGGTTGAAATGAAGTTAAATTTAACATATGATAGACCTTCTAATTCATATTTAAAAAGAATTGATTTAGTACCACCTACTAATTCACCAACTATAACTTCAAGATTATTAAAATCAAGTAATTCAGTTGAACAAGAATTAGGTGAATTAGACCCAAATGAACAAGCTAGATTATATTATGGAAGTGATTTGTGGGAAACACCAAAATCAGAAAATGTTACTAAAGGTGTTGAAGCTAATTTTAATTTAAAGTTAGCATTTTCAATAGAAGGTAAAACTACTGAAACTAATCAACCTTCAGGATCACCAGGTGATACCACAACAGAGAGTTCACCAAGCCAACCACCAAGTGCTCCTACACCAAGCCAACCGTCAAATGGCACTACATCAGGTGATACATCTCAATCATCACCAGATAGTAGTACACAAGGGCAACAACCAAATGAAGATACATCAAATGAGGCACAAAATCCAGCAGGAAATGCGCAACAAGGACAAACAAATTAAATATTAAAAATAAGTAATAAAAATATTATTTAAAATGAGGCAAATTCCCTTAGCCTAATTAAATAAAGCAGATAATATAAAAAGTTAATTTGAAATTTTTTTAAGTTGGTTATGAGAAATTTTTATTCATAACCAACTTTTTTTTATAATAAGAATTTTTACTAATTTTACTGGATAAAATAAAAAATAATTAATTATATAGAAAGGTGCAAATATATGAAACAAGATAAAACATATAAATTATTAATAATAGCGTTAGTATGTGCAGTTTTAATTATATTTGGAATAGTTATTATGAATAGTAAAAAGGAAGAAGTAAAACAAGAATCAAATATTACTATGAAAGACTTACCTTTAAAAGTAGAGGCAATTCCTATAAGCTTTAATATAGTAAATACTGCAGAAGGAAATATATTAGAATGTACTTATAAAAATAATTCAAATGAAGATATATCTAGATTAACAATACAAGTTAAGTTTAAAGGTACTGAAGAAATAGTAACTTTATCTTGCAATGAAGTTGTAGAAGCTGGAAATGAATCAGTGAAGTTTACTGGAAAAGGGCCAGCAAGTGGTAATATTGATGATGTGCAAATATTAAAATATAAAATATCTACAGCAAATGGAACATATATGGAATATGATTCAGAATTAAATCAATACAATTGGTCATAATATAGTTAGCTAAAATCTTATATATTAAAAATACACTTAATAATATAGTTTAATCTATATATTAAGTGTATTTTTGGTTAAAGAATAAAATTTTATGCTATTATATATTTAAAAATAAATTAAAAGGAGAAAAATCATGAAGTTAAATATATTAATTGTTGAAGATGAAATAGAAATAAGGGAAGGTGTAAGTGAATATTTATCAGAAGTTGGATATAATGTTATAACTGCTGAAGATGGACTTCAAGCAATAGAGTTATTTAATAAAAATAAAATAGATTTGGTTATTTTAGATATAATGCTTCCAAAGGCTAATGGTTTTGTTGTTTTAAATAATATTAGAAAAGAAAGTAATATTCCAGTAATTATGTTAACAGCAATGAGTGATGATTATACTCAAATTATGAGCTTTGATGAAAAAGCAGATGATTATATTACAAAGCCATTTTCAATAATACTTTTACATAAAAGAATAGAAGCACTTCTTAGAAGAGGAGTAAAGTTAGAAGAAAATAGGAAATGGAATTATAAAGATATAGAAATTGATTTTGAAGGGTATTCTGCAAAGAAAAATGATGAAATTATAGATTTAAAGCCTAAGGAAATAAAATTAATAGAATTATTATTAAAATATAAGGGTAAGGTTTTAAGTAGAGCACAAATTTTAGATAATTTATGGAGTATAGAAGAATGTCCAAATGACAGAGTTATTGATGTTTATATTAAAAATATAAGAAAGAAGCTATCATTAGACTGTATAGTAACAGTTAAGGGAATTGGCTATAAGTTTGAGGAGCAGTAATGAAAAAATTAAAGTTATTTTCAAAAACATACATATTTACAGTTGGATTAATAAGTTTAATAATTTTTACTTCAAATATTTTAATATATTTAGCAGTACCAAGGGTATATTTAAGTAATAAGGAAAAAGAAGCTGATATAATTATTTCAGAATTAACTCAAAAAATAAATGAAGAAAATAGTGAAAAGTCTTTTGAATTAGCAAAAGGTTTTGCTCAAAAGTATAATATTCAAGTTTTTATTACTTTAGGAGAAGAGCAAAGAAGTTTTCAGGGTGTTGAAAATGTAGATATATACATAGATAAGGATGTTATTAAGGATAAATCATTAATACTTCCAGATTTAACTGGTGAAGGTATTATAAAAAGTTCTGAAGAAGAAGAAGTTGGTTCAATAAATGAGGGTATATTTAGTCAATATATTAATGTAAATAATTCATCAATAATAAAAAGTAGAGATTTTAAGACTATAAATGATGTAAAAGGAAATATTCAAATAGTAACTAATTTAGAATCTTTTACAGAAACTAGGGATATTATATTAAAAATATTGCCATATTCTATGATTGTAAGTTTAATTGTAGCTTTAATTGCATCATATATATATGCAAAAAAAATTACAACTCCAATAAAGGAAATTTGTAATGTTACAAAGGAAATGGAAAAGTTAAATAAAAGGGCTTTTTGTAATGTTGAATCTGAAGATGAAATTGGAATATTAGCATATAATATAAATAGTTTGTATGAAAATTTGTTAAATACAATTATATCATTAGAAGAAGAAATAAAAAATGTAAGTGAATCTGAAAAGGTTAAGGTGGATTTTTTAAGAAGTGCATCACATGAACTTAAAACTCCATTGATGAGTATGCATATAATGATTGAAAATATGTTATATGATATAGGAAAATATAAAAATCATTATGTATATTTGGAAAAGTGCAAGGATATAGTTAATGAATTAAGTAAAATGGTTCAGGAAATTTTAGATACTTCAAGGCTTAATTCTATAGAAAATAAAAATGAAAAGTTATTGGATTTATCATATATAGTTGAAAATGCATTGGACCATTATAATATAATAGCTAAATCAAAAAATATTAATATTAAAGTTAATTTAAATGATTCTTTTAATATTAAGGTAGATGAAAAGGTGTTTACTAAGGCAATTTCTAATATTATTTCTAATGCGGTTAATTATACTGATGAGGGGAAGGAAATAAGAATTTATATAAAAGATAAAAAGCTTATTATAGAAAATGATTGTAAACCAATTTCAGATGAGCATTTAGCACATATTTTTGAAGCTTTTTATAGGGTTGATTTTGATAGAAATAAGTCTAGTGGAGGAAATGGATTAGGGTTATACATAGTTGAACAAATTTTAAGGATGTATAATTTAAGTTTTTCTTTTAAATCAATTTCAACTGGTATGAGGTTTGAAATTGATTTTAATTAATTATTTTTTAATTTTATAAACTTAACTCTTTTATTTCATAAATATTTCATATTGAACTAATAAAATGTACTCAAGTTAATAAACAAGGAGGAAATAAATATGAATGTATTTAAAAGATCGGTATTATATATAACAAGAAAAAAAATGAAAAGTATTATTATGTTATTTATATTATTTGGAATAGCAACAGCTGTTTTAAGTGGAATTTCAATTAAAAAGGCAGCTAATATAGCAAGACAAGATTCAAATAAGGATATGGCAAATACTTTTGAATTACAAACTAATCTTGGAAGTAATTTAAGTGGAACAATTCCAGAAAGTTTAATTGATAAGCTTTCAAAGGTAGATGGTGTTAAGAATTATGATGCTGCAATTCAAGGTGCTGGTTTAGATTTAGAAAATGTAAATTATATAAAACCAGAAAAAAATGCAGTTCAATATAATGATGATTATAAATATGAAAAACTTTTTTCTGTAGAAGCACATAAGAGTTCTGAGTATGATACTAAGTTTATAAGTAAATCATTAAAGCTTGTTGATGGTAGACATATTGTGCCTACTGATAAAGGTAAGGTATTAATTCATAAGGCTTTAGCAGAAGCAAATAATTTAAAAGTTGGAGATACTATAAAAGCTAAAAAGAGTGCTGGTGATTTTAATGCATCAACTTTATCTAAAAATGATTATGATCTTGAAATAGTAGGTATTTTTGAAAGTAGTAACACTGAAAGAGTTGGTCACAAATTAGAAATGCCAGAAAATCTTTTAATAACTGATGTAGATACTGTTAAAACTTTATATGGATATTCAGATGGAGAAGTAAAATATACTAATGCTACGTTTAATACAAGCACTGATGTAGATAAGGTAACAGCAAAATTTAAAGAAATTTCTGCTGAATGGAATAAGTATACAATAGTAAAGAGTGAAGATACATTCTTAGCTTTATCTAAGTCTTTTGACTCTTTAGATAAGATTATAAATATGATTTTAATTGGTGCAATAATAGCTGGTGCAATAATACTTTCATTAGTGTTAGCATTTTGGATTCAAGGAAGAATTCATGAAACAGGTATATTACTTTCAATAGGAGTTTCAAAGTTTAATATTATTTCTCAATATATAATTGAATTATTACTTATAAGTGTATTAGCTTTTGGAGGATCATATTTCTCAAGTAAAGTAATTTCACAAAATATAGGAAATACAATAGTTTCACAAGCAAGCAAACAAGCTGTTCAAGATGTTAAGAGTGGATTTGGAGGATTTTCATTAGGAAATGATGTTAATAGTTCTTTAGCAACTCGTACAGTTGATGAAATTGATGTAAAAATACAAGCTAAGGAAGTTGTTTATGTATATATTATAGGTACAGGAATTATCATAATTTCAGTAGTGTTATCTTCAGCATCAATAATTAGATTAAAACCAAAAGAAATATTATCAAAAATGAGTTAGGAGGAGTTAGTATGTCAGTTTTATCTTTAAATAAAATTAGCTATTCATATAAAAATGGCAAAAATATTTTAGATGATATAAGTATTGAATTTGAAAAAGGTAAATTTTATACGATTTTAGGTGTTTCAGGTTCTGGAAAAACTACTTTATTATCATTGTTAGCTGGATTAGATGAACCTAGAAAAGGAGAAGTTTTATATAACAATGAAGATATAAAAATAAAGGGATATGAAAACCATAGAAAAAACAATATTTCGTTAATATTCCAAAATTATAATTTAATTGATTATATGACTCCCTTAGAAAATTTAAGAATAATTAATCAAAAAGCTGATAAGTCAATATTAAATAATTTAGGCTTAGGTGATGAAGAAATTAATAGAAATGTATTACAACTATCTGGTGGTCAGCAACAGCGTGTGGCAATTGCAAGAACTCTTGTAGCAGATTCTCCTGTAATATTAGCTGATGAACCAACAGGAAATTTAGATAGTGATACAGAAAATGAAATTGTAGAAATATTAAAATCTAGTGCACATGAGCATGGCAAATGTGTAATAGTTGTTACACATAATAAGGATTTAGCTAAAAAATCTGATGTTATACTTATGTTAAAAAATAAAAAGTTAACACGTGTTAACAAATAATTGAGATGTAAAATTTGTAGCATTTAAAATAGAACTAATTTTATATAATAATCCCCCATTTATTATTAAAATTAATATTAATAGTTAAGTAAAGTAAAAATAATAAAATTAATGACAAAAAATAATAAAATTCCCCATTTATTATTAAAATTCAAAATCAATATTTAGTTAAAACTAAAAGATAATAATAGAAATAATAATAGAAATGATAATAATCCCCCATTTATTATTAAAATTAATATTTAGTTAAAGGGAAAAGGATAATAATCCCATTAATTTTTTATTAAAGACTAAATAAAAATTTTTCAATGGCTGAAAGTTAGAAAAATCTAGCTTTTAGCCATTTTTTTATGTATATGAAAGTATAAAAAATTTGAATTTTTAAGGCTAGGTATATCAATGGATTTTAAGATTTAAAATTATAAGATTGATACTACGAAGTTGGTGTGGAGATAGCCAATTTGTCAATGTTTAGGAAAGTATAAAATTTTTTAAGCATTAAGGCTAGGTATATCAATGGATTTTAAGATTAAAAACTTTAAGATTGATACCATGAAGTTAGTGTGGAGATAGCCAATTTGTCAACGTTTAGGAAAGTATAAAAATTTTTAAGCATTAAGGCTAGGTATAACAATGGATTTTAAGATTAAAAACTTTAAGATTGATACCATGAAGTGGGCATGACGATAGCCATTTTGTTCTGTATAGAAAGTAAAAAAGTATTTGTCTATATTATTTATTATTTCAAATACGAGAAAAATATAAAATTTTCAAAAGATATTATTTTTATAGAACTTAATTTGTAAATATTGCAAAAATAATCTTGTCAACTATTACATTTTTTGGAGTTAGATAAGGCTTTTTTAAGAATAAAATAAATTAAAAAAAATATAGTATATATAAATAAAATTATGTTATAATATAATTGTGCTTAATTTTTAAACATGTATACGATAACAATTCGATATATTTTTCTTAATTAAGTATAAATAAAAATATTTTATAGTTATTAATTCAATTAAGTATAATTTTATGAGGTAAAATAATTTATTATTTATATCAGGTATATTTTGTATTTTGATTAATGGCATTATTATTTTTTTTCATTAAATAATATAATAATAATTTTACTTTATTTTATAAATACTTATATTTTTGAATTTGTAACAAATAAAAAAATAGGAGGTATAAAAAATGGTAGGAATTATTCTTGCTAGTCATGGGGATTTTGCTAAGGGCATTATGCAATCAGGCTCAATGATTTTTGGAGAACAAGAAAATGTACAAGCAGTTACATTAATGCCAAGTGAAGGCCCAGACGATTTTAGAACAAAACTGCAAAAAGCAATATCAAAATTAGATAATGCAGATGAAGTATTGTTTTTAGTTGACCTTTGGGGTGGCACACCATTTAATCAGTCAAATGCTTTATTTGAAGAGCATAAAGATAAGTGGGCAATTGTATCAGGCTTAAATTTACCTATGTTAATTGAAGCTTATGGGGCTCGTCTTTCAATGCAATCTGCACATGAAATTGCAGCTTATATTTTGAAGCCAGCTAAGGACGGAGTTAAGGTTAGACCAGAGGAATTAGAGCCAAAGGAGGCTAATGTGAATTCTGAAGCTTCAGTTAAAATTTCTAATGCTGGTTCGCCTGGAAAATTTGAATACGTTTTATCACGTATTGATTCTCGTTTATTACATGGACAGGTAGCAACAGCATGGACAAAAACTGTACAACCTACGAGAATTATTGTTGTATCAGATGCAGTAGCAAAAGATAATCTTCGTAAAAGCTTAATTCAACAAGCAGCTCCTCCAGGGGTTAAAGCTCATGTTGTTCCAATAAATCATATGATTAAGCTTGCAAAAGATGATAAGCATTTTGGTGGTCAACGTGCAATGCTTCTTTTTGAAAATCCAGAAGATGTATTAAGGGTAGTAGAAGGAGGAGTACCTTTAAAGACCATAAATGTTGGATCTATGGCACATTCTACGGGAAAAGTTCAGCCAAATAAGGTTCTTGCTTTTAATCAAGAAGATATTGATACTTTTAATAAATTAAAGAAAGCTGGAATTGATTTTGATGTTCGTAAGGTACCAAGTGATTCTAAAGGAAATATGGATGAAATATTAAAAAAGGCACAAGATGAATTAAATAAGTTAAAATAATTTAATTAGGTAAAAAGGAGAAGGAATAACTATGGATTTAAATATAGTTCAAGTAATATTAGTCATTATTGTAGCATTTTTGGCTGGTATAGAAGGTATATTGGATGAATTTCAATTTCATCAACCATTAGTTGCTTGTACATTAATTGGTTTGGTTACAGGTAATTTAGTACCATGTTTAATATTAGGTGGTACTCTTCAAATGATTGCATTAGGTTGGGCAAATATAGGTGCAGCAGTTGCACCGGATGCAGCATTAGCAGCAGTAGCATCAGCAATTATATTGGTGCTAGGAGGAAAGGGAGCAGAGGGTGTTTCTTCAGCTATTGCAATTGCAGTACCTTTAGCAGTTGCTGGATTATTATTAACAATTATTTGTCGTACAATTTCTACTGTATTTGTACACTTTATGGATGCAGCAGCTAATGAAGGGGATGTAAAAAAGGTTGAAATATGGCATGTTGCAGCTATTTGTTTACAAGGTATACGTATTGCTATTCCAGCAGGATTAATTTTAGCAATTGGTGCTGGTCCAATTAGTTCATTACTTAATGCTATGCCAGCTTGGTTAACTGATGGTTTAGCAATTGGTGGTGGAATGGTTGTAGCTGTTGGTTATGCTATGGTAATTAACATGATGGCAACAAAAGAAGTATGGCCATTCTTTGCAATTGGATTTGTATTAGCAACTGTTTCACAAATTACACTTATTGGACTTGGTGCAATTGGTGTAGCTTTATCTCTTATTTACTTAACACTTTCTAAAAAAGGTGATACAGTTGATGGAGGAAGCTCAAATACAGGAGATCCTTTAGGGGATATTATAGATAGATACTAATAGAAAGGATAGATTAGAAAATGGCAAAGGAATTAAAATTAACAAAAAAAGATCGTATTTCTGTTTGGTTACGTTCAACTTTCCTTCAAGGTTCTTGGAACTATGAAAGAATGCAAAACGGTGGTTGGGCATTTGCAATGATTCCAGCAATAAAAAGATTATATAAGACTAAAGAAGAGAGGTCAGCAGCATTAAAGCGTCACCTAGAGTTCTTTAATACCCACCCATATGTTGCTTCTCCAATTCTTGGTGTAACATTAGCTTTAGAAGAAGAGCGTTCTAATGGTACAGAAGTTGATGATATAACTATTCAAGGTGTTAAGGTTGGTATGATGGGACCTTTAGCAGGTATTGGTGATCCAGTTTTCTGGTTTACTGTTAGACCTATATTAGGTGCGTTAGGAGCATCACTTGCAATTAATGGAAATATTCTTGGGCCAATTATATTCTTTGTTGCTTGGAACCTTATTCGTATGGCATTTACATGGTATACACAAGAGTTTGGATATAAGGTTGGATCTAGTATAACTGATGATTTATCAGGTGGGTTATTACAAGATATTACAAGGGGTGCATCTATTCTTGGTATGTTTATCTTAGGGGCATTAGTTAATAGATGGGTATCTGTTTCATTTGCACCAACAGTATCATCTGTTAAATTAAGTGAGGGTGCATATATTGATTGGAGTAAGCTTCCTGAGGGTGTGAATGGTATTAAAGAAGCTTTATTACAACAAGCATCAGGATTATCATTAACAGATGTTAAGGTTACAACATTACAAAATAACTTAGATTCATTAATTCCTGGTTTAGCAGGATTATTAGTTACTCTTCTTTGTATGTGGTTACTTAAAAAGAAAGTATCTCCAATTGTAATTATTCTTGGATTATTTGCAACAGGTATAATATTCCATGTTATTGGATTAATGTAATATGGTTCAATCATTAAATACAAAAGTAGATTTGGTGATTGATGGAACATCTTTTACATGGATTTCTGATTATGGAAAAATAATGATTGGTGATAAGGGATTTGAATTTTATAATTCTCGTGACAGTCATAAATATATTCAGATTCCATGGGAGGAAGTTGATTATGTGATTGCATCTGTATTATTTAGGGGAAAATGGATTCCTCGATATGCATTAAAAACAAAGAGAAATGGAACATATATTTTTGCTTCAAAGGACCCTAAAGAAGTTCTTCGTACTGTTAGAAAATATGTTGATCCTAATCATATGGTACAATCATTAAGTTTTTTTGATGTGGTAAAAAGAGGGGTAAAATCTATGTTTAAGGGAAAAAGTAAATAAGTATTTATTTTAGCACATTCTATATTAGGAGAGTGAAACTATAAATATTAATTTATAAGAATTAAATTAAACTATAAAGAAAAGTAACTGTATAAGAATTTAAGTATACTATAAAGAAAGGTAATTATATAATAATTTAATGTATTATTAAAGAAAAAGTAGTTGTATAATTAATCAAAAGTTTAGGCAATAAAATTATTCATGATTATTTTGAGTAATTTTATTGTTTTTTTTTATTTTTAGAAAATATAAAGATAT
>OGGV01000301.1_pt1 | contig 37386 bp, 50 predicted proteins | sample 1571301 | NCBI WGS metagenome assembly OGGV01 (sample SAMEA2582072, study PRJEB24529) | metagenome | biome: Human gut stool | place: China | collected 2011
ATACGAAATTTATCTCACTTTCTCGAAGTCTTACAGCGTGTAGAAATTTGTAATTAGACTTTTTCTACACGCTAAGCCTCCTGAATAATCAGGAGGCTTAGTTTTATTTTTCAATATGAAGTATTTTTTCTGCCTTTTCAACCTCTTCTTTTGTAGGCGGCTTATAGCCTTCGAGAGGATATTTGATACCGAGGTTTTCCCATTTAAAAATACCTAAGGTGTGGTAGGGGAGTATTTCAACCTTCTTAACCGTTTTAAGTGACGAAATAAAGCTATAAAGATTATTAAGCTCGTTATCATTATTGGTTAAATCAGGAACGAGAACTCTTCTTATCCACATATCCTTGCCGATATCTGACAAATATTTTGCCATATCAAGTATATTTTCATTTGTTCTGCCCGTAAGTTCTTTATGCTTTTCAGTATCTGTTTGCTTTAAATCAAGCATAACAAGGTCAGTATACTTCATAAGCTCATTGAATTTGGAGAAGAAAGGCTCTTCTCTTGTAAAAGCAGAGCCTGAGGAGTCAAGCGTGGTGTGTACTCCTTTTTCCTTTGCAAGCTTGAAAAATTCAGTTACAAAATCAATTTGAAGGAGCGGTTCACCGCCACTTACTGTAATACCGCCGTTTGGCTTTCCGTTTTTTCTCCAATAATTCTTATACTTATATGCCTTGTTGAATGCATCCTTTGCCGAAACGGTAAATTTCGCATCATCAAAGCTCCAAGTTTCGGGATTATGGCAATATTTGCAACGCATATTGCAACCTTGCAAAAAGAGTACGTATCTTACGCCCGGTCCGTCAACAAGACCAAAAGTTTCAATGCTGTGAATTTTACCGTCCAATTTCAACAAATCCTTTATAAGTTAATAATTACATTCTGTCGTGGCAGGTTCTTGAAATAACGTCCATCTGCTGTTCCTTAGTAAGGTCAATGAACTTAACAGCATAACCTGATACACGAATTGTGAAGTTCTGATATTCTTCTTTTTCAGGATGTTCCATAGCATCGATAAGCTTTTCAGTACCGAATACGTTTACGTTAAGGTGATGAGCACCCTGGTCAAAATAACCGTCCATAACCTGAACAAGATTGTTAATCTTTTCTTCTTCTGAATGACCGAGAGCACCCGGGTTGATTGTCTGAGTATTTGAAATACCGTCAAGAGCCCATTCGTATGGAAGCTTAGCTACAGAGTTAAGAGAAGCAAGAAGACCGCTCTGTTCTGCACCGTATGATGGGTTAGCACCCGGTGAAAGAGGAGCGCCTGCCTTACGGCCGTCCGGCATTGTACCTGTTGCCTTACCGTATACAACGTTTGATGTGATAGTAAGGATAGAGGTTGTCGGCTCTGAATTACGGTATGTGTGATGCTTCTTAATCTTGTCAAGGAAAGTCTTGAGAAGCCATACAGCGATTTCGTCAGCTCTGTCATCATCGTTACCGTAACGTGGGAAGTCACCCTCAGTTTCGTAATCAACAACAACACCGTCTTCGTTTCTTATTGTCTTAACCTTAGCATATTTAATAGCACTAAGAGAGTCAACAACGTGAGAGAAACCTGCAATACCTGTTGCAAATGTTCTTCTTACATCTGTATCAATAAGTGCCATTTCAGCAGCTTCATAATAGTATTTATCATGCATAAACTGAATGAGGTTAAGGACATTAACATAAAGGCCTGCGAGCCAATCCATCATTCTGTCATAAGCTTCGATTACTTCGTCATAATCGAGGTATTCTGATGTAATAGGTCTGTACTTAGGACCAACCTGCTCAAATGTCTTAGCGTCAACACCGCCGTTGATAGCGTAAAGAAGGCACTTAGCAAGGTTAGCTCTTGCGCCGAAGAACTGCATTTCTTTACCTGTCTGTGTAGCTGATACGCAGCAGCAAATTGAGTAGTCATCGCCCCATACCGGCTTCATAACGTCATCGTTTTCATACTGAATTGAACTTGTTCTGATAGAAATATCAGCAGCATACTTCTTAAATGTGTCAGGAAGTGCTGATGAATAAAGAACTGTAAGGTTTGGTTCAGGTGAAGGACCCATATTTTCAAGAGTATGGAGAAAACGGAAGTCATTCTTTGTTACCATTGAGCGACCGTCAACGCCGATACCTGCAACCTCAAGTGTAGCCCAAACAGGGTCGCCTGAGAAAAGCTGATTGTATGATGGAATTCTTGCGAACTTAACCATTCTGAACTTCATTACAAGATGGTCAATAAGTTCCTGAGCCTCTGATTCGGTAAGTTTGCCTGCCTTGAGGTCTCTTTCAATATAAATGTCAAGGAATGTTGAAATTCTGCCGACACTCATTGCAGCACCGTTTTGAGTCTTAATAGCAGCAAGGTAGCCGAAGTATAACCACTGAACAGCTTCTTTAGCGTCTTTAGCAGGCTTAGAAATATCATAGCCGTAGCTTTCAGCCATTTTCTTCATCTGACCGAGTGCTTTGTACTGCATTGTGATTTCTTCTCTGAGACGAATAACGTCGTCTGTCATTGTACCGTCGCCGCAGTTAGCAAAGTCATGCTTCTTTTCTTCCATAAGGAAGTCAATACCGTAAAGAGCAACTCTTCTGTAGTCGCCTACGATACGGCCACGTCCGTAAGTATCAGGAAGACCTGTAATAATCTTGTTGTGACGAGCCTTAAGCATTTCAGGAGTGTAAGCATCAAATACACCCTGGTTATGTGTCTTGCAATATTCTGTGAAAATTTTATGAAGTTCAGGATCCGGCTCGTAACCGTATGTTGAGCAAGCCTGCTCAGCCATCTTGATACCGCCGAAAGGCATAAATGCTCTCTTAAGAGGCTTGTCTGTCTGTAAACCTACAACCTTTTCAAGGTCCTTGTCAGCTTCGCTGATGTAGCCAGGGCCGTAAGAAGTGATACCTGAAACAACTTTAGTTTCCATATCAAGTACGCCGCCCTTAGCACGTTCTTCCTTTTGAAGACCTTGAAGAATACCCCAAAGTTTATTTGTTGCATCTGTTGGGCCTGCAAGGAAAGATTCGTCACCGTCATAGACTGTATAGTTCTTCTGGATAAAGTCACGTACATTTACTTCTTCTTTCCAGAGAGAGCCTTCAAAGCCTTCCCATTGTTCGAAATCTACCATGTGATTATTCCTCCTTAAATAGAATAATTTATTAATTAATGGATTTTTTCTTTTCCGCTATGAATTTTAACACAAATAGAATAATAATAGTAATATAAAATATGATATGTTACATATCACTAATGATATATAGTAACTGACATATGTCAGTATTGAACACCTTTGTTAAATTTGTATCATTTATTTGTTAAAATTTTATCATATTAATAGCAATTTCTTATAAATATACTAAATAATATATAATTGTCGATTTAATATTTACAATTTATTAATAATATAAATTGTAAAAAAACGGCAATAATACGATTATTATACCGTATTATTGCCGTTTTCAAGCTCATATTTAATTTCAAAAACATTTTCAATAAACAATTTTTCAAAGTCAGTTAAAGTGTAATTTTTAGGATAAATCAGAATATCTGAAAAAGATTGCTTATTATCAATACATTTTTTAGTTACAAGTTTATGATTTTCAAGAAGACTTTTCGGAATGGGGGTGGTCCACATATAAGTATTTGGCAGATTTGAAAGAATATCAAATTGGCTTCCACGTTCTTGAATCAGAATTTTACTTTGAGAATCGTGCGAGGGAGTGTATCTTTTAATTTCTTCTTTTGAAACAAAGGGGATATATTCATCATCGTGAAGTAACACTGAATATTCCTTTAAATCGTTAAATTGAAGCTTTTGCTTTGTTGCAAGAGGATGATTTTGTGAAAACAGAATTTTATATTTGAAATTCCAAATTTCCTGAAATTGCATTTGTTTAGACGTAATCATCTTTTTATATTTTGCCTCAAGCTCTGTTGGAATTCTTATAATTCCGAGATTATAGCCGTTAATCATAACGTCGTTTAATACATCTGTGTTATTACATTCTTTGAAAGAGATATTGAGTTTATTGTTTTCGACGGCTTCAATGGTGTTACAAAATGCTACACTGATATATGATGAACGGGGAACAGCTAATTTCACGTTTATTGTTTCCTTATCGTTATTATATAAGAAACGGTTTAAATCATTTGTTTTTTTTATGATTTCTTCGGCTTTCTCTACAACTTTCTTTCCGCTGTCGGTTAATATGACACCTTGCGAATTACGTATAAAAAGAGTAATTCCGTATTCTTTTTCAAATTCAATTACAGTTCGGCTCAAGTTCGGTTGGTTCATATAAAGATTTTCAGCCGCCTTTGTTATTGAACCTACTCTTGCAATTTCAACTATGCAACGAAGCTGTTGAATATTCATATAATTCACCGCCATTTATTTCTCAAAACTTTATTATATATTAAAACATATTTATATAAAAAAAACAAGACAAACCGTAAAAGTTTGCCTTGTTAATGATTTATTGTTAATCAATTAATTCTTTCATATCGTAAAGGCCTGCACCCTTGCCATTCATATAAACAGCAGCATTTACAGCGCCTACTGCGAATATTTCCTTGCTTCTTGCAGAGTGTGATAGAGTAATTATTTCGTCACGGCCTGCAAAAATTATTTCGTGCTCGCCAACAATTGTTCCGCCTCTTACTGCATGAATACCGATTTCATTCTTAGTACGTTTTTCACGCTTTGAATGACGGTCGTATTCGTATTTCATAGGCTGTTCGATTTCTTCACACATTGCATCTGCAAGCATAAGAGCCGTACCGCTCGGTGCGTCAATTTTTTGATTATGATGCTTTTCTACAATCTCAATATCAAAATCATTGCCGAGAACTTCAACAGCTTTTTTAGCAAGATTTGCAAGAAGATTAACACCCATACTCATATTATAAGTAAAGAACACGGGGATTTTTTTTGAAGCATCTGAGATTTGCTTTTTTTGCTCATCACTGTATCCGGTTGTTGCAATTACAAGCGGTGTAGAGGTCTTTTCGGAATAGGAAAGTAAATCGTTAAGAAGCACGGGATTTGAAAAGTCAATAATGGCGTCTGCTTTTTCCTTGACATCGAAAATTGAAGAGTAAATAGGGAAGTGCCCGTTATCTTCTGTGTTAAGGTCAACACCGGCAACTATGTTGCAATCGCTACGATTTGCTACAATGCTTTGAATAACTTTGCCCATTTTACCGTTAGCGCCTGTTATAATTAAATTAGTCATTTTTTACTTCCTTATTTATACTTATTTTACTAAGCCGTATTCTTCCATTGTTTCTTTAACGTATTTCTTGTTATTTTCATCCATTTCAATAAGAGGAAGTCTTAAAGGACCTGCGTTAAATCCTATAAGGCTTACAGCCTCTTTTACAGGAATAGGATTGACGTCAACAAACATAGCCTTTGCAAGTTTAACGTACTTATCCATAAGTTCCTTAGATGTTTTCTTGTCGCCGTTTAAGTATGAAGCAACAATTTCGTGAGTTTCCTTAGGTGCAATGTTAGAAAGAACGCTTATTACGCCTTTTCCGCCACGCTCAAGAATGTCAAAAATTTGGTCGTCATTACCACTCCAAATGTTAAGCTCATCACCGCAAAGTTCGTGAACCTTAGCTACTTGGTCAAGGTCACCCGAAGCTTCCTTAATACCGTTTACTCTTGGAAGCTTAGCAAGTTCGGCAGCAGTTTCAGGCTTAATATTAACACCTGTTCTTGACGGAACATTGTAAAGAATTATAGGAAGGTTTGTTGCGTCGTGAATGGCAGTGTAGTGGGCAATAAGACCTCTTTGACTTGTTTTGTTATAGTAAGGTGTAACGAGTAAAAGAGCGTCTGCGCCGTTTTTGCAAGCCTCTTGGCTGATTTCAATTGCACAAGCGGTACTGTTCGAACCCGTTCCTGCAATAACAGGAACTCTGTGATTTACATATTCAACGCACCACCTGATGCATTCGTTGTGCTCAACAACCTTAAGTGTTGAACTTTCGCCTGTAGTACCGCATACTACAATAGCGTCGGTGCCGTTTTCAATTTGAAAGTCAATAAACTTTGCAAATTCATCATAATTAACAGTTCCATCCTCATTCATAGGAGTGATAATAGCAACTGCTGCACCTGTAAAAATAGGATTTTTCATAATGATTATCTCCTTAACAAATTTATTACAAATATATTAGTCAAAGTAACCTTCTGCTGCAAGAAGCTCACCGAGAAGAACGGCACCGCCTGCTGCACCACGGAGTGTGTTGTGAGAAAGGCAAACAAATTTATAATCGTATTGTGTGTCTTCTCTGAGTCTGCCGATAGAAACAGCCATGCCGTGTTCAAGCATTCTTTCTGAATGAATCTGAGGTCTGTCAGGTTCCGTGAAATAGTGAAGAAACTGCTTTGGAGCAGACGGAAGATTAAGTTCCTGTGCTCTGCCTGAGAAGTTTTCCCAAATATTAATCATTTCTTCCTTAGTAGGCTTCTTATCCTCAAATTCTACAAATACTGCACCGAGGTGACCGTTTGAAACAGGAACACGAATGCACTGAGCTGTGAAAGCCGGGGAATCTGCAGAAACGATTTCGTCGCCGACAATTTTACCCATAAGCTTAAGAGGTTCTTTTTCACTCTTTTCTTCCTCACCGCCGATGTATGGAATAACGTTATCAATCATTTCAGGCCATGTTTCAAATGTTTTTCCTGCACCTGAAATAGCCTGGTAAGTACAAACAAGTACTTTCTTAATAGGATATTTTTCCTGAAGAGGGAAAAGAGCAGGCACATAAGACTGAAGCGAACAGTTTGATTTTACTGCGATAAAGCCACGCTTTGTACCGAGTCTTTTTCTTTGTGCAGGAATAATGTTGATATGCTCGGCATTAAGTTCCGGAACTACCATAGGAACGTCAGGTGTAAATCTGTTAGCACTGTTGTTAGATACTACCGGACACTCGTGCTTTGCATATTCCTCTTCAAGAGCTTTAATTTCATCTTTTTTCATATCAACCGCACAGAATACAAAATCTACCTGTGAAGTGATTTTCTCAATATCATTTGTTGCGTCCATTACAACAATGTTTTTCATATTTTCAGGAATAGGTGTATCCATACACCATTTTTTACCAACAGCTTCTTCATAGGTTTTACCTGCACTTCTTGAAGATGCTGCAAGGCAAACAACGTTAAACCAAGGGTGATTTTCAAGTAAAGTAGCAAATCTTTGACCTACCATACCTGTTGCGCCGACGATGCCGACATTGTACTTTTTACTCATAGTCTGTAATCTCCTTAAAAAATAACTTGTAAAACAAGATAATATGCAATATAATACTTGTTGACGGTTGAAGTGCGCTTAAGGTTTTGTACCTCATCCGTACTTATTTGATATAATAACACTTATTATATATATATGTCAATCAAAATTTACGGAGAATATGATGAAAACTTCAGACTTTTATTATGATTTGCCCGAAGAGCTTATTGCTCAAACCCCTATTGAGCCGAGAAATGCATCGAGACTTATGGTTTTAAATAAGGAAACGGGCGAGGTTGAACACAAAATTTTTAAGGATTTAACAAACTACTTAAATCCCGGCGATTGCTTGATTCTTAATGATACAAGAGTTATTCCTGCAAGAATATTCGGTGTTAAAAAAGAAACCGGAGCTGTAGTTGAATTTTTGCTTTTGAAACAAAAGGAAACACTTGTGTGGGAATGTCTTTGCAAGCCTGGCAAAAAAGCAAAAGTAGGAACGGAATTTGTTTTTGGCGAGGGAAAGCTTGAGTGTAAGGGTATTGACGTTCTTGATGATGGCAACAGAATTATTAAATTTGATTGTGACGCCAATATCTATGCTGTTTTGGATGAAATCGGTCAAATGCCACTTCCGCCTTATATTAAGGAAAAGCTCGCTGATAAGGAAAGATATCAAACTGTTTACAGCGAGCATTTAGGTTCTGCTGCCGCACCGACCGCAGGTCTGCATTTTACTAAGGAAATGCTTGAGGAAATTAAAGCAAAAGGCGTTAATATCGGATATGTAACGCTTCATGTAGGGCTTGGAACATTTAGACCCGTAAAGGTTGATGATGTCACAAAACATACTATGCATACTGAGCATTATATTATGCCGCAGGAAACTGCCGATTTAATTAATGAAACCAAGAAAAACGGAAAAAGAGTTATTTCCGTAGGTACTACAAGCTGTAGAACGCTTGAATCGGTTGCTACTAAGAATGGCTGTATTTGTGCAGACGAGGATGATACAAGTATATTTATTTATCCCGGTTACGAATTTAAATGCATAGATGCACTTGTTACTAATTTTCATCTTCCTGAAAGCACACTCATTATGCTTATTTCTGCTTTCGCCGGCTATGACCATGTAATGAACGCATACAAAATAGCAGTTGATGAAAAATACAGATTTTTCAGCTTTGGCGATGCTATGTTTATTTGCTGATATATTATAAGATTTGAGAGGAAATTATGGCTAAATATACATTATTAAAACAAGAGGGCACAGCAAGAAGAGGGCAGTTTGAAACAGTACACGGAACTGTTCAAACCCCTGCATTTATGAACGTTGCAACCTCAGCCGCAATTAAAGGCGGTCTTTCAACCGAGGATTTAAAAGATATCGGTTGTCAGGTAATGCTTTGCAACACTTATCATCTTCATGTTCGTCCGGGTGATGAACTTGTATACGATATGGGTGGTCTTCATAAATTTACAAATTGGGACAGGCCTATTTTAACCGACAGCGGCGGATTTCAAGTTTTCAGCCTTGCAAAACTTAACAAAATCAACGAAGAGGGTGTAACTTTTAATTCTCATGTTGACGGAAGAAAAATATTTATGGGACCTGAGGAAAGTATGCAAATTCAGTCTCATTTAGGCTCAACGATTGCAATGGCATTTGATGAATGCGTTAAAAATCCTGCAACTCTTAAATATGCAAAAGAGGCTTGCGAGCGTACACTTCGTTGGCTTGAACGTTGCAAAAAGGAAATGGACAGGCTTAATTCTCTTGATACAACAATTAATAAAAACCAATTACTGTTTGGCATAAACCAAGGCTGTGTTTATGACGATTTGCGTATTTGGCATATGAAAGAAATTGCAAAAATGGAACTTGACGGCTATGCAATCGGCGGCCTCGCAGTCGGAGAACCCAAAGAGGATATGTATAGAATTATATCTGCTGTTGAACCTTATGCTCCAAAGAACAAGCCGAGATATCTTATGGGCGTCGGTACTCCGGGTAATATTCTTGAGGGTGTCAGCCGAGGCGTTGATTTGTTCGACTGTGTAATGCCATCAAGAAATGCACGTCACGGTCATTTATTTACAAAAAAAGGAATAATAAACATCAATAATGCCAAATATGAACGTGACGGTAAGCCTATTGATGAAGAATGTAATTGCCCAACTTGCCGAAAACATTCAAGAGCGTATGTTCGTCATTTGTTTAAGAGCAATGAAATACTCGGTATGCGCCTTGCCGTTATTCATAATCTTTACTTTTATAATAATCTTATGGCTGAGATAAGAGAAAACTTAGACAACGGTACATTTACGGACTATAAAAATGAATTTTGTGTTAAACTTGATACAAGAATTTAGAAAAGACTTGCAAATCATATAAATTTAATTTATAATACTTTTTATCATATAATTGGAGGAAATTAATTTTATGGAATCAATTTTATTATTTGCGCAAAATGCAGCTTCAGGCTCAGCTGCTAATCAAAAGACAAGTAGCATACAAATGATTGTTCTTATGGTTGTGTTGTTCGCACTTATGTATTTTATGATGATTCGTCCACAGAAAAAACGTCAAAAAGAAGAGCAGGAAATGAGAAATGCTCTTGAAATCGGCGATGAGATTGTTACAATCGGCGGTATTGTAGGACGTGTTGTTACAATTCGTGAAAACGACCTTATCATCGAAACCGGTGCTGACAGAAATAAGATGAAAATTGAGCGCTGGGCAATTAATACTAACAGAACAAAGAACGAGCAGCATCAAAAGGAAGTAGAAGCTGCAAGAGAAGCCGCTAAAGAAAAAAAGGCAGCTAAAAAGGCTGACAAGGACGGCTCTGATAAAAAGGATAATAAATAATTGTTCTAAAAAAATAACCCCTTGAATATTAATTATTCAGGGGGTTTTATTATGCCTAAAATAAGCAGTCTTAACGTAAAAAGTGTTATTATTAAATTTATTGTAAAATCCTTAGCATTAACTACGACGTCAATTATATTAATATCATCTGTTGCTTCATTTATAATTTATAAACTTGATTTGGACTTATCGTATTGTAAATATGCCGGTTATTTGATTAGTGCGCTGACGTCTTTTATAGTTCCTTTTATTTGTCTTAAGCCTTTTAAAAACAATATACTATTCTTGTCATTTTTGTCGATTATACCGTTAGTATTATTTACGCTTGCAAATTTTATATTTTTTGGCAAGGAGTTCGTTCAATTATTTATATCATTGGCAATAATTATTGCAGTGGCATTTGTAACAGGGGTTATGTCGGCAGGGAAGAGAAGGTGATTAAAATTGAGCGATATTCCTATTGAACTAAAAAAGGAATTTAATTTAGAAGATGAAAATGAAAAGAAAACCGACATTGAAAAAATCATTGTTGATAATAAAACAGTTATATATTCAATTGTTTTTTATGCTTGTTCATTGGCAATAGGAACTGTTCTTTACAGGCTTCTTCAAAGCAGTGCGCTTGATTCTGTTTTAAAGCCGAGCAATGCAAATTTTTCAAAACTTTTCAGCCAAAATATTTGTAATTATTTGTCGCTTTTTTTAATTACCGTTTTTCTTGCTTTTTGCCTTATCGGATACGGTTTAATAAACATTATTCCATGCGTTATAGGCATTCAGGTTGGAATGAAGGCAGCATATTTTTACATAAATTATCAAGCAAAGGGTGTAGGCTATACAATTCTTATGATTGCGCCTTTTGCTGCGCTTTTTCTAACCGTTTTGATTTTTGTTATCCAAACAAGCAGCAATATGTCAAAGCAAATAGTTGATATAACAAAAAATAATCTTGATTATAAGTTAGAGGTCAAGCCGACGTTAAGAAAATTTTTGATTTACGGTTTGATTATAATTGCTTTTTCGGGCGTTTGTGCACTCGTTGAAACGCTTTTGAAAAGTGTTGTTACCATTTAGGTTTTTCGCTTGATAACGGGTTAGAATCAACGGCTTTTTTAGTTGCGTCATTGCTGATATGAGTATAAATTTCCGTGGTGCTGAGATTTTCGTGGCCGAGTATTTCCTTAAGAAGCAATACGTCAACATTGCCGTGCTGATACATAAGTGTTGCTGCTGTATGCCTTAGCTTATGAACCGATAAACCACGATCACCTAATCCTGCTTTTTTTAAATATTCTTCAACAATATGCTGAACGCTTCTGTTGCTTATCCTTTGATTGCGAGAACTTAAAAAAAGCGCTCTGTCTTTTACACCGTCGTGCGGTCTTACTTTCATATATGTGGTGACAGCATTAATGCACGCTTGGTTTAAATAAACAGTTCGTTCCTTGTTTCCTTTACCGGTTATAACGAGTGTACCATCAGCTTTTATATCGTTATAATCAATTGATACAAGCTCACTCAGTCGCATTCCGCAGTTTAAAAACAGCGTAATCATTGCATAATCTCGCTCTTTGTATTTGCCGTCTATAACTGACAAAAGCTTTTCAGCTTCTTCAAGTGACAAATATTTAGGCAATGATTTTTTTGTTTTCGGAATGTCGAGATTTTTCATAGGATTTTTTTCGAGCAATCCTAAATTGTCTGTCAAATAAGCATAAAATCTTCTGATGCATATTACACGTCTTGCACGTGTAGTTTCGTTGTTTTGTCTTACGTTTTTGCAATAAATCATAAATTGATATGCATCTTCAAGATTTACACTCTGTATAAAAGTTAAATCAATAGGGGACAAGTCAATTTTTTCGTCCTCTGTGTCAAAACTGTATAAGCCTTTTAATTTGACTATGTATCTGAAAAAGGTACGTAAGTCTGAAGCATACTCAAGTACAGATTTTTCGCTGTGACCTTTGATAGCTTCAATATAAACTAAATATTGCTGTACAAGCTTTGGTAATGTACTGAATTCTTCTTTACGCATTTCAATAAACCATTGTGATTATAAGATTTTAATGATAAAACGGAAATGATTTTTTGATAATTCAAAATAAAAATGATAGGGTTCTTGCAAACTACTATATCAGTTTTATTCAGTATTAAAAAAATCAGTAATTGCACAAAATAAATACAGGACTGCAATATGGGTATTGTTTATCATTATTAATTTTATTATACTTGATTAAATGAGTTTGTCAAATTATCCTTGTATTTTATTTTAATTGTGATATAATAAAGAAGTACACAGAGGGGGCAACCTCTGTGTACCGTTTGCCGATTATTTATCGGTTATGTTGGCTATATCTTTGATGAGGTTTATAACTTCATCAAGGGTGTAGCCCTCTTTTTTTAGCCATTCTAAAAGCTCGTAGAACTCTTTAGATGTCACTTGTTCGTCAACTCCTTTCGTAGTGTTGCTATCATCAAAGGTGTTGAAGTTATTTCTATTGCTTCTAAGCACCTTGTCAGAGCCTTTAATATTTCTTTTTTCGTCATATTGACACATTGCTTTTTTAATATCCTTTCTTTTATTCATAATCTACCTCCTTTTAATATTGCTTCTGAAGTCTCTGTCTTTCGCCTTGTCTTTCGACACTTACTTAAAGAGCAGATGTTCTAAAAATTGTCAAAAAGCGCAAGCTAATAATTCAAATTATTTTGCACAGAGTTATAAACAAAAAAATTTTAATTATGGTTTTGATAATTTTTAGGTTATCTGCTAATCTCTCGTGGCGAATGATAAGGACGAAAGTCAGAAGCGTAAGAGAATATAAAGGAGTTTTGAATAAAGGATAGATTTAATGAAGTGGTTAAAATGCTAAAATAGAAATCGTGCGAAGCACCCTTATTCTTTTTAGCGCTTAACGCTATGTGTAGATTACTTAGAAAAGAATTATTGAGGGTTACAATTATACAAAAAGTAAATGAAAACAAGAAAAAAGCACCCTGATGAGTTGTGCAGCACATCTCATCAAGGCGCTTTTTTGTATATTTCTATACTATTTGTTTATTATACATAAAAAACTGCTGGTAATTTATTAGTTAAAATTTCAGTTACAGTTTGTTCTATTTTCGTTTTGTCCAAGTTTCTTATACGTAAAACTTTATAACCTGACTGTACTAATGATTGATTTACAAAATCATCTCTAATTCTTCTATTTTCATAATTATGTGAATTATCGTCTAATTCGATTATTAATAATGGTTTTAAGTTCTGTTTTTCGCATAGCACAAAATCAACGTGTTTACTGCATATCTTATTGAAATCTGTTTTGTTGTATGTGGTAGTTTCGATTAAATCTGCTAGTCTGATTTTTGCCTGAATTGTTATATTACTATAATCCTTTTCTTTGATTATATTTTCTAAAATTATATATAATTTTTTTTCGTATTCAGTTATTAGTTCTCGTTTTTCATATGCAGGTTTGTAATTGTATTGCTCAACATATTGTTGATTATTTACAGTAGTAAAATTTGTGTTTGGATAAATTTCATTTAATGTTTTAGGCTTGATGTTTATATTTTGTTTCATAGTTGTTTCGTTTTTGTTTTTAGATTTATAAACTTTTTTTCCTGCCTTTGTAGCTATTAGTATTACGGTAATTATTGGTATTCCTATAACTATAAAATCAAATAAAACGAAACTTAACAATGCTTTCATTTTTACTCCTTATTGTGTTTTATTTCTTCTTCAATTTCAGTTAAATAATCAATAGACACCTTATATAATTTACTCAATCTTTTTACTATATTTATTGGTATTGTTGTTTCGCCTGTTTCGTATCTTCTGTATTGATTTAGATATAAATTAAGTATATCTGCAATTTCTTTTTGCGTATAGTCGTTATCTTCTCTTGTATCTCTGATTCGTTGATATTTATAAGTTGTTTTTTGCTTCATTTTTAACTCCTTTTCTTTATTTTAACAGATAACACATTTTTGTGTTGACAATAACACGAATATGTGTTATTCTTGTTATAGCACATAATTGTGTTATTTGATTTTTAGGTAGGTGATAATTATGTCGGTAGATGAAGTATCAGTTATATTTGATACAATGCAACCTTTTTATATTTCTGTAGGTATTATTGTAGGTTTTATTTTGTCTGGTTTATTTTATATTCTTGTTGATATTGTTCTTGGAGGTATTTTTAAATATCACAAAGACAAAAAATCAAAGTCAAAGGATGACGAAAAATGAGCGAAAAAATGAAAGCTGCCCCCACCACTAATAGGGGGGCAGAAAATACATACAAATACCCTTTAATCATAGACTGGATAACGTTTTCAGGGCATTTTACGACTTTTGAAGAAATAATAGAATTTCTTGGACTGAAAAACAGCGGTCTTGAGTTTGAAGAGTGCCCACCTCGTTGGTTCTATAAATATTCCGTGACTTATGATAATCATATAACTTTGATGATGTCACAGAAAGAGGATTATACACGCTGCTGTGTTAATATATCCGGTCAAGGTTGCCGCTTAATTGAGTCTTTTTCTTGTTACTCTCTCCTTGACTTGATTAAGCGAGTAGCCGCCCTTGAGGATTTTAATGTATCAAGAATAGATATAGCGCAGGACGTTATAGACGATAACTTTTCAATTGATACGCTTGTAAGGGCATATAGAAACGGCAACTTTACTTGTCGGTCTAAATTTTCTAATTTAATGCAGTCACAAAATGACGGTATTAAGGGTACGTCTTTGTACTTCGGTAAGCAAAGCAGTAACTGTTTTGTCAATATATACGATAAAAGGGCAGAGCGTGGTTTTACTCCTGAGGATATGCCTAATTGGACACGTATTGAAATACGTCTTAGGTCTGTCAATGCTGAGGGCTTCGCTAATAAGCTTCTTACTGATGAAGATGTAGGTTTTTTTATTCGGGAGTGCTTAATAACTATTTAAGGTTTGTAGTTAGCAGTAAAGATTCTAATAAATCGAGATTGCCGACCGCTCCTTATTGGAAAAAGATATTAAGTCACTCCGAAAAGATTTCTGTTATAGACACAGTAGGTGTTGAGTATAACTACTCTAAATTTGAAAATTATCTTTTCAATACTTGCGGTTCGTCAATTCTTACTTACTTGTATTCACACACACCGCAGGAATTAATTAATGAGCTTTTCTCTCGTGGTGTTAAGTTAAACCCTCGTCAGCAGCTTTTAGTTGATAATTACCTTGCGGATTGTGATTTTTACATTATTGAATAAGTCGAAAGACTATAAAAAGAAAGGAGTAAATTGCTATGAGCTTTTTACAAGAATTAATCAATCAATTTAAAGGTTGGAGTACGTCTGAGTGGTCACTCTTTGCAACGTGCGTCATTGAACTTGCTGTCATTTTGTTCTATAACAAAGGTACATTGAAGTGTAAAGAACGTTTAGAACAGTATGAGAGCGAACTCAAAACGGCTAACGCTAATTGCGCTCGTCTACAAGAAGTACTTGAGGAAAGGGGTGAGAATTAATGAAGCTTACTACAACTATTAACGCTCCTGTGCTTGATATGTTTTCAAGAGATTGGGAGTTTGAGGGTAAAAAGGGTACTGCACACTTTGTTGTAATTTATGATTATGACAACCATACAAGTGAAAGACTTGTAGTTGACAGTGAAAATTCTAAGCTTTTTGATATTATTTCAAGTATCAATTTACTTGATGAGTATAAGCTTACTGTTGTGCTTAATGAAGCTTACGGCAAGCTGAGAAAAGAGCTTGTAGGAGTTGAACAGCTTGGAAAGTAACGAACTTTTGGAAAGCATATATACAATATGCGGTTCAATTCTTGTTGTAGAGCTTATCAAATTTTCAATTGATTATTTGATTAAGCCGCTTGTTAATTGGATTAGTTCATTATTTCCTGAAGATTGGGGGTCTACAAAATAAAAGAGTTAATTTTACTTTTTATAGCATTTGCTATCTTCCTTTACGGCGTTTATGCTTTACTTCGTGATTGTACGAAAAAGCTTATAGCCGTAAGGTTAGAAATAAAGAAAGAAAAAGAAAGGGGGAAAATAGATAATGCCTGTACTTCAGCCGATTAATGCCGCTACTGTGCTTGATCAGACTATCAAGGCTGATATGGTCAACGGTGTACTTGATGAAGTTGTAGCGGTTATTCCTACTGTCATTCCTGTTGCAATTACATTTATTGCAATTCGTAAGGGTATCAGCTTCGTTCTCGGATTGCTTCGTTCAGCATAATTTTTTGTATATTTTTATACTATTTGTTTTTTCTCGAGCTAGGGGAGAGGGGAAACCCTTTCCCCTTATTTTTATGAAAGGAGATTTTTTTATGAAAAAGATTTATTGTGTTATTTTTTCTGTAATGCTTGTAGTCTTTACTATGATACCTGTTACAGCTTTTGCATATACGGGTGCCTCTAATGCTGATTATAGATCAATTGCAAGCGATTCCGGTATTGCTATTGCGGATGATATGAAATATTATGTAGTTTATACTGAAAAGGGTAAAACTGATTATGTTTATGCGGTATTTAGTACTCAGGAGATTGCTGCAACTTCTTATACTATGAATAGTGGTGTTTATTATTGTTTGAAACCTCCTACCGGTACTGTAATAACTGTTGTACGTTATTCTTATCAAAATATATATAGTAACCCTACTTCGCTAAATGAAAATTTTTCTTTTTCAACTAGTTATAATATGCACGGCCTTAATCCTTATACCGGGTTGCGTTATGAGACAGCTGGAGATAGTTCTGCCGCTAAAAATCCTTTAGTTCCTGCATATAGTAACTATGATTTTGATAATGCCGGAACGACTTTTCAGCAAACCCCCTCGACTCCGACAATACCGGGGACGGAGGGGGAGACAACACCGGGAGCGGCAGTTCTTGGAGCGACAATGAAAAAAACCAACTTATCACAAGTCTTGAGCGAATTAATAGCAGTATTGCCGATATTATTGCCAGTCTTGATAACATTTATAGCAATCAGGAAGGGTATAAAGTTTATCTTGGGGACATTAAGGACAGCCTAAATTATAAAAAGTTATCTGTTGCTTATCTTACCTATGATATCAGGAATTTTGTCAGTAGCATTTATAGTCAGGTTGATAATGCTGTTTTGTTTCTAAAAGCTATTAATGAAAACATAGTTGATTTAAATGATACAGTTATGAAATACTCTGATATATTTTTAAGCAGTATTTCGAATTTTCAAAAGGCTTTAGCTTCATATTTCGGTTTTGACTTAACTCTTGATATTAACGGCTATAACACAGACCCTTCAAAGGCTTTTAGTTTTAGCATTAAAGAAACTTTTAAAGAAGTGCTGCTTGATGTATATAAAACTATTGATAACACTATCAATCCACGTTCGGAAGATAATGCAGAAGCTTTTGATGCAGCTTTAACTAATGTTAAGGATAATACTTTTATCGGTTCTGCTTATACTATTGCCGATACTGTACCTAATGATATTAAGAATGCATTAACAACGGATAGTTCTCCTGTTTTGACTTTTAAAACGGCGGGGGTAAGTAATAGTTATTATTCTATACCGGCTAAATCGTATAGCGTGGATTTTAGCTGGTATGCACCGTATAAAGGAGTAGGGGATACAGTAATTAGCTGCTTTATTTATCTTGGCTTTTTGTTCGCTTTATGGAAGCGCTTACCTGAGATTATAAACGGCTCCGGTGTTGTTTTTGTCGGTGGTGTTGAATTTTATGAAAATCAAATGAATGATAAAATCAATGATACTATGGCTAATGATTATTACGAACAGATTAAATCTAATGGCGGACGTACTCCGAATGATTTTGATTGAGGTGTTATTTTATGATTGTAATTACTTTTCTTAATTGGGTGGCAAGCTTGTTGTATGGTACTCAGCTTGATATGTCGTCAATTGTTATGAGCTTTGATATATTAACCGAAGCTATTGGATTTATAGGTTATTTTATTCCTATGGGTCCTGTTGTTGTTATTTTTACTGTTTTAAATTTAACTTATGCTTATAGATTGGTTGTATCGTTGTTAAGGGTTTTATGGTCTATTATTCCATTACTGTAAATGTATAAGCTGTGCTGTTTGCGTTTCCGCCCACGGCGGAACGCAACAGCTCTTTACATTGGAGGTGTTTCTATTTGATTTTAACTATATTAAAAGCTTTATGGTCTTGTTTTTGGGTTCTTCTTAAACCTTGTTTATTTGTCCTTATTCCTTTTATTGTTGTATTCGGTATTGCATTTTATGTTGCATATTTAAGAAAGAAAAAGAGCGGTACAGCTCATAGGAAAGTTATAGCACACTATAATCCTAAAGCTGATGTTAGTATATTAACTAAGCTTTTTGTTCAGCTTCCCCGGCAGTATTGGGATAATTATTACAATATTAAAGTAGGGGAGTTTCGTCAACACGGAATTATTATGTATACAGGTAAGCAGGGTATGGGAAAAACTCTAACAATGACACACGATATATTACAACTTAAATATCAATATCCGTCTTTGAAAATCGGAACTAACTATGGTTTAAATAATGAAGATTTTGTAATTGATGATTGGCGTAAGCTTGTCGATGTCAACAATGGTAAAACAGGTGTTCTTTGCGCTATTGACGAGTGTCAGAATTGGTTTAGTTCGGCAATGTCAAAGAATTTCCCACCGAGAATGTTAGCTACCGTCACGCAGAACCGAAAGAATAAGCGTGTTATTTTTATGACTTCACATTTTTTTACTAATGTTTCTAAGCCTATTCGTTTACATTGTACCGAAGTCAGACAATGCCGCACATTTCTTAAATGCTTTACTGTAGTTAAACGCAGCGAGCCTATAATGAATGGTGACGGCGATGTTATTAAAATGCGTAAGCTCGGTTATTACTGTTTTGTTCATAATAAAGAGCTTTACGAAGCTTATGATACTTACAAGGTTATTAAAAACTTATCTGAAGCCGGATTTAAAAGCGATACTTGGGCAGAGGATAACGATACAACTGTTTTACAGCCTGCTAAGAAAAAATTAAGACGTCAGCGTAAACAGGATGTAGAACGTGATGTAATGCGATCTATGGATGATTGTTTTAATCTTATGAATGGTGGGGATTATGATTTTTAATGAAACAGAAGGAAAAAGATGACTTGTTTTCTTATTGGTATCATAAGGATTTGCGGTTATCTGATGACGTTGTTACTTATGAAGATAGGTATAGACTTCGTAAATGTGATGAAGTTGACCATTTGGAAAGTATTATAGCTATTACTCGGCAAAAAATGTTTAATGAGGTTATGCTTGAGATTTTTCAAATACTCGAGCTTGGACCTTATGATAAAACTAATTTGAAACAAAAAAATAGGGGCTCTGAATGAGCTCCTATAGCTTTTTTATTCAAGTAAATAATAGGGATGAAATATTGACATAGCTTAATTTTTGTGTTATAATTGCACAAAATAAATATTTTGTGCAATAAAGGGGACTTGTTTTACCGTTATTGTTTATATTATAAGCATTTTACTGTATTTAGTCAATCGAAATTATTGCACAAAAGTTTTAAGTGTCATTTTAAACGCTTGACATTATCATCAATTTCTTTGTATTTCTTAAGTATTTGATTAAGTTCATTTAAAGCTTTTTCAAATTCAGCTTGATTAATTTCTTGTTCACCGGCTATAAGGCTTAAGCTGTAGCCGTTTGTTAAATTAATTGCTGAAATTTCCATTTTGCCCGGAACGCTCTCAAGCAAAGCTTTAATGCGCTTTATATCCACCTTTTCTACTAACAAGATTATCATCCTTTACATAATGCTCACAGTCAATAACAGACTGATTAAGTGGGTCAAACATAATATCACAAGTTTTAGCCGGACAATAAACTGATACATAACTGCGATATTTACACTGATTGCATATATCTGCCATTTTTTAATCTCCCTTGCTTATATAATATTGAATTTTGAAAGATACCGTCACTTGTTTTGTATTCGTAATTTGTGGTATGAATGTGATACCAATCGACCTGGTCAAGAATTTCTTTACCAAAATCAATATCAGTAATATAACCGTCGTGGCAATATTCTGAGGGCTTCGGGAGCCCTCGGCTAATATGATAGCTATGGCGGTTAAATTCTGCATAAGTCTCTTTAGTAAGATATTTAGACACATAAGCACCGACATTATTAACGTCATCAAGCTTATGAATATCTGTATTACCTTTACCCCAAGCTTTATTAATTGCATTAAATGGAATATACTCATCATCAAAAAGAAGCACGTGAGAGTGCAGAGAGCCTGCATTCCCCTCTTTGACTCCCCTCTTAATTTGGTGTTCCATTATCCATAGGTAGCTATTATTACAATACCCTGCCCTGCCTAAATTTTTAAAAAACTGCTTCATATCGTACAAAAGCGTTTCATATTCAAGCACGGTATCTTTATAGGTTAAAGTGATAAATTTAGTGTATGGTGTAACATTTTGCCATATATAGCGCCGTATATTTGAACGTGCTCTCTGTAGGTTTTCTTCTTTCTTTTCTAAATCGTTTTTAGAGCCCTTAATAACTTCATAATCTCTTGCTTCACAATTAACAGGTACTCTATACTGAATAAGCTCAACAATATCACCGCTAACTATAATTTTAATGTCACGCCGTTTTTTAACATATTTAGTCATCGGTTTTTTTTCTGTTCTAAATTGAATAATGCATTACTTGACTTAGTTTAATTTGGTTCTTAAATGAGGACTAGCCAAGTTTAATTAATATATAACTTATAAATGTACTATTATAATCTAAATGCATTTTTTAGGGTGTCTCCAGGACCCCGGCGGCCGAAAAGACCGCCACCCCGGAGCCACCGGGTGAAAGCTTGTCAAGCTCATCATCGAAGCACTGAAAAGTGTTATATATATTTGCATACTTTTTTCTTAGCCTTATGATTTTAGAGCCTGTACGAGCCGCTTTCCTGCCTTGACTGATAATAGGATAGTTATAGCTAATAGTCTGAAAAAGCCCACCAAAGAGCATATAAAGCAATAATCCAAAGGTTTTATAATACTTAAAGCTTCTGTGCTCGACCTCGGTCTGAATGCAGCCTCTGACCTGCCTATCAAGATATCTATCGTGTTGGCACACCAAAAGCACCTTATAACCATAGTGGCGGTGCACTCGAAAGAACTTAACAAACTCCATTCTATCTGAAGCGCTAAAATCTCTTGCATTAAACTTATCGCCTGCTTCATCAAAGACTAACAAGCATTGATTTTCTTTACCACGCTTGAGATGGTCACGTGAGAATTGCTTCAGGAAGTCAACCGTTATTTCTTCATTGTCTTTGATGAAAACACGCTCACGAGCTTCTGAGGGCTTCACAGAGCTATGTTTACATAATTTGTCATAATCTATAGGCAAATTAGTAATAACGTACAATTTCTTTTCTATAGCAAATTCTCTTATGTCCATAGTAGCGTGGTAGCTCTTGCCGGAACCGGGAACACCGGAATAAAGATAAATCATTTTACCCACCCCCTACAAGCTTAAAGAAACCGGCAAGCAATCGGTATATCATTAGAGCAATTAAGCAAAGCAACCACCCTGTTATAATAACAATAAATTGCTTAATGGGAAGGTAAAAATTAACATATCCAAGCACCTTTGCAACCTCTTCCGGCACGCTTATATTTTCCATTTTATTATCAGGGAAAAACGATATAATAAAATCGCATATACTTGCTATTCCTTTGCATAGATAGTACCAAACATTAGATACAATGGACTCAATAGAAAGTGTAATCATTTTATCACCCCTTAAAATTCAAGCTTTTTAGTAGCGAGTACCAAGCCTACAAGCAATGCAGCACAAAGAAAAAAGTCTGTAATGTTAGTTATCGTTTTTGCTTTGCCACCCATTGTTAAATCCAAATCAATGTCACCCTTGAGCTTAGCACTTTTTACCTCAAAAGGTATAGAGAATTTAGGTTCTTTAGGGTCAGCAACCATAATGTTAAGCTGTTCCTTGAGGAACTTCGGCAGGCAAAACGGGAACTTGTCAGATATACCTTCTGCAGAAAACTTGATAAGCTTAGGTCCAACATCAAAAGGAATAACATTATCAGTAGGCACATCAACAGGAACATCATCACCTGTAGCGGTATCAGGTACCGATATATCTGAAGCACCTACACCTACTACACCGATTACATCAGACACGTCTAAGCTTCCTACAGCGTCAATAGTAGTAGCGTCAGATATACCGACAGAATCAAGTGTAACCTTGCCCTTAACTTCAGTAGATTTTCCGGTAGACTTAATACTATCGTAAATGCCTTTTGTACGGTCATTTTTTTCTGTATAAGTTGCATCAAGTGATTTTGTTTTACCAAGATTTTTTAAATTACCTTTATCGAATGTATTAACCTTAGCTGCATCAGAGTCAGACACATCTGATACATTATCATTGCCAATTAATACATCATCAGAAACTTTTACTGAAACTGCATTACAATGTTTATACAATAAAAGATAGATAAAATTAGCGATACTTTGAGGCTTAATAATCTTACCGTCAGGTTGAATACAATATAAATGACGTGCAACATCAGAAATAATATTAACCTCATCACCATTTGCCCCGGTATACAAAAAATGATTTTTATATGACACTCTATAATTAACATTAAGGCTACCAATTTCAGAATAAGACATACCACAAGTACAAAGATACATTTCCTTTGCATTATTATTAACACAAGGAGTTAATGCAACCATAGGTCTATTATCTGTTTCACAAGAAAAATCATAGAAATAAGAAGAACCACCAAATGCATATATATCAGAAGTTCTAAACTGTGTTTTGCCGTAGAAATAAATGCTTTTAATATCGCCGACAACATCACCACATACTATTGAATCAAAAGTTTTACTAGTTCCGTCAACTTCAGGCATATCAAAATCTGACATAGTAGGTACAGCGGTTACAGCTTTAAAGGTTGAACTAAATCCGGGATTGTTATCTTTGCTTTCAATTCCGAGAGCTTGACGTATCTTTGATACTATCATCTGAAAAACAGCAGCACTGCAAATTACTTTTTGTTTTGCTCTATCCCAAGAGGTTGAGACCGCACGCAAGAAATCAGCATTAAGTAAAGCTTGTGACTTTTCAGAAGTAAGAGTAGCAATAAATGATGATATAAGCATACTAACACCCATTGCGGCAAGAAAAGCCAATAACGCAGAAACAAAAGCTGTTCCAAAAGCTGCAGTTAATGTTATTCCTGCCGTAGCACAAGCTGATGAAAAAACAGCATTGCCTACAAGATAACCTACAATAACACCAACAGAAGCATTTATGGCTTGAACCGTTTCCTGCACCTGATTAGCCAAAGCAACAGTTTCAACCGCAGGGGCAAATGCCATTACCAATGCCAAAGCAACAACAAAGAATGCTACTAAGATTTTAGCGACAAGCTTGTCGCTTTGTCGCAATTCAAACATTTTAGTTACCATAAAATCCCCCTACTCTGACTGAACAATAGCCAAATAGCTACGCATAGCTTTACGAATAAAATCGGACACATTTTCGCCCGGTCTTAAATTTTCTTTGATTTTAAACAAAAGTGCATCATCAACTCGAATACTGATAATTTCTGTGTATGCAGATACCATTAAAACCACCCTTTCAATTACATTTCGGCAGGACGTACCCCGCCAACTAAAACTCGCTGCGTTGCCACTTGCTCAGACAGAAAGGCACCCCTAGACGCTAGGGGGAAGCCGATTAAGGCAGCAGCGAACGTTTCCGCAATTTGTAATACATTTTTAGTTTAAAAAAATATGAGCAGATTGAGAGTTATCTGCCCATATTCGTGGATGAAAACGAAGGTCAACGGTTTAACCGTTGGAGAACTTCTTGAAGAATTTAATGCCGAGTTTAATCGCAATGACAATACCCATTATTGCAAGAGCTGCAGGAAGGGCAAGAGTCATAAGACTAACGGCATCAGACTTAACGGTTGAGAAAGCAGTTGAAAGTGCCGTCTTAAAATCTTCAGTAAGATTAGAACCGTCAGCGGCAAGAGCCGGAACTGCACCTGCTACCATTACTGCGCCACCTGTTACTGCTGCGACGATTTTGGAAGCATGAGCTTTAAGCTTTTCTTTAATCTTCATTTTTTTCACCTCCTATTAAATTTAGTAATTTGGATGAGAGTCGAGCCAATCGTAATACTCGTTGAGAAACTCATCGGTATTTGCGTTAGCTGCGTCAAGCTCATCATCAACACCTGATATATGCTTATAAGCTTTTACGCCTATAGTCATAGCAATAATTATGCCAATAATGGGGACTGCATATTTAATTACATAAAGCATAATTTCTTTAAAGTCAGACAAAATAACCTGAAAGCTATCTGAAATTATTTTTGAAATTTCAGTAAGGTCTGAAGTTTCTGCAACAAAGAAATTAAACATCTTATCACTTCCTCATTATTTTAAATATTTCATATATGACATAACCGAAAATTGAAAGTAAAAAACTTACTAAAAATCCGCTAGCTATGCCAAGGGTTAAAATCTCAACCCCGCCACTCAAATTCATATTCATTACCTTAATTATTTCCGTGCCCCACTCTTAGAGCGAACCAGCGAGATAACTATCGACCTTAACCCTTGACGTATATTACCATTTCCAAAAGCTAAACTGCTTAAGAAAATGACAACCAATGATTATGCCGGAAGCCAAACAAAGAACAATAACAAGAGTATTTAAAATATTTAGCTTATCGACAAGTTGCTGATAATTAATCAGCTTTGAATAATCGTTTATTACCACTTTTTCAGGAACGTAGAAGCCTACCAAATCACCGATTATTAATCTATTATTTGGATAAAGCTCATCAAACTGCTTTTTAAAGTCCTCTGATGAAGAACAATCGATATATCTATAATCGCCTGTATATGATGAATTGACATCAACAACCGCAATACAACATTTACCTTTGCTCATTGAAAAGCTATCAAGACCAATATCGCAATACTGCAGGTCATCATGATTGACTATTATGTAGAAATACATTGTTACATCAGTATCAAGTGCATAGGTTTTGCCACGGTAAAGCACTTTATACTTAAACGTTGGTAAATCAAAACCTAAATCATCTTTTATTGAGCTATCCCGGAACTGTTCAAGCTCCTTATCTGAAGTGGTATAAGCATAAGCCGTAAATTGAGGAATTAATAACATCATAGCAAGCAGTAAGCTTGCTACCGTGCGGCAGGCTTTACTGCTGCTTAACCGGTTTAATATATAAGCCATATTGACTGTTTTTAATATCCACCTTCAGCTCAATAGGCTGCAGCGGCTTAACGTCAGGACCGAACTGCATATCATTAATTTGGACAGTCTCATTACCTGCCAAAACAATTGCTACATGCAATATAGTGCCGTCCTTTTTCTGTATTTGCTGATTTTGTACGAAATTACCCTTAATTAATGCTTCCATAATTCTTTTATTCCTTTCATTTTCTTAATTCATATTTTTTCTTTTTGCTTAGGTAATCGCTCCCCGTACGGCTCCGGGGAGCTTTTTTTCGGTACTTTGTACCATTCCTCGTGTGTAGTGCATTCAAACGAATGCCGCCTACAACACAATAATAGCATTCATACGAATGCTTTGTCAAGCATTTTTTTGAATGCATAGTAGAATATAGAAAAAAGGAGGTGTAAAAATGCACTACACACAGCGCTTAAAAGACCTCAGAGAAGATAAAGAACTTAAACAAGAGGCAATAGCTATAGTGTTAAAAATAACAAGGCAACAATATCAATTATATGAAAGCGGCAAACGTAAATTGCCAATTGATTTATTAATCACATTATGCAGGTTTTACAATGTATCTGCTGATTATATTTTAGGATTTACAAATACATTTAAGGAGTTACCAAAAAAATGAGTAAAGAAACATTAGAATTGTTATTATATATTGCTTTTTTATGTTTAATGATTTATCTATTAACTGCATTTCTCGGAAAAATAATAAAAGGAAATCTGAGTATTGATAAATATCACGAGAACATATTATTGACTGTTCAAAAAGGAACAAGAGAAAAATTACGTGCATATGCACTTATAAAAGGCTACAAAAACGAACAACAGCTAATAGCAAAGCTTATTGCTGACGAAATCCAAAAAGACAATGACAAATTAAAGTAAGCTTTACTATTAGCTTTATAAGGTTACCCCACACCCTCCGGCGAGAATTATGCTCGCCTACCTTGCTTCCTGCAGGAAGCACCGCCCCCTAATCACCTTAAGGTGATTGCCGGCTAGGTCATTATTACATTTTTATATTACACAAGAAAAAAGCACCCTGATGAGCCCGCAGCTGAGCTCTTCAGAGTGACTTTTTTTGAACTTTATGTTATAATCAAGAAGTAGAATAAATATTTTGTGCAATAAAGGGGACTTGTTTTACCGTTATTGTTTATATTATAAGCATTTTCCTGTATTTAGTCCTATTGACATTGTGTATCTCCTGTTTTAGCAGTTCGCTTGATGATTATATCTGCAATAATTCCGTTTAAAATACCTGTTATAAGCCCAACAATCATTAATATCGGGAAATAATAAATAATTCTGTAGGTTCGCATAACAACGGCGGCAACGAGTATTTGACCAAAATTGTGGACTGTTCCGCCGAGAGCCGATACACCGATTGGTGAAAGCTTATTACTCTTTTTGGCGACAAACATTACTAAAAATGAAAGCAGTCCGCCGATTAAACTGTAAATCATTGCAAACGGACCGCTGAAGGCTAAGCCTGAAAGCAAAATTCTGATAATTGATATAAATAAAGCATCTTTAGCATTCATTGTATACAACGCAACAATAACTACAAGATTTGCAATGCCGAGTTTAATGCCGGGTATGCCGAAATTGAACGGTATTAATGATTCTAAATATGAAAACGCAAACGCAAGCGCAATCATTAATGAGAGCGTGCAAAGCCGCTTAATATTAGTCTTTTTCACCTTGCCACCTCGTCAACGTCACTGCTTTTATCACTTACGACCGTTACAATTACCTTATTTGGCAGGCAAATTATTGATTCGTTATTTTTGCTTATTTTATTATGATTAACGCATATTTTATCCTTGCAATTTGCGTATTTCATCGAAGCCAGACCGCCGCTGATAATGACGGTATTACAAATATTACCGTTTTTATCATATATCTTATATTCCTGATTTTTATTTAAATCAAGAATGGCTATTTGCTTTGCATCTTGCTCAATTATAACCTTATTGCCGTTTGACGAAAAACTGTTGATTAAGATGAAAATTAACGCTGCCGATGCAATGATAACGATTATTAATATTATATCATTTTTTCTTTTTTTATTTTGCACTTTTAACACCGTCGGTTTTTGTGATTTTATCGTTTTTGTCAAGCCAAATAGCTTGAATATTATATTTTTCGGCTAATTTCCTGCCTGCGTTTAAATCCATACAAAATAACGCCGTAGAAAGTGTATCGGCAAGTGCGCTGTCGCTTGATATTACTGTTACTGATTTAAAATAATTTGCCGGATATAATGTATTTTTGTCGATTATATGGCAATAATCATTGCCGTCGACCGTGTAATATCTTTGATACGAGCCACTTGTAACTACGCTTGTATTATCATCTGCGTAAACTTTGTCTAAATATTCATTTGAATTTGGATTTTCAATTCCGATAACAAAATCATTTTTGTCAGGCTTATTTCCGATTGTGATTATATTTCCGCCAAGGGAAATAACTGCGCTTTGCCAAACATTGTTTTGAGTTATGTATTCATAAATTTTATTGCAAACAAATCCTTTTGTAATTGCGCCTACATCAAGTTTTAATTCTTTATCATTGAAAAATATAGTTGAATTTTCCTTGTCTATAATTAAATTATTGATATCTGTATGCTCACTTGCTTTCGTAAGCATTGATTTAGGAGGAAGCGACTCCCCTTTTTCCCTGTAATCGTGCCAAATTGAAAGAACACTTCCCATAGCGATATTGACATATCCGTTTGTAATTTTATATGCCTTTTTTCCATAGGTCAAAAGCTCAATTATTCTTTTATCAACCTTAACAGGCTTTTTGTATGCATTGTCATTTATATATTTTAGATTTACAATATTATCATAATCATTATAGATATCGTAAAGTTCGGAATATCCTTTAATTACACCGTATAACTTATTATATTTTTTGTTAAATTCAGCTTGCGAGGTATCATAAGCAGTTATACTTGAGGCAGTGTCAAACAGATTTAAAAAACTTTTTGAGAATTTGGTATACTTACTGTTTGAACAGCCAAACAAAGTAAATAACAAAGTAAAGGAGAGGACTATTGAAACAATTTTTTTCATAAGTCCCCTCCTCTCTTTAATTTATAAATTCTTTAATAACCTTAGTCGGACATTTTTGAGCACATAAACCGCACTCGGTACACTTATTGTAATCTATTTTAGCAACATTATCAATAACTTTTACTGCATCATTAGGGCAATTTCTTTCGCACATACCGCAACCGATACATCCTGCCTGACAATTATCCTTAACAACCTTGCCACGCTGTTTGTTTGAACATTGAACCCTAAATTTAGAATCGTAAGGTACAATTTCAATAAGATTAAGCGGACAGGCTTTAACGCATTTACCGCAGGCAATGCAAAGTTCTTCGTCAACAACCGCCTTGCCGTTAATAATTCTTATTGCCTGATTATCGCAAACATCTGCACAAGAGCCGTATCCCATACAGCCGTATTGGCAACTTCTTTCACCGCCGCCGGGCGCAACGGATGCAGAGGTACACGTTCTCGTGCCGTAATAATTAAATTTTTGGTGCCTTACTTCACAGGTTCCCGAACATTTAACAAAGGCAGTCTGCCTGACAAACTCTCCTGCTTGAGCGCCCATTATTTCTGCTATTTTTTCAGCGCCCTTTTTGCCGGCAGGAGGGCAAGCATTAACGGGTGCTTCGCCTTTAGCAATCGCCTTAGCAAGAGCGTCACAGCCTGCATATCCGCAAGCACCGCAGTTATTGCCCGCAAGTGCCTCTCTGACTTTTATTTCTTTTTCGTCTACTTCAACGTGAAAAACCTTTTCGGCAACACTGAGAAGAACGGCAATAATAAGTCCTACAGCGGCAACAACCACTGAGGCAATGATAATACTTTTAATATCCATATTGCTCCCCTCCTCTATTTAAGTGTTCCAAAGCCGTAAAAAGCAATAGCCATAAGACATGCTGTTAATAATACAGCAGGAGTACCTTTAAATGCTTTTGGAAAATCGTTGTTTTCTGTTCTTTCTCTTATGCCTGCCATAATTATAATTGCAAGCGCAAAGCCGACTGCTGTTCCAAAGCCGGTTACAACAGATGTTATAAAATTATTATTGTCCTGCACATTAGTAAGTGCAACACCTAATACTGCACAGTTTGTGGTAATAAGCGGAAGATAAACTCCGAGCGCTTGGTAAAGCTTAGGAACATATTTTTTTAAGAACAATTCAATAAGCTGAACAAGTGCTGCAATTACAAGAATGAAAATTATTGTATTTAGATATGTAATATGAAGCTTGTTGATTACGAAAGTGTATAAAAGATTTGTAACCGCACTTGCAATTGTAATAACAAATATTACTGCACCGCCCATTCCAGCAGCGGTTTTTACATTTTTAGAAACACCCAAAAACGGGCAAATCCCCAAAAATTGACTAAGCACAACGTTATTAATAAGCGCCGTTGTCATTAAAACAAGAAATAAGGTTTTTAGCATTATTTGTTTACCTCCTTATTTTCTGCTTCCTTGCAAAGCGAATTACAGTGCATACAATCTCCGCCGCAGGCAGTTTCGTCTTTAACGTGCCTGTTAGCGCCTTTTGCACCGAATTTGTTTTGAAGTGCACATAAAAACGCCAAAACAAGGAATGCGCCGGGTGCTAAAATAAAGATTGACACACCCTCATATGATTTAGGTAAAAGTTGAAGGTTAAAAATTTTGCCTGTTCCTATAAGCTCACGAACAATACCTATTGACGTTAAACCTAAAGTAAAGCCAAGTCCCATACCGAGACCGTCAAATATAGATGGAATAACCTTATTTTTTGAAGCGTAGCTTTCAGCTCTGCCGAGAATAATACAGTTTACAACGATAAGCGGAATATAAAGGCCCAAAGCGTCATAAAGCGTTGTAACATAAGCCTGTAATATCATTTGAACTATTGTTACAAATGAAGCTACAATAACGATATATGCCGGCATACGAACACCGTCCGGAATTACCTTTCTTAATAAGGAAATAATCATATTGCTCATAACAAGTACGACTGTTGTTGCAAGTCCCATACCAAGACCGTTAATAGCAGAGGTTGTGACTGCAAGTGTCGGACACATACCGAGCATAAGAATGAAGGTTGGATTTTCTTTAACAATACCGTTATATAATCTTTCAATAGGTGTTTTCAAATTAATCAACCTCCTTTAACTGATTGTTATATACGGCAAGCGCACTGTCTACCGCTTCGCAAACAGCGTTTGATGTAATTGTTGCACCGCTGAGTGCATCAATTTCATTATCGCTTGAAGCGCCGTTTTTAGTATAATTAATGCCGTTTGCAGATTTGCCGATAAATTGTGATTTAAAATCGTCCTCTGTTGCCTTAGCACCAAGGCCTGCAGTTTCACTGTGTGACAAAACAGTAAAGCCTGTAAGCTTATTTGTTTTTGCCGATACACCGATTGCAACCTTAACATCGCCTCCGTATCCTGAAGGTGATGTTGCGGAAAATACATAGCCGATTAAGTTGCCGTTTTTATCTGTAGCTTTTAAAACATCGTCAACGGTGCATTGCGACAGATTTTCCTTCTTAAGTGAAGCTGATGACGCCTTGAGTATTTCATCTGTATTGTCAAGCGCTTCAAATTGAGCATCGGGATAAACAACCTCATATGCTTCAAGCCTTGCTTTATCCTGCGCTTGTGCAATAGGTTCTTTTGTTATTTCATTTACAAATGCAAGTGAAACACCGGCTACAAGAGTAATTAAAAATAATGCAAGGCAGTTTTTTAAGAATTTATTTTTCATACCTCACACCTCCTCTTTCTTACGCATACCAAATGCTTTTGGAACAGTTATTTTTTCAATAAGAGGAACAACAAGGTTTGAAATAATAATAGCATAAGATACACCTTCTGCGCTTGAGCCGAGGACTCTGAATATTGCAGTTAAAAATCCAATTAATATTGCATAAATAACCTGACCCGTTTTTGTAATCGGGCTTGTTGTGTAATCTGTTGCCATAAATACCGCACCGCTCATTAAACCGCCTGTAAGAAGGTTTCCGAGTGCAAAGTTAACCATGCCTGAGAAGTCCATTTCTCTGCCTTTAACGAGTGCAAACAGTACGACAAAAACGACGGTTGATGCCATATAAATAAGCGGAATTCGAGGAGAAATAACTTTTCTGATAAGTAAATAAGCAAAACCTATTAATATTGCAAGTGTGCAAACCTCACCGATACAGCCGTTTTGAAGTCCTAAAAATGCATCTCTTAAATTAATGGTATTCCCTGCTTTGATTTGAGCAAGCTCAGTTGCAGATGACACACCGTCGACTGTTGAAAAATCAGTCATACGTGAAGTGAATGAAATAAGTAAAAAACATCTTGCAGCAAGAGCGGGATTCATAATATTTTGACCAATTCCGCCAAATAGCATTTTTACTATAACAATTGCGAACACACCGCCAATCGCAGGCACCCACCATGCAACCTGCGGCGGCATATTAAGTGCAATAATTAAACCTGTTACTACTGCGCTGAAATCAAATACTGTAATTGGTTTTTTATAAATTAATTCAAATATAAGCTCACTCAATACACAGCTTACTACTGATGAAATAATTACAATTAACGCATTGGCACCAAAATGCCATACACCGAAAGCTAAGGTCGGAATAAGGGCAATGCATACATCAATCATAATTTTTTGAGTTGAACTCTTATCTCTTATATGCGGTGAAACAGAAACATTATACATAATTGCCCCTCCTTATTTTGTCGCTTTGCTTTCACGTACTTTGATTTTGGCAAGCTTGAATGTTTGGGTAAGCGGTCTTTTAGCAGGACAAACATAAGTGCAACAACCGCATTCAATACATTCCATACCGTAAAGCTTTTCAAATTGCTCGTAGTTTTTGTTAATTACAGCCTGAGCCATAAGCTGCGGAACAAGAGTTTCCGGGCATGCACCTACGCATCTGCCGCAACGAATACATGCACTTGTTTCCATTTTTTCTACGTCATCATGAGTTATGGCTAAAATTGACGAAGATGTTTTGATTACAGGATAATCAAGGCTGTTCATAGCCATACCCATCATAGGTCCGCCTGAAATAATTTTAACTGTCGAATCCTTGATACCGCCGCATTCATCCGCCAAATATTTATGAGAAATACCTAGTGGAACATCCATATTACTCGGTTCGTTAACACCGTCACCTGTTAGCGTAACAACTCTGTGAACAAGAGGCATATTCATTTTTACCGCCTCATAGATAGCAATGATTGTTGCAATGTTTAATACAATTACACCGGCGTCGGCAGGAAGTATATGGGAATTGATTTGCCTGCCTGTTACAGATGAAATCAATCTTCTTTCACCGCCTTGCGGATAACGTGTCGAAAGAGGCATAACATTTATTCTGTTGTTTGCGTTACATTCGAATGAAAGAGCATCAATTGCCTTTGGTTTATTATCCTCAATACCGATAATTGCTTCAGCTTTTTCAAAGAGCCTGAGAACGATTGAAATACCTTCAATTATGTCTTTACTTCTTTCAACCATCAATCGATAGTCAGAGGTGAGATACGGTTCACATTCAGAACCGTTAATAATTATGTAGTCAATATTTTGATTTTTAGGTGAAAGTTTTACACCTGTAGGAAAGCCTGCACCACCCATACCGACGATTCCGCTGTCTGAAATAATTTTTATAATTTCATCATTAGATAAGGCATTTACTTCTCTTGAAATACCGAAACCTTCAACACATTCGTCCTCAAAATCATTTTTAATAACAACGCATTTGGAAGTTTTGCCGTTTAGCATTGTTCTGTCTTCAATTCGCATAACAGTGCCTGAAACAGAAGAATAAACAGGACTTGATACAAATCCGCTTGCTTCCCCTATTTTCATACCTTTAAGTACCCTGTCGGTTACTTTAACGCAAGGCGTTGCAGGTGCACCGATATGCTGACTCATAGGAAAAACCATAATTTCCTCGCCTTTGAGCCGTTTGATTTCTTTTGAAGCGGCGAATTCCTTACCCTCATAGGGATGAACTCCCGCTTTGAATTTTCCTTTACTCATAAATTATCCCTCAATACATTTATAAAGTGTGCATAAGCCAATAATATTATATTAACATAAATATACATATTTTTCAATAAACAAACAACAAGTTTTGTTTATAATAGAAAAAAGTCTGCTAAAAATTAGCAGACTTATATATATTTCTACTTATTCCTCGACTAAAGCGGAAAATGCTTCCCTTATATTGCGAACAGGAATGATATCAGTTGAGGTTTTTAATTGATTTGATATTGATTTATAATTATGAAACGGTATTATACAACGTTCAAAACCAAGTCTTTTAGCCTCATTGACACGTTGCTCGCAATTATTTACGGCACGAATTTCTCCTGCAAGTCCAACCTCGCCAAAAGCAATGGTGTTATCGTCAACTGCCTTGTCCTTTAGTGATGAAACAAGCGCAAGTGCTACCGTTAAATCAGCTGCAGGTTCATCAAGCTTTAAGCCGCCGATTACATTAACATAAGCATCCATGTTATTAAAGAAATACCCTGCCCTTTTCTCAAGAACAGCAAGAAGCATACTCATTCTGTTATAGTCAAAGCCCGTACTCATTCGCCTCGGTGTTCCGAATCCGGTAGCACAAACAAGCCCTTGAACTTCTGCAAGAATCGGTCTTGTACCCTCCATAACACATGCTACGCAAGTACCCGATGTGTTTTTAGGTCTGCCTGAAATCATCATAAGCGACGGATTTAAAACCTCTTTTAAGCCCTCTGCCGTCATTTCAAATACACCTATTTCATTGGTAGAACCGAATCTGTTTTTAACTCCTCTCAGTATTCTGTAAGAATAATTTCTTTCACCCTCAAAATATAATACCGTATCAACAATATGTTCCAAAACTTTAGGGCCTGCAATTGCACCGTCCTTATTAACATGGCCAACAATAAATATCGGTATTCCAAGCCCTTTTGCGGTATGCATAAACACATTGGTACATTCCCTGACCTGAGTTATCGAGCCTGCTGATGAACTGACTTGCTCATATACCATTGTTTGAATAGAGTCGATAATAACCATATCAGGCTTTTCGCTTTTGATACATTCTATAATTGTTCCCAAATCTGTTTGAGGAAGAATGTATAAATTATCAGTTGTTACCCCAAGTCTGTTAGCTCTCAGTTTAATTTGATTTGCAGATTCCTCTCCGCTGACATACAATATTTTTTGACCGATATTACCGAGATTTTGGCAAATTTGAAGAAGAATTGTAGATTTACCTATACCGGGGTCACCGCTTAAAAGCACTAAACTCCCTTTTACTATTCCGCCACCGAGTACTCTGTCAAATTCGTCAATTCTTGTTGCAAAGCGTTCGTCATTTTCACCCGTGATATCGTTTAATGACATAATCTGCTCAACAGCACCTAAAGAAGCTGAAAAATTCCCTTTAAATTCTGTTTTTGGAAGTTCTTCGTTTAACGTATTCCATTCGCCGCAACTTGGGCATTTGCCATACCACTTTGGGGATTCAAATCCACATTCGCTGCAAACATATATTGATTTAACTTTTGCCATTATAGTTCCTCTGTAATATAAATGTTAAGCCCGAGCATAATTAAATATGCAAGCTTATTTTGATATTTTTCGTCCTGTAATTTTTTATTTTCTTCTCTATTACTCATAAAACCGCATTCAACCATTACCGACGGTACTTTTGCTTTATGCAATAGATAATATGAACTGTCGCTTTTTTTATTAAGACGTTTATTGTCAGGCTGTAAAAATTCTTTAGTAATATTTAAAATGCTGTTAGCAAGAATGGGACTTTTGTTATCATTTGGAGAATACCAAATTTGCATTCCGTGCTCTTTTTCGTCATCAAAATGATTTTGATGAATTGAAATTAACGTGCTTTTATCAATTGAATTAATATAATCCATTCTGTTATATAAATCCGAACGCTTTGTGTTGTCACCTTTTTTGTAAAACTGATAATCGCCGCTTCGTATCAAACTTGCGTTTATGCCTGATATCCTGATAAAATCGTATAATTTTAAAGCTATGCCTAAATTAATATCCTTTTCGTTAGCATTATCAACACCGATTGTTCCTGCATCAATTCCACCGTGACCGGCATCTATTACCAAATTAATTCTATTAGACTTTGCTTCATTATTAACGGCGAAGTTATGCTTAAAATATGTATTTATTCCTAAACAGGAACTAAATGTAAAAATAACAATAAGTACTATAAGCGTGGCTTTTTTCATAAATATCACCGCTAATAATATGAAATAATTATACTATAATATTACAAACTTATCAAGCAATATTGCAATTTGATTAGTTTAGGGATATAATTAGGACAGTAATTATAGGAGGTATCCTTTTATGAAAATAGTAAATTTAGATGCTTATACAACAAATCCGGGTGATTTATCCTGGGAGGGTATAAAAAAGCTCGGTGATTTTACCCAATATGACAGAACGGCTCCAGAGCAAATAATTGAAAGGGCTAAGGGTGCAAATGCTCTTATTATTAATAAAACAATTTTAACAAGAGAAATTCTTGAAAAACTTAAACCTGAGCTTGAATATATAGGTTTACAGTCAACAGGATATAACGTTGTTGATTGCGACGCAGCAAAGGAACTTGGAATAACTGTTTGCAATATTCCGTCTTATTCGACAAATGCAGTTGCACAGCTTGTTTTTGCATTTATTTTGCAAATTACAAATAAAATTAATCTTCATTCGCAGGCTGTTTTTAACGGTGAATGGTGCTCCTGTCCTGATTTTTGCTTTTGGAAAGCGCCGCTTAGTGAACTCGCAGGTAAAACAATCGGCATAATCGGTTTCGGTGCAATCGGTCAAAAGGTTGCAAAAATTGCAGAAGCTTTTGATATGAATGTTCTTGCCTATGCTCCAAGACCGAAGGATAAGGGTGAACTTAAAACAGTTAAATTTGTTTCACTTGACGAGCTTCTTTCAAATAGCGATATTGTCACCTGCCATTGCCCGTTAACACCGGAAACCGAAGGCTTGATTAATAAAGATACTATTTCTAAGATGAAAAATAACGTAATATTTATTAATACTTCTCGTGGTCCTGTTGTTGACGAAACGGCTCTTGCCGACGCACTTAATAATGATAAAATTCAAGCAGCAGGACTTGATGTTTTAAGCGTAGAGCCTGCTAAGGAGGATAACCCTCTTTTAAAAGCAAAGAATTGTTTTATTACTCCTCATATTGCTTGGGCAGCTAAGGAAACAAGAGCAAGACTTTTAAGCATATTGGAGGACAACTTGAAAGCATATATTAACGGTCATCCTCAAAATGTTGTAAATAATTTTTAAATAAGCTCTTGCATTTTTGCTTTATATGTAGTAATATGAACTTGCAGAGATAATTATTATTTTCTGTAAAATTTAATATCATTACTTCATCAAGTAGTTGAAGTTTATTGATGGTATAGTCTGCCGGATATAAGAATGTATGAATTGTTCATACGCTTATATCCGGCTTTTTCGTTAGGAGGTGAGAAAAATGAGCGAATGGGATTTTACTTGGGGTTTAACCGGTAAGGAGCTTGAAGAGGCACAAGCATCAGGATTGGCACCGGACGAATATGGTTATGCTTTTGACGAAAATGAAGATGAAGATGAATATGAAGAAAGTTGTGTATATTGTATTCGTTGCCAAAAATGCGGAAAAGTATATGCAGTTGAACATTCAAGCAATGACAGCAAAGTTAAATGTCCACATTGCGGTGCGAGATTTATTTGGTCAGAAAGTTTTTTTGAATACTGCTATATATAGTTACTCATATACCCGCTGATGTTGATGCAAAAAATACCTTTTGATATTTATATCAAAAGGTATTTT
>OGGV01000306.1_pt1 | contig 37126 bp, 40 predicted proteins | sample 1571301 | NCBI WGS metagenome assembly OGGV01 (sample SAMEA2582072, study PRJEB24529) | metagenome | biome: Human gut stool | place: China | collected 2011
GTGTATAAGAATTTCACCGCCATTGATATGCACACGGTACATGAGAAAGAAGTCATTGAGCAGCGTATTGTTGATACCAACAAGATAGAGAATTTCGTCAAGGCATTTGCGAAGTCCTACTATTCTTGGAGCAACACGCAGGAATCCATTGAGAAACGAACCGCAGCCATCAACCAATATCTGACAAAGAGCTTACAGGATTTGAATGTTGATACCGTCCGTATGGATATACCTACAAGCTCTACGGTAACAGACGTTAAGATTTGGGAGGTTGAAGCGGCTGGAATGAACGACTTTACCGTTGTCTACTCGGTAGATCAAACGGTAACGGAGGGAGAAACTACTATCGGCTACACTTCCGCTTATATGGTGGTAGTTCATGTAGATGGTGACGGAAATCTGGTTATTACACAGAATCCGACCATCAGCAGCATACCAACAAAATCCGGCTATGAACCAAAAACAAAAGAATCGGACGGAACAGTGGACGCTGCCACTACGGAGGAAGTTACAGAGTTCTTGGAAACATTCTTCAAGCTATACCCTACCGCAACAGAAAAGGAGCTTGCCTACTATGTATCGGGGAATGTGCTGGAACCTGTGAATTGTGAGTATGTGTTCTCGGAGCTGGTAAATCCTATCTTTACACAAGATGGTGAACAGGTGAAAGTGTCCGTATCAGTGAAATATCTCGACCAGAGGACAAAGGCAACACAGATTTCACAGTTTGATTTGACACTGGAAAAAGATAGTAACTGGAAGATTGTAAAATAATGAAGATGGGGAATGGACATTAAAAACCGTTCCCCTTTAATCATTTTCATTCACGTTTAATTTTTTTAACTGCTATTGCTTATTGTGCTACAAAAAATGCCATTCTTAATTTGGAAGATTAGTTCCAGAAAAATTTGAAAGAATATTGACATATAAGTGATGTGTGTATATAATGTGCATGTATAAACATCACACTAAAGGAGGAAAGATATTTGAAGATAGTAATATCTAATACATCTGAAAATCCTCTTTACCAGCAAATCAAAGACCAAATAAAAGACGCTATCTTAAGAGAGGAATTAGTGGAGGGCGACGCCCTTCCGTCTATCCGTTCCTTTGCAAATGATTTAAAAGTCAGCGTCCTAACAATACGGAGGGTATATGATGAATTGGAAAAAGAGGGATTTATTACAAGTCAAGTCGGTATCGGGACTTTTGTTTCTACAAGTAATATTGAATTATTAAGGGAGTCCAAACGGCGACTTGTAGAGAAAAAAATGCTTGATATGATACAGACAGCTAAATCACTAAATATCAGCAAAGAGGAATTAAATGCCATGATGGACATTCTATACGAGGAGGAAAACTGAATGGACAATATTTTAGAAGTATCTGGAATCAATAAAAGTTACGATGATTTTTCCTTGAAGGACATCTCATTCTATTTACCAGAGGGATGTATCACTGGATTTGTGGGAATTAACGGGGCAGGTAAGACAACCACTATACGAAGTATTTTAGGGCTTACCAACAATGTATCGGGGAAAATAAATTTTTTTGGTATGGACATAAAGGGAAATGAAAGCGAAATAAAAGACCGTATCGGTATTGTGCTTGATGATGGTTGTTTTTATGATGAATTAACCATTTCAGAAATGAAAAGCATCATAGCACCTGCCTATAAAAACTGGTGTGAACAAGATTTTATTGATTACTTAGAACGTTTCGAGCTTAACCCAAAGCAAAAAATCAATACACTGTCGAAAGGTATGCGTATGAAATATGCTTTGGCATTAGCTCTTTCACATAAAGCGGAGCTACTTATTATGGACGAACCGACAAGCGGACTTGACCCACTGGTACGAAGCCAGCTTTTGGATATATTAAAAGATTATATGAACAAAGATGGAAAAGGTGTATTTTTTTCTACGCATATTACCTCTGATTTAGACAAAATTGCAGATATGCTGATTATGATTGATAGTGGGCAGATTGTTTTTCAAGAAGAAAAAGACCAGTTGCTTGACAGCTATCGAATTATAAAAGGAAGTGCAGAGAAACTGAATTCAGATACACGAAAGATGTTTCTTTGCACAGAAGAAAGTGCATTTAATTTTACGGGAATTACAAAACAGGCTTCTGTTGTTATGGAATGTATGCAGGATGTTCTTATAGAACGACCAACGATTGAAGACATTATGCTTGCGAATGTGGAAAGGAGAAAAAAGAATGTTATTTAGCTTAGTAAAAAAAGATTTTCTAATTGTAAAGAAATATGTGGGTATTATGCTTATTGTATCCTTTTTAATTCCGCCTATTATGCTTTGGCGTACACCTGAAGCGGCTGGAGCTATGGGTTTCACACTTACTATTATTTTCAGTATTTTCATGTTGACACAATATGTTTCCTTAAAGGAACATCAATATCCGAACGCAGCTACTCTGCTTTGTGCAACGCCATATCCCCGTAGGCTGATTGTACTTTCAAAATATTTATTTTGTCTGGTTATTTATGTGGTATGCTGTTTGATTTTTGGAATTGACACACTTATTTTTCCGAAACTGGGAACGTTTGATATTAGGATGGCGGTTATCATTTTTTTTACGGTCACTGTATTTTTATCTGTTTATTTTCCTGCTTTATATAAACTGGGATATGAAAAAACAAAATTTGTCTTTGTCTTAGTTATTATGGCATCCCCTATTTTGTTTGCAGCTCTGTTTAAACCAGAAAATAAGATAAAGTTTGATTTCTTAAATACGGTTTCCACAACAATGCTCATTATTTTTGGTATTGTAATTAGTCTTATCATTTTTTCAATATCCGCTATTCTGTCAATTAAGTTTTTTGAAAAGAGCGATTTGGCATAGGAGGTATCGTATGGAACATGATGTAATTATTTTGTATTTGATAGCAGGAGTATCGGTTACTTTCGCCTTGTTTAATTGTATTTTGTTTGCCTTGAAACATGGAAAGACAATGAAAACAGATGGAATAATTGTTTCAATAAAGTCTACAAACCCGACAAACGAAAAATGGCGTAATGCAAAACTGGCAGAGGTTTCCTATCTGGTAAATGGCAAGCGGATTGTGTCAAAAAATCGCATACAGGTTTCTCTTGCCTCCGAGATAGGAACGCATATTCCTATCCGATATGACCGAAACCAGCCAGACAAAATATACAGTTATTCAGTAAAACGAATTATTATAGGATTTTTAATTGGTGTAGGTAGCATACTTATAGCTGTGTTTATGCAAATTCATTAGAGAAAGGGGATATAGGATATGCCACATTTTCCAGAATGGTTTATAGTCATTTGTGTGTTGTTCCCTATTGCCAACTTGATTTATAAGGCATGGAAAAACAGAAAGAAATAGCAAAGTGGAGGTAATGATGAAAAAAACGGAATGGATACGCTGCCCTGTTTGTGGCAACAAAACCCGTGACAGAATTAGAGAAGATACGGTTTTAAAAAATTACCCGCTCTATTGTCCGAAATGTAAACAGGAAGCCTTAATAGAAGCCAAAAATCTACAAATAATAGTAATCAAAGAGCCAGACGCACAGACGCAGAGCCGATAACACCGAGAATAGTTTTATCTTGGGTTATCGGCTTATTTTATTGGAAAGCTAAAAAGCAGAGGGTTACTCCTCCACTTCCTTAGACTTGATGATTCCGTCAACAACGCTTTCCATGATAACTAAATCTTTGTCGGACAGATTATCAAGCTGCTTTTCTAACTGTATTCTTCTGGTGCTTTTCACCAGATCAGAAGCAGGCAAGAAAAAAGCGTCTGTTGATACATTCAATAAATGAACAAGGTCATAAAATACTTGTAAACTTGGGTGCTGCCCTTTGTTTTCAATATTCGTCAAATAGCGTGGGTCAATCTCAATCATTGCTCCCACTTGTTCACGGGTAAGACCTTGTTTCATGCGAGCTTCTTTGATTGCAAGACCAAAGGCTCTAAAATCATACTTATCTTCTTTTTTACGCATATGTAATCACCTCATTACATTTTACTGTTCCTGTTGATTTTCTAACAGGTATAGAAAAACGCATAGTATGGTTTGTAAGTTCCTATCTGCGTAAAAGGAACATTAAAAAAGTGCTGCATTGCGGTAAATAAAAAAACCGCTATTGTCAGTAGCATTTTTGCATGTTAAAAATTTTCTTTGTTTAGATGGCGGTTGACAAGCCGCCTTTTTTTCATCCCCGAAAAACAGTATATAGGTTTGGGGTTAGCGGCTTTAGGAGGTAGCCGCATTGAGAAACCTACATAATCGACAATCTTTGATATATCCGATATTGTCAAAAAAATCTTAGCCTTTAAAGCGGTACAATATACCCTTAAATATGGTTTTTCACATTACATAGCAGGAACAACTATAAAAGCACAAGAACAGCATTCATTTTATGCTCTTGTGCTTTTTTGCTGCTTAAAAAAATTTTTTGACTTTTTTCTGATTTGGGTTACAAATCGCCCCTCCGTGTTGAGTGTTAGTGCGGAAAGAGGTAAAAAGCCTTTTCGCTTTAGCAACGTCAACTTGAAAGGAGGTGAGATTATGAAACCTTCTTCATTTGAGAACGCTATAAGACTTCAATTTGACTGTCTGGCTCGTAAGGTGATTGGCAGAACTGTAAAGAACTACAACAAAGAACTTGCCAGACGTGCAAAGCATGAAATATCTTTCTGTGAAATACCAGAGCTGGAATTAAACCAGTTGGGTGTATCGGACGAATACCCGATTGAATTTACTTCCTTTGATGTGTTCGGTACAGAAGTTCGTGTCTATGATGAGAAATTATGTGAAGCAATCAAAAAATTAAGCGAAAGACGACGTAATGTTATGTTGATGTTCTACTTTCTGGAATTACCAGACGCAGAAATCGCAGAGATTTTGGATATTTCCAGAAACTCTGTTTATAGAAACAGAATGTGTTCACTAAAGCTCATTAGAGATATGTACGAGGAGGAATTATTATAACATGATGAAGTCTACAAAAAAGTGTCCTCTATTCTCCACAATCAGTTTAGCTACTGATGGTGACGAAGTGGCAATAGAGAAAATATTAAATCACTATGACGCTTATATATCAAAAGCAAGTTTACGCCCGTTCTATGATGAACACGGAAATATGTATATTGTGGTCGATATGGAACTGAAAGGCAGAATCAGAGCTGCTCTTATTAAAGCAATTCTAGGTTTTGAAGTCAGAGTGAAATAAGCGAATATATACGGAGTGTTCTACCACCTCATTCCAGCTCCGTTTTACAAGTGTTCTTTGAAAACTGAATAAAGTAATCAGATACGTTTGATATACGGTGAGCCGACGGACTGGAACGCCATGACCCACGAAAGGAGGGCTAGCGAAGCGAGCGACCACGCCAGTGATCCGTAAGCGACTGTTGGAAAAGTTGCTGCCATGACCCGTATATCAGAATAATGATACACCCGTATGACACGGTTCACCCATCAGAATGGGAATGGTGAAATTCCAGTGGAGCTTTCCAAAGCCATCTGATTACTTCTTATTTATAGACAAATTCTTTCATAACGTACAAGCATTTTTGCATACTTTGTAAATATATTGTAGTGAGGTGGTTCAATGGCAAATGACGCAAAGGTAGTTTGCAAGAATGTTTTTAAAAATTGTGATAAAGTGGCGTTTACAAAAGCATTTACTCTAAAATGGATAGAGTTGATAAATCAATATGAAAAAAATAAAGGAAAGGCAACTCCTGCCAGATGATAGACAAACTATCCTACAAGATGTTATAATAACATTATGTAGAGATAGTTTGTTTCGTCTTCTTTAAAAGGAGAACGAAGCATGATAGAATCAAAATCAAGAGTTGCTATTTATTGCCGCTTATCAGAGGAAGATAGAAACAAACAATCAGAAACAGACGACAGTAACAGTATTCAAAATCAAAAGTCAATGTTACTTCAATACTCATTAGAGCATGGTTGGGAAGTCTACAACATATACAGTGATGATGATTACACTGGTTCTGACAGACGACGACCAGAATTTAACAGGTTGTTGGAGGACGCAAAGAATCGCAAATTTGATATTGTCCTTTGTAAGACACAATCCAGATTTACCAGAGAACTAGAATTAGTGGAAAAATATATCCACGGTCTTTTTCCTATTTGGGGTATTCGCTTCATCAGTATTGTTGATAATGCAGATACAGCTAATAAGGGAAATAAGAAATCAAGACAGATTAACGGTCTGGTGAATGAGTGGTACTTGGAGGATATGTCAGAGAACATTAAAAGTGTTCTCACTGACAGAAGAAAGAACGGACACCATATCGGTGCTTTTGCCCTGTATGGTTACAAAAAAGACCCTGACGTAAAAGGGCATTTGATTATTGATGAAGAAGCTGCGGAAGTTGTCAGAGAAGTTTTTACACTGTTTTCACAGGGATATGGAAAGACCGCCATTGCCCGTATGCTGAATGACAGAGGAATACCAAACCCTACGGAATACAAACGACTTCATGGCTTGCGTTACAAGCAGCCTAAAACGAAAAACAGTACCCTATGGAAATATTTTGCCATATCAGATATGTTGGTGAATGAAATCTATATCGGGAATATGGTTCAAGGGAAATATGGCAGCGTTTCTTATAAGACAAAGCAAAACAAACCCAGACCAAAAGACGAGTGGTACAGAGTTGAGGGTACACATGAACCGATTATTGACCGTGAGTTATGGGATAGGGTTCAAGCATTGGTAGCTCAAAAGGCAAAACCTTTCACGGTTGGCACAATCGGCTTATTTGCCAGAAAAGCTCGCTGTATGAATTGTGGTTATACAATGCGTTCATCAAAGAATCGTGGTAAGCATTATTTACAATGTTCTAACCGCCATGTAGCAAAGGACGCTTGTATAGGTTCTTTCATTTCAGTAGACAAATTGGAAAAAGCTGTGATTGACGAACTTAATAAGTTATCCGCAGAATATCTGGATAAAGATGAGCTTGAACAAAATGTGCAATTCAATAATGACTTGCGAGGTCAAAAAGAAGCTCTGGAAACGGAGATTGCTGCTTATCAAAAAAAGATTGCGGAATACACAAAAGGAATCCGTGAACTATATTTAGATAAGGTAAAGGGTATTCTTTCTGAACTTGATTACTTGGATTTATCTAAAGACTTCTCAACACAAAAAGAAAGGCTCGAAAAACTGGTAATTGATACGCAGAAACAGCTTGATGTTATTGAAAGAAAAATGCTGATTGGCGATAACAGACGACAGTTAATCGAGCAATATACAAATCTTGAACACTTAGACAGGGAAACGGTTGAAAAGCTGATTGATTATGTATTGGTCGGTAAGAAAGACCCTGTAACTAAGGAAGTACCTATTGAAATACATTGGAATTTCTAAAGTTCTCATATCTGGCAGCTAGTATGCCAGATTATCGGGAACTATCTTTTAAAACCTCAATGTTGTCTTTACACAATCGTACCATCTGCAGCGAGGTCTTCATGAAGATCTGTAATCGGATCACCTTTTGACTGAAAATAGGTTGCAGTCCACGGTGCTCCGCTTGCAGCCTGTGGCCACAATGCCAGAGTATGATCTACATAGTATGGAGCAAACCCGGATCTCTCAATTTCTTCCGGAGAAAGATTTTTCGTCAGCTGGTGCACAATGGCACAGATCATTTCCATATGGGCCAGTTCCTCCGTGCCGATATCCGTAAGTGTTGCGGTCACCTCTTTATATGGCATGGTGTACCGCTGAGATAAATACCGCATCGATGCAGCGAGCTCCCCGTCCGGGCCACCAAATAGCAATAACCTATAATATTTTTACATATTATAAATATACACGAAAATGATACAATATTCACCCCTCAGAGAGCTGATCTCCGAGGGGGTTTTTATTAGAACAACTGGAACCGATCGATTGCCTGTCCGAACGCTCCAGCATATCCGTCCTGTCCGTTTCCAGTCTCGTTATCATACTGCCATGACCAGTAAGCTCCATTTACAGGGCTGACACGGTACTGGGCTTTCTGGTAGCCGTATTTTGCCGCATAATCTGCTGGAGTATTGTAGTACACCTCGATTGCGTCAATTGGCTGTCCTGTACCGGCATAACCATTATTGTGATCTTTCCAGTTGCATCCTGTCACATAAGGTAGCCACCCTCTTCCGATCACGTGGACTCTGTATTTTACGGAGCCTTTGTCTACCTTAATAGCTACATCCGTGATGCGCTTGCCCTGAATCCCGGCAAAGTCTGTAAGATTCCGCACGAACGGCAAGATGCGTCCGTCCTCCAGTTTGACGGCGTAAGTAAATACTACTTCCGGCTGTCTCTGTGCAGCTTGAGCCTGCGCCTGTCCTCCAGATACATAAGTTGGCGGCGTGACATTACCACCCATGTACTCCTTAATCCGTTTAATAAAGTAGGATTTTGTAGCTTCCCTGCCACCGTGAATCTCCACAGATCTGTGAGGGCAAGATGTAGCATACACTTCCTGATGTAGCCTTATCGTGCTTGTACTTGGTGTGATTCCATATTGCTTGCACTTCTGTGCTGCCAGCTGCAATGCTTTTTCCTCATTTGCTTTAAATACATCCAGATCACCCATACTCTGACACGTTTCGATGCCGAGATAATTTAAGTTCCCGTTTGTGTCTCCGCAGTGCCAAGCGCAATTCCAGTCATCCTCTGCCTGCAAGATTCCATCCTGCGCTACATAATAGTGCGCAAATCCGTTTTCCAGAGGATGTGTCTGTAACCAATTTCTATAAAATTCTGCATTGGCGTTCTTGCTTCCAGCGTCATTGTGGAAAAAAATTCCTACCGGATTTCTTCCTCTGTTTCCTGCTACTCCACGACAAATACTCATGTTTTTCTCTCCTTCCCGTGCGATGACGCACAATAAAAGAGGACGATTACTCGCCCTCCTGCTCCCGTGATTTATTTGTTAAAACATCCAGTGCTTTTTTTAACGCTTCCGGATATTTCACACCCATAATTCCAACATTTTCCAAAATCGAGATACCCTCATTTGCTATAAATGCCAGTACTACGGCTGTGCGGATGTAGTCTACGCCGAGAGTGACATCCAGCCGATATGCAATAAGTACGATCAGTAGGGATACCCCTTTTCTGCACAGACCTTTCCATGCAGAGTAGCTGCTCAGTGCCCCGTTCTCTGATTTGTTGCTCTTTTTCCAAAAGGCAGCGATCAGAAGTCCGAGAACAAAGTCTGCTCCCATAAAAATAAGTAATGTAGTCAAATCCTCGGACCATCCTCCAATCAGATTTACAAATCCTCCAACAATGGCTCCAAACACCATGCATAAAAACGCTTTTACATTTGCCAACTGTTCCATTTTCTTCATATCCTCACTTTCCTTTCTGGTTTTAAGTATAAAAATAAGACCCTCACGGTCTTGCCCTAATCTCCATATTCACTCCTTTAGTCATCCGTGATCCACGTGATCGACAAATGCCGTTCTGTCCAATTTGGGTTATTGACATAGATTGTAATTCCACCGTCTTTGCTGATTAGATATCGACCAGTTCCAAAAATCGAGGAACCGGACACCTCATTGTAAGGTGTTCTGATATCGAGTACTGGACGATACCCAATAGGGATTCGCACCTCATCAAACGCTCCGAAACTTCCGCTGTTCGGAAACTGCGCAAGCATTGTGATATTGCATGTTACCATAAATCCTCTTCTTTTTAGTTCCACGCGGATGTTATTATTGGAGTTTGCACTTGTATATGGACCTTTCACGGTACCGGAATCGTAATTGCGATACGCATATATGCTTATACGTGGGGATACAGAATTTCTTGCATATATCATTTCATCCTCAAACTGGATTGTCGTTGCTTTTCTTGTATTTTCATTTGTAAACATGATGTTTTGCAAGTTCACGCTCATAGTAGCTCGATCTGTTGTCGGAGCCTTACCGGAGAAAGCCAAATACGCATTACTCAATGACGCAACATTTTCCACTGCTCCTTGCACGATTTTCTTGCTAATAATCTTTCCGGATGTAACATCGATAAGCATTGTTCCATTCTTATCCTTAATAAGTCCGGCAGTTACAGTTCCAAGATCTGCCGCTATCGCACTTAAAGTCTGTGCGTTTAAGTTATCAACAGAAATATAATGGATCACCCACATACTTCCATCCCACCGCTTGATCGGCTGACCGGATGCCGTTTGCCATAACTGGCCAACTTTAGGATTTGACGGAGCCGTAGAAGATACAATTATGCCACTTGGTCCTGTTGCTCCTGTAGCACCGGTCGCTCCCTTATCACCATATGCTCCGATGATACATGGTGCTGATTGATACGTGCTACCATTTGTATAGGTAACAACCTCATAATTCCACAGATATTTTTTTGACGCCGTTATTGCTTGTACAGTTGTAGTCCATCCTGATGTGGACGCCGACACACCGCTTCCGCTTGCCGTTGCAAGATAATAATTCGTGATAGATTTTATTCCGTTTCCAGTTACCCCTTGTGGTCCCGTTGCACCAGTTGCCCCCTGCGGTCCTTTCGGGCCAGTCGCTCCTTGTGGCCCCTGGGGACCTGTTGCACCTGCATTCCCTTGAGGTCCTTGTGGACCGGTAGCTCCTGTTGCTCCTTTGTCTCCGTATATCCCGATTATTTTTGGTGTAGTGGTCGCTGTCGTATTATCTGTAAACGTAAATTTTTCATAGTTCCACAAGTATTTATTTGTTGCTGTCATCGTCGGAACTGATGTACTCCAACCGCTTGACGCTGTTGTAATTCCTGTTTTTGCGGAAGAAATCAAATAATATTCTGTAATAGTTTTTATCCCTCTTCCTGATGTCCCCGCCGGCCCTTGTGGTCCATTATCACCTTGAGGTCCCGTTGCTCCCTGCGCGCCCTGTTTCGATTTCGAAACTGTAAACCGTCTTGTGATAGAATTTCCGTTGTATGTTACTTTAATGTCAACCCATCCGTTATCCGTAGATAGAGCGGATACCTTGTAAGTACGTGTACTTAAATCCCATGTACCAGCAATTCCGGAAGATTTTGTTACGGTGTAAGTAGCGACTTCTGAAACGTCCTGTGCGCCGTTGTAAACCTGCACTTTTGTAGAGCAATCTATAAAGTTTCCACCGTTTCCGTTTGTGTCTGTTGCTACTGTTTGGGAATCGTTGGACAATGTTACTACTAAAGTTTCTATGTCCTCAGGAGCGGGAGACCAGTCTGTGGCTTTATTACCCTTTTCAAGTTTGATATTTCGAATTCTCCATTTTTTACCCACTTCATTATTTGATAACATGAAATCTATTTTTCCATTTAAAGATGTAGATGGATATTTTAATTTCAATGAATATTTTGCAGGCGTTTTGTTAATTGTTTGATTTTGATCTGGAGTACCAAAATCTGTTTCTAACACAGCAGTTTCAGCAACAGGGGCTACCAGATACGCTTCGTAACTCACTATGTATTCAACATTTTTTTCTGGTATAAATTCTTGAACAAATCCAGACCATGTCCCACCAATCGTAACTTCACACCATCCATTAACCATCTGGAGAGATTTTGTATTACTACCTTTAATCCAATGGTTAAAAGTATTAAACCCTGTGTTTAATAGTAAATTCCTACCGCCAATCTCCAAATTATCCACATCCGTAAGCACAACAACACTCTGCGTATCCAAAGCATTTATAGTCCCGTCTGCGCTGTAAAGCGTGCAACGGAGTATTTTCGCAGTTGCAGTCGGTGTATACTCCTTTGCACTTTCGTTCGCAGATGAGGTGTATTTCACGGAGTATGATGTTCCGTTGGTTGACTCTTCGATTTTAAATCTACCATTATATGGTATCCTTGTCGCACTGTCTCCATCTCGATAAAACGACCGGAATGTTATTTTAGATGGTGTTAAAGCTCCGTCTGCACCTTTTTTAATAGCGGTATCGGACGCTTCCAGGATGTAGCTTCTTGAGTTTGTTCCGTCTTTTCCATTTTCGCCTTTGATTTTTGTCCATGCGTATTTCGTCGGGTCTGTAGAATCCGCTTGCGTGAAATCTGTATACTGTCCAATATAAAACTTCCCAGCGCTATTCGAAACATCAAACCCTGTCTTTCCATCAGCACTGTTTGCGTAGGCGATATGTAAATAACTTGTTTTCCCATCTGCACCATTCTTACCAGCAATTCCCTGATCTCCTTTTACGCCTTGCGATCCTTTAAACTGCGACCAGGTATATCTTGCAGGATCTGTAGAATCTTCCTGTACAAAGTCCACATAAGTTCCAATATAAGCAGACGGCGTCTCTGTCATCTGACTGAACGTTGTCGGCTTTGCCACAGAAGAATACTTGATGTGGAAATAACTGGTCTTTCCATTCGCACCAGCTGTTCCAGGAATCCCCTGTTCGCCTTTTTCTCCTTGCAGCCCTTGTAGCCCACGTTCCCCCTGTTCGCCTTTGATCTTTGTCCATGTATACTTCGTAGCATCTGCACTGTCTGCCTGTATATAATCTGTATACTGCCCGATATAGAGCTTATTTGTACCATCCGTGGTGGAAAATCCCGTCTTTCCATCAGCACTGTTTGCGTAGGCGATATGTAGATACGGGGTCTTTCCATCAGCTCCCGGCTTTCCGGGTGTTCCGATCGCCCCGTCTGTGCCTTTGATCTTACTCCATGCGTATTTTGTCGGGTCTGCGCTGTCATTTTGCGCAAAATCAACATACATTCCGATATATTCCCTATTACTGTCGGACACGGAAAAATCTGTCCTACCGTCTGCGCTGTTCGCATAGGCGATGTGGGTGTACTGTGTTTTTCCGTCCTTCCCATCTTTTCCCGGGATTCCCTGATCCCCCTTTGGACCCTGTATACCATCCAATCCCGGAGCGCCTTGTGGTCCCGGAGGTCCCTGTTCGCCTTGCTCTCCTTTCTCACCTTGCGGACCCTGTTCTCCGTCTTTTCCATCCTCTCCATCCATTACACCTGTAATCGTAACCTCGTAATATCCACGTTTTATCCCATTTTCCAGAGCCTCAAACGAGTACACCGCCTTTGTATCCACGTCCGTAGCATTTACCATAACGCTCTTACCAACATAAAACTCATGTCCATCCTTGCTCCATCGGAATTGTAGCTTGTCTGCCACATCCACGCCGTTATCGTAAGCGCAAGCGGTCAGAGTAGTGCTACCGATGCCATTTTTAAAGATAATGCCATTGTTTGTTGAGATAGAGCAAGTATAAACCTTATTTTTATTAATAAGGTCTTGCATCCTCTGTAATAAGCTGTCCGAAATTTCCGATGTCAGCTCTTTGTAGTTTGTAAATACCGTCTTTGCAGTTTTGGGATTGGTAAGACTCCTGATCTGTTCTGATACTCTTGCCTGTAGATAAAGGACTGGTGTCCACTCCTGATCCTGCATCCTTACCGTATCCCCGATGTTGGTGTCAAAATATCCGTCCACCTCGTAGGTTACTACTGGCTCGGATGCGGTCTTGAGGTCAGATAATGCCATGCTGTACAGCTTGTCCTTGCTGTCTGTATCGTACTCTTTACGCATCAGGATATAAGCATCAGCCTTATTTACGATGTTGGATGGGAACCGGTCTCTTGCCTGTGGTGCGCGGATGATCGCACCGTCTGTAAAGTACTCGATATTGCCGTTTTCATCGTATTCTTTCTTGTCAAGACCATTGATTGTCAGACCGTCCTTTCCGGTCGGCTGGATGCAGGTGTAAAGCTTCTCGGCATCTGTGGTTTTTCGAATTTCGGTAATTCCTTTCCCGTACCGCAGTACAATGTCATTCCGGTATTCTCCGACTCCGCTGTCTGTATCGGAGTGTTTCCGATATACATTTAGGACAATCTCTTTTAAAGAGTAGTCTCTGTTCAGTACTGTCTCAAATTCGATCTCCGCAGAAAAGACATTAGCCAGGGAGAATAATCTCTTTAATACGGACGTTGTACCGGTCCATTCGTTGGTAATCCGTTTGTCCGACACCTCATTGAGTCCCAATTTTAGTGTTCTCTCAGCATCAAAGACGGCGAGGTACTCTTCAAAACTCATGGCTTTTCCAGCTTTGTATTCTCCAGCATCCTCGTTAATAAGCTCAAACGACAGTGACCATGCCGTGGCAGTAATCGTCTGCTCTGTTTGGTCTGTATTTACAATGTTTAAGTAGTATGATTTCCCCTTGCAAGTAAATGCCACCTTATTCCCAGCTTTGATATGCTGTGCGTCTGGATGCTTTGCATTTACCGTAAAAGTGTAAGCATTCGCCGTACCCTGTAAGTATTCGTGTAGATTATCATTCCAGTAGTGCATGGACTTTTTATGCCCGTTGTCCATGTACGCTACTGGCGTGTTATTTGTGCTTAGAATCGCAATTCTGATGTTATCCATTACAAATATACCTCCCGTATTTTTGCTTTAATATGCGGCGGTGGAGATGAAAAGGAAGAATAGCAGAACTGGACTTCCGTTGTCCCCGGTGGAACTTTTGGATAATTGGATCCATTAATCTCATCTCCTTTTGCCGGCATCCCGTTTACATAGACCTTTGTACTCTCTCCGTCTATAGACACCACATCTCCGGCACGATACCGGTTCGGCACATCTCGGTATTTTTCCACGTTATCCTTACGGAACCAGATACTTTTTAAATAATTGTGCGTGACGTACTGGTTCGTGAGGTTTCTGTCTCCCCACTGCCCGATCCAGATCTGGATTTTTTCACATTCCATATCCTTAATCTCTGGTATGTTTCGCTCCATGTAACTTCCATACCAGAAAATCCGCAGCTTTTCTCCCTCTTTTAAAAAGTCGTTGTGGCATCCCATTTTTAGGTTAAACGGATTGCCCTGGTATGCTGTCGGCTGGAACTCTTCCCGTCTGAGCAAGGTGTTCCCTGGGGCAAACCACTCGATACGCGCCGTATTACCTGTGGCATCACTCTTGTTAATAGACATGGAGCAGATCACTTTATTATCTCCAGTCAGGAATGCAATGGTCTGTGCTCCTGTCTGCCCCATCAAGCCGGTTTCGAACCAGTGCTGTGTGTAACAGTAAAAATTCTTTGCCCCACGTCTGCCCTCGCTGTCCACCGGGATAGTAAGTGTTTTCATTCCACCGTTCCAGAATCCGGATGTTGCTTGTCCACCTTTTAATGCCATGACGTTATATCCGGCAACATTCTTGACTTCGAGCGTTCCCTGTGTGGTGTTTTCTGGATTCTGATAAGAGGTACCGTGATCGTCTTGAAACAGACTATAACCGTTAAACAGTTCTTCAGATGCTTCGTAATTCTCTCCGTCCGCCTCTTCCTGTTTGCCGAGCTGGATGACTCCATACTGGCTGACCAATCCAATAAACCCGTTTTCGTGCTGGTGTGTGATCTCATAGTCCACGTCTGCCCATTCGGTGCCGTTGTTTTGGATGGTAATTGTCTGGTAGCCGCTCTGCTGGACTCCATAAAAGTCGAATTCTGCGGTGGAGTATGCTACCCCGTCCGGGATGAGCCATGTGATTGTTCCCTCTCCCAGAAATTCTGTTTCTTCACTGAATTCTAAAGTACCACTTGGAATCGCATAAAAACATTTGTTCGGAACATTTCCAAACACTAACTTTTTTGGTTCATCTACTTTTAATGCTTTCTGTAAAGCATCGTACTTCTCTTCCAGATTACCCTCAATCGTAAACGGCATCACAATTTGTTTGTTCTCGTATGACGTGTAAGCAAAATCACTTCCATTCTGTTTTTCTGCCTTCACAAACGATGGATTCCAGTCAGCACCGACAAACGGTGTAAATCCCTGTAGTACTTCGATGTACTTTCCTAATTCGATGTCATTGAACTTCACAGAAAGTGTCATGTACGTTCTCCTTTCAGTAATTTCTTAAAATCTGTAATTCTTTGCTGTTCTGTCAGCATTGGAGCTGCTGTTTCTTTAATTAATTCTCTTCCATTCAGTGTTGTGCTTACTTCGATCGGACGTTTTGCCAGATCAGAAAGTCCTGCCACTGCACTCATAATCGCCTGATTCTGCTGCTGAAGCTTTCTGATTTCTGCGTTATCCATCTTGTACTGCATAACAGATGTTGCTGGACGATTTGCCACTCTGGATGCATTAAAAGCCATGACCTCTCGCATCCGTGCTGAAACAGCGGACAGATCAATAGATTCCAGTGCTGCGTTTGAAATATTTCGGGAAGATTTTACAACTGACTTTTCTTCATCCTTAATACCCAACGCCAGACCTTTACTGAAGAATTGACCAAATTCCCTTGTCTTTTTGGATGGAGAACGCTCATCAAGTTCCCTTTTCGCTGCTGCCAGTGCAGAAGAAGCAACTGCGATAGCTGCGGAAATAGCCGCGGAGCTTCCAGCCGAAATACCATTGGCAAGACCATAGGAAAAATTCAATCCCTGATCGTATGCCTCGCTTTTCATTCCAACGCCCTTTAAACCAGATACCGCTCCGTCTCCCAGGCTTTTACTGGATGACTCCGCATTTTTCTTGCCAGAATCAATCCCGCTCTTTAAACCATCACCAAGTTTCTTTCCTTCCTGTTTTCCTTTTTCGGAAAGCTTGACATTCGATAATGCTACTGCTGCATTTCCACCTAATGTAGATGCGGCCGCATTTACTGATCCAGAACCACCAACAATTCCATTTGCAAGTGCGTTTGCGATCTGACTTCCCATTGTCTGCGCTTGTCCCGAGACATTTGCAGATGAAAGTCCTGATAAAGCCGCATTTTCCAAACCTGATGCAGCCGCCTGCACAACCGGGGCTTGGCCACTCAAAGAGGATGATAGTCCAAAACCTACGTTGTTTCCAAATCCTGCCGTAGCTGACAACATATCCATGCCATTCAACCCTTGTGGAATCTGACCGCCTAAGGAAGCCGCTGCCATCAATACGGCATTGGAATTCGCATACAACGCATCAATTAGAGACTGTGTTGCCTCACTTCCTTTTCCGGCTGGAATCGTTGTCGTATCTGTAGTACTTGCACCTGTATTGATCTCATTCACAGCACTTTTTGCTGCTTCATTGATCGCAGTTTTTCCACTGTTTACAGAATTCGCAGTGCTATCCGCCGCCTCTTTTCCTTTTTGAGCAGGAACTGTAGAAGTATCTGCCTCTGCTGCCCCTTCGCTAACACCACCCTCGATAGTGTCTTTTGCTGCTTGCTTCACTGGTTCTTTTCCCTCTTGTAAAGCGTTCGTTGCAGCTTCTGTGGTTTCTTTCGCTTCTTGGGCTGCTGCTTCTGGATTGCCTGAGTTTCCGAGTAATTGATTGATTTCATTTTGCCAAGCTTCAATCTGAGCTGTGTTATTGGTAGTCCCCTTTTCGTACTCGATTTGAGCCATGAGCCACATTGCTCGACTGCCGTCTACCATCGTCTGAGTGATACCTGAATTACCATCCTCTGCTGCAAGGCGCATTTCTTCATATTTTTGTTGCCAAGTCTGCACCTGTTTAGAAAGTTCTGCTTCATTTTCTCCAGTAGATCGTATCAAACCGTCTGTCAGTGCTTTGATTGCAGCTTCCATATTGGCTGTTCCAGCTTCTGCTGCTCCCATTGCAGCTTCATAATTTGCAATAACAGCCGTGTATTCGTCATAAGCAATCTTAGCATCATCAAACGCTTTCTTAGCTTTTTCTAATTCTTCATTCGCTTCCATCTGCGCCTGTTGGAGTCGCATAATTTCAAAAGATCCCGCGGCTTGTTCCGCAGTCATAGAAGATTCCGCTTCTCTAAGTTCATCTGTTGCTTGCTTAGCCCTTTTCCTAACTTCGATATAATCATTGTATGCTCTGGCTAATTCATCCTCTGCTTCTGCCTGTTTTTTAACCGCTTCATTAAAGTCATCTTCGTAAGCCAATAATATTGCTTCTGCTTTTTTCTTCCGGATGACCTCATCAATGGATTGCGTTAACTCACCATACTTCTGTATCACGCCATCTGTCGTTTCAATCTCTACGCCAAGCGCTTCGGATAATGTGGATGTAATAAAGGCTGCGCGTTCCTCTTGCCCTTCCATTATCTTTCCATTTTGGTCAACAATTCCCTGCAACTCATCCCATAGTTGCTGATAATAACCAAACTGCGTCTGAATTCCGGCAACTTCCTCTTGTCTTGCAGCCTGAGTTTCTCGGATTGCTTCTGCCTGTTCTGCCAGTTTTTTATTGGCTTTATCTGTAGCAGACTCCGCTTCTTTCTGCGTCAAAGCATAAACGCTAAGACCTGCTGCCAGAGCTGCTACTGCAGAAATCACAAGACCAATCGGATTCGCTTTCATAGCAACGTTCCAAAGAGTTTGTGCTTTTGTGGCTAAATTCACCTTTCCTGTAAACATGCCAACAACTGCTTGCCCCGCTGTAAGTGTAGCGTTTGTTGCAACACCACTTTCCATAGCCAGAAGCTGTGCAGCATAGTAAGCATCCACTGCTGCAGAAGCGGTCTTCCATGTTTTCACACCTTTTTTTAATATAGATGTTGTTTCATTGACAACTTTATATCCTTTAAATGCGGTAAAAGCCGCCGTTGCTGATGCTGCGATCAAGTCCAGATTCTCTCCTGCAAAGTCCAGTGCCTTTGTCAATGGCGGAAGCGCTTTATCAGCCAGATTTCCAACAGCATCTACTACATTACTTAAAGTATCAACCGCTGTTTCTCCAGCTTCTCTCAAGCCACCGTCACTCAATGACTCTGCCACTGCATCAATCGCATCCTCAACCGGTTCTTGTAGTTTGGATGGTAACAGCTCTGCCAAGCCGGATGCCATAGACTCCGCCATCTCTCCAGCCGCACCGAGAATTCTTCCTTTGTTCGAAGCAATTCCAGAAGCAAAGGATTCTATGAAATCCACTGCTGTATCCACCATTTCTGGGGCATGGGATGCCGCTTCTATTGCAAGATTCGCAAATTCATCACCTGCTGTCTGGATCGCTTCATTCAGACCACCGTTATTGAAAGAATCTGTGATATTGTTGATGCTTTCTGTTGCTGTCTTTGCTGCATTTTTCAGATTGTCCGCTACACTGTTGTAAAACGCCAGACCTAATGTTTCTGCTGATCCACCAAGCTGCTCCAATGCACCAGATAGATTGTCCTGCATTGTTTCTGCTGCCTTTTGAGCTGCACCATCACAGTTCTTATAGGCATTCGTCAGTTCTCCGAGAGAACCTTCTCCCTCATTGATCAATGCCAGCATACCGGACAATGCTTCTTGTCCATACAGGGTGACCAGATAATTATTTTTCTGCTCATCCGTCATTCCCTCTGTTGCCTGTCTGAGCATTCCAACCTGTTCCGTCAGGGATTTCATTTTCCCGTTGGAATCGTAGAAGGAAATTCCAAGTTCATCCATAGCCTCAGACATGTCTTTCGTTGGCTTTGAAAGCCGTGATAACGCTCCTCTTAAAGAAGTACCAGCCTGACTGCCATTCACTCCGGCATTCGCCATGATTCCGATTGCCGCTGCTGTCTCTTCCAAACTAAGTCCCGCTGCCCTTGCAAGAGGAGCTATATACTTCATTGCCTCTCCGGTATCTGCTACAGAGGAATTCGTACGGTTTGCATTCGCCGCCAGAACATCCGCAACGTGTGCTGCATCGGATGCCGCCAGTCCAAATCCTCTTAACGTTGATGCTGCAATATCCGAACTGCTCGCCAGATCTTCACCGGATGCCGCTGCCAGATTTAAAAGTCCCGGCATTGCACTCATAATCTCGGATGTAGTAAAACCAGCTGCTGCCAGATTCTCCATTCCCTCTGCTGCCTGACTGGCAGAAAACGAGGTATCAGCACCTAACTGCATTGCCTGTTCCTTTAATTGCTCAAACTCTTCTCCTGTTGCTCCGGAGATAGCCTTAACTCTAGACATCTGAGATTCAAAATCAGAACCCACCTTGATTGCCGCTGCTGCAACTCCACCAAGTGCTGCTGCAGTTCCCGTGATCGCTACCGTTGCCGCTTTCATCCCTTTTGCTGTTATACTCCCAAGCTTTGAAAGTCCTTTTTCTATCCCGGAAGAATCCAGATCTGTTTCAATTACAACTTTTCCATCTGCCATTTACTCACCACCTCGTGTTAAAAATTTGTATAAAAAGAGCACCTACCATTTCTGATAGATGCCCTGATTACTGTATTTAGTTATTTGACCGGATTTCCAGTACAGCCTTGCATAAAGGCATATACGCGATTTATATGACATTCGTCCATTTCTTTCAGCTTGCTGATAATGAAGTTCTTCTTATATTTAGCCGCTGTGCTTAATTTCTCTCTATTCTCTTTCATTACGCCACCTCACTACTTGCCAGATTTTTAGCGAACCGTTCTACAAGTTCCAAACACTCTTCATTTTCCATATTCTCCACAATCTTCACAATGGATTTCTTACGATCACACTGCTCTGTATCTGGAAGTCTGTCACGTTTATCCAAATACCCGTATAAGATTGCTTCTATCTGGCGTTTAATTCTATAATCTTCCGGTCTTAACTGCGACAAGAGGCTCTAAAACTGATTATTTTCCGCTTTAGTATTGTTCGCTTTTTCTGCTCTCTGCCCTTGCATATAGCCAAATCTAAATGATGATAACGCAAGCTCAAAGTCGCCGGGAGCATGGTTCAACAAATCTTCTGCCTGTTCAAATTTCATTCTAAATGCAACAGGGATCATCAAGTTTTCTCTCTTAATTTTTTCATATAAATTCATCTTACGCCACCTCCTGATAAACAACTTTGCATTTATTTGTATTACCATTTGATAACTGATGCTCAATGAGTGTTGGATACCCATTTTCCTCCAGCCATTCTTTTACTTTCTGGAAAACGGAATCTTTGTATTGAATGGTAACGCCGTCATGTCCATTCCTGCTATAAGCTGTCTTTACAATTTCGGCCTCTGAAACATCCAACTTCTGAATGATAGCACTTACCGCTTTATCGTGTGGTCTGCCACTTTCCGATAAAATACCAAACTCTTTCGCCATCGTGGTGCAATCCCACAAGACCGGAACTTCTGAAATCAGCGGCACTTTCACTGGATACCCGTTGTCTGAATAAATACGAATAATTTCAGCAGCTATGTACTTAGAGTCTACTCCTGCATCATTGAGAGCACCTTTGATGTTCTTTACCATCTGATTGACGGATGGGAGTTTTTCTTTGTGAGTAGGTTTCTTCTTTGGCATTTCGTAAGAACCTGTCTTGCGGAGTGTTGGAAGAACTTCATCTGTGACCCAATCTGTAAACTTTTCAGCATCTGGTTTACGACTCTTAAATACTAACTTGTACACTCCACTTTCTGTAAGGAAATTCTCACCTGCGTTATTCAATTTTCGGAAGTCGGTTAAACCGACATCTGAATTTTTCACCTTAATAACTTGCTTTTTATTCATTTTACTCATGTGGTCTTTGACTGTGCTCATTGCCATATCTAAGCACGCTCCAACATGATAAGGATTGAATAAAATTTCTCCATTCAATTCAAATACTTCTACTTCGTGTCATTCAAAAATCATCAACTCATTCATACTATCATTCTCCTTTTAAATTTTCTTTGCAAGGAGCTTCCATCTATGATAGAATATTTCATAGAGGAAGTTCCTCGTGTGATATAGAAGTTGCAATCTATGGTAGGGGCGCAACTTCTATTTTTTTAGTTCTTCGTCGATTTTTTCATTAAGCCATTCTGATTTTGTCTTTTGCTGCTCAGATAATTTTTGCTCAAATTTCAACATTTTTTTCTTATCTACAGCTACACTAAATGTCTTCTGTGTTTCCCTTCTGGCTTTCATGTAATCGGCTCTGCTTTTCTCCGCGATTGTTCTCACCTCTTTTCGTTACGCGTTACATATAATATATTACTGTTACGCGTAATTGTCAAGAGGTTTCTCAAAATTTTTCCACCCTACCTTATGGAATTAAAATAAGACACAGCATTTCGCCATGTCTTTCTGTTCTTTCCAGGGAGATCAGGAGCATACCCTGAAAGGACTTCTCCCCGATATTCAATTAACTTCATTTATGTTCTCCTTAAAATTTGGTATAAGAAAACCACCTACTTATGTAGGTGGCATCGTTCGTATTTTGTATTTCATAAACTACTATGATGTTTTTGGAGTTATACTAAATAACGGACTCGGAAAAGATACTTGCTTAATTTTGTAATCACCTATTTCTAACTCCGTAATTTCATTTGACACCATACTGGCTATCTGCTCTATTTCATCATCAGAAAACTTAAATTCTGACAGATATACAATTCCTGTAAGCAATTCTGCATATTCATCAAGTTCCCCTTCTCCTACCGATAAGTATAACCTCTTCAATTTTTCTTTATCCAGATCATATGTAAAGGCTAATTCCACTCCAGTAGCACTGTTGTACGATACAGTGAAAATATTTTCATCCACTTTCGCATCCTTAAGTTGAAGTTCCGGACTCTCGACAACACCTGCTCTCAGCATATTTTCTGGCAACTGCGTAGTTACAATCTCCGCAATATTGCTTGTAATCTCTGCTTGATTATCGAGTCTTTCTTTTTCCAATCCATTTGTTTGCTTAATATTTTCAGTGCCTTCTTTCTTATTGCTACATCCAACTGCTAAACTGCAAGACATACAAATAAGCAATAGAGCACAAAGTATTCTATTCATAATTTTTCTCCTGTATTTTATATTGCATCATTATGTGTAAAGGCGGATAATTCGTATCTTACTTCTGCGAAAAAATCTGACTGGGGAATTTTCCCCAGTGAAAGTTGTTTGCAATATCTACGAATATCTTTTATCAAGTCATTGTGTGCTTTTTCTATACTTACTGTGCAACGATCTGCGCTCTGCTTAATTTTAAATACTGTCCATCCTGTACTGTCAAATACACTTCTCCTTCGAAGTTGTCATTTGCAATTATCGTTCCTAAATCTCCTGTTGAGTTAGCGGTAACTTCATAATAGCCGCCATTCGCAGCTGATACTTTATACTCTCCTGCCGGAATATCTTTTCCTACAAGATACATTCCATCTGGATATGTACCATTAACCAGAGCGAATGCAGCCGCCTCACTGACGGGAACTGCCGTTCCGTCAAACTGGAAATACTGTCCGTCTTGTACTGTAACATAGGCTCTATTCCTATAATTGTCATTGCTGATGATTGATTCCAAACTTCCGCTGGAATCGGCTGTCACTGCATAATAGCCGCCAGAAGATGTGATAAGATATTCTCCAGCTGGCATGTCTGTACCTATTTTGTACATTCCGGTTTGATATCCTGTCTGAATAGCTGATGGATTTTCCAACTCTTCTGTTAAATCTTCATAATCACTTTTTGCTTTGCTTCGGATCTCTCCATTCAAGATATCTGCAAATTCTTGTATTTCCTCTTCTGAATATTTGTCATTCAAACGAAGTACAACATTTTCAGATACAATCCGGTATGCGAAACTATCAAGAGAAAGAGCGTCCAATGATTCTAAATAATAAACTCTTGCCACGGCAGCATCACTACTATCGAAAATTTCTATTGTTCCGCTTAATGGTTCTTCTTTTGAGTATTCCTCTTCTATTCTTGAATCAGCAAAATTTCCTTTTTCTATATATTCGTGATTTGAATCATTCGGATCGGTTTCATCCGTATAAATAATATCATATTCTATCGGTATTCCTGCATCCTTCAATTCTTCTAATATACTCTTTACGTTAACAATTTGCGCTGATTGCAAAATTAGTTCCATGTCACGTTCGTAGTTTTTTTCGCTTTTTTCATCAATTCCAAATATGAAATCGCCAAGTTCTAATGTAAATACATGTCCAACATAATGGCGCTCATTTTCATAAAAAGAAATATCCGCAACTTTAGCTTTTATATCACCATAACTTTCATCATATATGCGCTTTATCGCAAACGGATAGAGTGAACCAGTTATTTCTGTTATATGACTCTTGTATGCATCATCATCCAATTTATCTATATCATTTTTGTTATATAATACTTTTAAATAGACATCGTCCGACTTAAAACATCGAACCTGTTCCTCTTCCCCAAAACTTTCTATTGTAGACTCATTCCAATTTGATGGAACTTGAAACTTCATATCTTTAATTTGTACAGAAATATTTGAAGATTCATCAAAATCAACGCTCTCCACCTCACCGGCATCCTTCTTCTCCCCGCATCCTGTCAGCATCCCCACACAAAGAACTGCTGCCAGCAAGACACTTAGTACTCTCTTCATAACCTTCCTCCTACCCTATACGCTTTACCACATACTCATTATACCGTGAGGGTTGTGGAATCGCAAGGATGGAATGGAATATGGAAATTCAATCGGCTCAATCTTGAACTCATCCCAAAATAATGTGTTGCCACTTCTGACAATGGAGAATCCGATTATGGATTATCCTTCCCCACAGCTGGGGAAAGCGCATCCTTGCTCCGTCATGTGATGACGAATTTCGTCGGTACAAATATACGGTTCGTCATAAAAGACGATCCGAATCCCAAATAGACAAGCTCTATTTTCTTCGCCCACTTGTGGGCGAAACAGGAGAGTCCAAGAATGGACGCACCAACTTCAATTACAGGGGGTCTCAGTCTGTGACCACCACTTTAACGGATGCTCAGTTTGAACCCCCGCTCAATTTGAGAGGGGGAGTTACGCTGCAATCTGCATTGTATTATTTTTCTGTATAAACTCCTTGATTTGATCGTATCCCCATCCACAGTCTACAAGTCCACTTACCAGACATTCCATTGACTGAATTACTTTTAAATCTTCTGCTGAAAGATAGTCTCTCAAATTGTCCTTCTTTCCAATTCCAAGATTCTCACGAAGTTGCTTTGCATTTACACCGAACAATACTTTATAAATACAGTTGGTGTAAGTAGAGTAAGCATGTCCGTGCATCCGCTCATTCTCTGTGGACTGTTGCAGTGCTTTTGTAAGTGATTGCCTGACAGCAATTCCTTTTTCTCGTTCAACAAGTTTGCCTTGTAGGATTTTTTCCATAGCATTGAATTGCTTGATGTAGGCAAGTTTGAACTTCATAGCTTTCGCCCCCGTGTAACCCATTGCTAAAAGAGTAAAGCCGTCTCTTGTCATAAGATACATTGGATTCATTTTTCCATTGGATGCCTTGTAAGAATCCAAATAAAATAGAGCGGAAAATTCCGCTGTACTTATAGTAGACTCTATATTCCTTATAGACTCCATTACATCTCGATGATTCTTGTCAAATGTATCTGATACATCCAAACTTGATACAACTGTCATTTCCATTTTATTCACTCTTTTTACTTCTACTAACATATTTTCAATCCTTTCGCTGAATCTCGTCAGTGTCAATTTGACACTATCTGTTTTTTAAGTATTAAAATAAGGTGCAGCATTTCGCCACACCTTTACACACGTTCTCTACGTTCGTTCGTTTTTCAGACGAAGCAATTCACTCACATCGCCGCCATTGAGAAGCGCATCTTCAATCTGTCTTGTCCGATCATCCATAGCCGGCGCCTGCTCCAGACCGTAATACTTCTGCATTGCCCGGTAAAACTCCCTTTCCTCTTTTGAGAGATTCTTATTCGACACATCCATTGTCCGGTACTCAATGACCTTTGACAGCCTGGTATCTTCTCCCAGATTTTCCAGAAGCAGCATAAACTTCCACCAGTGCATCTCTTCTGTCTGCAAGTCAATCCCGTACTGCTGGATGAAACCGGCATAGATCAGTCCCGCATCCTCTTGAAAGTCAAACGGTTGCTTATCATTGACCCCTGCAATCTTCCGCGGGAATTTCTTCTTTGACTGCTCCTTGCCACAGGAAAAGAACCAAAACATCTGATCCACGTGTTCTTCTGTGAAATAATCACAATCTCTGTAGAACAGCAGCAACACTTTCAGTAAGGAATCTCCCGTCAATTCTTCTACGCTTTCTATGATTTCATTGCATTTTAAAACAGTGCGGAAATCCCATTTTACAGGACACTCCACACCATTCACGATCAAAAACTCTGGAAATTTTTCTATTAAGAGATTCATCATTTTTCTACAAGAGCATTTCCCTTTGATAACATTTCCAATCTTCCCATAATCTCATTGTACTGATTGTCCTGTCTGATCTGCTCTGTGACCAACTGTTCATAAACTGCCATGCAAGTAAGCAGGTCATTTCCTTTTCCGCAGACGCGCTCACCCGCACCCTCTCCAAATACAACATCAAACATCTGCTTCACTCTGCCACACAGAAATCTATTCTGCTCCAGTTCTGTTCCTTCTGGCAGCTCTTCTGCAACATGCTTCATCTTCTCTAACTCAGCTCTATATCGTTCTTTCAACTCTGGATTCTCCAGATCATACAGGTTGAATTCCAATTCTACTCCATTGATAATCATGTTCTTGCGCTCCTTCCTTTTCCAATTCTTGCCTTACCTACTACTCCCACGCCAACCAAGGCATTATCGGCGGGGATTATACTTCCCCCGCCGGTGTAAAATTCTTTGTAGATGTATCAAACTGTCCATCTTCCCAGTCAGATACACCAAGTAAATTTCCAGAGCCCTGAATCTCACCATCGTTGTCCGAGAAATCTGACACCTCGATGGCTACTTTTCTTCTCTTTGCATAAAACTTATTCTCCTGTTCTTCCACAGGCTTTTCCATGAACACCTTCACATAATAAGTTTCTGCATCTGACCCGGTCTTTTCATTTTCTCCGATATCCGCAATAAATTCGATCGCTTTTTCGGAGCGGATCAGGTCGAACTCCAATGGTGCCGTCCATTCATAAGAGCCGATTCTCTGCGTTGCTGATTTCTGATTAACATATCTTTTGGAAGATGTCTGTGCAGATGGAGAATCGTCCAACTGAGTCACTCCAAATCCAAGAAGCTCATAAGTTTCACTCAGATCTTTTGAAACATCCAGATATCCCGGATGCTGCCATCTACCTACAACACCAGTCTCGCCTGCTGCTGCAAAAAACTGAATATTCATTTTCATACCTTTGTTACCTCCGTTTATAATAAATAAATTGACATTGTATCCTGTACTGGCACTTTGTTTCCTGTGCATCGTACAGATATCCGTCTGTTGTTGCCCGAATAGATTTGCTTTGCAGTTTCCCCGTCAGATTCGGAAGAGCACCTGCTTTTGTACACTCATCCAGCCAGTCTGCAAATTTTTCATAGAATTCCGATGTGTCTCTGTTCTCTTCGTCTCCGTAAAGCACTCTTGAGCATAAAGAAAACACATACTGCCGAACCGTATCACCGTTCGCATACCGTTTCAATATCGGTTCTGCAGGTGTGCTTTCGATACTGTATGCGGTCACATCTTCATTCAACATATCCACATTCACAACCGGAAACATTTCCTGAAACTCCTGCAGAAACGGGCACCCGGCAATAAACTCCGCCACTTGGTTTGTTATGCTCATTTCGCCTTACCTCCACAATATTTCGCAACAGACTGTACAATTTCTTTCCCGCGATCCGCCCACATACGCTCTGTCCAGTGGCTACCGGCACGAGCATGTACGGATCTGTTCTTTCCTTTATTCTCGTAGTACTGCCGCCTTGCATAAGGAGTGTCATAGATAATAGCGGATGCTGTTTCCGTCACACTGCCCATTGACAGGTTACCACTTAATCTCGGCACATACGGTGTAGACAGCCGTCTTACCTCATGGGTAAAGAACTTCTGCCCTGCTCCATTCTTATTTAGATTTCTCTTCAGTAGAATTTTATCCACAGGATCTATATCCAGCCTGATCTTCGCCATTAAGAACCACCACCTATCCTGATATGCTTAGAAGAACCAAAAAAGTTCTCGGAGTGACTGAGTACTTTCCCAATCGTTCCAGAGAACCTTTTCCTGATATCTTCTATTCCGGTGACATTTCCTCCATCCCATTCTCCCAGAATAAAGAAATCACCATTTCGCACAGTCCATTTTCCATACACTGCTGTTAACCGGTTGAACTCATCCGGTGAAATCCAGTCAGCACATTCTGAATATGGAATCCGGATCTGGTATTCATCTGCGCTTCTCAATCCATTTTCCCCTACGGTACTTTTCTGGTTTGTATGAAACCAGACCTTAGGGATGGCATGAGGAATAAACACCATCTTCCTACTCTCCCGATCTGGCCATTGATTGAATATCGTAATCTTAGCATTCGTAAGCATTTGTATTCACCCCCAGGTATAATAAGCCGGTATGAGCCAGATATCGGCGAATGACCGCGTAGATCTTTGTTTGCAGAGCGTCTACTGCAATCTTTCCCGCTTCCGCTTCTGTCGCGTAATTCACGGAATATCCATCTGTATTTTCCGACTGCACTTCTCTTCCTCCATGTTCCATTCGGTTCATATCATCCTGATAGATCATGTCAGAAAGTTCACACAGGCAAAGCTTCACTAACTCCATATCGTTCTCACTCGGCTGTAAATGCATCACTTGATTCAGATAGGTGTTAGCTTTCAAGATCGGCTGTTTCAATGACCGTTCGTCCTCGATTATAATTCCATTGTATTCTTCTACGTAAAACTGAAAATCTACACGTATCAACGCCTATTCCTCCTTACGAATTCGCCATGATACCCTGTTTTTTCATCTCTGCAAGAATCGCATTGATTTTATCTTTCAGGTCAGTCGCTGTTTCTGTGGACAAATCTTCGATCAAAGCCATCTGTTTCACACCGCCAAGCGTTGTTTTATTCGCCGCTGGAAGAGTGTAACTTGGTCCCGCTGGTCCCTGTGCGCCCGGTTCTCCCTTGTCTCCTTTCGGTCCTGCTACTCCTTGATCGCCTTTTTTGCCTACTGCTCCTGCTGGTCCTGCTGGTCCTGCTGGTCCTGCTGGTCCAACCTGCTCATTCTTCACGCCCTGCTCTAACTTATTCAGTTTCTCTGCTGTAATAACGTCATCATTATTCCATTTAGTTGGTGTATATGCCATTATTATTACCTCCGTCTCTTATTTTGCTTTACCTGCTTTTGCCTTTCCGACTTTCGCAGTTCCTACTTGTGCCAAATCGTCATCTAGGCCTTTTTTTTTACAACTGCGTAGTTCTTGTCTCCAAGACGGTATCCGGTACAGATTTCCACCTGTGCAAGAGTTCCGTTGAAGTTCTCAGAGTCTTTCAGTCTTGCCATAGATAACAGGTCAATGATATGCAGTCCTCTCCAGTCATACATGATATACTCTACCTTTGACAGATCTTCTGTCTGAAGCGTTTCTGTATAATCGTAGTATTTTGCTGCCGATGTCAGATCAAGCATATTACATTCTACCCACAGCATTCCGAGGTAATATCCCATCTGTCCGGTACGGATGATCTCGTCATTCTTTACCGGAGTAAATTTGTCCCCTGCAACTTCCAGCATCGTACTGTATGTCTCTACAGATGCCATGACCACATTCGCGGACGCTTTCTGTTTACGGATTGTTTTTCTTCCTGCGATTATCTTACTGATAATGTTGGACGTTGTAATTGCTTCTGTGTCTTCCATTGCAGTTCCTTCGTGCACCAGACATGCAAGACCAGACTGCTGCCACCCTTCTTTGCAAACCTGTGTAGACTGTGCGAGATGAGCATCCGCTGTATCGAATGGTACGGCACTCGCCTGTACATTGTAGATTTTTGTTGATTCCTGCTGTGAATTGTTCATCAATACTGAAATCAGTTCATTTCCTGCAGTTCCATGCTCAAAGTCAGATGCTGGCTTTTTCGGATCTTTTGCAGCCTTAGCAGCCAGACGGAATACTTTTACTGCTCCCGCTCCTTCCGCATCTCCCTGATACTGATCGTTAAATGTCATTCCCGGCTGAAAAATTGCATCAAAATAAAAATTTGGTGCAACGATTGAACTGTATTTTTCACTTACATTATATCCGCCATATTTCATACTCTGTCATTCTCCTTTTCTATTTCGCATATTTGTTGTTTCCATATTTTCTTGAGAGGTAAGCTTCTTCTTCGGATTTTGTTTCCGGTCTATAAGTACCATGAGTTCCTCTTACCCACGTCTTTTTTCCTCCATCCGGTTCTTCCTGTTCGAACTCATCTGGGTATTTCTCTTTGACGCCTTTCATGTACTCATCTGCGCCAACAAAAGCACCATCTTTAAACTCCATCTTCTGTTCCAGAAACTCATGTAAGATTGTCTTTCTGGATAAAGGAGATTTAATCTTCTGCGTGTCCAAAAACCTCTCTGCTGCAAACATCTTTCGGTCTGATTCAATCTGGTCATTCAGTGCTTTTGTGTCTTCGTTGTACTTTTTCTCCCAGTCATCAGCAGACTGCTTGATTCCGTCAATATCCATGTCCTTGTAAGACTTGATCGTATTGTTTGCTTCGCCCAGCTGTGTCTCCAGTCCATTCGCTTTCGTCTCAAGACTCTGGTACTTTTCCTTGCTGATGTAGCCACCCTCCGACAAGTCTACAAACCGGACATGCTGTAATTTATCCTCGATCCCGTTGTTGTGTTCCTGAATCTTTGCGTCTACCTGTCCGAAAAGTTCTTCTCCTAATACGTCTCTTAACTGCATCTTTATTCCTTTCCTTGACCACTGTTTATTATCGCGGTGTCTCCGCTGGCCGTGGCAGTTATTCTCCCGTGCCACAGGGGATAATTTCCCGCAGTTTAAATGTCTTGAGGGTTGATCGGACAAATACTGTCCCCAAAATTGAGGAAAGCGTATAAAAATAGCACCTACCACACTGGATAGATGCTAAATTTATTGTTTTTATTTTTTGAAATTGGCATAAAAATACCACTCACTCAATTAAGAATAAATGGTATTACTCTTTTACAATTTCCCAACGTCCACCTGGGCTGCTACCATCAAGTGGTGCCGGATTCTCTTTTGAATACAAATAATCTTCTCCGCTGTCATCAATGACACGATACATTCCAGACTCTTCACTTGCTTCATATATTTTTCCATTCGTTAAAGAATCTACTCCAAATGATTCCCCTATATATCTCAGCTTCATAATTTTTCCTTTCTTACCTTTAACTTCGCCTCGTACTGTTTGCCGCCCTTTTCATACCAGTGAATATCGAATATATACTTTCCGCTTTCTATTTTTCCTGCACATTTGCTCCAATCGCTTGCAACTCCACCATATCTCTCTGCCAGCCGCCCCGCAACTCTTAATTCCGTTTTGCTTCCTGTTCCAGCTATAATTTTCACGTTTTGAAACACTGTATTTGCCGGTATGAACTGTTTTTCTCCATTATACATATACGACAACTGTTCGTGCAAGAACTTTTTATCGGATGCCCTAGATCCAAACCATCTTCCCGGCAACACTCTTCCGAGCCCATCCATATACACTCTCTGCATCTGTTCTGGAAGCTCCATCTTTTTGGAAAATCCTTGATATTCCCGGAGCGTGTTCAGATACTTTGCTTGGGCTGCCTGTATGTCCAACTGACTGGCTTTTCCCTTTTTTAGAAGATCAATGTCACTTCTCTGCTTTCTCATTCTGGTTTCAAGCACTCTCTGCCGCTGCTGCGCTTCATAGGCATTGTATGATTTTCCATGATAAGACCTTGTAATTTGTTCGTTTGCTTCCATTTCCCGTAATTGTTCTGGTGTATACGTTCTGACAGATACCCCTTCCACAAATGCAAAGTAGCTATGCTTACAGTTTGCCCCACACAGACCATCCACATCTCCTAAACGGCAGATCGAGATCAATTCCTGTTTGGTGTATACATTCCCTCCCCACCAGTGAGAAGGTCGATGCCCGGCATGCCATGTCACCTCATAAGTATCTGTCCCTAAATCCTTTGCCACCTGTTCATTGATCTGAGCAGCCAGTTGATGTACACCAGTCATGACAGCGCGTCTGACTGCTACAGGGACCCGATTTCCATATCCTGACGCATAATTTACTGTCCGTATCCCACTGGCTGTCATTTCCTTTACTACACGCCTGAGAACGGTATTGTAATCGAATGCGCCGGTTACAATATCCATACATGCCCGATCAAGATACTTCTGATAGTACTCCGAAAATGGAGTGAATACTTTCTTTCCTCCATAATCCAAAGCAAATCCCATAGATCGTGTGATATTCTGTATCTCATGTTTTGTCTGACTTAGAATTGCTTTCGCCCATGTCTGCATCTGCTCATTATCTTCATAAGGTGTGAAATGGGCATTTACCTGTTCGTAGATTTCTTTTGTTCTGGTGTAATCCTTTACGATTACAGTATCATAAATCTCCCACAGCTCCGGATCAGTAAGCCCTGAAAGACGTTTGATTTCCGATTCAATGAACTCCGTAGAATTTCCAATGATCTGTATTCTGTTCAACTGATAGTCCGCTGTAGATGTAATTCCACCTGTCTTTTTAATCCTCCTGACTACATCTCTCATAATGCGGTTCTGTAATTCAAGAAACATCTTTTCAAGCTGCAGTGGCAGGTGTTCCATTTCCTTTGGCTGCATATCCTCACACCCTATTCCATTGTATCTTCCTGGCTAAATTGTGATGCCTGTTTCAGCATCTTGATCGCCTGCTCTTCCGTTTCACCGAAACGCTTCATCCGGTACTCTACAGGACCAACAACTCCCATACTAAAATCAGCCCGAAGCTGTTCCGTCTCATATTTCTTGTCTGTTACAAGGGAGTCATCCCAACTGCAGGATACTTCTACCTTTCCGTCTGCAGAAGTGCCACCAAGCGACATCCACACTTCTATAGCTGCCACAAGATTCTCAAGTGCGTTCCCAAGGCTATTCTGAATAGATTTTACCGTTGCGTAAGAGCGTTGCTTACTGGCCTTAATTTCTTCTGCTGTCTTATCCACTACCTGTGGATCTGAAAGAGTTCCATAAGCAAGACCACAGTTAAACTCTACTTTCTGTATGATCCTGTTGTACCCGTTGAAGAAGCTCTCATCCCGGATTTCCGGTGAATACGCATTAAAAAAGGGATTTCCATCCCTGCTCATCACATTCGGCCCCATTGCCCGGTAAAGCCGTTCTTTCCCTTTTGGCAGGATAACTTCTCCCTGCCGGTTCTTCCGGAAAAATTCATCCGCTGCCTGAATTGCCGTTTCCTTTGATTTGTATTCCCACAGCACTGCTCCATACTGCTCATCAGCATCCCGAATCTGATTCACGGCTCTTGCATAGATTGATACACCAAGAGGAGAATGGATGTCTGTATTGTTTGCCAATGGAATCTTGAAGTAAGAAAACAGCATCCTGTCCGCATTCTGAAACTCGACATAAGGGGCAATATCTGACCATTCCGGTACTTCTTCCAGATTGATCTCCTGTCCGAGATTTACGATATCATCCGTTTTTACCATTGCTTTCTTACTGATAAAAGCTTTGTTAACAATGCTGTATCTATCGCCCTGTAATGCGTGATATTCAAGTCTTGTATAAAGATTCTTTCCAACGCGCTTAAATTCTGGGAAGATAGCTGCTGTAATCTCTCCTGCGCTGTTAAACTCTACCGGGTAAAAGTCACCGGCTCTCACTACATCTATCTCAATCCCTTTCTGGGATAAATACGGTTTAAAGACCACACCGCCTGTACTGCAGGCAAACTCTATGTAGTTTGAAATCTCATTTAGAAACGGCTGTATCCCCTCTTTAATCATTCCAGCTTTGCTTCCGCCCGTAATATTGATGCTGGATTCCATTGTCACCAGTCTTGCCATTTCGGAGCAGATTGCTGCCGGGAGGTTCAGTCCCTTTACATCATCATTCAACCAGGGGGATTCGTTGATATACATCTTTGACCACCGATAGATTCCCTGTGCCATTCTCTGGGATACCGCAACATCCACTCCCATTGCCTGTTTTATAGTTTCATACTGTATCAACGTTCCTCACCTCTTTCTGATATTGGCAACATAAATTTAATCTGGTTCCACATCCCAACACACAGATACCTGCTTCCATCAAGCGCATGATCGTTCTCTTTTACTGGAATCTCAACACCTTTTTTAATTCCATCCGTATTGTACTGATAAAGTCCAAACTCCTTGATCAGCATCTTCTGTTTCTCACTGACGATCATCCTTCCGAAAGACAACAACTTCTGCACACGGCTGATTCCTAATTTGACATCATTCTGCGCCGGTATAACCGGTATATGGGGGATGACTCTCCGTATTTCCTCAATCAGACCTGCTGCCGATGGATCCACGAATATGTAGCTGACTACACGGTCATACTCCTTTTCTATCTTGTCGCAGAATGTTTTCATATCCTGTGCATACTCCGAAGGAGATTTCTGTGTTCCACTTTCTCGCCCGGAATAGTAGTACTCATCGATTCCACGCAGGACTTGATTTTGATAGTCAATGCCGAAAGCTTCATAGACTGTTGCATTCTGTTGACCGTAGTCCACTCCGATTCCAATCTCCCCAATGCTTCGTTTCTCTTCCTCAATGTAATCTTCCGGCTGATAAATATGCTTCTCTGCTGAAAACATATAGTAGATCAGATCATCAACTCCCGTAGGCTCTCCTAACCATGTCCACCGGTACATCTTGATATCAGCTCGCATCATAGCTTCTGCAGAATCAATCAGATCCTGTCCCAACCAATCAACCGGAACATCTTTATAGCTTGTGTGAATATGGATGCAGTCCTCCCGCTCTTCCATCTTCTTGCACCAGAGGTTGATCGGAGCATTCGGATTCTTCGGCGGATTGTAAAGATAGATCATCTGGAAACCAGCTTTGTTTCCACGGACGAACGTTGCTTCTATATTCGCCAGTTCATCTTCCCCTTCCCCGTCATCAAAGAACTCTGTCAGCTCATCCAGCACTACAAGCTTTATCGGCTTGTCCTCATCGATGATACCTTTGGTATCGTCAATTCCATCAGAACCGGAGAAATACATCGTTGTATTGTGCTTTTTATATGTAATCTCCATCGGTGATTTTCCGATCTTGAAATATGACTTGGGGATTTCTAGCCGGTTAATGCCCCGGAGCATTTCTTTGTACACTGTTTTCCGCAGCTTATTGTGATGCTTACGAAGAACTACTGCTGAACCATTCGCATCATCCACCAACTGGAAGATACCTCTCACGCCTGCATAACTGGATTTTGTGCCGGCACGGCCAGATGTCAGGATAATATGTTTATGCTGCTTATCGTTAAATAACGGCAGATATTTCGGAATGATCAGATCTGATATCCTAATCTGTTTCTTTGTCTGCGTCATTGATAATCTCTACTCCTTCCGTTTCATCCTCACTACCGCAATCTCTGTTCAGTTTATCTCTCCACTTGTCCGGTTTCCGGTTCTTCAACCAGAAGATCTGGGCTGTAGTGTCCGGCGCTACTTGCTTTGTGACCTTTTTCGTAGTTTTCATCTCATCAAGTTCCGGTATGTATTCTCTGGTCGTTTCCGTGTACTCATATCCAAGCGCACGTTTTAGCAAAGCATTCTCGACTTGACGATCAACAACCTCTTTTCCTCTTTTTAGGGTGTCCGAAATGTCCGAATACTTGTCTTTCCAGCTATTTAATGTGCTTCTGGAAATCCCGATATTATCTGCAATCTGCTCGTCCGTCAGACCATCTCTCGCCCATCCCTCTATCTTTAGCAAGCCTTCCGGCTCTAGCCACTCTTGATATTTACCTTTTGCCATCCGACTCACCACCTTTATAGCATAATAAAAGCACCCATCTCTGGATGCTAAGAATTTAGGACTACTGCTGAAAGAATTAATAACGCCAACAAAAACCAAAATAACCAAAAACACAATCAAAATTTATAAGAAAAAAGGAGGAACCTTGCAGTAGTCCACAACGGGTATAGTAGGACTCGAACCTACGACAAATCGGTTAACAGCCGATCGCTCTACCAACTGAGCTATACACCCATAGGATGCCTTTTATTGACATCCTCTACCCTATCCGCACTCGGGTACTGACACTAAATATAGATCGCTGAATCTATTTTTGTTTGCTTTGCAGATCTGCGGATATCTGCGTTTTGGTACCATTGCAATGTAAGTCCGGTGTGCACTCCCAGAACAGACCTCAGCTGTGCAGCCTGTATACTCACATCACAAAGCGGAGCACTTGGAATCGAACCAAGGACACAGGGCGCGACCCTGCGCATCTACCATTGATGCTATACTCCGCATGAAAACACCGCCAGACGAGAAAGGGTAAAGTCCGGCGGTGTTTCGAATGTTTAGAAAGATTGTTCCAGAACAATATATAATCGTTCTAGAATAATTATAGCATATTATTTTTGTGAAAAGTGTGAAAGTTTAAGATAGTCACTTATTTTTTTCGACACGTAACTTCTGTCAATATTTACTATCTCCGCAACTTCATCCTGTTTCTTGCCCTCAATAAACGATAACTCAAATATCTCCTTAATCTCCGGATCATCAATCCCATTTATGTAGTCCTCTACTTCTTTTTGCTCTTTCAGAATCCGCAGCCTGTCTGCTTCTTTTCTTCTGATCTGACGCCTTACATTCTCTTCTTCGTAAGGGTCATACATTTGTACAGATGTTCTCACTTCGGTGTACGGAAAATCTGCGCTGGATCCCGTTACCTTCCCCATGACAACAGTCGATTCCCGTTCACAGAGTTCTTGTATCTGGTTCTCAATCCGGATAAGTCTATCTTTGTTTGGCTTATACTTTTTCAGTGTTTTCTTGTCCAACTCTATCACCTCCCGGAACAGGATCTTTTATGCTGTATTTCTCTGCTATGTACTCCACAGCGTCCTTATTCGTCCTCTCACGGCTTTTAAAGTCGCACTTAAAGGCTTTATGCCCCTTTTGCTTTAAAGCGGTCTCACAGGGCTTTCTCGTTGCCATAGTGTATGCTTCTATTTTCTTCATTCCATCACCTCAATTTCCTCTCCTGTCAGCTCTTCCAACTTCTTCCGCATTTCTTCCACGGTCATTTTCTTTGGTTCTTTGCGCTCCCAGATGAGTTCAAGATTGTGGTCTTCCATGATACTGCTAATTTTTCCCATGCATTTAATCTTATATACTCTAACTATTTCCAAATCGCTTACCACACTTTTTAAGTTTTCGTTATAGTCTCCCAAATCCGCATATCAATCTTCGCCAGTCAAAAA
>OGGV01000326.1_pt1 | contig 35189 bp, 27 predicted proteins | sample 1571301 | NCBI WGS metagenome assembly OGGV01 (sample SAMEA2582072, study PRJEB24529) | metagenome | biome: Human gut stool | place: China | collected 2011
CCAGCCAGTTCCACCAACAGGAAGACCAGGCAATTCCAAAGACGCAGGTGAGCGGAATGGGCTTCGACTTGAACGCCGGGCTTTACTATCACCGCAAGAACCTCTATGCCGGTTTGGGCGTCACGCACTTGAACAAGACGGAGATCATATTGGACGAATATTCTTCCATGTATCTCGCCAGCACATATAATTTGATAGCCGGATACAATATTCAGTTTCGAAATCCGTTGTATGAATTACAGCCGTCTGTATTCCTGAAAACAGACATGCAGAGCTTCCAGGCGGACATAACCGCCCGGCTGTTTTATAATAAGATGTTTAACGGAGGTTTTTCCTGGCGTGTGAATGAGTCGCTGATCCTGTTGTTAGGAGCCAAGATCGGGAGTTTTCAGGTAGGATATGCGTATGATTTTCCGATCTCTACCATACCCATCTTGAAAGCCACGAGTGGAAGCCACGAGTTGGTAGTGAGCTACAAGTTGAAGTTGAAAAAATCGAAGTCAGGAAAGAATAGACATAAAAGTGTACGTATATTATAGTATATGAAAAAAGTATTGTTAGTACTTGCGGCAGTAGCCCTGTTTACCTCATGTGGCAAAACCCTTTCCGGTGGCGGGGGCGAAGTGACAGGGGTACGATCGGTGGCGTTTAACGAACCTGCCCCTTACGGGATGGTTCTGATCAAAAGAGGCTCATTCGAGATGGGACCCGCAGATAAGGATTCCTTGTGGGGGATCAATCCTGAAACGAAAGGCGTCTCTTTCGATGCTTTCTGGATGGACGAGACAGAGGTGACGAATGCCAAATACCGTCAGTTCGTGTATTGGGTGCGCGATTCCATTATCCGCGAACGTCTGGCCGACCCGGCTTATGGCGGCAATGACCTGTTTAAGATTACTGAAGATAAATATGGCGAACCGGTGACTCCGCATCTGGACTGGAGCCGCCCGATTCCTTGGAAACGTGCCAATGAAGACGAGATACGGGCAATCGAAAGTGTCTACACCGTAAATCCGGTGACCGGCGAAAAGACGTTGGACCCGAAACAGATGGTCTATCGCTACGAATGGTACGACTATACGTCAGCAGCCCTTCGCAAACACAACCTGGACCCGGCAGCCCGCGTGCGTAACACCGATATCCAGGTCGACCCTGACGAAGTGATCATGATATCCAAAGACACGGCCTACATCACCGAGGAAGGCGAGATCGTGAACGAAACCATCACACGACGGCTCAGCGGGCCGTGGGATTTCCTCCACACCCGTATCGTGAATATCTATCCGGACGAAAGTTGCTGGGTGAACGATTTCAACAATGCTTACAACGAACCTTATATGCGTATGTATTTCTCGCATCCGGGCTATGACGATTATCCTGTGGTAGGCGTTTCCTGGGAACAGGCGACAGCATTCTGCGTATGGCGCACCAACCTGTTCAAGGAATCTCTGAACTTCCCCAGCGGACAGACTCTCGAACCGTTCCGCCTGCCGGCAAGAACGAAAACAAATATCCGTGGGCAGGCGACGAGCTGGTGAGCGGAAAAGGTTGCTTCTTGGGCAACTTCAAACCGGGCAAAGGTAACTATACGGAAGACGGCCATCTGATCACTTCGCGTGTCGGCTCTTTCGCTCCGAACGAATTCGGCCTCTATGACATGGCCGGCAACGTGGCGGAATGGACATCGACTTCTTATTCCGAATCCGGACCGAGCCAGATGAGCGACATGAATCCGGATCTGCGCTACAATGCCGCGAAGGAAGACCCGTATGCCATGAAGAAGAAGGTCGTACGCGGCGGTTCCTGGAAAGACGTGGCACAGTTCATCCGTTCGGATATGCGCACCTTCGAATACCAGAACGAAACGCGTTCATACATCGGTTTCCGTTGCGCCCGTACACAAATCGGTTTTTCGAGAGCAAAAGGTAAAAAATAACGCAGGGGCGGAGTTCGCCCGCCCTCTCTAATTAACGAATATACATTATATCATGGGAAAATATAGAAGATATAAAAACAGAGTAGAAATGTACCTCGCCAGTGAAAAAGGCAAGCGGGTACTGAATTTCTGTTATAGCTGGGGAGCCTCCATCGTTATTATAGGCGCCTTGTTCAAGTTGTTACACTTGCCGTATGGTAACCAGATCCTGTTTGTGGCCATGACGGTAGAAGCATTGGTATTCTTTATCTCCGCTTTTGAAAAGCCATTCAACGAATATCACTGGGAAGAAGTGTTCCCGGTTTTGAAATCGAAGAACCCGCTCGACCGTCCGGATTTCGCCAACACGCCTATGTCCAATCTGGTCAATTCGCCTGAGAATACGACCGACGACGAGGTTGCTGGCGGATTGAATATCAACTTAGGCGGCAAGCAGGCTACCGGACTGGGCAATCTCGGCCTGGATGTGAGCGAAGAAGATACGAAAAACCTTTCCGACAGTATCAAGAAACTGAGCGCCGCCGCCGAACAGATCTCCAAGATGGCGGAACTGACGGAAGCGACGCAGAAATATCTGGAACAGCTTTCGGGTATGTCCGAGAATATGGAACGTTTCAGCCAGGTGACGCATTCGCTGACCGACGTTTCCGACACACTTTTGAATTCGTATAAGAGCATTACGGATAATTCGGATGGCATCAACCAGAATTCCCGCGGTTACGTGCAGCAGATGGAAATGCTGAACCGCAACATCTCCGGCTTGAACACGATCTACGAAATACAGTTAAAGAGCATCAGCTCACAAATCGAATCGATCGAACACATCAACGGCGGCCTGAACCGCATCCGCGAGATGTACGACGGCTCGGTTACCGACAGCTCGGTCTTCCGCAACGAAACGGAAAAGATGACGCGACAGTTGGCCGAATTGAACCAGGTATACAGCCGCCTGTTGCAGGCTATGACGGTCAATATGGGATACCAGCAACCGGCGCAGCCCGCACAACCTGTTTACCAGCAGCAACCGCAGCCCGCACAGCAGCAGAATTACCAGCAGGCCTATCAGCAACCGTACGGATATCAGCAGCAGGCTCCGTATACAAACAACCCAATGAAGTAATCGGATATGGCAGGAATAGCTAATAATCCCAACTCGCCCCGTCAGAAGATGATCAACCTGATGTATCTGGTGTTCATCGCCATGATGGCACTCAACGTGTCGTCGGAGGTACTCGACGGTTTCGAACTGGTGGAAGGCAGCTTGCGTACTTCTATCGATAATACCTCGACCCGTAATGAGATCGTTACAGAGGAACTGAAGGCTTATTATCAGACAAATCCCGAAAAAGTACGTGAATGGTACGAAAAGGGGACAAAGGTGAAGGAGGCTTCCGACAGCCTGTACAATTACGTGCAGGATCTGAAAGTGCGTATCGCGCAGATTGCCGATGGTAAGGATGCCGATGTCAATAATATCGATCATAAGGACGACCTCGAAGCGGCTTCCCGCGTGATGCTGTCTCCCGTTTCGGGCGAAGGCAAGAAATTGCGCCAGAGCATCGAAAAATACCGGACACTGATGGGCGAGATGGTGGAAGACTCGGCCAAGACGCGCATCATCGAAGCCAGCCTGTCGACAACGCCGCCTCACAAGGCCGGTATCAATACCCGCACTTGGGAAGAGGCTTTGTTCGAGAATATGCCGGTGGCGGCGGCTGTTACCTTGCTGACGAAATTGCAAAGCGATATCCGCTATGCCGAAGGTGAAGTGTTGTCCAACCTGCTGAGCAGCGTCGACATGCGCGACTATCGTGTGAACCAGATCACGGCACAGGTGATTCCGGAAAGCCAGATCGTCATGCGCGGCAGCCAGTACAAGGCCAATATCGTCTTATCGGCTGTCGACTCGACGAAACGTCCGACCGTCTATGTGAACGGCAAGGAATTGCCTTATGATGCAAACGGCATGTTTACGGCTGTAGCCGGTACTCCGGGCACTTATCCGGTCAAAGGATATATCGAAATGCCGGGCAGCGACGGCAGCGTGATGCGCCGCGAGTTGAAATTGGGCGAGATGTCCACGCTGGCCTGGTTGCCCCCGTTAGGAAGGTTGATATAGACCTGTGCGGAAATCCCCGTGCCGATGACGTTCATCGACACACGGATGTTCCCCTTCTTGTCCACGCTCTGCCTGTAATCCGAGGTGCTGCCCGAGACCGTTACGCCGCCAAGGCCGTTGGGGCCGCTCACGGGGATGTCGAAAGCCACCTGCACGACGGCCTTGTCGCCCTGCACGGCGACGAAATTGGTATTGGACGAAACCTGCGCCGTCGAACCCGACTTGAAGCTCACCTGGTCGGCTTCGAGTACGAACTCCTTGGCCTCGATAGCCTTCCTGGCCTCCTCGAAAGCGAGCCGGTCGCGTGCGTCCTGTTCGGCCTTCATCTGCTTGCGGGCCATTTTCCTGGAATTCGCGTCCTGCGACTGGGCATAGCCCGTACCGGCACCGGCAAGCAGGATTGCAACGGTTAAAATCATTAGCCTTTTCATATCCGTTCTGTTTTAATCTATTCTATCTCATATACAATAGCGTTGCCGGAGTCGGATTTATTATATAAAAAGTCGATTTTATTGCCGGGACAACGGGCGGGAGTGCCGCCGGGGGCTGAAACCACATGCCGCAAAACCTCGCTGCCACCCGTCCGTTGGCGGCGGCAAGTACAACAGAGGCGGCAGAGGCGGCAAGGGCGGCAAGGGCAACAGAGGCGGCAAGGGCGGCAAGGGCGGCAAGGGCGGCGACAGGGACAGTGGATTATGCCCGAAGCGATTATTTGATTATCTTTGCCCGGTCTGCCGGGAGTTTCGGCAGGCGCGAACTACTAAACACAAACCGATGTCAACGATTTCGGCGGCGGCATTTGCGGACACGAAGCCGCATTACGACATACTCGACGGATTGCGCGGAATTGCGGCGCTGACCGTCGTGTGGTTCCATATTTTCGAAGCCTTTGCGACCAGCCACCTGGATCAGAGGATCAACCACGGCTATCTGGCCGTCGATTTCTTCTTCATACTCTCGGGGTTCGTAATCGGGTACGCCTATGACGACCGCTGGAAAAAGATGACGGTCACGGAGTTCCTCAAGCGCAGGCTCATCCGCCTGCATCCCATGGTCGTGATCGGTGCCGTGATCGGTGCCGTCATGTTCTATTTCCAGGGCTGCTCCGTCTGGGACGTGACCAAAGTCACGGTGCCGATGCTGCTGGCGGCGACGCTGATGAACGCCTGCCTGATTCCGGCAAGCCCCGGCACGGAAATCCGGGGGCTGGGCGAGATGTACCCGCTCAACGGCCCGAGCTGGTCGCTGTTTTTCGAGTACGCCGGAAATATCCTGTACGCCTTCTTCATCCGCAAACTTTCGACCGGGGCACTTTCCGTCGTGGTTTTCCTGGCCGGGTGCGGGCTGGCGGCATTCGCCGTCTGGGGGCCGCTGGGCGACATCTGCGTCGGGTTCGCCATGACCGAAGAAAATATGATCGGCGGTTCGCTGCGCCTGATGTTCGCGTTCTCGGCCGGTCTACTGCTCTCGCGCGTATTCAAACCCGTGCATATCCGGGGCGCCTTCTGGATATGCGGCCTGTGCGTCGTCGCCCTGCTGTCGGTTCCGCGCATCGGCGGCAGTGAGAATTTGTGGATGAACGGACTGTACGATACATTCTGCGCCGTCGTCGCCTTCCCCCTGCTGGTTTTTCTCGGGGCGTCGGGCAAGACCACCGACAAAGTCACCGCCCGGGTGTGCAAATTCCTGGGGGACATATCCTATCCCCTCTACATGGTGCACTATCCCTTCATATACCTCTACTACGCCTGGGTCAAGAACGGCGACCTCACGTTCCGGGAGTCGCTGCCAGGTGCCCTGGCACTTTTCTTCGGTTCGGTAATCCTGGCATGGCTGTGCCTGAGGCTGTACGACGAACCGGTGCGCAAATTTCTGTCGAAGCATCTGCTGCGGAAGGGATAGCCCAGCAAGCGCCCCGGCCGGGAGCCCTCCCGCAACGCCGGGGAATTCCCCGCAAAGCCACCGGGTTTTGCGGGGATTATATATGTATATTAGGTACACGGCGGACGGGAGAGGGCGGCAAGGCGACACGAGAAAGCGTACGGGAAAAGCGACAGAAGAAGGCGGACGGGAGAGGGCGGCAAGGCGACACGAGAAAGCGTACGGGAAAAGGCGACAGAAGAAGGCGGACGGGAGAGGAGGGTAGGGAACGCCCCACGGAAGGTTTCGAAAAAAAACTTGTCACTTTCGTTTCGAATCCCGGATATTTTTTATAGATTTGTAAAGGCCGCCGCAGGGTAGTCCCCGGCACGGGAACGGAATGCGGACAAAAGCGGCAACGACGCATCTATAACAACTCGAATATATGGAACAGTACATTTTGTCATTGGATCAGGGGACGAGCAGTTCCCGTGCGATCGTATTCGACCGGAAAGGGCAGATATGCTCGATGGCACAGCGGGAATTCACGCAGATATTCCCCAAGCCGGGATGGGTGGAACACAACCCGCACGAGATATGGTCGTCGCAGGCTTCGGTGATCGCCGAGGCGATCGCGGCCATCGACATCAACGGCCTGAACATCGCGGGCATCGGCATCACCAACCAGCGGGAGACCACGATCGTGTGGGATTCGGAGACCGAAGAGCCGGTCTACAACGCCATCGTCTGGCAGGATCGCCGCACCTCGGAGTACTGTGACCGGCTGAAGGCCGAGGGGCAGACCGAATTCATCCGCGAAAGGACGGGGTTGATCGTCGACGCCTATTTCAGCGCCACGAAGATCAAATGGATTCTGGACAACGTGGCGGGGGCGAGAGAGCGGGCCGAGAAGGGCAAACTGATGTTCGGCACGGTCGACTCGTGGCTCATCTGGCGCCTCACGCGCGGCGAGGTGCACGTGACGGACGTGAGCAACGCCTCGCGCACGATGCTCTTCAACATCCATACGCTGCAATGGGACGAGGAGCTGCTGAGGCTGTTCGGCATCCCCGCTTCGATGATGCCCCAGGTGAAGTCGTCGAGCGAGGTATACGGCGCGACGAAGACCACGATCTTCGCCCACAAGGTACCCATCGCGGGCATCGCGGGCGACCAGCAGGCAGCGCTGTTCGGGCAGATGTGCGTCGAGCCCGGGTCGGTGAAAAACACCTACGGCACGGGGTGCTTCCTGCTGATGAACAGCGGGGAAAAGCCCATCACATCGTCGAACAACCTGCTGACGACCATCGCATGGAAGATCGGCGACAAGGTCGACTACGCGCTCGAAGGGAGCATCTTCGTCGGCGGGTCGGTCGTGCAGTGGCTGCGCGACGGGCTGGGGATCATCCGCTCGTCGTCCGAAGTCGAAGCCCTGGCCGCTTCGGTACCCGACACCAACGGCGTCTATTTCGTGCCGGCGCTCACGGGGCTGGCAGCCCCGTACTGGGATCAGTATGCCCGGGGAGCCATCAGCGGCATCAGCCGCGGCACGACGGCCGCGCATATCGCCCGCGCGGCGCTGGAGGGGATCGCCTACCAGACGCTGGACATCGTGGGCGCCATGCAGCGCGACTCGGGCATCACGCTCCGGGAGCTGAAGGTCGACGGCGGCGCGGCGCGCAACAACCTGCTGATGCAGTTCCAGTCCGACCTGCTGGACACGCGCGTCATACGCCCGGGCGTGACGGAAACCACGGCGCTGGGTGCGGCTTACCTGGCCGGACTGGCCGTAGGCTACTGGGGAAGCATCGACGAAATCCGGCAGCAATGGCAGGCGGAGCACGTATTCGAACCCACGGCCGACCGCTCGCAGATCGGGAAGGCCGTCGCAGGGTGGGAAGACGCCGTACGCAGGGTACTGCGCAACAGCAAAGACTAAAATACCGGGATTATGGAAATCACACTGTTTACCAAGTGCCTGTTCGAATTCATCGGGACACTGGTGCTCGTACTGCTGGGCGACGGGGTCGTCGCATCGACGGTACTGAAACAATCGAAAGGTTTTAACGGCGGATGGGCCGTAATCACAATCGCGTGGGGCCTGGCCGTGATGTGCGGCGTGCTGATCGCGGGCCCCTATTCGGGGGCACATCTCAACCCCGCGGTCTCGGTCGGGCTGGCCGTGGCGGGGTCGTTCCCGTGGGCGTTCGTGCCCGGGTACATCGCGGCACAGCTGCTGGGCGGCTTCTGCGGGGCCGTACTGGTCTATGTCTATTACAAAGACCACTTCGACGCCACGGACGACCCGGCGACCAAGCTCGGCGTATTCTGCACCATGCCCGCGATCATGGACAAGCCGCGCAACCTCTTCTGCGAATTCCTCGGCACGTTCCTGCTGGTGTTCGTGATCCTGGCCATCGGCAACGAACAGAACACCCCTGAAATCGGGATGGGAAGCCTCGGAAGCCTGCCCGTGACGATGCTCATCATGGCCATCGGCATGTCGCTGGGCGGCACGACGGGCTATGCCATCAACCCGGCGCGCGACCTGCCTCCGCGTGTGGCCCACAGCATCCTGCCCATCAGGGGGAAGGGCACGAGCGGGTGGGGTTACAGCTGGGTACCCGTAACGGGGCCCGTACTGGGCGCACTCGCCGCAGGGCTGATTTACGGATGCGTCTATATGTGCGGCTGACGGCAGCAGCCCCCATACCTCCTCCATGGCCGCTCCTGACAGGGGAGCGGCTTTTTCGTATCCGGCAGGAAGCGGGGAGGGGAGGCCGAAAGCGAATAATCATCATAAACCGTTACCGTGCCGGACATGACCGCGACGGAAACCGGTTTCCGGGGTGAATATTTCATTTAGTCCGCTAAATTTCAGATAAATAAAACAGGAGATGGATCCGGAGGCAAATCCGGGCATTAAATATTGCATTATCAGTATATTATATATAAATGACAGTCCCTGCAAATACGCTTCAAAGGCCACTAAAGCACACAATATCATCGACATAAATGCGGATAATTGGCTATAATTTTGTATCTTTGCACCCAGTGACCAACTCTTCTTATTAAATTTACTTGATTATGTATTCGCCAGATTCCGCCTTTACGGGGCGGCATCCGGTTGTCGGGCCATACCCGGCCAGGATGACACGCACCCGTAATTATGAATTCGACTTCATGTCGTGTTTCTCGAAACACATCTCCGACTACGAGAAAGCCGGGCGCAAAGGCTCGGCTGCGAACTACCGGTCGTCATACAGGCTGCTGCTGAGTTTCCTCGACGGCCAGCACCTGACGTCGCAACACCTCTCGGCCCGCTGGGCAGAGCGTTACGAACGCTGGCTCAGGGCACGGGGCGTGACAACCAACACGGTGACGTTCCACCTGCGCAACCTGAGGGCAGTCTACAACCGATCCGTAAAAAAACGGCTCATACCGGCCTCATTTCCCAATCCCTTCACCCATCTGACCGTCAGGCAGACCGTAACGCGCAAACGGGCGCTCTCACGCGAAACCATCAAACGGATATGCACGGCCGACCTCTCGGCGCTGCATCCCAAGTACTCCCTCGCACGCGACATCTTCATGTTCAGTTTCTTCACCCGCGGCATGTCGTTCGTAGATATGGTCTACCTGCGCAACAGCGACATCCATGACGGCGTATTGACCTATGCACGCCACAAAACGGGGCAGATGCTCTCGATGCGCATCGAGCCGCAGCTGCAGCACATCATCGACCGTTATAGCAATGCTTCGCCCTATATACTCCCCGTACTGGCAAAAGACGACAGCTATGACAATTACCGCCAGCAGCAGCGCGAGCTGAATAAATTTATCCGAAAAATCGGAGTCCTGCTCAATATCCCGGAACCGCTGACATTCTATGTCGCACGACACTCATGGGCAACTCTGGCCCGTGATTGCGGCACACCGCTCACGGTGATCAGCGCCGGGATGGGACACACGTCCGAACGGACGACGCGCATCTATCTCGCACAACTCGACCACAACATCATCGACAAAGCCAATCGAAAAATCATCGACTTGCAGTAAAAGACGGTTTCGTATAATATCCGGATTTTTTGGTTAGGACGAAAGGAAACAGGCAATAAAAAAAATCAAGACCCATTATTACCAATAATGGGTCACGAAATCGTAATAAGTTGTATTATAGACGTTTCAATTCACCTGCAAAAATAGAATTAATTATATTCATAACCAAATTTTTCAGGAGGAAAAAACGCATATCTCAGCGTAAGATACTGTAAACAAGAATCTTGTATCGTTTTATTTTTATTTTTATTCCGGACAGACCGAAAATGTCCTGACAGCCCCCGCCATGCCTTCGGGAAAGTGTCCAAACAGCGTATTTACCGACTGGTAACCAAGCACATACGCCAAAGGAGACCCATTATTGGTAATAATGGGTCACGAAAAACACATACAAATTACTGATTAATAATAATTTACATTCGATGTTTTCCGCAAGAATCCTGTGGGCGGTAAAGATACTGCTCGTACTGCACAAGGCGTCGGAAGCAGGGACTCCCCTGATGAAAGGCCGCGAATTGCAGGCTGCATGTGTGGGCCCCGATGCGGACACCTATATATATTGCCGTACTTTACGGGAACTGGCGGCCAAAACGGACTACCTGATTTGCGTATTCCAGTCGGGAAGAACCTTCTACCAATGGAACCCGAACCACCGCCCGACGCTGTACGACCTGATCTGCAGGCTGGACGGAGGCATGCATGAAGTCTCGCACACCTTCTGGACATACGAAAATACACGCACGATGCAGCCCCTCCAGAAAGTGTGCAAGGAGTACGACAACCTCATACAAACCTATTTATCAGAAATATACATAGAAGAATTGGAATCACCCGCCCTGTTCAGGCAAAGCCGGTTCCGGTTGCCGCAGGCAACGCCCCAGGTCACGGGGGACACAGGAACAGGCTCGCTTTAGCCCTCTCTCGTCAGCGAACAAAAACACATTCATGGAAAAACAAACAATCACCGATCATACAGAATCCGGCAAAAATTAAATGGAAACAACGATACCAGCCGATTTCATCCTGTCGCTACTGGCAATCGCCGCCTCGGCATTGGCGGTAGCCGTAGCCTGCCACATGTACCGGACACGGCAGATAACACGAATAACGGACTCGCAACGAGACCACACATACCGGAAAAAATTCTAATCACTACAAAAACATTCAAACATGAAACGCCTCTACCTTATTGCCCTCTTTATCATCGTCAGCCTTGCCGCCACGGCACAGGAGAACGGCAATCGCGATGCGCAGAACCGCATCGTACGCGGCCCCTATGAAACGAACCGCTTTTTCGACAACATCTTCGTCGGCGTCGCCGGCGGTGTAAATATCTATTTCGGCGAACACGACTCCTACGGCAAATTCGGCAAACGCATGGCCCCGGCACTGGACATCCATGTCGGAAAATGGTTCACCCCCTCGATCGGCGCCCGCGTCGGATACTCCGGCCTGCAGGCCAAAGGGTGGACGACCGCAGGCACCAAATACGCAAAGGGTGCCGACGGAAGCATGTTCAAGGAGAAATTCGGCGTATCGTACCTGCATGCCGATGCAATGTGGAACTTCTCGAACGCCGTGAGCGGCTACAAGGAGACCCGCACCTGGAATTTCGTACCCTTCGTCGGAGTGGGTTGGGCGCGTTCCTACGGCAACGACACCCACGACAACGAAATCGGCTTCGACGCAGGTCTGCTGAATGTAGTGCGCCTCTGCGATCTGCTCGACCTGACGCTCGAAGCTCGCTGCCTGCTGGTCAACCAGCGTTTCGACGGCGTGGGCGGCGGCCGCATCGGCGAAGGTATGCTCTCGGTAACGGCAGGGCTGTCGTTCAACCTGAACCGCCGCGGCTTCAAGCGAGCCTCGCAGGCTCAGCCCGTGGACTACACGTCGTACCTGGATCGTATCAAGCGGCTCGAAAACACCAACAACGAACTCGCATCGCAGAATTCGGAACTGAGCGACGAGAACGAGAAGCTGCGCAACATGCCGCCCAAGGTGGTTGCCGAGCAGAAGGTATCCGCATCGCCCGTGGCGCTCTTCTTCAAGATCGGCAAAGCCACGCTCGACAAGAAAGAACTGACCAACCTCGAATTCTACGTAAGGAACGCCATGAAGGCCGACAAGGACAAGACCTTCACGCTGATCGGCTCGGCAGACAAGGATACCGGCACGAAAGAGATCAACCAGCGGCTGAGCGAACAGCGCATGGAGTATGTCTACAACCTCTTGAAGGACAAGTACGGCATCGACCCGTCCCGTCTGGTCAAGAAGGCCGAAGGCGACACCAACAACCGGTTCGCAGAGCCGGAACTGAACCGCGTCGTGATCGTGGAATAAGTAAAACAATCGGAATTGACAACCCCTAACGGACTTTACCGCATGCCCCAGACCGCAATACCGACCGCAGCGGGCGAAACCGCAGGATCCGGCCGGGCGCCGCACTACCTGCTCGCCTACCTGGAAGAAGGCCGGGTTCGCGTATACGCCTCCGGCAAACCGGCCTATGGGTCGGACGGCAGCTTCCCGGAGCGGACGAAATGCGCATCGAAGCGGAACTGCAGCGGATCCACCGAACGGGACAAAGGACAGGCATCGTCGAAATATGCCTGTCCGCGGCGGGGGTGCAGCGCGGCATGCGCGTGCTCTGCGTAAGGGCGTAGCGCCAACCCGAAACGGACATGGAATAAAAGCAACTACACATAATAAAAAAGACCATGAAAAAACAAACTATGACTTACGAAGCACCGGAGCTGTACCTGATCTCCGTATGCGTGGAAAAAGGATTCGCGGCAAGCAGCGGCATCGAACCGGGAACCGACGGCGGTGAGCTGGGCGGAACCCGGTCGCTCTCTTACGATGACTACGAATAGCGACGCATCCATTGGGAATTAACGACAAAAACAGAAAACGCACCATGAAAAAATTATTCGTTATAGCAATGCTCGCAACGGTCGGCATGGCCGCGTGCAGCAAGGACGACACGGCTCCGGCCGGCGGCCCGAAAAAGTATGTCCAGGTAACCATCCCCGAGGAGATGGTTTCCGGGGAGACCCGTACTTCCATCGACGGCACCACGACCAACTGGGTGGCCGGCGACAAAGTCGCCGTGCTCCTCTACGACGGAGCCGCGACGATGACATGCCAGTTCACGGCCGACAAGTCGGGCCCGACCACGACGTTCTCGGGCGACGTGCCCATCGGTTCCTATTCGCTGGCGGCGGCTTACTACCCGTACGACTGCAACGCCACGTTCGACGCCGTGAACAAGACCTTCAAGCACACCTGGGGTCCGGAATACTGCACGGACAACCTGGCCGCCTATGACTTCATGTATACGAACATCTGGGAGGAGCCGTTCGAAATCAACGAGGCGACGACCGTACTGCACGTACACTTCACGTTCAAGCCGCTGATGGCCCGCATCAAGATTTCGCTCGGACTGGGTGCGAACGAAACCCCCAAGAAAGTCATCCTGGAGACCGACAGCAACGTAATGCCGACGGCCGGTACGATCGACGCCCTGGGGAACTTCACGGCATCGTCCGCAACCAATTCGATCGCTGTTCCCACGAACCGGAAAGAGTTCGTAGTGGGTCTGCTCCCCGTGGGCATCTACTCGACCATGACCGTGAAGGTGATGACCACCGACGGGCTGACCTACTCGGACAAGTCGTTCACGCTGGCCGGCCTGAAGCGCAACCACCACTACACGATGAGCGTACCCTGCAACAAGAAAACGGTGACGATCACCGTACCCGATGCCATCGACCAGAAGTACGGTACGCATACCTATCAGGACAACGGATTCTACACGGTCGATTCCCAATACGACCCGGAAGGAATTTTCAATGACTGGTATTTTTACCAGGCAGAGATCAAGAGCGACAAGAACGGCGACGACAAACTCAAGAAGAACCGCATCCAGCTGCAGGTTCCTGCGGGCTTCAACAACGCAAACAACGGCGCTTTCGTCACGGCTCCGATCCAGTGCGAGGGTTCGAAAACCGTGAAGGTATCCTTCGAGGTAGCGACCAACCGTATACGCAATATTGAGTACAGGATCGGCGTAACGGGCAACGGCCCGATCACCGAATCGTGGCTCCGCGACAGGAACAACATCCTGAACGGCAACGACCAAAAGTGCAAATCCGGTACGCAGACCCATACGTTTACGGTCACCAACGGACAGCGTATCATGATCAAGATACTATCTACCGCAGGATCTTACCACGTAGAGTTCGCGGACTTCACCTATACGGTCGAATAATTTCGATAAAATAATTTTTCAGATCGGGACGGAGCAGGATACCGTCCCGATTTATCTATAAACCGAATCTGATGAAAGCAGCATACATAAAGCCGGAATTGGAGATACTCGTAATTGCGGCCGAAGCAGGATTCGCGATTTCACAGCCGCACGGCGGCGAACTCGGGCCGGGCCCGGTGGATTATGCGGACGACGAGTATTGAATTACAAACAGCCAATTCGAACCTGACGTTATGAAACACAAACCTATTTTCCGACTCGCGCTGCTCGCGCTCCTGCTGGCCGGTTGCGGAAAGGATACGACAGAACTGCCCGAAGGGCCCGAAACTCCCGCGACAGGAGGCGATGCCATCGTCTGCCGGTTGTCGATCGGCAACGAAGCGCCCGACCCCACGGACGAAACCCGTACGGCTTACGGCCCGCTACAGGACGGTTATTACCCGATCTATTGGCGCAATGCCGACCGCGTGGGAATCATCTGTCCGCAGACGACCCCGCAATGGGCGGAGGTCGAAGTCAGCGTCTCCGGGGCGACCGAAAGCGAAGCCGACCTGAGCGACACGGGAATGCAGTGGGGGAGCAGTCCCAGCTACGATTTTTACGCCTTCTATCCGGCAGACGCCGTCCAGGCCAACAGCGGCTCGATCGTCGCGACGGCAATCCCGGCCGTACAGACCTACCACAACGGCGAATGCAACATGCAGTACGCCTATATGGCGGCATGCACCCAAGGGGTGGAACGCGGAGGGGAGGTGCCCTTCAGGTTCCGCCCGCTGATGACCACGGTTACGATCCAGGTGGGATTCTCGGAGGCCGCGGAGGTACAGAAGCTCGTGCTGTCGAGCGAGAACGGCCCCATAGCGGGCGGCTTCACGTTCGACATCGAAACCGACCGGTGCTCGGTTATCCCGGGCAAGGGATCGAACGTGCTGGCCCTGCACCTGATGTCGGGGGACGTCCCCTATATCCAGCTCAGCGCAGGGTCGAAGGTCGCGGTCACGGCGTTCATGCTGCCGCAGGACATCGAAGGGCTTACGCTCTCCGCCGTCACGACGCAGGGGAAGACCTACAGCTACACGACCCCGGCAACGCTCAAGGCCGGACACCGTTATTCGTTCACGATCGGCGACATGCAGGCGCAGGCGCAACAGACCTCGGAAGGTTATTCCGACTGGATGGCCTACCTGCCCGACAACACCTACCTGTCGCAGGTTTCCATCCCCGGGTCGCACGACGCCTGCACGATCTACGGTTCGCATTACGAGTACAAAGACGGGATGCCCGACGATAGGTACCATTTCAAATGGTTGCAGAACGTCGTATTCGGCTATATGAACACGACCAAGATCATCAAGGCACAGGAGCTATCCATCGAAGAGCAGCTTGCGGCCGGGGTTCGCATGTTCGACCTGCGCCCCTCCTCGTCGAGCTCCTCGGTGCGCGACCTCCCGATCCATCACGGCATAGCCCCGCTGGGCGACCCGACGCTGGGCGGCTACGCCCCGGGCAGCTCCGGCCGCCAGGAGCTTTCGCCCTTCATGCTTTCGCACCTGCTCGACCGTTTCGTGGGATTCCTCGACGAACATCCGGGCGAGACGGTGCTCGTGCACATGAAATACGAGAACACCAGCACCAGCGCCAATAAGACGGGGTGGGACAAAAGCGTGGTCAGCCTGATCAAATCGCATTGCAGCGGCTATGTGGCCGACTTCCACCCCCTGATGACGCTGGCCGACGCCCGCGGCAAGATACTCTTCGTGATCCGCGAGGATTACAAATCGTCGAACAACGGCCGGTATTTCGGCGCCTACCTGAACTGGACGCACGACAAGGTGGTCTTCGACACGACGCTCAGCGGCAACGGCGTGGGGAAGGCCCCGATCCGCGTGAACGACCTCTACAACATCAAGAACGGGGCATCGGACGGCAAGACCAAGTATGCGGCCATCGACGAGTGCATCGCCTATACCTATAATACGGACGACCCGACGCGGTGGTGCATGAATTATGTGAGCTGCTACGACACGGCCCATTGCAGCGTGTCGGGGATCAGCCTGTTCGGCGCAGTGGGCGACTACGACTACTGCGCGAACAAATACAACAGGTATACGGCCGACAAGATCGACAGGTACGATTTCCGCGGGAACGTCGGCATCGTGCTGATGGACTTCGCGGCGGCATCGCACGCCACGATGACCTACGGGCAGACCTACTCGAACATGCAGGTCTACGGCGACGACCTGGTCAGGGCCGTGATCTGCAACAACAACAAGTGGAACCTGCGGCGCAACGAATAACCCCCGGAGGCTCCCGCCGCCGGCACGCGCCCCGGCAGGACGCCGGAACGACACCGAAGAAAAACCTCCCGGGCTTCCCGGGAGGTTTTTGCACACACAAACATTAACAATACAAACAACGCAATGGCTGAATAGATCTGTTGTTCCGGATACAAAGGTGGGGGTAATTTCCGGGTCGTACAATCGCCATAAATGAGTATTTTACGTCCGGGCACTCCCAATTTATGGTGAAAGCCCCGGCGGAAGGGCGTGATCTGCAATTTTTTATTTTGAATTTCGAAATAATGCACTATCTTTGCAAGCAAATTCCAATGTCCCGGCGCCCGCCGGGGTTCTGAAAATCACTTTGAAATAGAAATATATGCAGGATTTGAAAGCGCTCGAAGGGAAAAGCCTCGTCGAACTGCGTGAAATAGCAAAAGCTATCGGTATCGGGGACACCACATTGAAGAAGCGCGAACTGATCGAGAAAATCGCCGGGTTCTCCGCTTCCGAAGGCGCCCCCGCAGAAAATAAAGAGAAAAGAGGACGAGGCCGGAAAAAGGAGGTTCCCGCAACGGAAATGCAGCAGACGGCAGCCATAGCCGAACCCGCCGCCGTAAAGGCGGAAGCCGCTCCCGAAACCGTTCCCCAGGCCCCGCGAGGCCGTCGGCCGCGCATCACCAATACGAAGACCGAAAACACCGCACCAGCACAGCGTCCGCCCATCACGGTCGCCGGCCCCCCTGCCGAGCCGGAGCTCCCGATGGAAAGCGTCCCGGCACCTGCACCAGCGGCAGCGGCAGAAACCGTACAGGCACCCCGCGAGGAGAAGGCCGAGCCCAAGCGCCGCGGCCGCAAGCCCAAGGCACAAGCACAAGCACAAGCACAGGAAGAGGCAGCAGAACCCGCCGCCGCAACACCCCCGGCTGCCCAAGCTGCCCAGGCTACCCAGGCTACCCAGGCAGCAGCCGATGCGCAATCCTTCGACGGCGAGGTGATCACCAAGGACGATTTCGCCGGGGAGATCGAGGGCGAAGGCGTGCTGGAGATCATGCCCGACGGATACGGGTTCCTGCGTTCGGCCGACTACAACTACCTGAACTCGCCCGACGACATTTACGTTTCGCCGTCGCAGATCAAACTCTTCGGGCTGAAGCCCGGCGACACGGTGAACGGCGCCATACGCCCGCCGAAGGAGGGGGAGAAATATTTTCCGCTGGTACGCGTGAACGAGATCAACGGCCTGGCGCCGGAGTTCATCCGCGACCGCGTACAGTTCGAATTCATGACGCCGCTCTTCCCGAGCGAGAAATTCTGCCTTACGGGCAACGGACACAACAACATGTCGACGCGCGTGGTCGACCTCTTTTCGCCCATCGGCAAGGGACAGCGCGCGCTGATCGTAGCACAGCCCAAGACGGGTAAGACGGTGCTCATGCAGTCGATCATCAACGCCATCGCCGACAACCATCCCGAAGTATACATCATCGTGCTGCTGATCGACGAGCGCCCGGAGGAGGTGACCGAGATGGCCCGCAACTCCAAGGCCGAGGTCGTGGCATCGACCTTCGACGAACAGGCGTCGCGCCATGTGAAAGTCGCGGAAATGGTACTCGACAAGGCCAAGCGCATGGTCGAATGCGGACACGACGTGGTGATCTTCCTCGACTCGATCACCCGCCTGGCACGTGCCTACAACTCCGTCCAGCCCGCATCGGGCAAGGTGCTCTCGGGCGGTGTGGATGCCAACGCGCTCCACAAACCCAAGCGTTTCTTCGGTGCAGCCCGCAACACGGAGGAGAAAGGGTCGCTGACGATCATCGCCACGGCGCTGATCGACACCGGTTCGAAGATGGACGAGGTGATTTTCGAAGAGTTCAAGGGCACGGGCAACATGGAGCTCCAGCTCGACCGCAAGCTCGCCAACAAACGTGTCTACCCGGCGGTCGACGTCATCGCATCGGGTACGCGCCGCGAAGACCTGCTCCTGCCGCGCGACGTGATGAACCGCACGTGGGTGCTGCGCAAATACCTTTCGGACATGACGCCCGTCGAGGCCATAGAGTTCCTCCAGAAGCAGATGGGAATGACCAACACCAACGAGGAGTTCCTCGCCACGATGAACCATTAAACAACCACAAAACCCACTGATAGAATGAAAAACCTGATTATCCTGCTGTCATGCCTGCTGTTCGCCGGCAGCGTATACGGATGGGGACAAAAGGGGCACGACGTCACGGCCTACATCGCAGAGTGCCACCTCACGCCCGAAGCCGCCCAAAAGATCGACAAGGTGCTCAACGGCCATTCGCCCGTGTACTACTGCAACTGGATGGACATTGCCAGCCACACCCCCGAATACAATTACACCAAGACGTGGCACTACCTGAACATCGACGAGGGCCAAACCCTCGAAACGATGCCCCGGAACCCCAAAGGCGACGTGCTGACGGCCGTCACGACGCTCGTCGCCGAGCTCAAGGCCGGCGGGCTGGCACCCGAGGCGGAGACCGAGAAGCTCAAGATGCTGATCCACCTGGTCGGCGACATGCACTGCCCGATGCACACGGGGCGCCTGTCGGATATCGGTGGCAATCAGCGCCCGGTGCTGATGTTCGGACGCAGAACGAACCTCCACTCGGCCTGGGACTCGGCGATCCTCGAAGCCGGGCACAAGTGGAGCTACACCGAGTGGCAGGAACAGATCGACCGCCTGACGGATGACGAGGCGGCACTGGTACAGGCCGGGGAGCCGCAGGACTGGCTGAAGGAGACCCATGCGATCTGCGTCGGCATCTACGAGGACAGCCCCGAAGGGACGAAAATATCCTACGATTACGTGGACAAATACACGCCCGTCATCGAGCAGCAGTTCGTCCGGGGCGGCTACCGGCTGGCACGCCTGCTGAACGAGATTTACCGCTGACCGTAGGTGCAAAATAAAAGGGAACGGGCTTGCAGTCGCTGCAAGCCCGTTTTCCGTCCTGCGGCAGTGCGGCAAAGATGTATTTCGGCCGTTTCGGCCGCACAAAAATCCGGGCTAAACGCTAAGGGACAAGGCCGGGGTCTGCAGGGGAGCACTGCGTGCGGCGCAGGGGCACGACAACCGATCGGGCCGGATAATTTTATCCGGCAAAATACCCGAGGAAATAAAAGTTATATTAATTTTGCAGGCATGAGATACCTAACCGCCATACTCTTCGGCCTGCTTGCTGCCGGATGCGGCGACAAGGCCGCGGACAACCTGATGACCCAGGCTTCGGTGCTGATAGAGGAGCATCCCGACAGCGCCTTGCTGGCTCTCCGGCAGATAGACCCCTCGGCCATTTCACCGGCGGCCGACGCCCGGCGGCGCCTGCTGCTCGCGCAAACCTACTCCCGCACAGGTGCCGAGGCTGACAACGATTCGCTGACCGCCCCCGCACTGGATTATTACGAGCGCCACGGCTCCGGGGCCGAGCGTGCCTATGCCTGGTATTTCGACGCAAAGGTACACCACAATGCCGGCGACCTGGGACGGGCGATCAAAGGCTACACACAGGCGATGCTCTACGCCGAACGCAACCGCGACAAGGCGGGAACCACAAAACTGCTCATGGCACTGTACCACACGCTGGGGCTGCTGTACCTCGAACAGGGATACGACACCGAGGCCGAAGATGCATTCTCGAAAGCCGTCGCCGCGGCGCAGGAGACCGGCAGTGCGGAACTGGAGGGATACAGCCGCTACATGCTCTCGTCGGCACAGTATGCCAACGGCCGCTATGCCGAGGCCATCGAAACACTCTCCCCGCTGGTCGGGGCACGCGACACGATGGCATTCCGTTTCTTCGCCCAGCAGATCACCCTGCAAAACCTGATATACCACACCTTCGCCGAAGACTGGAGCACCGGGCAGTTGCTCGAGGAGCGGGCGCGCATCGACATGCACGAACTATGGACAGCCCCGCTGACGCACGGCCCCGCATCGGCCGACGACGATGACCGCACGCTTTACGACATCGCTTCGGCCATCATTTTTTACCGGGCGGAGCAGCCCGATTCGGCACAATACTACATAGACCGCTCGCTGGCGCACATCAAACGCTTCAACCAGAACAACATAGGGCTCTACACGATCGCCTCGGCCATACACCACCGCCGCGGGGAGGACGGCAAAGCCTATGCCTGTGCCATGCAGTACATCGGCAAGCGCGATTCGCTCGACAAGGCACGGCAGGGGGTATCGGTGGCCGAGCTGGAAAAGAGATACCGCACGGCCAACGAAACGGCGCTCCGCGAGGCGGGGCTGCGTTACCGAATCTGGATCGCCACGCTGGCATGCCTGTTGCTGGCCGCGGCCGTTACAGGGGCGGTGGTGGGCTACCGGCGCAAACTCCGGCACCGGGACGCGCAGCTGAGCGAATACCTCACGCTGCTGGAATCCTACCGGGAATCGCACGACAGCCTCACCTCGCGGCTCGATGCCTCGAACGAGCGCGAGGCCGCCGTCAAGGCTTCGCTCGAGGGGCGGTTCGCCCTGCTGCGCGACATCGCCGCAACCTACTACACCTATGGCGAAGGGGAACGGCTGGCGAGGAAGGTGAAGGAGCTGGCACTGAGCCCGGCGATGCTCGCGGACATCGTCCGCATGGCAGACCTCTACAACGACCGGGCGGTCACGCGCCTGCGCCGCCAACTGCCGGGGTGGACGCCGCGCAACTACGATTTCGCAGCGCTGGTCGTCGCCGGGTTCTCGGCGCAGGAGATCAGCGTGATGCTCGACATGACGCTGAACGGGGTCTACACGCTCAAATCGAAACTCAAACGCCGGATCGCCGAATCGGGGGCTGCGGACAGGGAGTTTTTCACCCGTTTTTTCGCATAGCAAGGGCGCCCGGCGCGCCGGCAAGAATCCGCGGGATCGCACCCTCTGTAAATCAACATTTTACACACAAACAAGCAAGAATTATTCCGTACCGGCAAGCCGCATCGGGGCTTAACTTTGCAGGGAAACCAAATGAAAAAACCAAGCAAAGTTATGAGACGGACATTTCTTTTACTCGTATGCGCCCTGGCGCTTTTTTCCGTGAAACAGACCTGCGGGCAAATTGTGCGGGGGAGGGTGGTCGACCAGGAGCGGCAACCCGTGGTCGGGGTCGCGGTAGTGATGCTCGACACCGACTCGACCTACCTCGCGGCCGCGGCATCGGATGCCGACGGGCGTTTCGCCATCGCATCGGAGGTACGCCCCTACCGGCTGCTGTTCCAGCACCTCGCCTATGAGATGCAAACGCTTACGTCGGAGCACGACGAAGCCGGCGAGGTCGTCCTGCATGAATATACGAATGCGCTCGACGCTGTGGTCGTAGAGGGCGAAAAACCCATCGTGCGGGTCGAAGAGGGGCGGCTGGCCTATGACCTGGAAGCCGTATCGAAAGGCAAGGCGGTGAACAATGCCTACGAAGCCCTCACCCAGCTGCCGGGCGTCAGCGAACAGGACGGCGGGCTGACGCTTGCCGGCGCCGGGGGTGTCACGGTGATCCTGAACGGGAAGCCCTCGACGATGAGCGCCGAGCAGTTGGCGTCGCTGCTGCGCTCGACACCCGTCGAACGGATCGAGAAGGCCGAAGTGATGTACAGCACGCCGCCGCAGTACCATGTGCGCGGCGCGGCGATCAACCTCGTCCTGCGGCGCAGCCACGACTACTCGTTTTCGGGGGAGGTACACGCCAACTATACCAACCGGTTTTACAGCAACTGGGATGCCGGGGGCAACTTCGCCTTCTCCTCGCCCGAGTGGTCGGCCGAGGTAACCTATTCGGCCGGGCAGGCCAAGACCAAACGGATCATCGACCTCTACTCGCGGCATACGCTCGCGGACGGGGAGCATGAAATCGCCCAGAGGCAGAATATCACCAGCAAAGGGACATGGCACCGGCTGAGGGCCGCCGCAGAATACGCCCCGCAGGGCAAAGGACGCCTGAGCATTGCCTATACGGGCGCATACACCCCGCATACGAGCGGCCTCGTACGTGCCGACGGCAACCTGGTCAACTCGGTCAGCTCGCCCGGGGGCGACAACACGATGCACAACGCTGCGCTGCGCTACACGTCGGCCTCCGGGCTCGACCTCTCGGCGGACTACACGCATTACAGCTCGTGGCAGCTGGCCGCCATGCGGAACAGGTACGCCGACGGCAGCCGGACAGCGTTCGACGTGGTTTCGGGGCAGTCCGTCGACCGGGTAAATGTCAGCGCCGACCAGTCGCACGACCTGGGCAATGGCTGGGGCATGACCTACGGGGGCATCTTCAGCTGGGCGGGCGACCACGACTACCAGCGATACACGCTCTGCGAGGGCGACATCGCCACCGTCGATACCGATTCGCACCTCGACGAATACACGGGCAACCTCTACGCCGGGGTGAGCAAAGAGTTCGCCAAGGGGAGTTTCTCGCTGTCGCTGGCCGGGGAATACTACCGCGCGGGGGACTACGACAACTGGTCGCTCTACCCGCAGGCGACCCTGCTCCTGACACCCGCAGAGAAACATCTCGTACAGATTTCGCTCTCGTCGGACAAGACCTATCCCTCGTACTGGGAGATGCAGCAGTCGACCTCCTACATCGACGGCTATTCGGAGATCCGGGGCACGCCCGGACTGCGGCCGTCGAAAAGCTACAACGGCCAGGCAATGTACATGTATAAGCAGAAGTATATCTTCATGCTGTTCTGGAACGAGATGCCCGACTACTTCGACCAAACCGCATGGCAGGCCCCTGATCGCCTGGCATTGGTCTACCAGACGCTCAACTGGAACACCAACCGCCAGTGGGGCGCCAACGTCATCGTACCGCTGCGCCCGGGCAAATGGCTCGATTCCCGGCTGACGCTGACCGGGATGCGGATGACCCAGCGCTGCGACGCCTTTCACGACCTGGCGTTCGACCGCTCCAAATGGCTGGGGGTGGTGCGCATGGACAACACGATCCGTCTGAGCCGCAAACCCGACCTGACGCTCGACCTCTCGGGCTACTATCAGAGCGCGGCCATCCAGGGGACTTACGACGTCGCCCCTTCGTGGAGCGTCAACGCGGGTGTCAAGTGGACGTTCGACAAGAGCCGGGCGAGCCTCTCGGTGCGCTGCAACGACATTTTCGAAAGTTCGCTCCCGTTCGCCAAAGTCCGTTACAAGGGACAGTACCTCGACATGGATTCCGGCACGTACACCCGTTCGGTGACGGTGCATTTCTCCTACCGTTTCGGCACATACAAGGAGAAGCGGCACAAGACGGTCGACACGTCGAGGTTCGGGCATTGACCGGATCCCGCAGGGCACGAAAAAAGGCCGTCGCAAAGACGGCCCTGTACTCGGAGCGGGAATCGAACCCGCACGACCATTGCTGGTCACAGGATTTTAAGTCCGGCGTGTCTACCTATTCCACCATCCGAGCCACTGCCTTTCGGCGAAAGGCGTCGGCAAAAGTACGAAAATTTTACGATTCGCCAAAATCTATATAATTTATAATCGCCCCCGTCTGGTCGGGGCCGAACCAGCGGATTTCCGCGTCGCGGCGGAACCAGGTAAGCTGCCGTTTGGCATATCGGCGCGAATTGCGCTTGATAAGTTCCACGGCCTGGTCGTAGGAGATGCGGCCGTCGAAATAGTCGAAGAACTCCCGGTAGCCGACCGTCTGCAAGGCATTCAGACCGCGGTAGGGATACACCGCACGCGCCTCGGCTTCGAGGCCGTCGGCAAGCATCTGCCCGACACGGTGGTCGATGCGTCCGTACAACTCCTCGCGCGGCATGTCAATGCCGACCTTCACGATGTCGAAATCGCGCTTGCGACGCCGCCCAGTCCGCAGGCGGGAGTAGGGCAGTCCGGTTTGCAGGCAGACCTCCAGTGCCCGAACGACGCGCGCCGGGTTGCTGCGGTCGACCACCGCGTAATAATCCGGATCGAGCGTCCGCAACTGTCCGGCGAGGGCTTCGAGCCCCTCCGTGCGGAGTCGCGCCGCCAATTCGCGGCGCAGGTTTTCATCGGCCTGCGGCAGGTCGTCCATGCCTTCGCACAACGCCTTGACATAAAGCCCCGAGCCCCCGACGGCAACGACGCAGTCATGCCCGGCGAACAGTCTTTCGAGGCAGGCGAGGGCCTGCGTTTCGTACTCGCCGCAACTCAGGTTATCCGCGAGGTCGTGCGATGCTATAAAATGGTGTTCGACGGCTTGCAATTGGTCTGCCGTAGGCTGAGCCGTACCGATCGGCAAGCCGCGGTACATCTGGCGGGAGTCGGTGGAAAGGATGGGTGCACCGTAGTGCAGGGCGATGCGGATGCTCAGATCCGTCTTGCCCGAACCGGTCGGGCCGACAATGACGACGAGCCGCTTAGTACTCGTCGTCATAATTGTCGTCGCCCTCGAAATCGTTGAATTCCCCCATCACCTCGTCGAAAATCGAGCCTTCGCCCGCGGTGGCCGTCTTCGACGGGTCGTACTGGTCGGGGGCATCGGCCTGGGCATATATCTCGCGCGGATAGGAGCCGTCTTTGGGCATCTCGTACGCTCCGGTCAGTTCGAGGAAGTAGGCCCGGTCGCCGAACATGTCGAAAAGGTAGATCAGCCGGTCGCGGTTGTTGTGGATGATCTGCCCCAGGGTCACGCTCTCCATCGCCGCAGGAGCCCCTTCCGAGCCGTCGTCCATATCCATGAGGGTGAACTCGCGCAGTTTTTCCCAGCGCTCGTCCGCCGTGAAGAACGACGCCATGCACTCCTCGTATTCGAGCGAACGGAGGATGAAATTATGGAAATCGAGCAACGTCATGTCGTACGGCACTTCGTAATCGCGCACGAAGTTGTCGTTCTCATCGCTCAGCATCCGGAATCGGAAAACCATTGACATAGCTTGTAATTTTTGCATTTCCTACTACAAAGATAGTACAAAAAGGGAAAATGCAAAACCACAGGCTGCGTCACTTCCGACCGAGGTACCGGGTAACAATGTCGATCAGGTAGTGGCTGCCCTGCGGGTTCTCCGCCCCGGGAGCTACGTAGTCGTGGTGGAATTCCCACCAGAAAGCCCCCAGGTAGCCGCCGGCCTTGATCCATTCGATCTTGCTGCGTATCGAAGAGGGGTTGTCGATGGTCACGAACTCCGTTCTGTCCGGCGAGAAATAGTAGGACACCTCGGCTGCCGGGTCGTACTCCTCCGTCCAGCCGTTTGCGAGCCGGGGCAGGAACTCCTTGTAGGTGATATACGAACCGTAGTCACGCAGCGGCCCGTCGGCTTTCTGCCCGGGCTTCAACCCTTTGTAATAGAACCCGTAGTTGGCCAGCCCGAGGCAGAGCTTCCGCTTGTCGAAGACTTTCCAGTGTTCCAGCTTCGACCGCATACGCTCCATCGAGGTGTTGTGCGAAGGGGTGCTGCCCCATACGCCGTCGCACATGTCATAGGACATGATATTTATCCAGTCGACCGCCCCGGCCAGCCTGTCGGCCAGCGCCCGATCGTACTCGTGGTCGATGCTGAGGGCCGTGGTCAGGTAGTAATAACGCCCGGTGCGTTCCGAGAGTTCGTCGAACCGTTCGCGCAGCAGGGCCATCATGCGGGCATGCAACTCCTTGTCCAGCGTGATCTCCCAGTCCATGTCGATGCCGTCGTAACCGTTCTTTTCGACCAGGCGCACCATATACCCGACAAACCTGGGGATCCGATCCGGATTCTCCAGCAGGGGAAGGAACTCCTGCTGCCCGCCGAAGCACAACAGTATCCTGGCCCCGGCGGCATGCGCCTTTTCGATCATGGAGGGCGCGAGCGCCATCTTGCCTCCCTGCTTCAGGTAGTCGAACTGCGTGGCATAGGCGTCAACGGCATCCTGCGGCCGGTCGAAATCCAGCCCGGCCCACTCAGGCGTAGCCATCAGGTAGATGAACTGGAAGGCATCGTACCCCGGGTTCGTGAGTTCCGCCTCGCTCAGGAGGCTCTCCACCGAATAGGCGGCATGTATGAAGTCGGGGATTACGGGGGCCGGTTTGCGGGCATACAGCGCAGAGCCGGCGGCAAATAACGAAACGACTAATAAGGCGAACTTTTTCATGATAAACCATTTGTTTTATATTCAGCCTCAAATATAATATTATTTATTATAAACACAGCCAAATATAATATTATTTATCAATAAAAAGCACACAGCATGACCTAATTTACAAACAAGATGTCGTAAGGAATTCGATGACATCCCTGTCGTCGGGGTAATCCGTCAGCCCAGGGGACTGTGCATGGCCGAAATCCACGCGGCGGCGGCAGGCAATGCACTCCGAAACGACGCATTGCAGTCCGGCATCGTGTGCTGCGAGCCAGGCCCCGACCTCGGCGGGTGATTTGTAAAACGAATAATTGATCCGGCTCAACGCCGCGGGAAAGGCCCGCTCTTCGACGGCCACGGCAGCTCCCAGGTCGCGGAACGGCTGTCCGCCCATCGTCAGGAGGGCTTTCTGCTGGCGGTAAGAGTTCCTGTATTTCACGTTCACCTCCGGCATCCGCAGCTGCAGGTCATAGCCCTCGGGCAGGAAAAGCAGCGACACGCTGCGGCAGCCCAGTCCGGAATAAGCCCAGATGTCGTCGGCCAATGCAGTGAGCTGCGCGGGGGTTTCCCGGCCGCCGAGTACGGCGACCGACTGGCGGTTACCGCGCAGCAGGGCGGGAATGCCCGCATACTGCGCCCGGAAATAGCGGTTGGCATTGTCGCTGCCCGTAGCGATCACGGCATCGGGCGATGTGCTGCCGTCGTAAAATTCCACCGGAACCTGCGGGTCGATTCCGCGCAGCAACCCGATGACATATTCCATCAGGACGGTATCTTTGGCCGATGGTTTTACGAGGCACCTGTGCCCTGCGGCGAGCACGCACAGCATATCGAAAAATCCGACCAGCGGGATATTCCCGGCCATGACGACCAGCACGCGCCGGGGTTCGGCGACAGGAACGGGGTAGGGCGCCAGCCACTCCGCCAGCGCATCGCGCCGGAGCATCCCGTCTGCGACGGCTGCAACGGCGCGGCAAATGTCTGCGGGCGTAAACCAGCCGTTTTCCCGGCACGCACGCCCGATTACCTCCCGCGTGCGGGCGTCGTCGCCGAAACCGCGCAGACGGCACCCAAGCCGGGAAAAGAGTCCGATGGCATTTTCCATGGTGCAAAGATAGCGTTTCGCAATGGAATATGCACATTTTATCCGAAGTTGTGCTATATTTGCATAGACGGATCTTAAACCGGTAAAGACTATGGAAAGAACATTCAGAGAGGCACTCCGCCACCGCCGCAGCTACTACGCCTTAGCTCCGGAATCGCCCATCGACGACGCACGGATCGAGGAAATCGTGCGTTTTGCCATAAAACACGTACCCTCGGCCTTCAATTCGCAATCGACACGTGCCGTATTGCTGCTTCACGAGCATCACGACGAATTATGGAAAATCGTAAAGCGCACCCTGCGGGCAATCGTCCCCGAAGGGGCATTCGCACGCACCGAGGAGAAGATCGAGCACAGCTTCGCAGCCGGGTACGGCACCGTACTTTTCTTCGAAGACACGGATGTCGTCCGCGGCCTGCAACAGCAGTTTCCGGCCTATGCGGGGAATTTCCCGGTATGGTCGGAGCAGACATCGGCCATGCACCAGCTGGCAGTCTGGACGATGCTGGAAGACGCAGGGTTGGGGGCATCGCTCCAACATTACAACCCGCTCATCGATGACGAGGTGCGCAAGCGCTGGAGCCTGCCCGGGGAGTGGAAACTCGTCGCGCAAATGCCGTTCGGGACACCCGCAGGCGAACCGGGCGAAAAGACGTTCAAACCGCTGGACGAACGCATCAGGGTGTTCAGATAAAGGGGGCGGAGCCCGGCTTCAGGACAAAAATTCCGCAGAATAGCCCTGAAAAATTTGGAGATTCGGATTTTTTATATACCTTTGCACTCGCAATTGAGAAACATGCCATGCGGAAATAGCTCAGTTGGTAGAGCACAACCTTGCCAAGGTTGGGGTCGCGAGTTCGAGTCTCGTTTTCCGCTCAGGGAATCAGCAACTTACAGAAATGAAGTTGCTGATTTTTTGTTTACCTGCGGCGGGAAAGAGGCAAAAGCGCCTTTCCAGGGGCCTGGCTCCCATTGTCTCTCCATAAAACTCCCCATAGGAAACGTATTTTCCCTCCTGCGTCAAACGATGCGGAACAATGACTTCCGAACAAATACCCCGGCAAGGACACGGTCAATAAGCCCCCGTTATGTCCCTTGCGTCCCCGGGACAAACGCAGGAAACCAGTAACAGTGAAATAACCTGTCCGTCTTACGGATCCTGCGACTCCCCGTCCGGCACGGGTCGAACGTATCGGGATAAAAACTTCGGGCCCGAGGGACTTTTTTTGGCCGTTTGCGGGAAAAAGGGTATATTTGCAGTGTTTCGCAAACGAAATAATCAAACCATGTTGCTGAGTGTGATTGAAACGGCGGAGACCTTGGGATGCTCCGCCCAATATGTGAGGAAACTTTTAAGGGAAGGCCGCCTCGCCGGCCAGAAAATAGGGGACTCCTGGATTATAAACGACGATACATTGGAATCTTTCGACAGGAAGGATCTGCGGATGAAAAAAAATGACGTTCCGGATCGGAAATCCAAGAAAGCGCCAAAACAGGACGCGCTGAATTGCCTCTCCTTTTTCTCCGGGGCGATGGGGCTGGACATCGGACTGGAGCAGGAGGGCATCAACATATTGCTGGCCTGCGAAACGGATAACGCATGCCGCCGGACGATCGTCGCCAACGAACCCGGCATCGGCCTGATCGGAGATATAAGGGACTACACGGTCGGGGAGATCCTGGAATACGCCAACCTCCGGGAAAACGGGCAGGTCGACATCGTCGTCGGCGGGCCGCCCTGCCAGGCATTCAGCACGGCCGGGAAAAGGCTCGGCTTCCAGGACGAGCGGGGCAATGTCTTTCTGAAATACATAGAAGTCATCCGGGAGATACAACCGCAGTACGCCGTAATAGAAAACGTAAGAGGGTTGTTTTCGTCCGCACTTTCGATAGACATCGACGATGAAATTACCCGCAGCTACGACCTCGATTGGGCAAAGACACCGGGTTCGACACTCTTTTATATAAAAAAGAAACTGGAAGCCGCAGGCTACAACGTAACTTTCAACCTTTACAATTCGGCCAATTTCGGCTCCCCGCAAATCAGGGAGAGGGTCGTCATAACATGCACCAAATCCCCGAACCCGGTTCCGTACCTCCGTCCCACCCATTCGAACGAAGAGGTATTCGGGCTTGAAAGGTGGAGGACTTTCAGGGATGCAGTAGCCGGATTGGATCCGGCCCGATGCGACCACATCGACTTTTCCGAGAAGCGGCTGAAATACATAAAGATGCTGAAACCGGGGGAAAACTGGCGGAATCTGCCCAAAGAACTCCAGCCGGAAGCCATGGGAAACTCCTACCATCTGGGCGGTGGGAAAACGGGCTTTTACCGAAGGCTGGACTGGGATTCGCCGTCCCCCACGGTAGTCACCCATCCCGCCATGCCCGCAACGGAATTGGCGCACCCGACGGAAAACAGGCCCCTGTCCATACAAGAATACAAAAGGATTCAGGAATTTCCCGACGATTGGGTGATCGAAGGCAGTTTGCTGGACAAATACAAACAAATCGGCAATGCGGTTCCCGTCGGGCTGGGCAGGGCAATCGGCAGGACAATCGCCGCCCACCGCCAGGGAGTCGAAACGGCGGCACCGGAAGGCTTTCCCTATTCCCGCTACAAGGGCACATCGGATCATGAATTCGAAACCGGAATTTTATCGGGGAAACGAAAAAAAACATCGTCCCAGTTGACAATCGAATTCGATTAATCCGTAATTTTAAAACAAAAAACCATGACGGATGCATACAGATTCGACGAATCGAGTACGGAAAAGGCAATCGCCTATGCCAAAATATACGCCGGGACGAATTATTCCCCCGCCATGGAGACCGTCCTGAAAGTCGCCTTCAGCGAAAAACGCAACTTGCCGACGTTCCGCCTGAAGAGTTCGGACACCATACTTCTATCCGGCTACATGAAAAAGTGGGTGGGGGCATACCTGGCCGGATATAACAACAGGCCCTCGGTCAGAACCGGGAATTGCTCCGGGACACATCCAGATCCGATGGCAAAAACGATCCTCAGAGCCAGGATACCCGGGCTCGAGAATAATCTGGCCGATAAAATAGTGGCCGGGCACTCCCTGCTGATGACAATTGAAAACAATATCGGCGAGTTGCTCGAAGAATACCTGGCGGTAAAATTATCTCCCCTGGGGTGGTATTGCTGCTGGGGGAGTACGATCGACGCAGTAGACTTTTGCAAGGCGGACGGCTCGCTGCTGCAGATAAAGACAAGCGACAATTCCGAAAACAGTTCCAGCAGCAGGGTCAGGCAGGGCACTCCCATCGAAAAATGGTTCCGCAGGTTCTCGAGGCGTCCGGGAGTATATAACTGGGAGTCGCTCAACAGGATGCTGGGACGGCCGGGATATGTGTCCGAGTCAGACTTCCGGGCCTTCGCGGAAAAGACCATAGCGGCAAACCCGGCCTGCATATATATAGCCGCCAACCACCTGTTGAACAGACCCTGACACGTGCCGTCCCCCAGGTGGATGCACCCCAAAATTACCCGGAGCGCTCGCCCGGGTAATTTTCATTCCGGATCGCGGGCGGGCTATTTTCCCAGCCGGTAAGCGGTGGGGGTCATGCCCGTATGGTTCTTGAAGTATTTCCCGAAAAACGACTGGTTGGGGAAATTCAGGTAGTAGGAGATCTCCTGGATGCTCATCGTGGAGTATTTCAGCAGGTTCTTGGCTTCGAGCACCACATAGTCGTCGATCCACTGCACGGCCGTGCGCCCGCTGGTCTTGCGGATGATCGTCGTGAGGTATTTGGGCGTCAGGTTCAACTGTTCGGCATAGAACCCTACCGAACGCTGCTGCATGTAGTGCCTGGTCAGCACTCCCATAAACTGGTTGAAATATTCCTCGTTGCGGCTGCGGGAGGTAGCTTCCGACGCCCCCGTTTCGACATGCCGGGCGATGATCCGGCAGACCTTGTAGGCCAGTGTCCGGATCATCGAACGTATGATCTCGGCGGAGTAGGGGTCGTTGTGCTGCCGCGCCCCCTCGATGCGAATCCCGTCCAGCGAACGCATGACCCCGTCCCACTCCTCGTCGTCGAGCGGCAGGCTGGGGTGCTTCTCGACCTGCAGGAAAAGCTGTGTCAGCAGTTTGAGGTCGATATTGATCCGTTGGATGAACTCCTTCTCGCAGAGGATGGCATGCACGCTGGCGTCCTCCACCGACTCGACCTGCAGGATGCTGCCGGGCAGGTGCACGAAAAGCGTCCTCTCGCCGATCGTGTGGCGCGTCACGCCCGACGTGGAAACAATCGAACCTTTAGAACAAAAAATGATCGCAAAGGCATCGAGACGTGTCGGATACCGGAACAGGTCGATGTTGAATTCATCCTTCACATTGACACGCGAAGCGATCAGGCATCCATCGTAATAGAGGTCTTCCGGCCTGCGGCCGCAGATGTCGAGCAATGTGGCGAGCGAGAAGCTCTGAATCTCCTTTTTGTTCATTTTACCGATAATTATGCGGACAAATATACGCAAATCCCGGGAGCTTTTCACTGAATAGTACAAAATCGAACCAATCGACGAATTCATCCGACACGATGGTCTTTTCTTACGGCTGCTAAAACGGCAACTTTGCATCGAAAAATACGGAACTGATGAAACAAACGACTTTTTGCGCAATACTGCTGTTAGCGACAGGTTGCACTTCACCGAAAAAGGCCCATACGGCCGATCCGCTGCGGGTGGGCACCATCGTCGTCACCCCGTCGTCGGACATCGACGCCGCGCTCTACGTCGGCACGATCGAGGAGGAGACCTCGGCCGCCCTGAGCTTCCCCGTCGCCGGAACCCTCGCGCGCACCTACGCGGACGAAGGGCAGCGCGTGCAGCAGGGACAGTTGCTGGCCGAGCTCGACCCGACGTCGGCCCGGCAGACCTTCGATGCCGCGCAGGCGGCGCTCGACCAGGCGAAAGATGCCTGCGCGCGCCTCAAACAGCTTTACGACGCCGAAAGCCTGCCCGAGATCAAGTGGGTCGAGGCACAGACCCGACTGCGCCAGGCCGAGTCGGCATACGGCATCGCCCGCAAAAACCTCGACGACTGCAAGTTGTACGCGCCCTTCACGGGCGTCATCGGCAAACGGCAGGCCGCAGCGGGGGAGACGGTTCTGCCGGGCGTCCCGGCCATGACCCTGCTGCGGATCGGGATGGTGAAAGTCCGCTTCCCGGTACCCGAGCAGGAGATCGCACGCCTGGGCACGGACAGCCGGCTGCGGATAACCGTCGCGGCACTCGGCGACCGGGCATTCCCGGCCGGGAAGATCGAAAAGGGTGCCGTGGCAAACCCCGCCACACATACCTATGACGTACGCGCCACGCTGTCCAACGCCGACGGCGAGCTGCTCCCGGGCATGGTATGCCGCGTGGTGGCATCGCCGGCAGGGGCGGCCGAAGAGATCGCGCTGCCGATACGCGCCGTACAGCAGGCCGGCGACGGAAGCCGCTTCGTATGGAAAGTGAGCGGGGATTCGGTCGTCCGCACGGCTGTCGCCACGGGACGCCTGGTGAACAACGCCGTCACGATCACCGCAGGAATACAAGCGGGCGACCGCATCGTGACCGACGGGATGCAGAAAATCGGCCAGGGAAGTAAAGTCATAGCGGAATGAAAAGCAATATAATATCGTGGTCGATGCGCAATTTCCGCATCGCCTTCCTCATCGTGGGCTGCCTGTTCGCCTTCGGTATTTACGGGCTGGTGCATATTCCCAAGCAGGAGTTCCCGGAATACACGATCCGCCAGGGCGTGGTGGTGGGCGTCTATCCCGGCGCCACGAGCGAAGAGGTCGAGCAGCAGCTCGCCAAGCCGCTCGAACAGTTCCTGATGACTTACAAGGAGGTCAAACGGTCGAAGACCACCTCCACGTCGCAGAACGGCATGTGCTACGTGATGGTCGAACTCGAAGACCACGTGAACGACAAGGACGAAGTGTGGTCGAAGATCAAGCACGGCCTGGCGGCATTCAAGTCGCAGTTGCCGCCGGGCGTTGCGGCCGTGGTCACCAACGACGACTTCGGCGACACCTCGGCGCTGCTCATCACGCTCGAATCCGATACGCGGTCGTACCGTGAACTGAAAGGCTACATGGACGACCTGAGCGACCGCCTGCGCCGCATCGAGTCGGTCTCGAACCTGCGCCCGTACGGTGTGCAGCAGGAGCAAATCTCGATCTACGCCGACCATGAACGGCTGGCGGCCTACGGCATCGGCGAAAAAGTCCTCTCGGCCGCGCTCGCCTCGCAGGGGCTGACCCCGATGGGCGGGTCGGTCGGCAACGCCGAGACCGAAACGCCCATCCACATCGCGCCGGCGCTGGCCGGCGAGCGGGAGGTCGCCGAGCAGATCATCTGGAGCGACCCGCAGGGGCACGTGCTGCGCGTGAAGGACGTGGCGCGCGTCGTACGCGAATACGACGACCCGGACAGCTACATCCGCAACAACGGCCACCGCTGCGTCATGCTGTCGATGGAGATGAAGGCGGGCTTCAACATCGTGCAATACGGCCGTGACGTGGACGAAGTGCTGCACGAATTCATTGCGGCCGAGCTCCCCGCGGACGTCCAGGTGCAGCGCATCGCCGACCAGGCCAAGGTCGTGGGCGACTCGGTGCACTCGTTCCTGCGTGACCTGTTCGTCGCCATGGCCATCATCATCCTGGTGATGATGCTCCTCTTCCCGCTGCGGTCGGCCATCGTGGCGGCCATCACCATCCCGCTGTCGACCTTCATCTCGGTGGGAATCATGTACCTGTTCGGCATCCCGCTCAACACGGTGACCCTCGCGGCACTGGTCGTGGTGCTGGGTATGATCGTCGACAATTCGATCGTGGTGATCGACGGCTACCTCGACTACCTCGGGCGCGGCCACTCGCGCTGGTTCGCGGCGGTCGAGAGCGCCCGGGAGTTCTTCCCGTCGCTGCTGCTGGCCACGGTCTGCATCTGCATGATCTTCTATCCGATCCTCTTCACCATGACGGGCATGATGGGCGACTTCCTGACCTATTTCCCGTGGACGATCACGATCAACCTGATGGTCTCGCTGCTGCTGGCCGTGCTGGTGATCCCGTTCCTCGAAATCCTCATCATCCCCGCCGTACAACCGAAAAAATCGGGCAAGTCGGTCACAGACCGCGTACACGACCTCTACCGCCGCGTACTGGCGTGGACGTTCCGCCACGGCTGGCTGACGATCTCGATGGGCATCGCTTCGGTCATCGTATCGCTGCTGATCGCCATGCAACTCAAGCTGCGCATGGTTCCCTTCGCCGACCGCGACCAGTTCGCCGTGGAGATCTACCTGCGCCCCGACGCGCCGCTGGAACGCACCGCCGCCGTAGCCGACTCGGTCTACCGGGTGCTGCACGACGATGCGCGCGTGAAATCGGTCACCTCGTTCGTCGGGTGCTCCTCGCCGCGCTTCCAGATGAGTTACGCCCCGCAGATCGCAGGTAAGAACTACGC
>OGGV01000332.1_pt1 | contig 34958 bp, 34 predicted proteins | sample 1571301 | NCBI WGS metagenome assembly OGGV01 (sample SAMEA2582072, study PRJEB24529) | metagenome | biome: Human gut stool | place: China | collected 2011
TTTTTCATCTCTAATTAATATTCACTTTTTAAAAGATCAATTATGCTCATCTCTATTAGTAGTAACTTTATAAAGTTCCGCCTTTGATTCTTGGAAAATTTTATTACAACATTCATAGACATCTTCTATCTGCTCTTTTGATATATTATCTATATGTATCCCACAGCTCACAGATATATTTCCATTAAAACTATCTTTTATACTGTTTATAAAAATCTCTCCAATAATATAATCCTTATGATTTTTCAAAGAAATTGTTTTTATTCCCTCTTCTTTTGAATACACAGATATTGCTCCAACATGAGGCTTATCCCCTCCTGTTACTACTGCACACAAATCATCACCTACGAATATTGCCTCTAATTTTATATTTATATTTTTATAACAACGTTCTATTTTTATCATATAATTTTCCCTATTTCTCAAACTTTTTTAAAGTTACTACTATATACTCAAATTATATTTAACACTATCTTAATGAACAATTCTTTAATTAATATACATTTATTCCATTTTGGAATAAATTCGAAATATATGTCCATTCCTTAATAATTATCGTGATATAATATTAATATATTTCAGAAATGACGGTGATAAACTTATGAATATAGAAAGCTTAAAATACTTCTTAAGTGTAGAAAAATATAATAGCTTTTCTTTGGCTGCTGAAGAATTATGTATATCTCAATCTTCATTATCTAAACATATAAAAAAATTAGAAAGTGAACTTAATTGTGTACTTTTTGAAAGATGTACTCGCCATGTTAAGTTAACAGATGCAGGTATTTCATTAAAGAAATATGCTATAAATATAGTTAGTAATTATGATGAACTAATACTTGATTTAAATAAATTTACCTCTTCATTCCCTAAATTATCTATTGGATATATTCCAGTAATAAATCAATATAATATTGCAAAACTTATTGTAAGTTTTAAAAATACAGTTACTGATTTACAACTTACTTTCCATGAAGGAGAGCACGCTGATATATTAAATTTATTATTCTCTCAAAAAATAGACTTTGCATTTTTAAGAAGTGACACATTAGATTATTCGAACTTAGATATTACTCCTTTAGCTCAAGATGAACTTGTGTTAATTGTTCCTAAATCTCATCCCCTTTCAAAAAGGAAGTATGTTTCTATTTCTGAATTATCAAATGAAAGTTTTATTTCCTTAGGAAAGAATTCTGGTGTTTATGATTTCTTTGTAAGTGAATGTATGAAAGCTTCATTTGAGCCTAATGTTGTTTGTTTTAATAGTAGAATAGAAAACATAATAGGACTTGTTTCAGCAGGAAAGGGAATTTCTCCTTTAATGAGAAAATCTGTAGAATGCTTTGATAAAAAAAATATTTCTATTGTCCTTTTAAAAGAAAAAATTTATAGCACCTTAAGCTTAGTACATCTAAAAGATAAGAATTCCTCAAAAGTAGAAAAAGATTTTAAAAAATTTTTAATTAATAACATACAAAAAAAGAACATCATTAAATAACTTTAGTGATGTTCTTTTTTACCTTCCATATATCTTAGAACAAACTCTATTCTATCCATTGGCATTCGAGTAATTTCTTTATTAACTTTATATTTTCTTCACCATTAGAACTTAAAATATATCTACTTCTCCTATAATGTATAAATTATAAAACTTATAACTATTTTATTAAATTTACTTTCTACATCCTACCTTATTTTTCTTAACAACATCTTCAGTGCCTGCTTCAATAGCCTTTTCATAATAAGAAATTTTATGTTCAATTACACTCATTATTTTATTAAGCTCCTCTATTTGTTGTTTAACAACTTCTTGTCTTTTAAGAAATATATTTAATCTTTCCTCTAAAGTACTATCTCCTTCCAAGCACATATCCATATACCTCTTAATATCCTTTATTGGCATTCCTGAAGCTTTCATACAAGATATTATATCTAAGCTCTTTAAATCTTCTTCCTTAAATATACGAGTTCCATTTTCATTTTTTTCAATAAAAGGCAATAGCCCTTCTTTATCATAATAACGCAATGTTGGTACTGAAACCCCCATTTTTTCTGCAACTTGCTTAATTGTATATGTTGTTATAAATACACCGCCCCTAACATAAAATTTATAATTACTCTTGATCTATTGCAGATTTAATATCATTAACTATTAAATCCTCTGTTAAATGATAACGCTCATATAATTCTTCTAATGGCACTCTATCAGTAAATTCCTTTGTAGCACTAAAGTTTAATACCTTCATATTTTTATCTCCATAGAACCTTGAAATCTTTTCTCCAAATCCACCATCAAGAATTCCATCTTCTAAAGTTATCACTAACTTATGATTATCTAATAATTCTGTTAACATTTGCTTATCAATTCCTGTAATAAATCTTGGATTTATTAATGTTGCTTTTATTCCAGTTTCACTTTGTAATTTTTCTTGAACTTTTCTTCCTAAATCATAGAATGAACCAAGTCCAATAATTGCAACTTCACTTCCCTCTATATTTTTTTCATAAGTATTTAAATTTTCAAAATTAGATTCAACCTTAACTCCAGTTGAAACAACATTTCCATTTGGTACACGTATAGCTACTGGATAATTTTTTTGTTCTATTCCCCACTCTATCATAGCAACATATTCTTCCCTATTAGTTGGAGCAAGATAAACTATATTTGGTATATTTGAAATTAATGGTATATCAAATATTCCTAAATGAATAACATCTCCACCAGTTATTCCACCACCAGATACCATAATAAGAGCAGGATTATTATTTATTGCAAGATCTTGTGATAATTGATCATAAGTTCTTTGAACAAAAGAGCTTAAAATTGATACTACTGGTTTCCCACCTTGTGAAGCTATTCCTGATGCAAATGCTATTGCATGTTCTTCTGCTATTCCTACATCTACATATTGCTCCTTAAGGCACTCTTCTTTTCTAAAATAATTTAATCCAACTGGTCCAGGAGTTGCCGCTGTTATTGCTACAATCTTTTTATCCTCTTTAGCTTTTTAAACTAATAATTTCCCAAAAATATCTATATATCTTTCTGGAATTTCCACTTTATTTGCTTCCTTGTCTTCTAAATTAAATGGCATTATCCAGTGGAATAATTCCTTATTTTTTTCTGCATCTTCATACCCTTTACCTTTAATAGTATGAATATGGACTACAACAGGATGATCTATATCTTTTACCTTATTAAAGGCTTCTATTAATGATTGAATATTGTTTCCATCTGATACATAATAATATTCAAATCCTAAAGCTTTAAAGAAATTATTTTCTGAAGTTCCATTACTTTCTCTAAGTTGTGCTAAAATTTTATATAATCCACCATAATTTTCTGCAATAGACATTTCATTGTCATTTACTACTATTATCATGTTTTTTCCTAATTCTGCTGCATTATTTAAGCCTTCATAAGCTTCTCCCCCACTTAAAGATCCATCACCAATTACAGCTATAATATTTTCATTTTGCCCTTTAACATCTCTTGCTTTAGCTAAACCACAAGCTAAACTAATTGAAGTAGATGTATGACCTACAATAAAAAAATCATGCTCACTTTCATGTTGAGAAGTATATCCTGTTATATCATAAAATTTTTCTGGATTAATAAAGTTTTCTTTTCTACCAGTTAAAATTTTATGTGGATATGATTGATGCGAAACATCATAAACTATTTTATCCACAGGTGAATTAAAAACATAGTGCATTGCAATAGTTGCTTCTACCATCCCTAAGTTAGGTCCAAAGTGTCCACCTGTTTTACTTACTTTTTTTATTAATACATCTCTCATTTCATCCGCTAATATGTTCAATTCTTCTTTATTAAGAGTTTTTAAATCCTTTGGTTCATTTATTTTATTTAAAATACTAACTTTCATATTTTTCCTCCTAATATGCTATCTCTAAATTAAATTGCTTCTAAAATTCAATAAATATACCTTCCATATTGTTGAATTTCTTATATGAATTTATCTTAAGAGGTAAAGTTAACTTTAGGTCAATACATTTTTAAATAAAAATTTTTATGCTCAATTATTTAATTTTAAATATTTATATTTGTAAAGTGTATTATATAAAAGTAAAAAATAAGGAATCACCTTGAAGTATCTTCAAAGTAATTCCTACAATTTTATATAGTCATAATATTAACTTTTATACTATATTTCTTTATCTAATTTTTGATCCATTTGATTCAATAACACCCTTATACCAGTAATATGAATCCTTGCATAATCTCTTCATACTTCCATTACCTTCATTGTCACGATCTACATAAATCATTCCATATCTTTTTTTCATTTCCCCTGTAGTAAATGATACTAAGTCTATTATTCCCCATGGAGTGTATCCCATTAATTCTACACCATCATAATTAACAGCCTTTTCCATCTCTTCTATATGTTTAGCTAAATACTCTATACGATATGAATCATGTATTTCGCCATTTTCCTCAACTTTATCATGAGCTCCAAATCCATTTTCAACAATGAATAAAGGTAATTCATATCTATTGTAAAGATTATTTAAAGTGTATCTTAATCCAACTGGATCTATCGGCCATCCCCAATCACTTGCTTTGATATATGGATTTTCAACAGAATTTTCTAACGATCCATTTACAGAAACTTTTCCCGCATTACAAACACCTGCTTTTACTGCATTTGACATATAATAACTAAATCCAATATAGTCTACAGTTCCTTTTTTAAGGATTTCAGAATCTCCTTCTTCCATACCAATATCATAGCCTTTTCTCTTAAATTCTTTTAATGCATATCTTGGATAATGTCCACGTACATGTACATCAGGGAAAAAGAATCTTTCACGCATAGCTTCTTCTGCTGCCATTATATCTTCCGGATTACAAGAATATGGATATATTGGAACATGAGATACCATACATCCAATTTTAAATTCTGGATTAATTTCTCTTCCTTTTATAACAGCTTTAGCACTTGCTAATAACTCATTATGAGCTACTTTATATAAAACTTCTCTTGGATCTTCCCCTTCTTTTAATGTTACACCAGAATTTGTCCATAAGAATAGTGGATTGTTTGTATCCATTTGATTATTTATTTCATTAAATGTCATCCAATACTTAACTTTATTCTTATATCTTTTAAAACAAACTTCAGCAAATCTTTCAAAGAAATCTACAAGCTTTCTATTTCTGAAACCACCATATTCTCTTGCTAAATGTAATGGTAATTCAAAATGAGATAAAGTAATAACTGGCTCTATTCCATACTTTAGTAATTCATCAAATACATTATCATAAAATTTTAACCCTTCCTCATTTGGCTCTAATTCATCACCATTTGGAAATATTCTTGTCCATGCTATTGATGTTCTTAAACACTTAAGTCCCATTCCTGCAAGCAATGCTATATCTTCCTTATATCTTCCATAAAAATCTATTGCTTCATGATTTGGATAAAATGTATCTTCCATTATTGTTTCTGTTATTTTTCTTGGAACACCATGAGCTCCTGCTGTCATTACATCAACAACACTTGGCCCCTTTCCTCCGGCATTCCATCCTCCTTCAAATTGATGAGCTGCAAAAGCTCCTCCCCATAAAAAGTCATTTGGTAATTTATTCATAATTATTCTCCTTATCTAGTATATTTTACTTCATTTTTTACTGTGTTTGTATACTTAATTTTTTTAGATTAATTATTGATTTTCCATTTTCAACTTCTTCATTTATGCACAATTGTTTATCTTCATAATTATCTGCATTAGTTATTACTACTGGTGTAATTAAAGAATATCCTTCCTTTTCTATAGTGCTCTTATCAAACTCTAATAATAAATCTCCTGCTTTTACCCTTGAATTTGCCTTTGTTTTAACATCAAAGCCTTTACCAGCCATCTTTACAGTATCCATACCAACATGTATTAATACTTCTACTCCATCATCTGAAAGTAATCCAATTGCATGTTTAGTATCAGCTATAAATTCTACTACTCCATCAAATGGGGCATATACCTTATTATCAACAGGTTCAATTGCTACACCTTTTCCCATTGCTCCTGAAGAGAATACTGGATCATTAACTTTTGCTAATTCTATTACCTTACCAGATATAGGACTTTTTACTTCTTTAATCTCCATGTTTAAAACTGCTTGATTATTATTAACATTTACATTATTATCTTCATTATTTTGATTTGTTTCTTTTTCACCAACACCAACTAATTGAACAAGTATAATTGCTCCAAAGAATGATATAGCAGCTCCTATTAACATTCCTATAATAGATTTTGAATTATCTGGAGTAATAGCATTTACAACTGTTAAAAGACCTGGAAGTCCTGCATATGCATAATAAGCTATATTAAAGAATGATCCAACTACTGCTCCAACTGCCCCTGCAATACATCCACATATAAACGGTTTCTTAAATCTTAAATTTACTCCATATATTGCTGGCTCAGTTATACCAAATATTCCTGTAACACCAGCTGATAAAGCCATATTCTTAGTTTTCTTATTTCTAGCTTTTATAAATACTCCAAAAACTGCTCCTGCTTGAGCTACAACTGCCATTGTTTGGAAAGCTTGGAATGTATCCATACCATATAAATCATAGTTTGCTAAACACATTGGTGTAACTCCCCAATGAACTCCAAAAATAACAACTATTTGCCATAAACCACCAATAACTGCTGCTGCAACTGCTGGTGCAAAATTATATAAAGCATTATATCCGTTTGCTATTCCTGTAGCTAATGAATCTGATAATGGTCCTATTGCTAGTATAGTAAGTGGAACCATAACAAGCATACATATAAATGGTGTAAATAATGCCTTAACCACCTCTGGTAATCTCTTATCTACAAACTTTTCAACATAAGATAATAACCATACTAAAAATAATGGTGGTAAAACTGATGATGTATAAGTTGTTTCTGCTAAACTAATTCCTAAAAACTTAATACTTTCTCCACCTGCTATTCTTGATGCTATTTCTGCCCAAGTTGGACTTACTAAAGCTGCACAACATGCTACTGCAATAAAAGTGTTACATTTAAAATGCTTAGATGCAGTTATTGCTATGAATATTGGTAAGAATGTAAATGGCGCCCAAGACATAAAGCTTAATACTTCATAAGTACCAGTACTTGAAAATGCCGGATTAACCATATTAGTTAATATTAAACATCCTTGTAATATACCAGCCGCTGCTAATATATATATAAATGGTGCAAACACCGCTGACATAGTTGCAATTACTTTACTTAAAATACTTGTTTTAGGTTCATCTCCATCTATAGCATTACTATCTAAATTAAGCTCACTTGCAACTTTATCAAAAACTTTTCCTACATGTGTTCCTATAACAACTTGAAATTGTCCTGAATTTTCAACAACTGTTATTACTCCAGTAAGAGCTGAAACGTTTTCTTTTGCTTCATTAGTTGTTTCCTTTAAAACTAATCTAAGTCTAGTTGCACATCTTGATGCTTTTATAATATTATTTTTTCCGCCAACAGCATCTATTATATCTACTGCTAACTTTTCATAATCACGAACTGACTTTGACATATCTATTCCCCCATTACTTTTATTACTGCACAATTAAATTATATACTTAAATTATAATTGTACCAGTATAATATGTCAATATTTTTTGAAAACATTTTTTATGATTTATTTCAATTTTTCTTTATGATATACTTAATATATAAATACATTAGAATAATAAAGGGAGTATACATGCTTAAATATCAAATAATTGCAAATGAAATAGAACATAATATTTATAGTAATAACCTTCCTCAAGGAACTAAATTGCCTACAGTAGAAACCCTTGCTTCTGATTATAAAGTAAGTAAAAGCACTATTGTTAAAGCTATAGAAGCTCTAGTATCCAGAGGAATTGTTTACCAACTTCAAGGAAGTGGTATTTTTGTTAGAAGAAGAAATCGTAGTGGTTACATAGACTTAAATATAACTGAAGGATTTACTAATTCTTTAAAGGAATTTACTGTAACATCAAAGGTTTTAGAATTTGATTTAATACCTGCTAATGAGGAAATTGCCGAATTAATAGAATGTAATATTAACGATTCTGTTTATCTAGTTAAAAGACTACGATATTTAAATGATGAAATAATGTGTTATGAAGAAGCCTATTATAAAAAAAGTATAGTTCCTTTTCTTACTAAGGAAATTGCAAAAGGATCTATTTTTAAATATCTAAAAACAGCCTTTAATTTGAAACCAGGCTTTTCTGATAGATATCTTCATATAGAAAAATTAAATGATAAAGTTGCTAATATATTAAACTTAAACCCAGGTGATCCTGCAATGGTTGTTTTAGAGCAAATATACCTACCATCTGGTGTATTATTTAATGCTTCAAAATTAGTTTATAATTATAAAAACACTCAATTTTTTCTTCAGTCATCATATGAAAAGTAATTTTAAAATAAAAAATAGCTGTATCAGTTTAATTTACTCTGATACAGCTTATAACTATATATTATTATAAATTTTTAAAATGGTATTTTACCATCTTCAACAAACCTTATAACTATCCTATCAATTTTTAAACCACTTGCCCCAAAATATAATTTAATATAATGATTTGTACCAAAAACAAATCCTAACTCTCTAACCTCAGTAATCCATTTTCCATTAGTTCCTCTAACAGTAATCATATGTTTTAATACATTATCATAATAAATTGATAGTGGTAATTGAGCTAATGGTCCTTGTTCACTTTTCATTGTTACTTCAATATTATAAATTCCCATCTTATTTAAAGAAATTCCAAATACATTTACGTCTCCCTTATGATTTAAAAATTTACTTCCCTCAATTACAATATCATTGCTACCTTCATTAGGATAATAATATCTAATATCTTTTATTGAAACATTCTCATCTTCACTTTCATCAATTCCCTTTAAATCCTCACTCTTTATTAATCCTAATTCATGTAACATAGCTTGTGATTTCAAAATAAATTTTAATATATTTTTAGCATTTCTTTGTAAATCACTTCTTGTAACTTCCCCTAATTCAAACTTTTCCTTAACATTATCATTTTCTGGAGTTTCTAATGAATTTGATACACACATATATAAATCATTTTGTGCTAGCACCATAGGAGCTTTATTTTCTCTTGTGGACTTTTCACCTTCAGTATTTGCTTCTGCCCACCAATCTGTCATTACTATACCATCAAATTCCCATTCTTTTCGTAAAATAGTAGTACATAAATCATAATTCCCTTCAGTCCATATACCATTTATAGGATTATAAGAAGTCATAACAGAACGAGCTTTTCCTTCTTTAATTGCAATTTCAAAACCTTTTAAGTAAATTTCACGAAGAGCTCTTTCTGATACTATGGAATCTACAAATCTTCTTGAAGTTTCTTGATTGTTTGCACAAAAATGCTTAATAGTAGCTGTAGCTCCAGACTCTTGAATTCCTAAAACTTGTGCAGCACTAATTTTTCCTGTTAATATAGGATCTTCTGATATATATTCAAAATTCCTTCCATTTAACGGATTTCTATGAATATTCATTCCTGGTCCTAAAAGTGAATCTATTTTATTTTTACACAATTCTATTCCAGTCATTTTATAAAGCTTTTTAACTAAATCAACATTAAATGTACATCCTAATGCAGTTCCATTTGGTAATGAAAATGCTTTTGTTCCACAATCCATTCTTATACCTGATGGTCCATCAGCACAACATGCAACAGGTATTCCAAAGTTTCTTAATGAATCAGTTACACCACCAAATGCAGCTGCAGTTCCTGGTGTAACCTTTGGACTACACATTCCTTCTCCTCTAAACATATAAATTAAATCGTTATAACTTAATTGTGCTATAAATTCATCTAATGTTATCTTATTTTCAAATACATCTTTAAGCTTATATCCCCTATCCCCAGTATAAATTATTTCTTTATCTCTATTTTTTCTTATTCTTTCTAATAAGTTAATTGTCCTTAATGTAACATCTTAACTTCCCATAATAATTTCATTATTTTCACTTAAAATTGGCTTAATTCTTTTAAATTTATTTACTGGGGCACATGCTTCTTCTAAGTTTTCTAAAATATTAAATTTTTCTTCATATTCACCACAACTTTGAGCTTCTCTAACGTTTTTTCCACAATAAATCTTATAAATTCCCTCTTCTAAAATATAACAAGATTTATATCCTGATATACCACAATCATCATAAGATGCTATATAAGATTTAGGTATTTCTACTATTACTTTTTCAAAATTTCCTGGCTTAATAATATTAGTTTTTGTAAATCCTCCTAATATCCTTAAAGGTTTTCCTAACTTTCCTTGAGGTGCTTCAATATATACCTGAACAACTTCCTTACCTGACATATTTCCACTATTAGTAACTTTTGCTTCCACAGTTATTTTTTCATGATTTACATTAACCAAATTAGCTTCAATTTCAAAGCTTGTATATGACAATCCATAACCAAAAGGATAAATAACCTTCTCTTTAGCAAATGTTTCAAAATATCTATAGCCTAAATAAATATCTTCTTCATAATAATTCTTTTCATTATTACCAAAGTTTTTAGTAGATGGATAATCTTCTATACTCTTAGCAATGGTATCTGTTAACCTTCCACTTGGATTTACCCTTCCAGTTAAAACATCAATAACTCCATTTCCACCTTCTTGTCCTCCTTGCCATACATAAAGTACTGCTGCTGGATTATACTCATCAACCCAATTCATATCTATAATATTTCCAACATTTAAAACTACTATTGTTCTCTTAAATGCCTGACTAACCTTTTTTATCATACCTTTTTCAATATCAGTTAATAAATAGCTTCCAGGTTTATTTTTATTATCTTCATCTTCCCCTGCTGTACGTCCTATTACTACTAATGCTACATCATTTTTTTTAGCTACTCTTATTATATAATCTTCTAATTCCATTTCCTTTTGTGACCATGGAACATTTCCCCAACCTTGTCCTTCATCATATGGATTTTCTTTAATCCATTCACTATATATTTCTAATAAATCCTCATCTAAAACTATATCACTTTCATTTCTTAAAGCATCTAATATAGTTATTACATATCTTGTGTTTACTAATCCCCCTGACCCTAATCCACTTTTATAATAATTAAAAGCACTTCGTCCAAGCACTGCTACTTTATCACCGCTTTTTAATGGAAGTGCATTATCATCATTTTTTATTAATACACAACTTTCTGCAACTGCTTCTCTTGAAAGCCTTGCATATTCTTTTAAATCTAAGCTATATTTCCCCATAATATCCTCCCTTAAATCCTTTTTATACCCTATAACAATTTATATGTTTTACTTTCACTTTATATTATATCATCTGTATTTCCATAAATTTATCACTATTTAAAAATTAAAGTTACATTAATAAATAGAGCTAGATTCTAAAAAACCTAGCTCTATTTATTACCTTACTTCATTTAAGAATTTTTCAATTCTTTTTAAAGCTTCTATTATATTTTCCATAGAAGATGCATAACATGCTCTAATAAATCCCTCTCCACATTCACCGAATGCATTTCCTGGAACAGCTAATACCTTTTCCTTTAATAATAGCTTTTCACAAAACTCATCTGATGTCATTCCTGTAGACTTAATACATGGGAATACATAAAATGCACCAAGTGGTTCAAAACAATCTAATCCAAGTTTTCTAAATCCATTAACAAGAACTCTTCTTCTTCTATTGTATTCCTTAACCATCTTAGTAACACTTTCATCACCATTCTTTAATGCTTCAATTGCTGCAAATTGTGCTGTTGTTGGAGAACACATTATTGCATATTGATGAATTTTCTTCATAGCATCTAAAAGAATGTGATGTCCACATACATATCCCAGTCTCCATCCTGTCATAGCATAAGATTTTGAAAATCCATTTATAACAAGTGTTTTATCCTTAATTTCTGGAAAACTTGCAATAGATACATGTGGCTTATCATAAGATAACTCTGCATAAATTTCATCAGAAATTATTATTACATCCTTATCCTTTAATACATGAACTATTGGAGCTAATTCTTCTTTTGTCATTATTGCTCCTGTTGGATTATTAGGAAATGGAATTATAACAACCTTAGTTTTTTCTGTAATTGCATCTTCTAATTCTTTTGCTGTTAATTTAAAGTCATTTTCAGCCTTAAGATTTATAACCTTAGATGTTGCTCCAGTAAATGCAGTACATCCCTTGTATGCAACAAAACTTGGCTCTGGAATAATTACTTCATCTCCTTGTCCAACTAGTGCCCTTAATGCAATATCTATACCTTCACTACCACCAACAGTTACTAATATTTCATCCTTCGGATTATACTTTAAATCAAATTTTCTATATAAATACTTTGAAATTTCCTCTCTAAGCTCTATAAATCCAGCATTAGACGAATAATGTGTATCTCCTTGTTCTAGTGAATATATTCCTGCTTCTCTTACATTCCATGGAGTAACAAAATCTGGCTCCCCTACTCCTAATGATATTACATCATCCATTTCATTAACTATATCGAAGTACTTTCTTATTCCTGATGGAGGCATTTCCCTTACTTCTTTTCTTATCATATTTTCTAGTATCATATAAATATTACCTCCCTATTAGAAACTTTCTTTTCTTTAAATACAGTTCCGTGTTCCTTATATTTCTTTAATACAAAATGAGTTGCTGTTCCTATTACATTGTCTTGTACTGCTAATTTTTCTGATACAAACATTGCAACTTCCCTCATAGTTTTTCCTTCTACTATAACTGTTAAATCAAATCCACCTGAAGACATTAAATAACATGCCTTTACTTGATCAAATTTATATATTCTCTCAGCTACTTTATCAAATCCTTCTCCTCTTTGTGGTGTTATTTTTACTTCAATAAGAGCAGTAACAGTTTCTTTTCCAGTATTTTCCCAATTGATTAATGTTGTATAACCTGCAATTATATTTTTTTCTTCATAATCTCTAATTGCTTCTCTAACTTCTTCTACTGTTTTACCAGCCATAACAGCTATTTGCTCGTCTGTATACCTGCTATTTCCCTCTAAAATTTCTAAAATTTCTTCCATAAATAAACCTCCCTATATATAGTGACAAGTGGCAAGTGACAAATTATAAGTTATAAGTGGCAAGTTAAGGATACAACTCTATTTAAATATTAATTAAAATATACTTTTCTAAATTTAATTTTACTGAATTATATATTAACTACTCACTAAAAACTATAAATTAGTTAATAATTTATAGTTAGTAATTTAGTGTTTAGAAAAAATTTCAGGTTAGACTTAATTTTAAAAATTCCACCCTCAACTACTAACTACAAACTACTAACTACAAACTAAAAAAGCTTCTCCCTCTATAAAAAAGGGACGAAGCTTTAAATTTCCGCGGTACCACCCTCATAAGTAAATTTCTTTACTCACTCAGTAAAAATATAAACATAAAACTATTTATATTTTATTCCTTATAACGTTAGGATATACGACTTTGCTTATATTAAGAAAAATCTTAGTTCTCAGCAAGTGATTCAAAGGCTGCTTCTTTTAAGTATTATTACTAAGTTCCATCTACCCTTAGCTCTCTGAAAATAATAACTAAAAATACTATTCCTTATCATTATCTTTTTTTATTATTTAATTTATCTTTTTATTATATATTATTTAAATATATTTTAAATCAATTATAGCATTTACTTCAATAACTAGCAATAACATACTTTGTTTTAGATTATGATTCTTTATAATAATTTACTCCTTGATATTCTAAACTTTTTTCTTGTTTTTCTAATCTCACCTTATACTCTTCCCAACTTCTATCTTCTTTATCCGTCCATCCAATTTCAGCATATCCAAGCAATCTAGGGTAAATCATATAATCCATTTGTTCTTGTGTTGATATTGTTTCAGTCCATAATGGTGCTTCTAATCCTAAAGCTAAGTTTTTAGGTGCATAATCCGTTATATCCCATTTATATGCATCTTCAATTGGAATATATCCTGCCCAATCAAGTCCATATGGTGTTAAATCATTGTATTTCATATCTAAATAAGTTTTACCTGCAATTGATACAATTATTTTCATATTTTTTTTCCTTGCTTCATTATTAGAATCTTTCCAATTTTGTAATACTACACTTGAATTAATTTCTGGTGATGTATCAATTGGATCCCATCCTATTGGTATTTTCCCATATTTTTTAGCTATTTTAGCAACCCTTCCTACAAAATAATCATAATCCTCCTTATTAGTACTAAGTGCTTCATCACCACCTATTTGAATATATTTAGATGGAGAGATTTGTACAACTTCCTTTATAACATCTTCAATAAATTCATAAGTTTTTTCATTATCAGTCATTAATGAACTAAATCCTACTTGTGTTCCTGTATATAGTGCCTTTTTCTTTCCATTTGGATTTAAAAATCCATATGATGCCAATGCTGCATTTGTATGACCTGGCATATCAAATTCAGGAACTATTTCAACATATCTTTGCATTGCATAACTTACTATATCCTTAAATTGTTCTTGTGTATAATAACCTCCTGGTCCTCCTCCAACTTCTGTACTGCCCCCTATAAGAGTTAATTCTGGATACTTTTTAATTTCTAATCTCCAACCTTGATCATCACTTAAATGTAAATGAACTCTATTTATTTTATATTCTGCAGCTAAGTCTATTTGCCTTTTAATTTCATCAACATTAAAAAAATGTCTTGCTACATCAATCATTAATCCTCTATAACTATAAGCTGGTTTATCATTTATTATTGATGCTGGAACTGACCATTCAATATTATTAACTACATTATCACTATATATTTCTTTAGGAAACATCTGTCTTAATGTTTGAATTGCCCTTGATATTCCTTCTGGTTTATATGCAGTTATTTTAATTATTTTAGGAGTTGTTAATAATGTATATCCTTCAATTCCTTGTTTAGGATTTGCATTAATTGTAGTTAATAAAATACTTCCTTCTTTAGGCTTATCTCCCTTCAATATATTAAAATCAAATCCAGTTGATGCGCTTAACTTTTCTTTTAAAAATTCTGCTATCCATCTTATTTGTTCTGTTTCCTCGTCAGTAATTCCTTTTATATAAATTGAACTATCTTTATTTAAAACAAACTTTCCTTTATTTATTTCAATACTTGTTGGCTTTGGAACAATACTAATTTTGTCATTATTTCCTTTTGATATAAATGTTTCTGCTGCTAAATATTTTTTGTTATATAAATTTTCTTCTATTTTTACTATGCTAAAAGTAGAAACTGTTATGACTACTATAAGAAATATTGCAATATAAAAATTTGGTACTTTATTTCTTTTCATCCCTTGTTCACATCCTTAAAATTATAATTTTATTTAACTTTATTGGATTTTATAAGTTTTATTATTTACCATTTTTTTATTATTAATTCCTATACAACATAAAAAATACTGCTAACATTTAAACATTAGCAGTATTTGTTTTATAAAAGGTTTTAGCAAATTCTAAATTATTATATTCATTTCTTTTTATATATTGAATAGAACCATTATCTGCTACTATTTTATCTGTTTTATGGTTAAATGTAACTTTTGGTTTACCAGAACTTATAGGAACTATCTGTATAATTACTACTGTTATAACTTTATCTATTTCAAATAAAAAATAACTTAAATAAAATTTTAGAAATAATTGAATATATGAATTATTCCTAAAATATATTTAAATCTTTATTTCTACTTATTTATCATTTAAATCCTTATCTAATTCTTTAATTTCATTCATTGCTTCTTCATATTTATCAGTTTTAGCATTTGGGTTTCTACGCAATATATTTATAGAATTTATATACACCTTATTTTCAGTATTTTTAATTCTGCCTTCATGCTTTTTTAATTTATTAATATATTCTTTAAATTCTCTTCTTAAACTTTCATTTTCCTCTACACCTTTATATGATAAATTTTCAAGCTTATCAATATATGCACCTAACTTATCTGATAACTGTCTTATTCTGCTCTCTGTTATAGATAAATTTTTTCTTAATACTGCCTCTAAATGCTGAGCCTTGCTTTGTTTCTTAATATTCTTATTTCCTTGAGTTACATCAAGCTTATTAATTAACCTTTCTTGTAATCCCTTTACATCATTATTAATAAAAGCTTCTGCAACTTCAATTCTCTTTTTAATTACTTTTATTGTTTCATTTCTTTCTGTGATTCTAATTAATATATTTTTTAAATTAATAGCTGCATTAAATGATTGAACTCCATCAATTGTAATAAAAATAGTCATTAAATACGCTATTCCTTCAGATATTTCATTTGGTATCATTATAATTAAATTAGCTACCTTTGGATTTACTACTTCTACAAGAATAATAGAAAATACTCCCCATGCTAATGAAGATAATAAACATATATGTCCATTAATATTAAATGGTTTATTGCTATAATCCCAATATCTTACATGAAATATACTTTCCATTAATTCTCCAGTAATATATTCTAATACAGTTGCAGCAATCATTCCTATAATAAATACTAAAAATATGTTTTCCTTAACTGTTATTGTTGATATTAATACTACTATTGCACCAGAACCATAAATAGGTAATAATGGTCCTTTTAAAAATCCTCTATTAATCCACTTATGTTTTAATGCAGAAACATAGCATGATTCCCAAACCCATCCTGCAAAACAATATAAATAAAACAATAAAAGCCATTGATGTATTGTATACATAAGTTACCCTCCTTTAAATTATTCCTCATTATATATTACCATATTTTTCTATATAGTTCTTTGAATTTATTTTTAATAAAAATACCTGAATAATAAATTTAATATTTAAACTTATCATTCAGGCACTCATTAATTAATATAATTTTAAGTATATAAAATTGATTTATCTTTATAAAGGATTAAGTAAAAATTTAATTAAATCTATACATTACTGCTTCATATGGTCTTAATTTTAATTTTTCAATCATTTTACTTGAATCATTATAATTACTTAATAATACTTTTGAATAGTTAAAATCTCCCTCAAATTTAAATTCAACATCCTTATCATAGAAATTACAAACAACCAAAATCTTATCTCCATTTAATTCTCTAACATATGCAAATATATTTTCATCATCTTCACATAATAATTTATAATCACCATAAATTATAGTATCATTATTTTTTCTTATATCTATTAACTTTTTATAATGATTAAAAATTGAGTTTTCATCTTGTAAACATTGTTTAGCATTTATTTTATCATAATTTTTATTAACAGCTAACCAAGGAGTTCCGGTAGTAAAGCCCGCATTTTCTGAATCATCCCATTGCATTGGAGTTCTTGCATTATCCCTTCCCTTTGCATAAATAGATTCCATTATTTCATTATGACTATATCCCTTTGAAAGCCTATCCTTATACATATTTAAAGATTCAATATCATTATAATCATTTATATCATCAAATCTTACATTAGTCATTCCTAATTCCTCACCTTGATAAATATACGGTGTACCTTTCATTCCATGAAGAAGAGTTGCAAGCATTTTAGCACTTTCAATTCTATATTCTTTATCATTTCCCCATCTTGAAACTATTCTTGGTAAGTCATGGTTGTTCCAAAAAAGGCTATTCCATCCTTGCCCTTCAAGTTCTGTTTGCCACTTAGATAAAACTTTCTTTAAATCAAGTAATTCTAACGATTTTACATCCCACTTTTCTTTTCCTTCAATTTGATCTAATCCTATATGTTCAAATTGAAATACCATGCTTAATTCTTTTCTTTCTGGATTTGAATAAAGCTTAGCTACATCTGGAGTTGCTCCCCAAGTTTCCCCTACTGTTAATAAGTCTTTCCCCTCTAATGCAGCCTTATTCATTTCCTGTAAATATTCATGTAATTTAGGTCCATTTCCTGTTATCATTTCATCTGGAACTTTACCAATTAAATCAATAACATCCATTCTAAATCCACCAATACCTTTATCTACCCAGAAATTCATCATTTTATAGACTTCATTTCTAACTTTTCCATTTTCCCAGTTTAAATCTGGTTGTTTCTTACTGAATAAATGTAAATAATATTGACCTGTTGTTTCATCATATTGCCATGCACTTCAACTAAATGTTGATCCTAAATCATTTGGTTCATTTCCATCTACTGAATCTCTCCATATATAATAATCTCTATATTCATTATCCTTAGATTTTTTAGCCTCAATAAACCATTTATGCTCATCTGAAGTATGGTTAACAACTAAATCCATAAGAATCTTAATTCCTCTTTCATTAGCTTCCTTTAAAAGATTATCCATATCTTCCATTGTTCCAAATTCATCCATTATATCATAATAATCACTTATATCATAACCATTATCATCATTTGGAGATTTATAAACTGGGCTAAGCCAAATAACATCTATTCCAAGTTCCTTTAAATAGTCTAATTTTTCTCTTATTCCGTTAATATCACCTATTCCATCACCATTACTATCCTTAAAGCTTCTTGGGTATATTTGATATACTACTGAACTATGCCACCATTGTCTTTCCATATTTGTTCCCTCCACATTATAAAAACTCAATTTATCTTTTATTATAATTAATGATTTATACTGTGATTATACATAATAATTTTATTAATTTACTTGCAAAATATAGGCTTTTTTTAACACAATAATGCTATTTTTTATTTTATTTTTTTAAATAATGTTAATGCCCCTTAATAATATCCATTATATAGCTTTTACCAATAATAATAATGTTCCAACTACAATTAGAATTAAACCTAGCAATGATTTTTTTGATAACTTTTCCTTTAAAAATATATAAGCAAATAATACAGTTACTAAAATACTAAGCTTATCTATAGGAACTACTATAGAAGCTAGTCCATCTTGTAAAGCCTTATAATAACAAAGCCATGATGCTCCAGTTGCTACTCCTGATAAAATTAAAAATATTAAACTTCTTTTATCTATCTTCTTAATATCTCTTTGCTTTTTAGTAGCAAAAACTATAATCCAGGCCATTACAAGTACAACTATTGTTCTAATTGCTGTTCCTAAGTTTGATTCAACATTTTCTATACCAACTTTACCTAATATAGATGTCAATGAGGCAAATAAAGCTGATAATAAAGCATATATTAACCATGCTTTTCTCTTAACTATCTTTTCTGCCTTTTCTTTTTTTTGAATCATTAAATATGTTCCAATAGCTATACCTATCATTCCAATTACCATGTTTATAGTTATCTTTTCATTTAAGAAAATAAAAGCTAAAATCATAGTTAATATTGTACTACTTTTATCAATAGGTACTACCTTATTTACATCACCTAATTGCAATGCTTTAAAATAACATAACCAAGATCCTCCTGTTGATAAACCAGATAAAATTAAGAATAAAAAAGTTTTTCCATCAATATTTACTATTGTACTTTGTGAACCAATTATAAACACCATTATCCACGAAAAAATTAATACTATAATAGTTCTTATAGCTGTTGCTACATGAGAATCTACATCTTTAACACCTATCTTAGCTAAAATTGATGTAACTCCTGCAAAAAATGCAGAAGCAAATGCAAATAATACCCACATATTTAAAAACTCCTCCCTAAAATAATTGTATATAAAATTATTATATCATGTAAATTAAACCTTAAATTAAAAAATGAGGCAAATAAATGAGGGCACTGAAAAACTTAATGTTTTTCAAGTGCGGTTATCCACAAAGTAAAAAATAGTTAATGAAGCTGAAGCTTTTAGTTTCATTAACTATTTTTATTTAGTTATTTATATAATAACTAGGATATTTCTATCCTAATATCTTCAATATTCTTTTAATATTTTTAAAATTTCTTTTTTATTATTTATAACTCTTGGAATCTTAATTTGACTCTTTGAAACGCCTTTTGATATTAAATATTTATTTATATAATTAAATGTATTTTTACTTACAATGCTAATACTTACACAAGATAATCTATTATTTTTTCTAAATCTTTTATAAATTTAAAGTATATTTATTAAATTTCCTTTCCAACATCCCTCCTGTTGAAATCATAGCTTTATACATTATTTTACTTATTATACTCAAAAAAATAATACACTTCCTATATATTTTTGTCGTAAATAATATATGAAAGTGTCCTCACTGTTGATTATTTATTTTATTTCTTATGCTGAACTTTTTCTCCTATTGATGTTAATATACTTGCTAATACTATTGAAATAAAAGATGCAATTAAAACCGAAATTTTTGCCACACTTAGTTCAACTTCTGCTCCAAAAAAGGCTATTTCTGCAACGAATAATGACATTGTAAATCCAATTCCTGCAAGAATAGATACCTCTAATACATCATACCAAGATGCATTTTCTGGTTTTTGAGTTATTCCTACTAATACTCCTAAATATCCAAAAAGCATTATTCCCAATGGTTTTCCTATAACTAATCCTAATATTATTCCTAACATTAATGGATAATCATTTGCTAAATTTAGATTTCCACTTAAACTTATTCCTGTATTGACAAATGCAAATAATGGTAATATTATAAAATTTGAAAATAACTCTAATTTATGTTGAATCTTATAACTTAAATCTTTATCTCTATTTTTATCATCTAATACTGGTATGCTAAAAGCTAATAATACCCCACTTAATGTAGAATGTATTCCACTATAAAATACTGCTATCCATAAAGTTAATCCCAATATTATATATGGATATAATTTATTCTTTTTATTAAAAAACTTAATAGAAAATAAAATTATCGTTAAAACTATAGAAATAATTATTCCTGTAATTCTAATATTTGATGAATAAAATACACCTATTATAATTATTGATAGTAAATCATCTACTACTGCTAACGTAAGTAAAAATAATTTTAATGAAGAATTCATTCTACTTTCAAGAATTGAAAAAATTCCTATTGCAAAAGCTATGTCAGTAGATAATGGTACTCCTGCACCTATTTCAAAACCACTATTATAATTAAATAATGTAAATATTAACGCTGGAGCAACCATTCCTCCTATAGCAGCTAATACTGGAAATGACGCTTGTTTTATACTTGATAACTTTCCATATACAAGCTCACGTTTAATTTCACATCCTACAAATAAGAAAAAAATAGCCATTAAAAAATCATTTACAAATAAATGTAAATTAAATTCTTCTCCTATTTTTAACTCAAATAAGATATAATTATAAAACTTTTCTAATTCTGTATTTGCTAATATTAGAGCTAATATCGTAGCTCCTAATAACAGCATTCCTGGAAATGCTTCTGAACTTACTATACTACCTTTACTATTACTTTTATTATTTGTCATAACATTCCTCCTGTTATCAACCTCATCATTTGTACAGTAATAGTATTATACAAATAGCCCTATTTTATTAATTATACTTTTATACAAAAAAGCAGTGGAATTACTAACCACTGCTTTTTTCTATATATTCAATATATTGTTTTTATTCTACTACTTTTTTCTTTAATAATGCTAACATTATCATTCCTACTAAAGAACCAATAACAACAGCACCTAAGAATCCAAGTGGATTTCCTATTACAGGTAATACGAATATTCCACCATGAGGAGCTCTTAATTCACAATTAAATAACATTGTAAGTGCTCCAGCTGTTGCAGAACCTATTACACATGAAGGTATAACTCTTAATGGATCTGCTGCTGCAAAAGGAATAGCTCCTTCTGTTATAAATGATAATCCCATAATGTAATTTGTAAGAGCTGATTGTCTTTCTCTCTTAGTAAATTTATTTTTAAAGAATGTTGAAGCTAAAGCTATTGCAAGTGGTGGAACCATACCACCAGCCATAACAGCTGCCATTACTTCATAGTTACCAGATGCAAGTGATGCAGTACCAAATACATATGCAGCCTTATTGAAAGGACCACCCATATCAATTGACATCATACCTGCAACAATAATTCCTAATAATACCTTACTTGTTCCACCCATTGAGTTAAGGAAATTTGTAATTGCTTCATTTATTCCACCAAAGAATGGATTTACAAATATCATTATTAAACCAATTAACCCAATACCAAAGAAAGGATATAATAATGTTGGTTTTAATCCATCTAATGATTGAGGTAATTTATCAAATATCTTCTTTAATCCTAATACTAAATAACCACCTAAGAATCCAGCAAATAATGCTCCTAAGAATCCTCCACTAACTACTGATACTGAAGAATCAAATGCACTTGCATATGTTGTACCTAAATTAGCTAACATACCACCAACAAAACCAACAGCAAGACCTGGTCTATCTGCAATACTCATTGAAATATATCCTGCAAGTACAGGTAACATAAATCCAAATGAAGTTTCACCTATAGTTTTTATTAATGCAGCCATTGGCGTATTTTTACCAAAATTAGCTGGATTAATATTATAATCATCTATTAAGAATGCTAAAGCAATTAATATACCTCCACCTATAACAAATGGTAACATATGAGATACACCATTCATTAAGTGTTTATATAATTGTCTTCCAAAGCTTTCTCCTTCTTCTGATGAAGCTCCTTCACTATCACTTCCACCTGCATGATGATAAATTGGTGCATCACCACTAGTAGCTCTATTTAATAATTCTTCTGTTTTATGAATTCCATTTGCAACCTTAGTTTGAATAACTTTCTTTCCTTCAAATCTAGCCATTTCAACTTTTTTATCAGCTGCAACTATTATACATTCAGCATTGGCTATTTCTTCATCTGTTAAAACATTTTTAGCTCCACCAGAACCATTAGTTTCAACCTTAATTGAAATTCCCATGTCTTTAGCCTTATTTTCTAAAGCTTCTGCTGCCATAAATGTATGTGCAATTCCTGTAGGACATGCTGTAACTGCTAATACTCTATATCCATTAGATTGTGCTTTTTGAGCTTCTTCTTTATCACTTTCAGCTTTTAATTTATCATTTTCTTTAGAATCAATAAGTGATAAGAATTCATCAACACTCTTAGCATTTATTAATTGCTCTTTAAATTCTGGATCCATTAGCATCATTGATAATCTTGCTAATACATCTAAGTGAAGGTTATTTTCTCCTTCTGGAGCTGCAATCATAAAGAATAATTTTGCTGGTTCTCCATCTAAAGAATCATAATCAATACCATCAGCAAGTATCATTGCACTAAGTCCTGCTTCTTTAACTGCAGTTGTTTTAGCATGAGGTATTGCTATGTTATCACCTATTCCTGTAGTACTTAAGCTTTCTCTTGCTAATACAGCTTCTTTATAAGCTTCTTTATCGTTTAATCTTCCTGTATCATTCATTAAATCAACAAGTTTATTAATAGCTTCTTCCTTTGTTTTAACATTTGGATTAAGAGCTATACCATTCTTTTTTAGTAAGTCTGTAATCTTCACTTTAAATTCCTCCTTAACTTTTAATTAATTTGATTTAATAATTCATATACGTAGTCTTTTGTTGCTAAACCTTCTGAAAATGCAGAAGCGCTTCCTGTTGCTACTCCTAATTTAAATCCTTTTTCTATATCATTTGCTTCTAAATACCCTGCAATAAATCCTGCTACCATTGAATCTCCAGCTCCAACTGAATTTTTAACTTTTCCCTTTGGAACATTGCTTGTAATAACTTCGCCATTTTCTTTAATTAAAATAGCTCCATCTCCAGCCATAGAAATAAGTACATTTCTTGCTCCCATTTCTTTTAATTTTTTAGCATATTCTATAATTTCATCATTTCCATTAAGTTTTACATTAAATAAATCTCCAAGTTCATGATGATTTGGTTTTATTAAAAATGGTTTATATTTTAAAACCTTTAATAACGATTCTCCTGTTGTATCTACAATAAACTTAACACCTTTATCTTGAAGAGATTCCATTATCTTTTCATAAATATCTACTGGCATTGTTTTTGGAATACTTCCAGCTAAAACTAAAATATCACCTTCAGTTAAGCAATTTAATTTTTCATAAAGTTCTTCTAATGCTTCTTCTGGAATATCTGGTCCTCCACCATTTATTTCACTTTCAACATCAGCTTTTATTTTAACATTTATTCTTGACATTCCATTTTTTAATTTTATAAAATCTGTATCACAACCAAATTCTCTTACTTCTCTTTCAATTTCTTGGCCTGTAAATCCAGCTATGAATCCTAATGCCTTGCTTTTAACCCCTAAGTTATTTAAGACAATTGAAACATTAATTCCTTTACCACCTGCGTAAACACTTTCACAACTACTTCTGTTAACATGACCTAAATTAAAATCATCCATTTTCACAATATAGTCTAATGCTGGATTAAATGTTATAGTATATATCATTATTTTCTTACCTCCAAAATCTCAGTTTCTTGTCTATATATATTATTATCTAAATTTGTAGTTATTATTTTAGCTTCTTTTATATCTGCAAAAGTTACAGAGCTTATTTTTTCAAATTTAGAATTATCACATAATATATATCTTTTCTTACTTCTATGTAATGCTTCATCTTTAACCATTGCTTCTTTAATATCTGGTGTTGTAAATCCTCTTTCTATATCGACTCCATTTGTTCCAAAAAAGCCTTTGGTAAAATTATATTTTTTTAAAGTACTAACAGTTTGCGCTCCAACTATTGCCTCTGTTGTTAATTTAAGCTCACCACCTAAAATATATGTAATACAATTTTTTTGAATAAGCTTTCTAGCATGTACAATTCCGTTAGTAACAAAAACAGCCTTTGTGTTTTTTATAAAGTCTATCATAAGTTCTGTAGTAGTTCCTGCATCTATATATACAAAATCATTATTCTTTATTAATGATGCAGCAAATTCAGCAATCAATATTTTTTCATTTATATTTAAGCCTTGTCTATTTTCAACTTTATCATCTATGGTAGTTATATTTATATCATTTATTGATGTGGCTCCACCATGAACCTTTCTTAACATCCCTAATTTATCTAGTGCAGTTAAATCCCTTCTTATAGTTGATTCTGACGTATTTAAATATTTAACTAAATCATTTAAATAAACTACTGACTCTTTTTCTAACTTCTCTAAAATTAACTTATACCTCTCTTGTGATAACATTTACACCACTTCCTCCTCTTTATGATACATTCTTTTATATAATAAGTCAATCACTTTCATTCAAATTCTTTCACTTTCATTCATTATACCTTTCTTCAATAATAATTTGTATTTCTAAAATAATAAATTGCTATCCAATATTATTTAGTTGCATATGCAACTATTTTACCATTATAATATATATTAGCTCAAAATTTTATCACTTTAAAATAATTTTTATTTTATTAAATGAAAGGATTTTTTTATATGAATTGTAATAATGAATATTTAGGCAAATATATTTCCTTAATTCATAGACAAGCTAATGTCTTTTTTACTAAAGAATTTAGTAAATTTGGATTTGGAAGTGGGCAATATATGTTTTTGATTCATTTATATAAAAATGATGGAATTAGCCAAGAAGAACTTTCAGAGTTAGTTAATATAGATAAAGGTACTACTGCTAAGGCAATTAGAAAACTCGAAGAATTAAATTTAATAAAGCGCTTAAGAGATTCCACAGATAAAAGAATAAATCGAATTTATTTAACTACCAAAGCAATTAATATTAAGGATGAGTTTTTTTATATTTTAACTAAATGGGAAAATATGCTTACTAAAAATTTAAGTTCTGAGGAATTATCTATGGGCTTAAATATACTAAATAAACTTTCAAACAATGTGATAAACAATAATTAATTATATTATTAGGAGGAAAAAATTATGGGACATCAAAATCACTTAGGTGAAGAATCTATTGGAAAGCTTTTATTAAAGTATTCTATTCCTGCAATAATTGGTATGTTAGTTAATGCCTTATATAATATTGTAGATAGAATGTTTATAGGTCGTATTCCTGAAGTTGGTTCACTTGCATTAACAGGAGTTGGAATAACAATGCCAATAATATCTATTCTTTTAGCTTTTGGTATGCTTATAGGAATTGGATCAACAGCAAATATTTCATTAAATCTTGGACGTGGCAAAAGAGATGATGCTGAACGTTTAATTGGTAGTGCATTAACTTTAAGTTTAATAATTGGTATTATAATTACTATTGTTGGACTAGTTTTCTTAAATCAAATATTAAATATTTTTGGAGCTAGTTCAACTACCTTAATTTATGCAAAACAATATATTACAGTAATATTAGGTGGATGTACTTTTAACATTATTTCATTTGCATTAAATAGTACTGTAAGAGCTGATGGTAATCCTAAAATGGCTTCATTTACTATGGTTGCTGGATGCCTAACTAATGTTATTTTAGATTATGTATTTGTCTTTATATTAAATATGGGAATTAAAGGAGCAGCATTTGCAACTGTTATTTCTCAAGCTCTTACTTGTTCAATAATTATTTATTATTATACTAAAGGTAATTCTAACTTAAAATTAAAATCTTCAAATATAAAATTAAATAAAAAATTAGTTTCTATGACCTTTGCAATTGGTATAGCTCCATTTGCAACTCAAATTGCCAATAGTTTAGTACAAGTTGTTGCTAACAATTCTTTAAAAGCATATGGTAATGATTTATCCATTGGAGCAATGACTATAATAAGTTCAATAAACATGGTATTTATGATGCCTATCTTTGGTATTAATCAAGGTTGTCAGCCAATTATTGGCTTTAACTATGGTGCTAAAAAATATCATAGAGCTAAAAAGACATTTATAATTGCAACTATTGCAGCAACTGCTATTTGTACAATTGGCGGAATACTAATACAAATATTCCCAGAGTTTACAATAAACATATTCAATAATGATGCTGAACTTGCTTCAGTTGCTATTAAAGGTGTAAGAATGTACTTATTAATGATGCCTATAGTTGGAATTAACATAGTTGCAACTAGTTACTTCCAATCTGTTGGTAAGGCTAAAGTTTCTATGTTTGTTAGCTTACTTAGACAAGTTATTTTATTAATTCCATTTACTTTAATCTTACCTTTATTTTTAGGTTTAGATGGTGTTTGGGCAGCTGGAGCATGCGCAGACTTCCTTTCAGTTGTTATAACATTAATTTTAATATTTAAGGAATTTAAATCATTAAATAAATTATATGCTGCAGAAGCTGCTTAGTTAAATTTAAATAAAATAGAACTGTATTAATTTAAAGTATAAATTCAAACTAATACAGTTCTTTATTTTTTACCCCTTTAAATACAAATAACATTATTTCAAATAACTATATTTAAACTATAATTATTTATAATAATAGCAAAAAAGGTTTGATATAAAATAAATCTAATATCAAACCTTTTATAAATTATTACATATTATTTAACTTTTCTAAAACTTTTTCTAACTCTAATCCGTGAACTATACATGCTTGTTGTAAAGATTCCATAGTTGCTGACGGGCATCCTAAGCATCCCATCCCAAATGACATTAATATTTCTGCTGCTTTTGGGTATGTATTTACAATTTCACCTACAGTCATATCTTTTGTTATCATAATTTATTTCCTCCACTTATAACTATATATTTTAAAATTCAATTATTTACATTTTATGTCTAATAGATTGTATATTGTCTTCTAACTTAACATATTCATAATCATTATTCATCGTATTTACAAAGGCATTGATCCAGTGTTCTCTCAATTCATAAAATACGTCTACTAATATTCCTTCATTTTCCCAAATATTCTTATGTACACATACTCTTCTCTTCCACATTATGCTTTCTTCACTTGAATCAATTACTTCATTTACTCTATCACATGGCATTCCATCTAAAATATAATCATTCATACTATTAAAAATAGTTTCTGCATTTATATTTTCTAGACTTTCTTTAGCTTCATTTGCAGCATTAACACCTTGATTTTCGTATACTTTTCTCATATCTAAAATATAATCTTGATTATTTTCTAATATAACCTTTGTCCAAGCAGCCATTCTTCCTTCAGCACTATGAATTTTTCCTTGTAACCATCCATGAATATTACTTGTATCAATCATATCTTCAAGATTTTTATTAGGTGTTTTTACTCCATACTTTGAATTTATTTCAGCTTCTAATTTCTCTACATCTATTCCTTTGTCTTTAGCAAGCTTTATAATTTCACCTTCTAAACCTTCAAACCATAATACTTTATTAAATAACCAATAATGTATCTTTCCTAAAAATAAGCTCATATTCTCTTCTCCTATCTTTTGTATAATAATATTTTAATTTCTTAAAATGTATCATCTAAATTCATATTATTATTATACATCAAGTTTTAATTATATTAAGTAACATAAGTTACAAACTTTTAAAATAATTTAATCTTTACCTTTCCATTATTTTTTCATTACATCATTTTACTTATTTAAATTGATTACAGTTGCTTTAACTCTAGTCATAGCTTCAATTGAATATCTTATTCCTTGAACATCTACTCCAGAATTTTTAACACCTAAGAATGGGAAATGATCTGGACCTCTTTCTGTTTTATTATTCACTTGAACTGTTCCACCTTCTAAAAATATAATTTCATTTTTTTAAAATTTTTATGTACTATTTTTTCAAGAACATCTATTAGCTCACAAGAATTTAAAACAATAAAAAAAGGTACCTTTTTAGTACAAACATCCTTTCTACAATTATCACAACAATTTCTCATATAAACTTTTCTCCATCCTTTAAATAAAAAATACTTAAATAATAAATTAATATCATTTAAGTATTTTTATTGCTTTATTTATTATATTCAATTTTAATTATTAAAATTATTCTGTCAATCTTTCAGATATTGTTACTAATACTCTACTCTTAACTTTTGCAATTACATTATGCTCTATTCTCGCATCAAATTGCATTAAATCACCTTTATTTAAGTTATATTTTTCACCATCTACAAACTCTATTGATACGCTTCCTTCATAAATAAAAATGCTTGCATATCCATTATGAGTATGATTAGGCAATCCTTTTCCTACTTCAAAATCAAAATATACAACCTTAAACTTTGGATTAAAAACCACAACTTCTTTACTTTCACCAATCTTATCTATATTAGCAATTTTTATAATTCCATCATCCTTAAAATTCATATGTCCTCCTTATTTATAATAAATTTTTTATTTTTAATTTTATATAAAAATATACATTTTAAATTAAACTTCTTGTTGTAAACAAGTCTTTAAATCATCTTCTGGTGTACTTATAAGCCTTAAATTAAATGTATCAACTAAATATTGAAGTACATTTGGACTTAGAAATGCTGGAAGTGTTGGACCTAAAAATATTCCCTTTATTCCAAGTGATAATAATGCTAAAAGATCAGCTACCGCTTTTTGTTCATACCATGATATTATTAATGATAATGGTAATCCATTAACATCAGTTCCAAAAGCATCTGCTAATGCTGTTGCTATTCTAACAGCTGAATAAGCATCATTACATTGACCTACATCTAGTAATCTTGGTAATCCTGCAACTTCTCCAAACTCTAATTTGTTAAATCTGTATTTACCACAAGCTAAAGTAAGTATTATACAATCATCTGGAACCATTTTTGCAAATTCAGTATAATAACTTCTACCTGGTCTTGCTCCATCACATCCACCAATTAAAAAGAAGTGTCTTATCTTTCCATCCTTAACCGCATTTACTATAGTTTCTGCATTACTTAATGTAGCATTATGTCCAAATCCTACTAAAATTTCATGTGGCTCTTGGTCTTCTTCATATCCTCCAAGTTCTAAAGCTTTATTTATTATTTCAGTAAAATCTTTCTTTCCATCCTTACCCTTAGGAATGTGTTTTACTCCATCCCAACCAACAACACTAGTTGTAAAAATTCTATCCTTATAAGTTTCTCTTGGTCTCATAAGACAATTTGTAGTCATCAAAATACAACCTGGAATATTGTCAAATTCTTTTTGTTGATTTTGCCAAGCACTACCAAAGTTTCCTACTAGATGAGGATATTTCTTAAGTCCTGGATATCCATGACTTGGTATCATTTCTCCATGAGTATAAATATTTATTCCCTTTCCTTCTGTTTGTTCTAATAACATTTCAAGATCTCTTAAATCATGTCCAGATACTATAATAAATGGTCCCTTTTTAATATGTACATTTACCTTATGTGGTGATGGATTATCATAAACTGTAGTATTTGCTTCATCTAATTTTTTCATTACTGCAACACTCATATCTCCAGTTCTCATAGTCCACCTTATTAGTTCTTCAACAGATAAAGTATCATCAGTTGTTGCTTCTAATGCTCTTATATAAAAGTTATCAACTTGATCATCATAATATCCTAATTCTCTTGCTTGATGACCATATGCTGATATTCCTTTTAATCCATAAATTATTGTTTGTCTTAATGAACGAATATCTGGATCTAATTTTTGATCATACATTATCCCTGCCTTTTTAGCATCTTCTAACATTTCAGATTTTGTTTCACTTAAATTATAAGTTGCATGATCAGTATCATTTTTAATTTTTCCTACTTGTTTTCTTACTTTTTCCTTTATTCTTTGAGATTCTTTTAACATCTCCACATGAAAATCGGCATCAAAATTTACATTTGTTAAGGTTGTAAATAATGAATTTTCTATAAAAGTTACTATACTCTTATCTACATTTTCCCCTTTTTCAACTATTTCTTTTGCATAACAACTTATTCCCTTTATTTGATATATAAGCAAATCTTGAAGTGCTGCAATTTCTGGTGTCTTTCCACAGACCCCCATTTTAGTGCAACCTTTTCCTCCTGCTGTTTGCTCACATTGATAACAAAACATAGGATATTCCATAGCCATATTATTTTCCATAATTATACCTCCTAATTATTTCTCCTATATCTAATATATTTTGTTAAAGTAAAAAAAATATACCTATTATAACATTTAACAATCTATTTCAAGTTTTCAATCCTATATCCAATTTCTCTGTTTGCTAATTTATACCCCTCATTAATCATTTCTTCATTATTTAATGAATTTCCAGTTAAATCTTCAATTGTTATTTGATTTCTATTGCTAAAATATTTATTTAAAAGCATTTCTTCTATATCATCTTGAGTTACTATAGAATAATCATCTAATATATGCTTAACATCAAAATCATTTTTAACTAGTTCCCTTCCTACCAATATACTTCTATGACATCTTATAGGATCTTGCATTGCACCTAATAATATAATTTTATATCCCTTTTCACATCCATTCTTTAATCTTTCAACTCCTCTTTTAAATTCCTCTTCTTTTATTACTTCTTCAAAATTTGAATATCCTTCATTATTATAAGAATTCTTTCTTATACGCTTAGCAGCAAGTTCTTTTCCCATATAAATATAAACAAATCCTGCATTAGTTAATGTATATCTAATTGTTTCCTTATCAAACTGAATATTATATTTTGAATATGGTGTTCCCCTAATATCTACAACACAATTTATATTGTAATATTCCAGCATATCAATTAGTCTTTCCATTGTATAATTTGAATGACCTATAGTATATATCTCCATTTCTTTCTTCCTTTTCACTATTTTATTTTTTAACTATATTAAATTGCTATTTAGTTAAACTTCTAAATACTTTATAAATAATTAAATTATTTTAAATTTAAACATTATAATAAAAAATACTTAAGAGATATATATTGTTCCCTTAAGTATTTTCAATATACTATATTATATTTTTTATTAATCAATATCAATAGCAGATACCGGACAAGCATCTCTTGCTTCTACTGCATCATCTTCTAATTCTTTAGGAATATCTCCTGATATAGCAACTGACTTTCCATCATCATCCATACTATATACATCTGGACAGACTGATACACAAACTCCACATCCTATACAAGTTTCCTTATCTACAACTGATTTCATAAATATCACTTTCCTTTCTATAAAAACGTACTTTTACCTTTATAGATTACCCAAATATAAAAAATTTAATCAAAAAATTAGTTATATAATTGAACTGCCTTAAAACTATATCTTAATTATATTTCTTTTCTAATTCTTCTAAAAGTAATATATATTTATTTCTTATTTCTTCATTATTAACTTCATAATTTTCACATTCTAAATTTACAAATTGCATTGTTTCTTCTTTTAAATTTCTTTCAGCAAATTTATAAATAACTCTATCTTCTTTATCTATATGTCTTGTTAATAAATGACTATATGATATTGCATTTGCTATTACATCTAATTTAGCTTCTTCTTCACCAGCTTTTAATTTATCTAGTGCTTCTACTAATTCTCTAATATGTAATCTTCCTAAATCATGTTCTACAAGCATTCCTTGCTTAACAGCTTTTTCTGCTGGTTCACCTAATTCTTCTACCATTTTAACAAAAAGAATTTTTTCTTCTTTCTTATGGTGATGGTTATCTGCATAATTTCTTACAAAATCTATTATTTTATCAAAATCTTCATATATAACTTCTTCACCGTTTAATATTTTAAAACAGCACTTTCTTATTACATGTAACATTCTAATAATATATTTATGTTCTTCATTCATTATTTCTATAGCTTTCATCAATTGTGTTCCCCTTATATATTTCTCAATATTGTTTTAATTTATGTTTTTATTATACATTAAACCTTAATTATTTTTCGTATCATATGTTACATATAACTTTATAAATTTTTATATAATACATTTAATATATGGAAATTAAAAAAAGTTAACTTCTGCTAAATGCAGAAATCAACTTTTTAATCATAGTTTATATAAATAACAATAAAAAATGCATATTAATGATTATTTTTCATTTAATTTTGCCATTACTTCTTCTAATTTTAATCCATGAACATAACAAGCTTGCTCTAATGTTTCCATTGTAGCTGATGGACACCCTAAACATCCCATTCCAAATCCACTTAATATTTCAGCTGCATTTGGGTTAAGTTCTAATATTTCTCCAATTGTATGATCTTTGTTTATCATAATTTTATCTCTCCTTTTATCTATTTGATATAAGTAATTATAAACTTAATTAATTTATTTAATCAATATATTTAAATTATATAATAAATAAAAATTTTTTATTGTAACAAGTGATACATTTAAAAATTTTTATACTTTTTCTTTTATAGTTTTATGTGAATATGCCTTTTTTAATATAATTGGTGTTGTTATTGCACATATAACTACCATTATAATAATTGCAGGTAAAAAATACATATTCATAACTCCCATTTTAAGTCCTTTATTTGCTATTATAAGAGCTACTTCACCTCTTGCCATCATACCTGTTCCAATTTGAATAACTTCATTTTTATTATACCCACAGATTTTAGCTCCTAATCCACACCCAATAACTTTGCTTAGCATTGCTACTAAAACTAAGACTATTGTCATTAATATAATTTCACTATTTATGCTAGGTATTTTCATTTCAATTCCTATACTTGCAAAAAATATTGGTGATAATAACATATATGAAATAATATCAAATCTTCTAGATATATATGATGTTTCTTTATTTTGAGATAAAACTAATCCTGCTACAAAGGCTCCTGTAATATCTGCAACTCCAAAAAATTGCTCTGCTGAAAATGACATTAATAAACAAATTACAAAAGCTCCTATAACAAATCTTCTTTTATCAACATTATGCATTGATATCCATTTTCCAAAAATTAAATAAATCAAATATCCAACTATTGCTGCAAATATTAAGAATCCTACAATTTTTAATAACACTAATCCAATTTTCACACTACTATCTGCCATACTTGTTATTACTGTTAAAACTAAAATTCCTAAAATATCATCTATTATTGCTGCTCCTAATATTACATTAGCTGATCTTTCACTCATCTTTCCTAGCTCTCTTAATGTTTCTACAGTAATGCTAACTGATGTTGCAGTTAATACAGCTCCTACAAATACATTTTGTAAAAATGCACTTACATTTGGTAAACTTCCATCATTAAATATATAAGCAACTACAGTTCCACCAATTAGTGGTATAATAACTCCCATTGTTGCAACTACAAATGCAGATTTTCCTACACTTTTAAGTTCTTTAATATCACTTTCAAGACCTGCAGTAAACATTAAAACAATAACCCCTAGTTCTGCAAGCATACTCAAAAAATCAGTTTCTTTTAAAATATTTAATACCGATGGTCCTAAAATTACCCCTGCAAGCAATGCTCCAACAACTTGTGGTAAATTAAATCTTCTTGTTAATAATCCTAAAAACTTTGTACTTAATAATATTAATGCAATATCTAATAAATATTTATATGACATAATCACTACTCCTTCGGTATGGGAATTTATTAAATCTATTATGTATATAGCATATTTATATATATTTATTCAGTTTAAAATTTATACTTCTTTTATTGATTTTAATAGCTTGCTGATTTACAATAGTTGGCTTGCTCATCGCGTATGTTAAACAACCAGAACAGTTTACATCAATAATATTAGTAGCTTTTATAAGCAAATCAACCGATCCAATTTTTCCTCCAAAATTTACAGTTCTAACAAAATAAGTAGTATATTGATTTAAATTTTGAGCGTATTCAGGTTTCCATTGGTTTGTATTGTAACTTGGGCTACCATAACCTCCTTTAAACATATCGAAATTATGTTTACTTGATTCAATGATTCCCTTATTCATTTGCTTAGTAACACGACCTTGAACTAACTTTAAAGTAGTGATATCCGTATTAGTTCCATTTTTCTTAATTCTAATTGTTCCATTACTATTGTTCGGTGTGAAAACTGCTCTGTCCCCATTAGTATCCTTAACCTCTAAATACATCTTCCAATCTGCATCATTGAACTGTAATGTTCGTCTGCTAAACGTTCCATCTTTTGTTTTGACATCAACTACAATATTGTTAATATTT
>OGGV01000355.1_pt1 | contig 33643 bp, 31 predicted proteins | sample 1571301 | NCBI WGS metagenome assembly OGGV01 (sample SAMEA2582072, study PRJEB24529) | metagenome | biome: Human gut stool | place: China | collected 2011
AATAATAGTAATAATTCCTGTTATACATAAAAGAATTGTAAAAATTTTATTTGAGCACTTGAAAATATATCTGTTTAAAATACCATAAATTAACAGCGGTACCCATAAAAATATGGATGGACTCCAGTAAAATGCGTCTTTGAAATGAAATGTCAAAAGGTTTACAAACGCTCTTGTCATACCACATCCGGGACATGGAAATCCGGTTATTATTGAAATCAGGCATATTTTATGAAATAATAGATTTAACGAGATAAATGCAATGATAAATATAATGATGAATGTTTTGATGTGCATTATATCGTTGTATCTATTTTTAAGTATATTTTTCAATGTCGGTATCCTCCGTCAAAAGTTTTGTTGTAGATGCCGCAGAAGGGTATTTATTAAGAATCTTAGTATAAATAATACAATAGATTAAATAAAATTGAAAGGGGTAGAAAAATTGAAGGAAACAAAGAATGAATTGTTACAATTTGTTGGAGGGATTGTAATGCTTGCTGTGGGATTATTTATTTTTTCACAGAAAGTGATTGTACATTCAAGCTGGTTTGGTTATGGCGGATTTTCAGTAGCAGGAATCCGTATTAGTTCAGGTCTTGTGATAGTTCCTCTTATTATCGGAATTATATGGATGTTTGCGACAAGTTCGTTTGCATCGAAAGTATTCACTGCTCTTTCTGTGATTCTTATACTTGCAGCAGTAATACTTAATACAGATATCCGTCTTGTAACAATGTCTTTATATGAGTGGGTTTTAATTCTTGTTCTTATATTCGGTGGGGCAGGATTTGTTGCCAAAGTGTTGTTTGCATCAAATAAAAACAACGGCGATTCAAAGAAAAACAACAAGTCCGTCAATGAATTTAAGAATGATGCAAAGAGCATTGATGATGAACTAGATGCCATGAAGAAGAATATTAAATAATTGAATGTAAATAATTGAACATAAAAAACTGCTGACCGTTATTTATCCGGGTCAGCAGTTTTTTTATGCCTGAAGTTTAGTCCTGACAGTTAAAATTAAAGTACCTTTGAGAGGAAATCCTGTAATCTTGGTGTCTGAGGATTTTCAAAAAGCTCTTTTGGAGTATTTTCTTCCATGATTTTGGTGTCAGCAAAGAACATACAGCGGTTAGCTACTTCTTTTGCAAATCCCATCTCATGTGTAACTATAAGCATTGTCATGCCTGATTCGGCAAGTTCTTTGATAATTCCGAGAACTTCGCCGACCATTTCAGGATCAAGTGCCGATGTTGGTTCGTCAAAGAGCATAACATCAGGATTCATAGCCATGGCACGGGCAATGGCAACACGCTGTTTCTGACCGCCTGAGAGCATGTTAGGATAAGTGTCAGCCTTGTCGTTGCCTTGTGTACTGCTGGGTTAGCAGGGTTATCAAACTGTCCCAGAATAACAGCTCCCGGAATTGACTCTTTGAGCTCTTCTGCCTTTGCAATAGCACCTTTCATTCCCTTAGAACCTTCTGTAAGTACAAGTTCTGCACCATATGCTGCCAGAAGATTTCTTCTCTCAACACTCATTGTATCAGGAAGTGTAAGAATTGCTCTGTAACCTTTTGCTACAGCTACTGCTGCAAGACCGATACCTGTATTTCCTGAAGTTGGCTCAATAATTGTAGCCCCCGGCTTTAATTCACCCTTCTTTTCTGCATCTTCAATCATTGCAAGTGCTACTCTGTCCTTAACTGAACCCGCCGGGTTAAGATATTCAAGCTTAACTAATATATCCGCATCAGTTGCACCTGCCTTTGCTGCATATCTAGATGCTCTTAAAAGAGGTGTTTTACCGATTAATTCCAAACTGCTCTCAACTATTTTACTCATATCAAATCCTCCTTGTTTTTGCGAAGCAAACAAGAAAAACAAAGTTTTTCTTGTTATCGCGGTATTCGCCAAGGTTTTAAGCAAGCTTAAACTTTGGCTCATTACTCGCGTAAATCCGACTCCCATAATAGGCATAGGATTTTAGCCTCCTTGTTTTTATTCCTACTGTTTTAGTATGATTGCTATGTTTTGAATTATATTCCCTCTATTCCTAGTTGTCAAGTAGGTTTTTGATATTTTTTTATTCTCTTATTTAAAACGAGCCACTTGTATTTCTATACTTACCATAATACCACATTTTATACACACTATATCTGTCATTTGAACAGTCAAGTAAGGCATTAAGTTTATCTTCTCCACGCATACCGCCATTCATTGCCGAGACACGGAATGTAACTTTAATATATGGTCTGCCGTCACACATTACCAACTCTTTGTCGCATGATTCTATGTCCAGCTTTAACATTTCAGATTTTTTGATATTCTTGACATTATAAAATTTGTTATTATACCACTTTTCTATTATTGATGTCATATCAGCCTTCACATCATCTGTAATTAATTCTTTTGCATCCGAATTGCCATTATATATGCTTATAACTTTTGATAATGTTTCATCAACAGCTCCCGACATATCAATATTGCTATCATACAATGGCTCTTCTTCCCATATATACTTCGATTCCGATTTTGACGGCACATTATCATTATCGGTCCGTGACTGCATCTGTGACTCATTCTGTGAATTATTGCCGGCTGGTTTATTATCATTACCACTTGTGCACCCTGTCACCATAAACGTTGCAAGACATATAATAAATATTAATTTTTTCATGATACCCTCCATTTTCTCAGAGCAATAATATAAATAACCAGCCCTGATATAATCGTCATAACAGGCATAACAAACATTCCTATGCCTCCTGCAAACCTTATATAATACCTGTTAAAATCAACCGGTATTACAACAGAAAGATAATACATAAATGGAACTTTCAATATATAAAGAACGTGTGGCAATAAAATTACCACGGAAAGTGCAACTGACCTCTTATAATCCATAAAAAATGAAATTCCCAATACCATAAATCCTATGACAATAAACATTATCAGCCTTATAATCTGACACAATGCCATATACCCACGGATTGAAACTTTTAGTGGAAATGCTGCAAACGTAATAAGACTTTGAACCGGTGCATTTATATTGTTAAATGTATATAAAGATACTTCATTAGTGTAATTAAAAGCTAATGATATCCCCCATATTACAACTGCTGTCAATGCCACTTTCACAGTCTTATTAATCCATGTAATATTCCTCTTTTTTGATGTTCTCGAAAGTACATACATTCCACATTTTCTTTCATATGAAAAATCCCCGGCAGTCATCAGTATAATTGCAATTATACAAATAAGATTAATGCTCTCCTGATTATTATAATTACGCTCTCCCAGAATATCATTATAAGTATCCGGCTTTACAATAACTGCATTGATAGATTTTTCATTGCTGATTTTTCTTACATGTTCAACAGTTGAAACCATGACAGCATATGCACTTTCCATATCTGAAACAGACTTTTTCTGGTTATATGTAAGATTTTCAATCTTTTTTAATTCATCTATATTATTTTTTAAATCAGATATATATGTATCACATTCTTCATCAGGTATCCGCCCCGAAAATTCATCATAAAAGTTTACAAGATACAAATTGTTGTTACTATAATTAACGCCTCTGTATATCTTACAAATTGCAAACAGATATATTGCCAGAATAAGAATTATAAATCCTTTCTGAATTATAAATGACTTATAAAATTCCATAAAAACCGAATTGGTTCTGCCAAAAATCTGCTGCCATAATTCTCTTAATCTCTGATATACTTTATCTAAAAATCCCTGTTTCCGGTCCGGATAGATATAATATCCCATTAAAAGCATGCCACAAAAACCAATACATGCAATAACTGCCGTCAACACAAATGTTGTCCCCGATATATCGGCAATAAATCCCGTATATCCCCAATTTTCATATATAAAATACGAATATTGCGGTATTATCACATTAATAATATTTACATAATGTAATATACAAAGTGCACTATTCTTTTCAATATTGTTATATAAAAGATATTCACACAAAAATATTGCAAGAATAACAACCATTGCAATCTTATAATTCTTAAACATACTCACAAACAAATACGAAATTAAACCAAAAGATATCATTGCAACAGCGAATATCGCACAATACATGATAAAAAACTGCCATATGCTTATTTTTAGCGGAAACATTGAAAACATCTGTGAACTTTGTATCGTAACATTCAGATACCTGATGCCTCCGTACATATAAAGAAACATTCCGTATATTAATGTATTAAAAATATATGAACATATAAAACTGAACAGACACAATATTCCACATCTTTTTAATATAAGATTGACTCTTCCGCAGGATGATGCATGTGTAAGATAAATCATGCGGTTATCACGCTCATCCACAAAAATAACAACGAGCATTATAATCATTATGGCAAATATAACAGAGCCTTCCTTAAAATCCATGAATTTCTCAAGTGCTGCGGTATTTGCCGGAGTAACATCCATATCCGCCAGTTTTTTTATGTCTTTTGCATATTTTTTTGCATTTAATCTTCCGAAATTATCCTCGTCGGCATACAGGCTGCTATTTAATATCTTTTCATATCCTGCCATATCCGTTACTTTGCTTTTATAATTTTGTGCATATTCTATTTTATCTTTTAAGACTGCCCTTGCCTGACGTATATACTGTGCTTCTTCGTTATCTTCAAGTTTCACCGAAAACACAGACTTATAAGCTTCGTCCTGTGACATTTTATTAAGATTGCTTATATATTCATCAGTCAGGCTGCTATAATAATCATATGCCTTTTTATCATTATCATTGTTTGTTTTAAAAATGCACATGCCTGCAGCTATAACCAATATAACAATAACAATGCCCCAAATTTTACGAAAAACTCTTACAATTTCCATATACCACACCTCACTCCCCATATATAAAACTAAGGTGTAACATTAATAATCTTACAATTTCCTGTTCCTATATCTTTCTTGTCAATAACAGCATAAGAATATGTTGTAACAGTTTTTTGCTGTCCTCTTAACTTTTCAACACATTCTTTATATTTTTTTATATTCTGTTCTGAAAATTCAACCCCTGTTTTAGAATATCCTTCTACAGCAAACAACATATATCTGCTGTCTCCGTTAAAAAAATCAAACTGTAATCCATTCCCCTCTGTTCCCACTTGATTTTCTTTTGCATACTCGTCATTTGTTGTGAATTCTATAACGTCAACAATATTTCCTTTTGTATCCAATATATCAAGTTTGTTTTTTAATTCTTTATTTTTTCTATTTTCGACAATGGAAAAATCAACACGTTCAAGAATATAAATATACTTATCATCAATTCCGAGAAAGTCTGTATACGCTTCCTTTTTCCCTGTGTCCTGTGATAAATCAATAACAAATATCTCTTCATTATCTTTTGAAACTGTATTCATCTTATTAAGTATATATGAATCTTCTGTCAGTGAAATAAAATACATATTTCCCGATTCATCAATATATGCACCATTATTCCAATCATCAGCCTCGCCTCTGAAAATACTTCCGTCTGACATGTAATCGTAAACTTTTGACACATTATTGTCATTAATATCTATACTCTCAAGTACATAATCATTTGTAACATCTGTAATGCCGCTTACAAGTTTTACATATACCTTTTCGCCAACAGGATACAATGTAATTGTCTCTCTTATACCATATACAGTCGAATATTCTTTTATAAACTGTGGCTGTGTATTTGTGCCAACCTGTACGTAATACAGATACTGCGTCTTTTCGGAAGTTAAAATATAATACAGCTTTCCGTGGCTGAAACATGCTCTCTGCCTGCTGCTTACAACAGACATTCCATTAACCGAAAGTACCGCTTCTGTCTTTTTGTCACGTCCGGTTTTGTCATATGAAACAAGCAGGTCTTTCTCATCTGTTCTTTCAATCATATAAAGACGGTTATTATAATACCATAAACCTCCGGTTACTCTGCTTTTATCAGACACATATGCATCACAATCCTGCGAATTATGTTCACAATTAAGCTTAGTACAAAGAGGCATAACACTCTTATTAACCATATCAAAATAATACAAAAATCTTTCAGAGCCTGTAGATATTGCAGCATCACCTATAAAATAATACCCGCTTGGTGATGCCGCACTGCTATTACTCATATAATACTGAGGTGCATCATTATCAAACACGTAATCACTGTATTCATAATCAACATTTTCAGACGATCTGCCTTTATTTGAACAGCCAACAAATATCATTACCGCAAATGCCGGTATTAAATAAAAAAGCTTCCTGTATCTTTTCATATATTTCCCTCACCATACATTAATTAAATTAATAATCACTATCTTCTATTATCTTTCTGTACTTCCCAAAAATATTATAAATATTCTTCCTCTTTGACTGACTTACAGGAAGAACAGCTCCGTCCATTAACTCAACATGATTATAGCTTGTATTTTTTATGTATTTACAATTTACCAGATAAGACTGATGTGTCCTCACAAATGGCACTTTATTCAAATAAGATTGCCATAAAACTCAATTTTTTCATTGTCTGTTTTTACCATGCATATTTTTCTTTTATCGCTGAAAAAATACTTTATTTCATCGGTCATTATATTCTTTATACTTTTATTTGAAATATAATTAAATATGTAGTCATCATTTTTTATCGTCTCAGTCATCCCCGCCACCTATATAATGTACCTCTCAAATAACATATACTCACGAATTTGATTTCAACTTTTTTTGTTAGAAAATTTAAAATCTTTACTTATATTTAACACTTTTCGACATGTTTTTGCAATACTTTTTGAATAAATTACAACCTAATTGTAATAATCAATCAGTTTGCGGTCTTTTTTTTACAATTTTCTTTATTGCAACTACAAATGCATCAACAAGAAAGATTGCAATCGCAATCGCTCCAGCTGCACCTATCGTATATACGAGGCTTGATAATGCACCATCCATGTCTGACAGAAACAGATTATAAACGGTCTGATACATTCCTGCTCCCGGAACAATAGTAAGAATTGCGGGAATAAGCATCGTCGTAACCGGTGTCTTTAATATTCTTGCAAGTATATGTGAAGCAACAGCAAGCACCAGCCCTGATACAAAAGTTGCCGTAAGCATTGTTGAAATTCTGTCTATATATAAGTAAACTGCCCAGCCTGCCATTCCAAGAACACCATTTATAAAAAGGCACTTTTTAGGTGCTTCATTTATCACTGAAAAACTGATAATTGCACAAAAGGCAAATATACACTGCATAATCATCTCACAACACCTCCCATTATAAGAAATCCGACATATACACCAAGTGCAATCATTGCTGCACGGACAAATGATTCAAGAATTTTGGCATTTCCAGCCGCATAATCTCCATGAAGTGTATCACGTATAGCATTGGTTATTGCGGCTCCGGGAACAAGAACCATTATTGCACCAACAATAACATGATTAAGGTGAAGCTGCGGATTAAATCTTACAAAAAGCGATGCAATAACCGAAATAATCACGGAAGAAATCAAATCCTGTATCAAATCATTAAATTCAGTTACTTTTCCAATATGCAGCCATCCGACAAGACATAGCCCCACTATTCCTGTATAGAACATGTCTTGCCAGTTTCCTCCAAACATACCTGTAAAAAAAGCAACTCCAAGAATTATACATATATCTTTAAGCCACCATGGATATACATTTCTTTTCAGGTGTTTTATCTGATAAAAAGCCTCCTCAAGCGTAATTTCACCTTTATAAAACTTTCTTGAAATATCATTGACGCTTGCTATCATATTAAGATTAGTTGTGCTTTTATTTACACGACGTACAACTGTAAGTGCGTCAATATCAGGGTCATCAAGAGAAATCATAAATCCAGTCGAAATAACAAACGCCTGTGTTGTTTTAAGTCCTGACACTTTGAGAATATAATTTATTGTCTCTTCAACCCTGTAAATTTCAGCACCATTTTCAAGCATTACCGTTCCTGCCAGTGCCGCCGTATCTATCAGTAATTTGTAATCCATATTTTCCATTAATTTCATCCTCTATTCTAAGCAGCCTGTTATACTTTGCGACTCTCTCACTTCTGCTTGGTGCCCCGCATTTTATCTGGCCTGCATTAAGGCCTACAGCAAGGTCTGCAATAGTCGTATCTTCTGTCTCACCCGAACGATGCGATATAATCGCTTTATATCCGGCTTTGTGAGCCATCTTTACAGCTTCAATTGTCTCAGACACGGTTCCAATCTGATTAAGCTTGATAAGAATTGCATTGGCACATCCGCTCTCTATTCCTTTTTTTAACCTCTCAGTATTGGTGACAAATAAATCATCTCCTACAAGCTGACATTTGTGTGCAAGCCTGTTTGTAAGCATTTTCCAGCCTTCCCAGTCCTCTTCGTCTAGTGCATCTTCAATAGATATAACCGGATATCTGTCAACTATCTGCTCCCAGTGTATAACAAGTTCTTCAGAAGTAAAAGTATTTTTTGACTTAGGAAGCTCATATTCTCCACACACACTTCCCTTCCATTCGCTTGCTGCCGCATCAATTGCAAGTGCAAAATCTTTTCCCGGAATATATCCGGCTTTTTCTATTGCATTTACAATATAAGACAATGCCTCTTCATCGCTTACAAGGTCAGGTGCAAATCCTCCCTCGTCTCCAACTGCTGTCGAATATCCGTCTTTTTTTAATATACTCTTCAAAGTGTGAAACACTTCAGCACACATACGAAGCCCTTCCCTGAAATTCCCGGCACCAACAGGCATTATCATAAATTCCTGCACATCAAGCGTATTACCAGCATGTGCACCACCGTTTAATATGTTCATCATAGGTACAGGCATAGTATCAGCTGCAATTCCACCAAACAGTCTGTAAAGAGGAATCTTTAATGACGCAGCCGCAGCATGTGATGCTGCTATAGACACCGCAAGTATTGCATTGGCACCAAGTTTTGACTTATCTTTTGTTCCGTCAGCTTTAATCATTGCCGCATCAATGGCATAAATATCACAAGATTCCATGCCCTTTAATGTGTCGTTAATAACTGTATTAACATTTTTTACAGCATTAAGAACACCTTTTCCCATATACCTTTTTTTATCATTATCTCTTAATTCCAGTGCCTCATATATACCTGTTGATGCACCGCTCGGTGATATCCCATATCCGACACTTCCATCCAATAATTTTACACACGCTTCAACAGTCGGATTTCCTCTTGAATCCAATACTTCTCTTGCAGTAACTTCTTCAATAATGCTTCTGGATTTCATATATGCACTCCTTAATTAACTGTTTTAATATGATTTTTCAAAAGCATTATTCCCCAAAAAATCATTTATTAAACAGTGCATATTATCTTTAATCTAGTTCTGCTTTTCCTGTATATAATTCGTAATATCTTCCTTTCATTGCAAGAAGCTGCTCATGTGTTCCCCGTTCTATAATTTCTCCATTCTCAAGAACCATAATGGCATCCGCATTTCTTATAGTAGACAATCTATGTGCAATTACAAATGTAGTTCTGTCTGACATAAGTCTGTCCATTCCATCCTGAATCTGACGCTCTGTAATTGTATCAACTGAACTTGTCGCCTCATCCATTATAAGCACCGGTGCCTTGGATAATGCCGCACGGGCAATATTAAGAAGCTGCCTCTGGCCCTGACTGAGATTAGAGCCATCTCCCTCCAGCACAGTATCATATCCTTCTGACAAATGACGTATAAAGTAATCAGCATTGGCAGTTTTTGCTGCCGCTATAACCTCCTCATCAGATGCATCAAGCCTTCCATATCTTATATTCTCCATGACTGTTCCCGTAAAAAGATGTGTGTCCTGAAGTACAAGTGCTATATTCTTACGCAGTTCTTCCATATTTAATGTTCTTATATCCCTGCCGTCAAGCGTAATCCCACCGTCCCATATTTCATAAAATCTTGTCAGCAGATTAGTTATTGTTGTCTTTCCTGCTCCTGTTGAACCTACAAAAGCAATCTTTTGTCCCTTTTTTGCAACAAGACTTATATGTTTTAATACAGGAGTATCTTTTCTATATCCGAATGTAACATCATCCATGACAATCTCACCTTTCACATTGTCAGGAATATCACCCGTTACATCTTCCTCTTCCATATCACATATATCAAACACTCGCTCTGCACCGGCAAGTGCAGAAAATATTGTATTCATCTGCATTGTAATCTCATTAATCGGCCTTGAAAACTGTCTTGCATAAGTTACAAATATTGTAAGTCCTCCAATATCAAAACCTTTAAGCACACATAAAATACCGCCAATCATAGCTGTAAGCGAATAATTGACCTGTCCGAGATTTCCTACAACAGGTCCCATAATTCCACCAAAGAACTGTGCTTTTATCTGCTTGTCTTTCAGGTCATAATTATATTTTCTAAAATCTTCCACTGCCTGTTTTTCATGGCAGAAAACCTTGACAACTCTCTGTCCGCTTATTGTCTCCTCTATGCACCCGTTTAGGGCACCGAGCGACTTCTGCTGTGCCGCATAATACTTTCTGCTTCGTGACACAAGAAATCTGCCGGAATAAATAATAACAGGTGCCATGACAAATGTTATTAATGAAAGCCATATATTGGTATATATCATCATCGCAAATGTTCCGACGAGCGTCATTATTCCGGAAAACAGCTGCACTGCCGTGTTGTTTAACATCTCACCTACAACATCAACGTCATTAGTATACCTGCTCATCAGATCGCCCTTGCTGTTCATATCAAAAAATGATACCGGAAGCTTCTGCATATGTACGAATAAATCACGTCTTATAGCAAGCATTGCTCTCTGCGACACTTTTAACATAAGTCTTGCCTGGAAATATGTTGCCAGAACTCCCAGAAGATAAACCGATGCCATAACAACAAGTGCCATCGCCAGACTCTTTATACCGCCATTTTCATTAAATCCTATAATATAATTATTAATCACCGGCCTTAACATATACGATGCCGCAAGCGTACTGGCTGTACTCGCGAGAACACAACACAATGCACCAGCCAGCTGCAGTTTTGTCTCTTTCATATAAGAAAAAAGACGGATTATCGTATTTTTAGTATTCTTGGGTCTTTCTTTCTTTTTTCCCATAGACCCGCCGGTTCCTTTCATGGCTCCGGTAACTCCGCCCATTGGTGGCATATTACCCCACCTCCTTACTTATCTGGATATCAAATATTTCCTTATATAAAGGACATGTCTTTAAAAGTTCTTCATGTGTTCCAAATCCCTTTACACATCCATTATCCATGACAAGAATCTCATCAGCTTCCATAACTGATGTAATTCTTTGTGCAATAATTATCTTTGTCATATCTGAATACTTTCCATATAATACATTTCTTATATATTTTTCAGTTGCAGTATCAACCGCACTTGTCGAATCGTCAAGAATCAATATCTTAGGATGCTTTAATAAGGCTCTGGCAATACAAAGCCTCTGTTGCTGACCACCTGAAAGACCTAAAGCAGATTTTTTAAGTCTGTCCTTAATTTCGTCCCAAATAGCTGCACCCTTTAAAGATGTTTCAACTATTTCATCAAGTTTTGCCTTGTTCTTAATACCATGTATTCTAGGACCATAGGCAATATTGTCATAAATACTCATTGGGAAGGGATTTGGTTGCTGGAATACCATACCTACCTTTTTTCTCAAAAGTGTAGTATCTACTGTTGGAGAGTAAATATCTTCTCCGTCAAGAACAACTTTACCCTCAATTCTTACGCCCTCAACAAGGTCATTCATTCTGTTAAGAGTTTTTAAAAAAGTAGATTTACCACAACCTGATGGTCCAATAAAGGCTGTAATTTCATTTTCTGGTATTTCCATATTTACAGATTTTAATGCGTGGTTCTGACCATAATATAAGTTTAAATTGCTAACGCTTATTTTTGAATTCATACTATAACTCCTAACTTAATTTCTTTGTTGCTACCTTTGTCAATGCGTTTATTGCCAATACTACTACTATAAGTACAAGAGCAATAGCAAAGGCATTGCCATAATCAGCCTTAGACATACTCAAGTACATCTGTATTGTAAGTGTACCACCTGATGTTAAAACGTGTGAGAACAAGTTCTTTGGTAAAAGATAGGCACTACCTGCTGTAAAGAGAAGTGCAGCAGATTCGCCAACAATACGACCTACACTTAATATAACTGCTGTTACAATACCTGGCATAGCACTAGGTAAGATAATTGTTCTAATCATATACCACTTTGTAGCACCAATACCTAAAGCACCGGTTCTATATCCAAGAGGAACTGTCTTAAGTGCCTCCTGTGTTGTTCTTATAATAATGGGAAGTACCATTAATGTAAGAGTAAGTGAGCCACAAAGTATTGAATATCCTAAGTGAAGTGATATACCAAAGAATACCATACCGAACAAACCATAAATAATAGATGGAATACCTGCAAGAGTTTCTGTTGTAAACTCAATAAGACTTACAATCTTGCCCGGCTTTGCATACTCTGTTAAGTATACTGCTGCACCAATACCAATAGGTGTAGCAATAATAAGTGTGATTACTATAATGTATAATGTGTTTACTATGTTACCTAGAATACCGAATGTACCTTCGAGAGTAGATGGTATAGTAGATAGGAACTGCCAGCTTATTGAAGAAACACCTCTGAAAGCTACATAACAAATGATACCTACTAAAAGACCTACGGCTATGAAAGCAGAAAGGTATATAAGACCCATAAAAAAGTTATCTTTAATTCTTGTCTGCTTTACGCATATACTATTTTCCACTTTCTTCACCTGCCTTTATAATTTTACTAATTGTAATATTGATTATCATAATGAATACAAACAACACAAGACCGATTGTAAATAATGCCTGTCTGTGAAGACCTGAAGAATAAGACATTTCAGATACAATACCTGTTGTAAGGAAACGTACTGAGTTAAATGGTAATGGCATATTTACAGCATTACCAGAAACAAGTACAATGGCCATTGCTTCACCTATTGCTCTACCTACACCAAGTACAATGGCTGTAATAATACCAGACTTAGCTGCTGGAATTGTTACTTTGAAAATTGTCTGTACCTCTGTTGCACCAAGGGCAAGAGAAGCCTGACGCATTTTTACCGGAACAGCCTGTAATGATGTATAAGATACATTTATAACTGTTGGCAAAATCATAATTGCCAATACAATAACTGCTGAAATAAGGTTTGCACCACCAGTAAACTGATGATTAGGATTATCCTTAAATATTGCTAATTCCAACTTATACATAAGAGGATTTATAATTAAAAGACCCAACAAACCATATACAATAGATGGAATACCTGCCAAAAGTTCAACTGCTGGCTTTACAACTGCTGCCACCTTTTTATGAGCAACTTCTGAAATAAATACAGCCGTAAGAAGACCAACTGGAACACCAAGGACTATAGCAAAAGCTGTACCAATAATAGATGTAAGTACAATGTATGCTATACCAAATGAAGGTTCTGCCGCTGTTGGTTGCCATACTGTATTAAAAAGCATATCTACTATACCGACTTTCATTAAAGCCGGTGCACCAGATATTATCATATATATTGTAATTGCAGCAACAGCTATTACTGCAAATATGGCACAAACGAAGAATATAATTTCCATTATTGTTTCAATAAGAGCTTTTGAACCCTTACTTCCGTTTATTGAAAAGCCACTATTTCCTGTCTTTATGCCAGTTACATTTGTTTTTTTATTTACAGGCATAACTGCTTCCGTATCTTGCATTGTTTTGCACTCCTTACTTTATTTTGCTGATATTAAACCAACCTTGCTAATAATCTGCTGACCTTCATCACTATTAATGTAGTTGAAAAGTTCCTGTACTGCCTGAGACTGTTCGCTAACTTCGCCCTTAGTTGCCATTACAAATGGTCTTTGTAATGTGTAGCTACCAGCCTTAATGTTTTCTTCTGTTGGTTCTACGCCGTCAATCTTTAATGTATGTACTGTATCATCAATTACATCAAGTGAAACATAACCAATAGCACCAGGAGTTGCAGCAACCTTTGCCATTACAGCACCTGTTGAATCAATTTCCTGTGCATACTTGCACTTGTCTTCAAGTTTAAGTAATTCTTCAAATGCACCTCTTGTACCAGAAGATGCTTCTCTACCGATTACTACAATCTGTTGGTCGCTACCGCCAAGGTCTTTCCAGTTTGTAATCTGACCACTATAAACCTGAGCAAGCTGGTCCTTTGTAATGTCTTCTACTGGATTAGCCTTGTCTACAACAACTGCAATACCATCAATAGCTACAACATTTTCTACAAGACCCTTTGCCTTTTCTTCGTCTTTTAATGCTCTTGATGAGTTACCAATATCAACTGTACCATTTGCTACAGCCTCAATACCTGCACCTGAACCAGTAAACTGAACAGTAGCCTGAATACCTGGGTACTTAGCCATAAAAGCCTCGTCTAAAGCATTAGCAAACTTTTCCATTGAAGTAGAGCCGTTCATTGTAACAGTACCAGTAATGTTACTGCTGTCAGCTGCTGCTGTAGAACCTTCGCCCTGTGATGAGCTATCTGCTGTACCACCACAACCTGCAAGAGTTGTTGCTAATAAAACTGCTGTTAATAATCCTGAAATAAATTTTTTCATTTTGATTTCTCCTTTTTAATAATCTCTGTGAGTTAATTCTTAGTTATTATATTTTAAAGAAGATTTATCAACTATCATATTTATGTTTAGGTTTTGTAAAATTTAGATAAAGTGGCATATTCATTGGTCAAATCAATGCTTTTTTACATATTTAACATAGAAATGTAAAATAAAAAACACTCCCCATTAATGCAAAAAAACTGTATTTTTTACATTGGGAAGTGCTTTCCACTATAAATTAATTAATATATCTATTAAATTAATTAATATATCTATTTCTGTACCCTCTCCTAATTTACTTCTAAGGGTAACAGTACCTTTATAATAATTTACAATATGTTTTACAATGGCAAGGCCAAGACCTGTTCCACCAATTTTCTTACTTCGACCCTTGTCAACTCTGTAAAATCTTTCAAAAACTCTTTGTTGACTGACATCAGGAATACCAATACCTGTATCCTTTACATTAAAGTGTAATTTTTTACCGGCACTATTTACATTTATAAGTACAGAACCCTCCGGCTTATTGTATTTAACAGCATTTATAATTACATTGTTAAATAACTCATATATCCTTTTGTATTCTGCATTAATAATAATAGACGGGCAATTACATACAACATTTAATTTCTGTTCGTCAATCATAGGTTTAGCTGACAACAAAATTTCGTCTAACATAAGTGAAATATCAAACTCATTTTTACTCTGAACAGTAGTTCCTGCCTCAAGGCGAGAAATCATAAGAATATCATTTATAAGAGTAGTCATATTTTGAGCCTCTTTCTTTATTCTTAATAAAAACTCTTTTTTCTGTTCAGGTGGATATTCCATACCACTTGTAAGAAGCTCTGAATATCCCTGTATTGATGTAATAGGTGTTTTAAGTTCGTGGGAGGCATTGGAGAAGAACTCTTGTCTTAATTTTTGAGTTTCCCTGTCAGTAGTTACATCAATAAGAACTATAATAACACCTATGTCTGAATTTTCAGTAGCCCTTGTAATATTAGCTGATATAACTCTGCCGTCTGGTGCATCAAAGTCAAAAGTAACAACTTTACCCTTGTTATAGGCATCTGCAACACCATTTATAACATCTACATTTCTAGTATAGTTTACAATGTGCTTTCCTATAGGAACATTTCCACAGCCAAGTACAACATTAGCCACCTTATTCATAGAGCTTACATAACCATTTTTATCACAAAGTACAAGACCCTCGCTCATATTGTTAAGAACATACTGTGCCTTGTTTCTTTCTGCAACTATTTCTTCCATAGTCATCTTTATTTTCTGTGCAAGGTTATGGGCAGCTGATGCAATTTCTGTAATTTCATCATATTCATAAACTTTAAGAGGAGAAGTATAATCCCCATCTTGTATTTTTCTTATTTCATCAGTAACCTGCTGTAAAGGCTTTGAAACTGTATTTGTAAAATGTCTCGAAAACAAAACTGAAACAATAAAAGCAAAAATACTGCTTAACACTACTGCTGGCAACATCCACAAAGCAAGATAAACCTTGCCATTGTATGGAACTGAAACCCTCAGTATATGCTCATTGTCACTACAAACCTGAGCCACATAGAGCATACGGTCATTTGTTGTATCAGACATTCTGACATCTATTCCTCTGCCATTTTTAAGTGCTTCCACAACCTCCGGTCTCTGTAAATGGTTATCCTCGTAATTTATTCCTTTATATGTATCACCTAAGACTACACCGTTTTTGTCAATAACAGTAATACGGCTAGATGAGTCAACAATCAATGGATTTATTTTATTTATCTGTTCATTAATATCTTCACTGTAATCCAAACTATAGTCAATAAGTTTTACAGCATCTATCATACTTGCCTTAGTCTGGTTAAGGTTGTAATCCCCCACAAGCCATAAACAAACCAGCGTACTAACCACAAGGGTTATAAGTGTTATAAAAACAAATCTTTTTAATACCGCATTTTTCATAGACCTACTCCTTAACCGCTCTGTATCCCATACCTCTTATAGTCTTAATATAATCTCCGGCAGTTCCAAGTTTTTGTCTTAATGTTTTAATGTGAATATCAATAGTTCTTGTTTCCCCTGTGTATTCATATCCCCAGATTTTATTTAAAAGTTCATCTCTTGATACAACCTTATTGCCATTTTCAATAAGGAAAACAAGAAGTTCATATTCCTTAAATGTAAGTTTTACTTCTTCGCCATTTACAAATACTTCCCTTGTATCTGTGTTTATGCTTATAGTTCCTAAAGAAATTTTATTACTTACAGGTTGTTCATATCTTCTAAGCTGTGCTCTAACTCTTGCCATAAGTTCCATTACAGAAAACGGCTTTGTAACGTAATCATCAGCACCACTATCAAGACCTATAATTTTTTCAACTTCGCTATCCTTTGCAGTAAGCATAATAATAGCCATATGTCCATTAGTTTCTGTACTTCTGTACTCCTTAACAGCCTCTACGCCGTCCATACCGGGAAGCATAATATCAAAAATTCCCAAGTCAGCCTTTGTATGCTTTAATTCTTCAAGGGCATCTTCTGCACATTCAAAATCAAAAACTTCGTGTCCATAGCCCTGTAAAGCTACTTTTACTAATTCTCTGATACTTTCATCGTCTTCTATTACAAAAATCTTTGCCATTTATTTCACCTCATATTTATACCACTATCGTATTCATTTTACATCATTTACAATAAGCTAAAAAGATATAACAAGTATTTTTTATGTAAAGTTTATGTAAAATACCCCTTAAAACTTAATTATACAGCCTATTACAGCAGAAAACGCAATATACATAATAGGGTGTTTTTTATACTTTACCATTAAAATATAGAGTATAACAGCAAATATAATTGACTTGATTTCAAATAAATCTGTTACATTTCCTGTCTGCTTAAATAAGTCTACGTTTATTAAAGCCTCTTTCATTACTAAAACTGCAGCACCTGCTATAAGTCCCATTGATGCTGGTCTAATACCATATATAACCTTTTGTACTGTGGGATTATCCTTTGCTTTATCAAGTATTTTTGCCACAATAAGTATTACAATTATGGAAGGTATTACAAGACCTACGGTAGCACAAATACCACCAAATACACCACCGGTTGTAAACCCTACATAAGTTGACATATTTACACCCATTGGTCCGGGAGTTGACTCAGAAACAGCCACCATATCCATAAGCTGTGATGTACTAAACCAATCTGGGTGCGTACCTGCCAAATTATATAGGAAAGGTAATGTTGCCATACCTCCACCAATAGCAAAAAGTCCTATTTTGAAAAATTCGTAAAACAATTTAACTATCAGCATTTCTTTTTACCTCCCAACGTCTTAAATAAAAAGCCTAAAAAACCTGAGCCTAATACAAAGAATATAGGAGATATATTTAAAAAGCTGGAAAGCACAAGAACTATAACAAACATTACAAGACCAAATTTATCTGTAATAGCTGTTTTCCAAAGATTTACAGTTGCATTTATAATAAGAACGCACACACAAATCCTTATGCCGGAAAAAGCATTTTGCACAATTTCAATATGGGCAAAATTTTCAAGTAAAGTTCCTATAATAGTTATAATTACAATAGATGGTGTTATAAAGCCCAAAGTAGCTATAATTCCACCAAAATTTCCAGCCAATTTATTGCCTACAAATGTAGAAGTATTTACAGCTATAACCCCAGGTGTACACTGACCTAAAGCATAATAATCTATAATTTCCTCTTTTGTTACCCAACCTCTTTTTAGGACTAATTCTCTTTCAAGTATGGGGAGCATAGCATATCCTCCACCAAAGCATACAGCTCCCATTTTTACAAATATCCAGTATAAATTAAGTAATTTTTTCCACATAATTTTCTCCCCAATTAACGCAAAAAACTGCTGTATTAACATAACACAGCAGTTTTTAAAGTCTATATTATTTTGTCAAAGCAAAAATGTCATTAAACCAAACAATACCTGGAATTTTATTTTCTCTAATAGACTGCTGAAGTGAATCACTAAGAGCAGTTGTAGCATTTCTCACTGCGTCCTGTGTACTAGCATCCGGAGTAATAACTGTCTTGCCTTCTGGTAAGAAGTCATCAATAGCACCATTGAAACCAAAGCAATTCTCAAACTGCTGAATGTTCATAAGTTCCATACGGTAGTTAGAGTTACCACTCTGACCCTTCTTGCCCTTGAAACCGTTGTCAAATGCTATTGTATTTTCCATATCAATAGTAGCCTTTGAGTTATTTTCATCAAAGCCCTTCTGACCATTGTTGAAAGCTATACAGTTCTTAACAGTTCTTGTACTAGCTGATGTTGTATACTTACTACCAAACTTGAAACCATTTGGATTACCGTCCCAGTTTTCATAGCTAATATCTGAACCCTTAATAGACTTACCAAACTTAGTAAGTGTAACATTTGGCCAATTGTTTACATCAAGCTGTCTGTTATTATACTTAGCTTCAAAATCTGGGTCAGCCTTAATCATAGCCTGAACATAAAGTAAATCCTTATCAAGTGGTAAGTTGTTTTCATAATCCCACTTACCGTTGTAAATATCGTAGTCACCATTGTGGTAGCAAAGACATTCAATGTAATCAAGGTGATATGGAGAATCGCCTGAGTAGTTATAACTATCCCAACCGTCATCACCGTTTTCCCAAGCTCTACAAGCAAAGAACTTGTTATTCTTGCCGGCATTAAGCTTTACAGAGAAACCATCAGCGTCACTACCTAATTTCTGAACTAAATCACAGTTTCTGTAAGAGTCTACACCAATAAATGTATTGTCGTGACCACCGGCAGTTACAGAAATACCTGAGTTATTATTATACTTAAATACACAGTTCTGAACAATACAGTTGCCTGAATTTGAGTTCTTAATTCTCATACCACAGTCCGGTGCATTTTTAACAATAAGGTTTTTAAAGTTATAGTAAGAACCCTTGCTTACATAAATACCTGTACCATTTTCACCTGTACTATTCTTTGAATCTCTAAACTTAGCAAAATCAATAGCTGGATAAGAACCGTCAGCCTTTTCAACACCAATTAATGAAATATTTGCATTTGATGTAGCAAGCTTAATCTGTTCTGTAGCATTAATATCGTCAGTAATGTAAATTGCCTTCTGACCACTCTTTTTAGCACAATCAGAAAGAGCTGACTTTAATTCGCTGAAATTACTTACATTTACTGTATAGTCAAAGTTTTCAGGAACTGTATTAAATCCATCTGGAATTGTTGTTTCTTCAGTAGTTCCTTCTGTTGTTACCTGAGTAGTAGTTTCTGTTGTAGTAACAGTTGTTGTTTCTGTTGTTGTAGCAGTAGTTGTTTCTGTTGTAGTTTCTGTACTGCCACCAATAGGAGCAAATTTAACACTATCATTTAATACTCTCTGCAAAATAAGGCTTGCATCATCTGCATTAACTACCTTATCCCCATTTACATCACAGTAAACACTGTATTCTTCAGCAGCCATTGGCACTTTGAAAGTAGAATCAAGGGTTTTCTGTAAAACATAAGCACTGTCTTTAGCAGTAAGTATTCCGTCTGAATCTGCATCACCCTGTACACTGTTGCTTGCAAAAGCTGTAGTACAACCTAAAATAGTCAATGCCGAAACAGCAAATATTCCTAACAATTTTTTCATATTTTTCTCTCCTTTAGAGTAATATTTGCCCCATTTATATTTTTTAACAATTTGTAAACATCTTAAACATTATAATTCCTTTTTATTACTCTGTCAACAAATTTTCCATTTCATCTAAAAGATTGGCAAATACTTCCATAGCCTTTTCTACAGGTTCAGCAGTTGTCATATCTACACCGGCACCCTTTAAAAGGTCAATAGAGTATTTAGAAGAACCACCCTTTAAGAAATTAATATAATCATCCTTGCCATTTTCCTTCAATATTCTCTGTGAAAGAGCAATAGCTGCTGAATATCCTGTAGCATACTGATAAACATAGAAAGCAGTATAGAAATGAGGTATTCTAGCCCATTCCCAAGATATTTTTTCATCAATATTTATTTCATCACCGTAGTACTTCTTGTTAAGGTTGTAGTAAATTTCATTTAATTCTTCCTTTGTAAGAGCCTCTCCAGCCTCATCACGTCTATGAACTTCAAGCTCAAATTCAGCAAACATAGTCTGACGGAAAAGAGTACCTCTAAACTGTTCAAGATAGTAGTTAATAAGGTATTTTCTCTGATTCTTGTCTTCAGTAGTCTTTAATAAATGTTCCATTAAGAGGGCTTCATTTACTGTTGATGCAACTTCTGCAACAAATATAGTATAATCTCCATAAACTACAGGCTGAGTTGACCAAGTATAGTGAGAGTGCATAGAGTGACCCATTTCGTGAATAAGTGTAAACATAGAGTCTACAGTGCCATTATAGTTCATAGAAACAAATGGATGGCAACCATAAGCACCCCAAGAATATGCACCACTTCTCTTACCCTTGTTTTCGTACTTATCTACCCATCTGTCAGTGTCAAGTGCCTTATTAAATACCTTGCAATAGTCCTCACCTAAAGGTTTAACAGCTTCCTTAACAGTTTCAACAGCTTCTTCATAAGTCTTTTTAGTGTCAATATCCTTTACAATAGGAGTATAAAGGTCATACATATTCAAATCATCAAGACCTAAAGCCTTTTTACGAATAGAAATGTATCTGTGCATTAAGTTAAGGTTTTTATTTACAGTATCAATAAGCTGTGTATAAACTCCTGTAGGAATATTGTTAGGCTCTAAATGTGCTTCAAGAGATGAACCATACTTTCTCACCTTTGCTCCAAAGCTATCTACCTTTACAGAACCACTGTAAGATGCTGTAATTGTATTAAGCTGTTTTTTGTATGTGTCATAAAGAGCATTAAAAGCTGATTTTCTAAGAACTCTGTCACTGCTTTCAAGATAAGAAATAAATGTGCCATGAGTTAATTTATGGCTTTCGCCATTACTGTCTACAACATCAGGGAAAGTCATATCTGCATTATTGAGCATATAGAAAACATTAGAAGGCACACCTGCTACTTCCTGCATCTGTGCAAGTATTTCTTCCTTGTCCTGTGTCAAAATATGTTCCTTACTACGAAGAATATCCTTCAAGTAGTGAGCATATAATTTAAGAGGCTCTGTTTCAACAGCCTTTAAGATTTCATCTTCCGGCAAAAGTGCAATAGATGAATCAATAAAAGCTGAGGCAGCCTGAACAAGTGAAGAAAGTCTTGCAGCCTTGCTGTCCATTGCCTGATAGAAACTATTGTCACTATCTTCATTTGCTCTAAGCCCTGCGTATACATATACTCTTTCAGTATTTAAGTATACTTCATCTCTGAAGTTAAGGCATTCATAGAGGTTAGCCATTGTAAGAGGTTTAAATTTATCAAAGCCACTAAGGCTATTTTCTATATCGTCATAAAGTTTTTGCCATGCTTCGTCACTTGAGAATAAATCTTCAACACTCCATTTATCCTCAGGTAAAATCTGATTTCTATTTTTTAATTCTGACATTTAAAATTTTCTCCTTTTTTTCTTGATAAATGAATTATAACATAGTATAATTATAATATAAATATGTAAAAAATAAACAAAAAAATTCAAATAATATTTACAAATCTAAGCAATTTGTAAATAACGACATTATTTCTCAATTTTCGGTTTATTCAGACAGGAGGTTTTTTGTATGGGTCTTAAAGTATTATTTGTTGCTTCTGAAGTTGCACCATATGCCAAGAGTGGTGGACTGGGTGATGTTGCCGGTTCTTTACCAAGAGCATTAAGAAATGCCGGTGTTGATGCAAGAGTTGTTTTTCCTAAGTACAGAACCATTAAGGACGAGTGCCTTACTAGCTGTGAATATATAAAGTCTTTTGATGTAACCCTTGATTGGCGTACTCAAAAGGCAGATATTTTTACAATGCACACAGACGTACCTACTTACCTTATAGGTAATGACTACTACTTTGGTCGTTCCGGCTACTACGGCTATGGCGATGATGATGAAAGATTTGCTTTCTTCTGTAAAGCTGCTATTGAGTTTTTAAGCTATATAGACGATGATTTTATGCCTGACATTATTCACTGTAATGACTGGCAGACTGGTCCAATGTGCGTTTACTTAAAAGACAAGTACTCACTTATTAAGGACTACAAAAATATTCGTACATTATATACTGTTCATAATCTCCAGTATCAGGGTATGTTCCCTAAACACGCTCTTAGTATGATGGAATTAGACGAAAATTATTACTTCACAAATGATAAATTGGAATTTTATAATATGACAAGTTTTATGAAAGCCGGTCTTTTATATGCTGATGCTATCAGTACAGTAAGTAAAACATATGCTTATGAAGTTCAGACAGAACAGTATGGCTATGGTCTTGACGGTGTTTTAAGAGCTAGAAAAGATGACCTTTACGGTATCGTAAATGGTATTGACTATGATGCCAACAACCCTGAAACCAGCAAAAAGATTTATGCTAACTTCTCTGCTGACGATTTAACTGGAAAGGCTGAAAATAAGGCTCAGCTTCAGAAAGATTTAGGACTTCCTGTTCGCCCTGATGTTCCGGTATTCAGTATTATTTCAAGACTTGTAGAACAAAAAGGTATTAACCTTGTTTTACAGGCAGCAGGAGAACTTCTTTCAAAGGACGTTCAGCTTGTTATTCTCGGTACTGGCGACTATACTTACGAGAATATGTTTAAGGATTTAGCTTATAGATACCCTGACAAGGTAAGTGCAAATATTCTCTTTGATGATGCACTTTCTCAGAAGATTTATGCAGCCAGTGATTTCTTCCTTATGCCTAGTCTTTTCGAACCTTGTGGCTTAGGTCAGCTTTTTGCTATGAGCTATGGTACTATTCCTGTTACTAGAACTACCGGTGGTTTAGTTGATACAGTAAAGGTTTATAACCCTGAAACTGGCGAAGGCAATGGATTCCAGTTCCAGGACTATGATGCTAATGGCTTAATATGGGCTATTAACGAAGGTCTTAAGGTTTATGCTGATAAAACTCAATGGAATAAGGTAGTTCATAATGCTATTGAAACAAGATTTTCTTGGGACAGAAGTGCTAAGGAATACATTGATGTTTACAACAAGATTTTAGAGGAACACCCTCAGGAAAAAGAAGAAGAAGAAAATTAATTATTTTTAGGAGATTGCTTTTTGAAAATTAATATAATATTGGATATTGTTTGCTAATCGGGAGGTTAGCAAAACAATATCGGCTTTCCTCCCAAAAGGAAAAATAGAAATTATTTGACTTTTATGGAGGAATAAAAATGAATAGAGAAAATAAACGCAAAAAATATGAAAAGGGATATTATAAAAATCATCCTTGTAATAATACTTTTACTTGTAAGGTTTGTGGTCGCCCTGTAATTCCAAATGGTGCAGGCAGTGACCATAGAAATCATTGTCCTAACTGTCTTTCCAGTCTTCACGTTGATGAAGAACCCGGAGATAGAGCATCTGACTGTGGTGGAATTATGGAACCTGTATCTGTTTGGGTAAGAAAAAATGACGAATGGGCGATTATACACCGTTGCAAAAGATGTGGTAAACTTTCATCAAATAGAGTAGCTGCTGATGATAACCCGATGAAACTTATGAGTATAGCAATGAAACCCCTTTGCGAACCACATTTTCCACTAGAACGTATTGAGGAATTAACAGCCTTAATGGGTGGAGATGGTAGTCTGAAATAAGTATTTTTTGATCAATAAAGTTATCGGATTTATCTTTCCGATTCATTGTCAGAACTTTCAACTTCGTTGAAAGCCACACTTCGTGTGTCCGATTTATCTTTCGGTTCACTATCAGAACAAATTAACGACTTAATTTGTGGCTTGGCAAGCAAGCCATCGGATTTATCTTTCCGATTCATAAAAAGAAAAGGAGTGCATACCTTGTGTTTGCACTCCTTTTCTTTTTTCTATGTTATTTTTTAACACTTATTTATAATTTAAAGATTCTTTTAAATACATATTTTCTCCTAAAAAGTAAAAAAGCTGGGTAAATCACCCAGCCTGGTCCCCAATGTTAAAAATCACTTAATAACTTCGGGCAACTCTGTTGTTATTATTATACTCCAAAATATATTTTTTTGCAACTATAAATTTTTTACATTTTTTACTCTATACCATACAATATACCATTACAAATTGCCGCAGCCAAGTTACTGCCACCTTTTCTTCCTCTGGCTACTATAACCGGCACATTACATTTACTTATAATTTCCTTTGCCTCAACTACATTTACAAAGCCTACAGGCACAGCAATTATAAGTACAGGTTTTATTTTATTTTCTTCTATTAATTCCTTTAGCTTTATAAGGGCAGTTGGTGCATTCCCAACAGCTATAATATATTCACCCTCTAATTCTGATGCTTTCTCCATAGATGCAACAGCTCTTGTAGTGCCGTTTTCCTTTGCTCTTTTTGCAATATCTTCATCAGCCATAAAACATAAAACTTCTCCACCATATTTGCCTAAAACTCTCTTATTGATACCGGCTTTAGCCATATTGGTGTCAGTTATTATAGACGCCCCTCTTTTTATAGCCTCTCTAGCCTGTTCAACACAATTTGGAGAAAAATATAAACTTGTTTCATAGTCAAAATCGGCTGTAGTGTGTATAGCTCTTTTTACAATAGGCTTATACTCCTCTGGCACTTCTGTAATCATTTCACTTTCTATAATTTCCATACTTCGTGCCTCAATATCCTTTGGAAGTACAAATTGTGGAGTATAGTCAGTTTCCTTATTCTCTAATATTTCATATATTTTGTCCATATCCATATTTTCACGAATAAGGTCTGCCAATTTATCGTATTGACTATTTTTATATTCTTCTATATCTATTGTTTTCACATCAAAAGAAATGCCTTTTTTATCAAATATTTTCTTTATATAACTTTCTCTAAAGCCTGTTTCATCAAAGACACCATGAACATAAGTACCAACACAGTTATTTAAAACACAGCCTTCTTTTCTGCCCTCAATCTCAGAAAAAGCCTGTCCACCCTTTACTACACTTTGACCTTGATGTATTTCATAGCCTGTTATTTTTTTCCCATTATAGGCTACACCTGTAATCTGTCTTGTAGTCTTTTCCATATAGAAATCAGTTTCTACAGGCAGCAGACCAAGACCCTCTATAGTATCAATGCCGTTTTCAACACCCTCACTATCAGTTATTTTTTCACCCATAAGCTGATAGCCACCACAAATGCCAAAAATATCTGTACCATTTTCAGCCAATTTTTGTATAACTGACTTTAAGCCTGTTTCATTAAGCCACTTCATGTCGGCAATAGTATTTTTAGTTCCCCCAAGTACAATCAAATCCGGCTTTCCCAGTTCTTTTACACTTGAAACATATCTCATACCATATTGTTCAAGGGGAGAAAAATCAGTAAAGTTTGACAACTTAGGCAATCTTATAACAGCAATATCTATTGCTCCTACAGTTTTATTTTCAAGTCTTGTAGACAAGCTGTCCTCGTCATCAATATCTATATTTCCATAAGGCACAACACCAACAACAGGAGTATGACATTTCTTTTCAAGCATAGTAATGCCATTTTCAAGTATAGCCTTGTCCCCTCTGAATTTATTTATAACTATACCTTTTATTCTCTTTTTTTCATTGTAAGGCAAGAGTTCCACAGTGCCATAAAGCTGTGCAAAAACTCCACCTCTGTCAATATCTCCTACAAGTATAACTGGTGCATCTACCATTTCAGCCATACCCATATTTACAATATCATCAGATTTCAAATTAATTTCAGCCGGAGAACCAGCACCCTCTATTACAATAATGTCATACTTTTCAGCTAATTTATTATAGGCTTCTTTTATTGTAGGAATAAGCTGTTTTTTGTATTTAAAATACTCTTTAGCTTTCATATTTCCTATAGGCTTACCCATAACTATAACCTGTGAACCCGTGTCAGAATTTGGTTTTAAAAGTATTGGGTTCATTAATACGTCAGGTTCAACACCGGCAGCTTCAGCCTGCACAACCTGTGCTCTGCCCATTTCCAAACCTTCTTTTGTAATAAAAGAATTCAATGCCATATTTTGAGATTTAAAAGGTGCTACCTTGTATCCGTCTTGTGCAAAAACTCTCAAAAGTCCGGCAGTTATAATACTCTTACCAGCATTTGACATTGTTCCCTGTACCATTATTACTTTAGCCACATTATCACACTCCTTATTACAAGACCTACTATAAGACAAATGATTGTCATTGTGTACATTATATCATTTGCTCTCTTTATATCTTCATTTTCTATTTCTCTGTTTTTATCACCTATATAAGGCTTTTTATGAACAACACCAAAATATGTCGCATCTCCGGCAAGCTGTACTCCTAAAGCTCCTGCCATTGCTGACTCTGTCTGAGCTGAATTTGGACTTGCGTGTTTTCTTCTGTCTCTCTTAAAAATCCTAAAGGCATTTTTGTAGTCATATCTCAATACAAAAGCCGATATAATGACCAATATTCCAGATACTCTAGCCGGTATATAATTTAACACATCATCTAATTTGGCAGCAAATTTGCCTATATAAAAATACTTTTCCTCTACATAACCTATCATAGAGTCCATTGTATTTACAGCCTTATAAACTACTCCACCAACAGGTCCGAAAATAAGCATATATATCAAAGGAGCTATAACTCCGTCTGATGAGTTTTCTGCCACAGTTTCCACTGCTGCCTTTATAATGCCCTCTTTTGTCAAAGACTGTGTATCTCTGCCAACTATCATTGAAACAGCCTTTCTTGCACCTTCTGTGTCGTTGTTTTCAAAAGCCTTATAAACTTTCATACTTTCTGTTTTAAGTGACTTTCCGGCAAGCATATAGTAACAAATAATAGCAGAAACTGTTGTATAAGCATACTTATTGAAAGATGACAATTTAAGCACCAATAACGTAATGCCACCGGAAACAGAAATAACCACAATAGCCAATATTGCTCCCAGTATCATAAGCATAGTATTGTTTCTTGCAATTTTTCTGCACAGTTTTTCAAGTATACTAATAAAACTGCCAATCCATCTAATAGGATGTGGCAGTTTATAAGGGTCGCCAATTATTGTATCCAGTATAAATCCCAAAAGAATATCCATAATTACACCAAAGTTTTTAAATCCTTTACTTCATTATTTTCCCAGTTAATAACAAAACCTAAGCCATTTTTAGGTACAGTTGTGTAAAAGTTCTCTCCTGTAAGAGCTGTAAGTAATGCCATCATAGTTCCACCATGAATTACAAAGGCTGAATTTAAATTATTTTTAGATATATCTACAGCTTCTTTAAAACCCTTTACGCACCTGTCTGTAAAAGCGTTAAAGCTCTCTCCGTTAGGAATATCACTTGTGCCATTAGACTCTATCCAACGTATGTAGTCGGGGTTATTTTCAAGCTGCAAATGAGTCTTGTTCTCAAAATCCCCAAAATCAATTTCTCTCAAGTTATCCACAACTATAGGCTTATGCTGGGGATAAATCAAGTTAGAAGTCTGCAAGCATCTTTTTAATGGACTTGAAACAACTATGCCTACTTCAGGATAAATTCCCTTTTCCACATACTCCTTTATTATTTCCACACCTTCATCACAAAGGGGGTCATTTGTTACTCCATTAAAACAGCCTTTTACATTTCCTATTGTTCTGCCATGTCTTATTAAAGTAATTTTCATTTAATAATCACTCCAATTCCACAAACCACACGAGTAACTCTCTTTGCTCTTTCTGCCAATATACAGCAACTTCTGCCTACAGCTTCTCTATACAAAATCTGCTTTTTGTCCATAGGCACAACACCACAGCCAACTTCATCACAGGCAATAGCCTTTGCATTAATATTTTCAGAAAATTCCAAAGGGTCTTTTCCCATTTCAATCAATTTTCTGACAAACTCGTGATAATTAATAATAATGTCTGCATTTTCTATACTTTCAATGCTATGTTCTTTTCCATCAGCTATTATACCATTATATGCTTTCATTGCCAAGTCATTATGCCCTTGACAATTTCCACCTACAAACAGTTCTAACAAATAAAATCACCTAAACCCATAATTACAAAGCATATAAACTCAACTACACAGATAAAAAAGCCCATTAAATCTCCACTAATACCACCAAAATTTTTTCTATTCATATTTTGGAAAATCATTACAAATATAAATACAATGCCAAGGGTAATAATAGAACGAACAGGAGCTAAAATCTCCATTACAGAAATACTAGCAATAAGCCATACAACACAAATAACAGCTGTAACAAACTTGTTTGCACTAGAAACAAAAGTATATAACATACCACTATTTTTAGCAAGGTCCTCACTCATAGCTACGATACCTACTAAGGCTCTTGCAAACACAAAGACAATAGCCATATAAACAGCCTCAGCTAAGTTATCAACAGTACCTAAAATATAAGCAATAATAAGAACATAAAAAATAGCGTATATAATTGCAAATGCTCCAGTATGAGGGTCATCTAATATTCTAATTTTATCATCTCTTGATTTATGAGAACTAAGAGCATCTATAGTATCCATAAAGCCGTCCATATGTATACCACCATTTACAAGCAACATAGCAACAGCAAAGGATATAATACCAAAAGCAGTTTCTGGCACATTAAATCGTTGTGCTAATAAATGTAAGCCTATAAACAAAGCCCCCATTACAGCACCTACTAAAGGCAAAAAGCAAAAAATATACTTCATATCTTTCTTTTCCCAATCTATATAAGGCATAGGTATTTTACTGAACACTGCAAAACAGATTATAAGACTTCTTAAAGCACCCAATTTTATTCCTCCTTTAAAAGCATATCTATTCCACAAACAACTTCGTAAACCCTGTCTGCCTTTTTTGCAACAGCATTATTTATGTCTGCCAAGATTTCAATATACTTATTAGTCAGGCTATCATATTTTTCTCCATCTGAGAAAACATCACCTGTTATTATTATCATATTTTCTACTTTATTATACAACTGTACTATGCCATTTACAATAAACATATTTATATCTTTTTGTAGATTTTTTGTAAACATATTATTTGCTACTAAGTTTGTCAAGTCTTCTAGCAATACACAAGAGCCATATGGTATGTCAATACTTCCAATATCCATATATTCTTCAATAGTTTCAAAGCCTTTGCCTTTTCTAAGTTTCAAATGTCTTTCAACTCGTCTCTTTCCCTCATCACCATAGGGAATCATTGTAGCAAGGTAGTACAGTTTAGAATTGCTTTCCTGTGCCAGTTTTTCTCCAAAACTGCTTTTTCCAGAGCCACTTCCTCCTATAACAAGCGTAAGCATTATATCAACCTTTCATAGGGCTTCATTTCTATTTGTTCAAAAGTTACATTGTTATAAAGTGCCATAGCCATATCAAGCAAAGGAAAAAGCATTACAGCACCACTGCCTTCCCCTAAAGCCATATTACCGTATATTACAGGCTTTAAATTCATTTTTTCAAGCAAAATACTTGCCACAGGTTCTCTGCCCATATGTGACGGCAAAATATAATCCACAGTATTTGGATTTATAAGGCAGGCAATATACGCACTAAGACAGGCAATTACGCCGTCTATCACTATAGGTATTTTATACATTCCACCACCTAAAAATGCACCTGTCATAGCACAAATATCGTAACCACCTAATTTCATAAGAACATCAAGAGGGTCATTAGGGTTTGGTTCATTAACTTCTATTGCTTTTTTTATTACGTTTACTTTTCTTTCTAAACCAGCACTTGTAAGCCCAGCACCTTTGCCTGTAGCTTTTTCTACTGGAATACCAAGAAGTACAGATGCTACAGCTGAAGTAGTAGTAGTATTGCCAATACCCATTTCTCCAAGTCCAATAATATCTGTTTTATCTTTTAAATTTTTAACTACATCAATACCGGCATTTATAGCCTGCATCATTTGTTCTTTTGTCATAGCAGGTCCATTTGCAATATTGTTAGTTCCTTTTGAAACCTTGTAGTTTAAAACCCCCTTAGGAGTATCTCCATTAATGCCTACATCAACAGCTATTGCCTTTGCTCCACAAGCACCTGATAATTTACTAATAGTAGCTACACCCTTAGGAATATTATTTGCCACAATAGTTGTAACAGAGCTGTCTGTTTGTGTAACTCCTTCAGCTACTACACCATTGTCACTACAAAATACAACCATTGTTTTATTCTTAATGGTAAAATCAACATTTCCCTTTATAGCTGCTATTTTTATAAATAAATTTTCAAATTCACCTAAAGAGTCAATAGGTTTTGCAATAGAGTCCCATTTCTTCTTTGCAAGTTTTTTTATATTGTCGTCTGTTCTTTCAAAATTATACATAGTTTCTCCTAAACAAAAAGGCTGTGATGTAACTCACAGCCCCAATTCTATTTTACTTAATAAACTTAATCCCTATCATTTTGTCCGGTTCAGCAAAAGTACCTTGACTGATACCTCTGTTGGTTACACAGTAGAGTTTACCCTTTTTCTTAAATATAGTTTCTATATTTCCCTCTGTTGAGAAAGCTCCAAGTCTTTCAAAACCTTCGTCCATATAGATACTATAAATATATGCCCCATTAAATGTTATATTGCCATCTTCTTCAGATTTAATAGTAACCGGTAATACAAATATATTCTTTTCTGTATCAAACATAAACGCCTGTGGATTTTCAAATACAGAAGAAGAAATATTGCTACCACCTAATTCCTGACTATAGAGAAGTTTAGGATTATCCTTACTAGAAATATCAAAGGCATTAATCTTTAACTTATCTCCACCATTATCAACAGTTACGATTTGGTCTTCTCCATAAGGATAAAGCATAATATTGCCCTCTGACAATTTCAATATGCCATTACCTGATGGGTTAAGTGGATTAGACATATCAACTGTATAAATTGGCTCGCCCTTTTCCTTTGGTGTTAAATAAATTTTATCTTCTGTTAATATAACAGAACTAATATTTGCATTGTTTGCCACCTTTGTAGCCTCGCCACTTATTTCCATATTGTTGTTTAAAACATAAACACTATTTACAATCTTCTTGTCTTTATCCTCAACGTTACTTGTTACAACCCTTACATAACCATTATTTTCGTCTATAGAGTGGTTATCAACAGGGTGTCCCTTTACCTCGCCATAAGCATTTCTTGTAAATTCTCCATTGGCAAGTGAAAATCTGTAAATTCTTGTATTTTCTGTCTTATCTGAACTATCAAAAGCTGTATATCTGTTTTTAGCAACATACAAGTTACTGCCAAACAATGAAACATTATCTCCGGCACAAAGGAAAGACTTTGCTGAAGTATCCTGTTTATTATCTGCTATATTAATAGCCATAACAACTGTATAGCTATCCCCACCCATTTCAGGGAAATACTGCATATTGCTAAAGTCCATTATAGTAACGGCATCGCCGTTAGCAGTATCTGTATAAGAAGGTGCAACAAAATGACCATTTTTGTAATTGTCAAACACTGATGAATTAGCAACTAAATACACATAATTTCCTTCAAATGATGTGTCTACAGCATATCCATCTACAGCAACCTTTCTTTTCTGAACAGGTGCATTAACATTTGTTACGTCATAAACATAAACAACAGTCTTTTCTGTGTCAGGGTCTCTCTGAGAATCTTCTCCTGTTTCCTGTTCACTATTGTTTTCCTTCAAATTACCTACAACAACAAGTGTGTTGTTTTCTAATTCCATCTTCTGTGGCTTAAATTCGTCATCTAACTTAATAGCAGAAACGTGTTTTAAACCATTAGTGTAATTTATTATATTTACACTTTCCTCTGTGGCACAATACATATAAGTATCATCGCTTTTAATAAGGTCTTCTCTGTCTTTTTGTAAAAGTCCTGCTACATTAATGTTATCGTTATTCTGACTACCGTTACCAACAGCCTGTCCGATTTTATTAATAAGTTCGTCTTTGTCACTTGTGTTAGTGATTTCCCTTAAATTTTCCTCTGTAGCAACATAAGGTAAATCATTAACCTGTGTTCTTAAATTCTGTATAAATTCTGTGCTTTCTTCATTTGTAAAAGCATTTTCCTGACTAGACACAATAACCATACCATTATAATAATAAAGATATTTATTAAAGGCATTTGCAAAAACAGTTATTGGAACGTAGTCAACACCCTTATCAGCAAAAATCTTTGTATTATAATCTAACTTCTTTTCTCTTGTGTTATCAACAAGACTGGCATTTTCGCTGTCCATAACAAGGGCTTTGTTATTCATTCTTATTGTTACACTTGGAGCATTTGCATCTCCTGTTACACTAGCACCATAAGCTGTCTTGAAGAAACTTAAAGGCACATAAACATCCTCGCCCTTAACAACAGGTACTTGTGATGAATCAGTCTTTTCTAAAAGGGTCTGCTTTTTATTTACTAAAATTACAGGACTTCCTAAATTGAAAACAACTGCATTATCAAGTCTGTCTTCTGATGTAACCTGATTTGAAGTAGTAGGTGCTGAAATATTGTCCTTTTTCTTTGAAATCTGGAATACAAGCACTATACTTAAAATAACAAAGTATACAATTACTATATTCAGTATAAGTTTATTGTTCATAAAAAAACTCCTCTTAATTTTTGTTACTAAGGCACAAAAACTCGTCAAATATAAATTTACACACACTTTTAATTAAAATATATTATAGTACAATTTTTCAATATTTACAAGTAAAAACATTAAATACCAGTTAAATTTAAGTTTTCTATAAATTTTTATAACAGAAAAAAGGACACAAGGCATTTGCCCTGTGTCCCCCAGAGTGTCAAAAAAACTAATTTTAGAAAATAATTTGAATTTTTGATAAATGTATTTACATATTTTTCAGATTATCAAAGGAAAGTTGTTAAGAAAACCTTGGTTTTCTTAAACTAATTCCAC
>OGGV01000357.1_pt1 | contig 33437 bp, 16 predicted proteins | sample 1571301 | NCBI WGS metagenome assembly OGGV01 (sample SAMEA2582072, study PRJEB24529) | metagenome | biome: Human gut stool | place: China | collected 2011
AAATAAAAGGGCGGATTTTTCCGCCCTTACTGATTTAACCCTGTTACTTTATTATAATAAAAACATATTCTGAAAGGAAAATTATCATGGATAAGTCAAAGAGAAAGGCAATTATCGCCGGCAACTGGAAAATGAACAAAACTCCAAAGGAAGCTAAAGAGCTCCTCAACGCTATTACTCCCCTCGTAAAAGATGCAGGTTGTGAAGTAATCGCTTGTTGCAACAGCACTTGAGGCTACAGAAGGCACAAATGTTAAAATCGGTGCAGAAAACTGTCACTGGGCTGAAAGCGGTGCTTTCACTGGCGAAATCTCAACAGGTATGCTCAAGGAAATGGGCGTTGAATATGTAGTTCTCGGTCACAGCGAGAGAAGACAGTATTTCGGTGAAACAGACGAAACAGTAAACAAGAGAACAAAGGCAGCTCTTGCAGCTGGTCTGAAGCCTATCGTTTGCGTTGGCGAGCTTCTTTGGGAGCGTGAGTGCAACATCACAGAGGAAGTTATCGCAAGACAGGTAAAGCTTGATTTCTTCGGCGTATCAGCAGAGGACGTTAAGAAGTCCGTTATCGCTTACGAGCCAGTTTGGGCTATCGGTACAGGCAAGACAGCTACAGCAGATCAGGCAGAGGAAGTTTGCGCATTCATCAGAGCAACACTTGCTAAGATCTATGACGAGGCTACAGCAGAGGCAGTTACAATTCAGTACGGCGGCTCAATGAACGCTAAGAACTGCGCAGAGCTTCTTTCTAAGGAGAACGTAGACGGCGGTCTTATCGGCGGCGCTTCACTTAAGGCTGAGGACTTCTCAATTATCGTTAAGGCTGCAAGCAAATAATTAAACAAATTTTGGGTGGGTGTGTTTCGGCATACCCACTTTTTGTGAAAAACAATATGGAGGAATACTAATGAAAAAACCTGTTGTATTATGTATAATGGACGGTTACGGCAAGAATGACAGCGATTACGGCAATGCAATCGCTATGGCAAAAAAGCCTAACCTTGATAAGCTTATGGCTGAATATCCAATGACTTATATCGGGGCAAGCGGACTTGATGTAGGTCTTCCTGACGGTCAGATGGGCAACTCTGAAGTAGGTCACACAAATATCGGTGCCGGCAGAGTTGTATATCAGCCGCTCACAAGAATAACAAAGGCATTTGAGGACGGCGACGCTGAAAAAAATCCTGCTCTTAAGGGTGCTATGGATAATGCTAAGGGCAAGGCTCTTCACCTTATCGGTCTTGTTTCACCCGGCGGTGTTCATTCTCATTCGGAGCATCTTTATCATCTTCTTCAAATGGCTAAAAATAACGGTGTAGAGAATGTTTACGTTCACGCTCTTCTTGACGGCCGTGACGTTCCACCTTCATCTGCCGTTGAATATCTCAATGAACTTGAGGATAAAATGAAGAAAATCGGCGTAGGTAAAATTGCTTCCGTAATGGGCAGATTTTACGCTATGGACCGTGACAATATTTGGGACAGAGTTGAAAAGGCTTATGCCGCTATCGTTTATGGCGAGGGCATTCAGGCTGACAATGCAGTTGAGGCGGTTAAGGCTTCTTATGAAACTGTTGACGAGGACGGCAAGCACCTTACAGATGAATTTGTGCTTCCTACCGTTATCGGCGGCAGCGAGGGCAGAGTTAAGGCTGACGACAGCGTTATCTTCTTTAACTTCCGCCCTGACCGTGCAAGAGAGATTACACGTACATTTGTTGACCCTGATTTTGACGGCTTTGAGAGAAAGAACGGCTTTTTCAAGCTTTACTATGTATGTATGACTCAGTATGATGCCGAGATGCCAAACGTCGAGGTTGCATTCGGCCCTGAAACTCTTGTTAATACCTTTGGTGAATATATTTCAAAGCACGGTATGACTCAGCTTCGTATTGCCGAAACTCAAAAGTACGCTCACGTAACTTTCTTTTTCAACGGCGGCGAGGAAAAGCAGTATGAGGGGGAGGACAGAATCCTTGTTGCTTCTCCTAAGATTTCCACATTTGACCTTATGCCTGAAATGAGCGCTCCTGAGGTATCGGAAAAGCTTAATGCGGCAGTAAGAAGCGGCAAATATGATGCTATTATCGTAAACTTTGCTAACTGCGATATGGTTGGCCATACAGGTATTATCCCTGCGGCAATCAAGGCTGTTGAAACTGTTGACGCTTGTGTTGGCTCACTTGCAAAGGCTGTTATAGAAATGAACGGTAACCTCTTTATCACTGCCGACCACGGCAATGCTGATAAGATGCTTGACGAAAACGGCGAGCCGTTCACAGCTCACACAACTAACCCTGTTCCGTTTGTTGCAGTAAACTGCGGCGAAGGCGTTGAACTTCGTGACGGCGGCAAGCTTTGCGATATCGCTCCTACAATGCTTCAAATGCTCGGACTTGACAAGCCTGCTGAAATGACAGGTGTATCACTTATTAAATAAGTAAATACAATAATAAAAGGATTAGATATTCGTATTAATTTACGCATATCTAATCCTTATTTTTTATCTTATATTTATGTTTATATTGTTATATTGTCGGTTTAACTCTGTATACTACAGTCGAATGTTTAGGAATTGTTGCATTAATGGTAGTTCCTGTTGAGCGTTCATCTGTCCATAAATCGTGAAGCTCATAACCCGACGGAGACTCCTCAATGCCTAAGTATGGGTCCTTAGTAAGGTCATCAAGCTTGAAGTTGACACTTTTTGTGGAAGAAGCAGTATTGAATAAACAAAGCGCAACATCGCCGTTTGAAAGCGGACGAGCGATAATGTCAATACCACTTTCCTTTTTGATTCTCTTAGCACTCTTGCCGAGTGAATCCTGGTCAACTGCAATCATGTGTTTGTTAGTAACAATTTTAAGCGTTTCATTATCCTTATCGGGCATACCGTTTGATACAAAGCTTCTGATATCGTTGCCAAGCATAAGCGGAGCGGCAAGCATACACCAAAGCGAGAAATGCGCTCTGTTTTCGTTATCGTCAAGCTTTCCGTTGCCGACCTCAAGCATATCAGGGTCGTTCCAATGGCCCGGTCCTGAGTGCTTATAAAGCTTCAAGGTGCGGTTATATATCATAGTTATGCTTCTCCAATTGGGAGCTATATCGGGCGTTGTGCGCCACATTGAGCCTGCTTTAGCACCCCAAAGATAAGGGCGAGCCATGCCCCATTCGCAAATGGAATATGTGATTGGCTTTTCTTCTGAATGTGTAACCTTAGCCCACATTGAGCTTGCTCCCTTAAGAGCGTTACCCATACGCTTATACTGAATATATGACGAGTCAATCGCAGTTGCTACAGGGTTTTTGATTGTCATATTGTTGATGCCCTCTTTAAGCTCAACAATAATTTGTTGCCTGCCTAAAGGACTGAAGCCCTTAGTTTCAGGGAAGAAAATTTCATACATTTTGCCGTTAATATGAATTTGCATATACTGCTTCTTTTTAGCCATTGACTTGTGAAAAACAAAGGTTAATACGTATTCGCCCTTTTCGTCTGCGTCAAAATTAAAGCTAGCAGAGCCTGAGCCGTGGCTGATAAATCCGATTGCTTTTTTGCTCGGCACGTCAGACATTTTGATAATCTTTGCTCTTCCGGTAAACTCTGCGTCTTCCGGCCTTAAATCAATTTCAAAAGCGCTTTTTGGCTTGGTAATTACAATATGCTCAATTGCAGGGCAGTCACCGCTGATTCTGTCATGATGGCAAAAATCGTATTTGAAAAATTCACAGCCCCAAGACGCAATTGTTTTAGCGTCAAGCCTTTCGTTGCCGAGAGAGGCAGGGAGGTCCTCACATGTGAGAGTACCATTAGAAGAATAAAGACCAACCTTTAAGCCAAGTGCGTTAATATCCTTAATAAGCTTAGGGATACCACGGCTGAATGTGCCGAGATCGCCCTGAAGCTTTCCGTCACTGTCACGAAGGGAGCTTTGCCAGCAATCGTCAAGGTTAATAAATTCATATCCTGCATTTGCAAGTCCGCTGTCTTTCATAGCGTGGGCAGTTTGCATAATAATATCTTGGTCAATATTGTTCCTAAAGGTATTCCAGCTTGACCAGCCCATTGGCGGAGTTTGAGCAACCTTATTTTCAGAATATTCTTCGTCCTCGCTTATGTCAATTGTAAGCTTAGTCGGGATAAATATTTTTTTCAAGGCGCAAAGCGGGCACTTGCCGTTTGCTTTCATATTTAAAAACCAAGAAATGAACATAACAATCAATATTGCCAAAACGGCAACTAAAATTATAGCAAGATATTTCATTATAAACCAATCTCCTTAAAAAGCTCCAACTCCTTTTGAGCCAAAGCCTGCGTATTTTCATCATCAAGTGAATTTACTGCATTTAATGTAAATTCTTTTCTGTTTTTAAAATTGTAAATTATTCGATAAATCCAAGCATATAAAATAAGCCAAGGTCTTCCGTCGATAAATTTGATATAATCAATTTCTTTAAGCTTTTTGTAAGGCGGAAAGAGAAGCCTGAGTTTTGCCATAAAGGGTGAATATTTTTTCCCTTCTTCAAGCTCTCTCCTTGCAACGGTAACACCCTTGTTTTCATTCTCATTGCCGAATGCACCGCAGTCGCAAAGGTATTTTTCAACATTTTTCGTATCAATTGCGTAATCATAACCTTCGCCAAAAAAGTTGTGGCAAACGGTCAAAACGGTTTTACCGAATTTTTCAAGTTCAACTGCGCTTAAATATTCAAACACCTTTTGAATATCAATATTTGCAGTTTTCAGCATTACGGCTAAATCAAGTATAAGCTTAATTCCTGCTCCGTAGAATTTGAAATGGTGTGCCATGTGGGCAATCAAATATGCAAAATGAAAGCTGTCGTCAAATTTTCCGTCAAAGCCGTCAAATTCTGCATAATCAAAAGCGCTGCAAAACGGCTCTGTATCATAACAGCTTATAAGCTTTGTGTGCACCTCAATCAGAACACCGTTTTTAACATAGTTATAAACCGGCCCGTTTTCCTTAACACAATCAAAACCGTTAGATATAAGCAATTTTTTAATCTTGTCCCTGTCCTCAGCCTTGATTAGAACGTCTATATCGCCCATAGCACGGCTTTCAGGCACAGGATAGTATTCTCTGAGTGTTGCGCCTTTAAACGTGATATACGGGCACTGAGCCGACGCATAAAGCGTTTTAACATCTTCCAGCATATTAATCTGAGCGTTTGAAAGGAAAATTAAATCAAAAAATTTATTTTCAAGCGCACTTAAGAAGCTTTCGGGCAAATCGCTTTTATTCTTTGCATTTAAAAGTGCACAGTGCAATACACCTAAAAGGTTATGCCCCTTTGCATATAAAAACAATTTTTTATAATTAACGTCTGTATCGAAAATAAATTTGTCACCGTTTAAATAGTGGCTGCAAAGGTCAATTAAAACCTCATATTCCTTATCCATATCAGTTGAAAACTGCGTTGCCGACAACAAGACTTAAAACAGTCATAATAAGTCCGGCAATAAATACACCGAGCGAAATCACAAAAAAGCTCTTTTTCTTATCAAGATGGAGAAGAGATGCAAGAAGTGCGCCTGTCCAGCCGCCTGTACCCGGAAGCGGTATGGCAACGAAAATCAAAAGCCCCCAAATTCCGTATTTATCAATTTTATCTCGCTTTTTAAGCGTTTTGTCCTCAAGCCAATAAACAAACTTGTTTATTCCGGGAACTTTTTTTAATAAATCGAAAATCCAATTGATTAATAAAAGTATGAACGGTATAGGTAAAATGTTACCTAAAAAGCTGATAATAAATCCTACAAAAGGATTCATTTGCAAAAGCACAATGGCTGTAAACATTCCGAGCCTGCATTCCAAGATAGGGCAGACTGAAATAATAAACACAACAAGCCAATAGGGTATTCCGTGCGCTGTTAAAAACTCTTGTAAGTTTCTGCAAAATTCTTGTACCATATATCAGTTCTCCTTTTTGTCGGTTGTTGTATTTTGTTTTTTATCTGCAGTTGATTGCGACTCGTTATTTTTGTTTTGAGCATTAACGTTATTGTTTGCCGCATTTTGAAGTCGCTTTTTTTCCTGACTTCTTTTTCTCTTTTTTATTATTTTTTGGCGCACAATTTCCTCTTTGTGCTTTTCATAATAGCGTTGAGCCCTGATTTTGTTTTGCTGTTCAATCCATTTTTGGCGCCTGTACTCGGCTATTCTTTCCTTGCGCTCTTGCTCTTTAAGTTCAATTTCTCTGTCAATAGCTTGCGCAGTGGGAGTGTTTTTATTTACAATAAGCTTTTGCTTAATGAGAAAATCAACGGCTTCCCTCAGTATTTTTTTATCATTTTCAAATGAGAGGTGGCCCATAGCCTGGTCATACGCAAGCCATCTGTAATCGTCAATTTCCTCCTCTTGCATTGTCGTTTTTAAATCGTCTGTCGTTGCAACGAATATAGAAACTTTTTTGTCAACATTATTGCGAAGCGTATATTTCGATATACCCTCGTAGCCGAGATGAATTTTAATGTGAAGCCCTGTTTCTTCAAGGACTTCTCTTCTTGCTGCGTCGTATTTTGTTTCACCCATTTCGAGGTGACCTTTCGGAAAGCCCCAATTCGCCGAGCGCTTATTTTTTATAAGCAAAAAGCGAAGCTTGCCTTTAATACTCCTGTATACTACTGCGCCTGCGCTTGATTCGTAGTAGCAGACAAGTTCATATTCGGGAAAATCTTTTTTAACATCAATGTATTGATAAATGTCTTGATTAATGTAGCGTGAACTTCTTGACGCCATAATCCAAATAGTTTTTAAATCCGTGTTCTCCGGGTCTTTAGGAACGAGTGCCGCTATAATTCGTCCGTCGAAATTGCAAACCGTGTGAGTCACTCCCATAACAAAAGCGTAACGGTTTTTGTATCCCTTGATTTGAACTAAGTTTAAAGGATATACATAACCGTTCTCATCGACAGAATTAATAGTTTTAACAACTCTTCCTTGGGCTGTTTTGCCGAGAAACATAACATCACCACCAAGTAAAAGATATAATTCGTATTTATTATATCTTATTTTATATTGTAATACAAGAATTTTATTATAAAAACGTGAAAAATGATATGGCGATAAAAGACGTATAGATGAAAATAAACTATGGCAAGAGAAATTCCCTTGCCATAGTTTTACTTTTATAACATCGATTAATATTTAATGATATTGTTTAAACGATTCGTTTGATTTTTATGAGTTAGAGTTTTTGTTTAATAATCCCAATAAACCGTTCCGTTTTTGTTCCAACGTATTGCGTGAATATCGGCATAATATTCATCTGTATTTTTATCGTAAAAACCGAAATCTCCTTTGCTTTTATCAAAATCAAGTATATTGTCGGAAAAGACTATCCAGCCGTTTTTGTCGATATATGTAAACAAACTATCATACCGGCGGTTATATTTATTTTTCTTTGTATTGGCAATGCAAACATATTCGGATTTCTTAGCGTCATACTTGAATTCTGCACCGTCTTCGGTATAGTATACCACGTCTTCCAATTCGTTGTACTCAATACCCTTTCGGTCATAGTATTTTGATACCGTTTCGGTAGAGGAGGAATTAATATCACTCAATTTATTATATATGGCATTAACAGAACCTGCCGCAGAATTAGCAATCAGCAATACCGTTAGAACTATAATAAGTGCTTTTTGCGTAGTACGGCTCTTTGATTTTAATTCTTTAATTACATCAATAACAACATATAAATCGCAGAAAATAAAAATCGCAAGATATTCAATAGTTTTTCTTTTAATATTATTTCGTTTGTCAAAATGCAGATAAAGTGACAAAATAATAATGCTTTTAACAAAAATAAATATTATTTTTATTAAAACTTCTTTTTCTGAAAACATTAATTTGCTCCTTTTGTTATTTTGTGATTTATTGATGATTACGGCGAGTATGATCTTGTATATTGCTCATTTTTTATTAATGTTTTTATGTTGCTTTTTGAATAAATTATATCCAAAAAATAACAAATAGTCAATATAAAGCAAAACGGACAACTCCGAAGAGTTGCCCGTTTTTATTTTTTATTCGGTTTGCAGATTTAGGTTTATGCCATTGTCTGAAGTAAATCAACAAGTGAAGCAATAACCGTATCGGTATCACCCTTAAGAACAGGAAGTACCTGGTCTACAACACCTGAAACTGTTTCGTTGCCGCCTACAAGACCGGTTACAAGTGAACTGATCTTCTTGAAGTTGTCGCCTGCGTTTACAGTTTCGATTAAGTAGCTGAGAACTGCGATGAGAGTTTCTGAAGAGTTACCCTTAACGTAAATTCTTGTGCCGTAAGTAGCAGCCTGTGATGCGTCGGTAATTACCTTACCGTGGCTTGCAAGCTGTAACCAATTAATGTCGTTAAGCTTAATTCCAAGCGGTGTGCCCTTAATCTTAATCATTCCAAGAATGTTATTAAGAAGAGGAACGATAGCGTCAGCGCCGAGGAGCGGCTTAAGTGTTGCGTTAATATCATAGATATCAAGCTTGAAGTTTGATACGCCAATCTTGCCGAGGAGAGAGTTAAGGTCAACCTTAAGTGCCTTAAGAAGGGCAGGTAAGAGAGTGTTGAGGTCAACTACAGGCTTGACAGCGTCTATAAGTGCAGAGATAGGAGTGAGGAGATTGTCAAGGATCTGGCAAAGTCCGTTATTACCGATGAAGAGTGCAAGGTTTGGAAGCATTTCAAATAATGTTTCGAGAGGAGCATTGAGAATATCCTCAACCTTATCCCAGATAGGATTGATAATGTCAAGAAGAACATTATCATAAGCTTTCTTCATATCTTCTCTGTACTGATACTGAGTCTTAACGTTATACATTGAGAATGCTTCCATAAGAGGAACAATTGATGATGTATAACCGTTAGAACCAGGGATTCTTACGATATCGAAAAGACCGAGGTATGCGTCATTAAGAAGTACATCAAGTACGCCAAATACAGGACGAAGAACTGCAACGAGTGCATGGAAGAATGTATCTCTGTCCTTAACGCCCCACTTAAGAGCTGATGTATTAACCTTTGACCAAGAACCTGCCTTAGCGATTACGCTTGCATTAGCTGCATAAGTTTTGCCGTAAGCTTCGTTTGTAAGGAGCTTAGCAACATTGCTTGTTGAGAAGTCGATACCTGTTTGTGCAAGGAGGAAAACGAGTGAGCCGTCGCCAACCTTAACCTTTTCAATTGCACCGTAAAGACCGGTGAGAAGTGAGTTAACAATGTCATCCTTGAAGAGGAGGCCGCCGATTAAGTTGTTAAGACCGCCTTTAATTAAACTGCCAACAAGGCCGTCAAGCATAGGAGGAAGATTCTTAAGGAAGTCAACGTCTACGCCCTTAGGATATGAGAAGTCGAATGAGCCTGTCTTATATGCGGTGTAATCCCAGAATGCATTAGTAGGTTCGCCTGTTAAGAAGTAGAATACTGCACGAACGATATCATCTTTTTCAGCCATGCTGATTGTAGTGAATACACTTGAGATGATTGACTTGAGCATACTGTTCTTCTTAATAGCGCCAATTGAAGAAACAAGTGATTTGATTGATTTAGCGTTCTTAATAAGAGTGTCTGCCACATAGCGGAGAACTGCAACGAGAACCTCGCCCTTGTCAGCAACAACTTCCTTATTAGTGAACTTGCCTTCGGCATTCATAGCCTGTGACTTAGAGGTTACAACCTTGCCGTGAGCAGCGATTGTTGACCACTTGAAATCAGGAAGCTTGATGCCTGTTTTCTTAAGTAAGCTGTTAATAAGCGGAACAACGATGTCCTGAATGTTGCAAGACTTGAGGTCTGCAAGCTTAATGTTAAGCTTAACGCCTCTAACCTTAAGCAAGCTTGTTAAATACTTGCCGAGGTCCTTACCAAGAACCGCTGAAATAATCTTATCAACATCTAAACCTGCTGATTTAGCAGTTTTAACAATGTTTGTAATCGGAGCAAGGAGATTATCAAGAAGCTGGCCGATACCGTTGTTATCAATGAAGTATGCAAGGTTAGGAAGAACTGATGTAATTGTTTCAAATGGCTTGTCGAGAACTTGGTCAACAAAGCTCATAAGAGGATTAAGAACATCAAGAAGTACGTTATCCTTAGCCTTCTTGCAATCCTTCTGATACTGTGCAAATGTCTTAATCTTGCTGTTGCTTACCTGAAGAACATCAAGAAGAGGAACGATTGCACCTTCATAGCCGTTAATGCCGTTTACGCCGACATTGAGTGCATTAAGGTCAAGCTTAATTGTTGAAAGCTTAGAGTCGGCATTCATTGAATCCTTAGCTGTAAGAGTAAGAACACCTTTCTTAAGCTCATAGGTAAGAGCAATCTTGCTTGCTACCTTGCCGTCGCTTCCCTTAATATCAAGAGATGTTGAAGCCTTTGCAATTGTGATATTGCTAAGGTCAATCTTTCCTTCATTAAGGAATACGTTGAGAACACTGTTGAGAGGACGAAGAATTGCAACGAGTGCGTGTACGAAGCCCTGCTCAGCCTTTGCGGAGCCATCCTTGAAGCCCCAGTTGATTGTTTTAACTTTCTTCCAGCTCTTAACCTTCTTGAGGGTTTTAGCTGCTGAAGAATAAGTTTTACCGTAGCTCTTATCCATAAGTAAGCCTGCAACGCCCTTAGGTGAAACAGTAATGCCTGCCATATTGAGATAAGGTGAAATATTCTTTGTGTCAAGTGCACCATAAAGTGCCTTAGCAAGTGAAGTGAGGTTAGCGTTTGTAAATACCAAACCGCTTACAACACCCTTAAGATTTGATGCGTCAACTACGCCGAAGTTAGTGAGAAGAGCCATAACTGCGTCAACTGCACTGTCAAGCTGGGTGATAGCTGATTCGGCATCATAAGAAGAAATACCGTCAGGGTACTTGAACTTTAATGAAGTTCCCTTGTATTTGCTGTAAGCCCAATAAACTTCTGTAGGTGACTGTGTGAAGTCGAGAAGCTTGCCTACAATCTTAAGAAGTCCCATACCGTCAAGCTTACCTGTTTCGATATACTTGATGAGCTTCTTAATGCCTGAGCTTACCTTGTTGTTGCCCATAATCAAACCGATGATTGTGGAAAGGTTATTATTTGTCTTTACAAATTCAACAACATAATCGAGTACGTATACAAGTGTTTGAGCAGGAGTTGTTGTCTTGCCAAGCTTGTTCCAATTAATGTTGTTAAGTTTAATACCTGTCTTTGCAAGAAGGGTATTAATAATAGGAATAATGTTGTTGCCTGAAAGAGCATAGCCCTTAACCTTAAGTCCAAGCTCTTGCTTGTCGTTAACTGTGATTAAATCACCGAACGTCTTAGAAACGATACCTTCAAGCAGCGCTGCAAGTGACGGTGATGCGGCACCGAGCTTATCACTCTTAATCTTAAGAATGTTGGCTGCGCCGTTGAGCTCGTTTGCAATAGCCTTAACTGCGCTTGAAACAACAGAAGCAAGTGTAGGAGTTGTTGTATCGTCTAATACAACGCCGATAGCCGACACAAGATTGAGCAATGTTGTTGCAGGCTTTTCAAGGAACTTGTCAAGAAGTGAAACTATTGGATTAACAATACCTGTGAATACTTCATCACGGTATGGATTGCTCTTATCAGCAAATTTTTCAGGAGTATCAACTGTGATGCCTGTCTTTGCTGCTATTGTATTAAGAACAGGGTAGAGAGCATTTTCATAAATGCCTGTATCAATAAGAACTACGCCGAGGATAGAGGTGAGAAGTCTGAGTGAGGTTGAAAGACCTGTCATAAATTCATCTCTGTTGCCTGCTGTGATGCCCCAATTAATGCTTACGTTAAGAGTACCGTTGTCATTAACTGCGTCACTCCAACTGTCAAGCTTAGAAAGCTTCTTGCTTGCGTTCTTAATGCCTGTGTCCTTAATTCTTACAGATAATGAGTCAGGAGAAATAAGTCCGTTGACTGCTTCACTGATAAGATTGTATTTTGCTGTCACGTCGGCAGTACCATTATTATATGTATAAGAGTATGCATACTTGTCAGTAAGTCCTGCAACAAGTGTTTCGACGAGAGCATAGGTTCTTACTACTACTGTTGTAAGACCTTCGTTTGTGTAGATATCCTTAGGATTAACGTTACCATTTGAATTAGGAGTACGTGCATCCTCGCCATTAAGATAATATAAATAGGTATTAAGTAAATCAATTGTTGCGTTTGATGCATTTGCACCAATGTAATTTGAAAGTAATGAAATTACGCCGACAATAATGTTACTTGTCTTGTTGATTGAATAGCCGTTTATGCTTGAATCCGTAAGGAGAGATGACAATGTTTTATCAAGCTTAGCTATTGTGTCATCAACGTTCTTCATATCGCTGCTCTTATGTGCTGAAATATCAACTGAAGAGTTAGGAGTTGCAACTGCCTGTGTAGTGGCAGGTGATGAATTATTGTTATTGTTATTATTTTTGTTATTGTTGTTATTTGACTTGAATGAATTGATAAGTGCCTTAACAACGTCAACAAGCTTGCTTACATTAGTAATAAGGAAGTAAGCGTTATCTCTGTCAAGACCTACAAATCCGCTTGATTGCGGTTCAAATGTGAAGCTGTACTTGCTGTCACGTGTAATCTGGAAGATACTGTTGAAAAGGTCTGTAAGAGCACTTGTTTCGGTGAAACCGCCTACTGAATTGAGAAGACCTGTGATAATAGGAAGGTTCTTTTCAAATTCACTGCCCTTAGAGCTTATTACATTGTTTACAAGACCGAGAATAGCGTCAAGCCAATCCTCTACGAATACACCTACAAAGCAGTCAAAAATCTTTGTTGGGTTTGGATTAGCGGCAAAATCCTTGAACTCTGTCATCTTAGAGTTACTTACTGCGCCGTTTGAATCCGTAACAATCTTGCCCTTGTAGCAATATGTCCATGCATCCTTGCGTACGCCGTATTTGTCAGCTGCAAGGTTTTCCATAATGTCAAAGAGCTGAGGAATTGCAACCATAATGTTGTTAAGACCTGAGTTGATGACTTTTCCTCCGTCATCATGGCCCTTAACCTGGTCTCTGTACTTAGGAGTGCTAACGTATGTGTCAACTGCAGTAGTGAAGAGGCCTGCAATTTCTGTTACCAATTCATAAAGACCTGCACCAACCTGTCCGTTTGAAGCTGTGATTGCTTTCTTAAGGATACCCTCAAGGTCGCTGAGCTTAGCATACTTGAGAGCCTTATCGGCAATGTAAATACCTGTAATTTTAGGTACGCCTGCTTCATATGTGTATTTAACGTTAAACTTAGTAGTGCTTGAAACGTTAGCAAGTACATCTGCAAGAGAACCGCTTACGCCATTATAAGAATAGGTATAAGAACCGTCGCTGTTCTTTGTATATGTGATTGCTTTACCGTAGCTGTCTACAACCTTGTCATACTTAAGTACATAGTTAGGAGTTGCGATAATGTCGCCGGCTGAGAAGTCGGTAGGTGTTTGATAATTGGATGAGAAATCAGAAAGATAACCTGTCTTTTCGTTGCCGTCGTTCCAATAAGTACCGCCGATTTCCTCAAACTTGCCGTCTCTTTGGAGCCAATGCATAAGCTGAGGAAGCATAGCGTTGAGGTCCCAAGCAAGCTGACCGATACCGATGTATGAGCCTGATGATGCATTCATACTTTCAAGCAAACCGTCGCCGACAACGCCATAGAGGAAGCCTTCTTGGTTATTTCTTTGCGAATTGCCGATTTCAGAGAAAAGAATAGGCTCAAGAAGCTCGTTAATTACTACTGTAAGTAAAGGAAGAAGGTTTACGACTGTCTTAATCGGGTCGTTAACAAGATTCTTCCAAACATCGGTAAGAGCGTCCTTAAGATTTACGTTTGTCTTAAGAAGTGACTTAAGCACAGCGTCAACCGCTTTACCGATATCTGTACTTGGGTCAACGATATCGCCGATTGTGTTGTTGAGAATAAGATTTGTAATCTCGGTACCTGCCGAACCTGTAAGGTCAACATTTTTACCGTTGAGAATTTCCTTTTGAGCGTCGGTAAGAACGATACCTGAAGTTTGAGAAGTTTTTTTCTTTACAATATCATCAAGTACGAGTTGAACGTTAAGAAGGAATTTGAAAGAATACTTATAGCTGTATGTATAAGTAGTGTTATCTGTGCCAAGGTCGTTTGTATCAACGCCGAGGTATTCAGATGCAATCTTAGTAACAATGTAGTCGTAAGAAGCTGCAACCCATTCGTTGATTAATGGCTTGCTGTAATTATTTGAATTAGTTACAGGGTCAGACTTAAGTGCATTAATGCCGACACCCGGGTCTGAACGTGAAGCATCAACAAGTGAATTAACAGGCAAGTATTTTGTTTTGTCAATATGTGAACGGTTTTTAGCAAAGCCGCCAAATGAACCTAACAAATTATTGTAATTTGTTGAATTCTTTTTTTGGTTAGCTGCAATAAGAGACCAAAACTCTGAAGTGTAACTGCCTTTAAGTGAAGCAGGAACAATGACTGTCTTGTTCTTTTTGTCGGCATATTTATCGTTAAAGGTAACTTCGCCGTCCCTAAAGTAGTTTGTTACAACATTAGTGGTGGCGTTTGCACCGCCGACGCTGGAGAAGAATGCACGCAACTGAGTAAGTTCGTCATCGCTGATGAAGAAACTGTCACCCTCTTGCCAATTTGCATCATATCCTTTTGGAAGCTTAGCATTGATTTCGGAATTAAGCTTGTTGAGGTCAACGCCGTTTCCGTTATTACCGAAACGTACAACCATACCCTTAAGTATATCAGTGTAATACGGAGAAGTGGTTGTGTCGACATTACCGTTCATAAGTGCTTTTTTGCACAAATCGGTCTTAATAGTGTTGCCTACTACATATTCGATATATGACTCAATTTGGTAATCTGTTGTCATACCCTCTTTTTGTGCAAGAGTCTCGAAAGAAGCATCTTCAGCAACACCTAATTTAGCGGCAACAGCTTTTCTTGCGATTTCCTTAACAGTGTCATAAACATTGTTTTCAGTGTCGCTTACTGTGAAGCCCTTAAATGTCATAGGAACCTGATAAAGCGATGTGCTGTCAACTGTTTGGTTAAATGTTGCACCGCCGTCGCTTATCAATCTGATAAATTCGCTTGCTGAGATGAAGTTCTGACCGACACCGAAGTCGTAGTAAATAACGTCAGCCAAATCGTTAAGCTTAACGTTGATGCCGTATGTTGCATACTTAATGTTAAGTGTGCCCATATAGTTGTTAACAACGGCTTGCTCATCAGCTGTGAGTTTAAAATCAAAGTTCTTCAACTGGTAAAGTGTGGCAGTATCATAAGTGTCACCGATAGCTTCGCCGTTAAGCTTAACTGTTTCAACAGCACCGCTTTTTACAGCTTCGGTATAACGCTTAGCAATTGCTTCTACCTTATCACTGTCTGTACCTTGCTTTATCTTTTGAGCATAAAGGTCGGCTAAATACCAAAGGCTGTTTGTTGAGAACTTGATAGTTTGACCTGCGGCATTGTAGCCTGAAACGGTACGTTCGCTTTCTTTACCGTATAACCATTCGTCAAGCTGATTTCTTGTGTCTTTAGATAAGTCTTTGTTGTCTTTGTACTTTAAGCAAAGGGCAGTAAGTGAAAAATAATCAATTGCGCCCGTTGAACCGCTTAAGTAGTTATAATCTTCAGGATTACCCATACCTTTCTGAATATAACTTGTTACAAAGTCTGACTGGCTTGTCTTTGCAAGTGCGCCGATAAGAGTCGGCTGCAATACGCCGAGTAAATCCTGAAGTGTTGTTTCACTTACGATTTGCTCTTTTTCTTTGGTGGTAAGTTCCGCTGCGGTCTTACCTAACTTTTTAGCACCCTTTTCATAAACAGGCTTGCTTATTGCCTCAATGCCCATGAGAAGGGAAGGCAGCTGGTCTGCCAATTTGTTAAGTGTGTCGAATGCCGAATCGGCATCAACATTTGTCGTTTTCCAAAGCGGGTTGTCATTACTCTTGGCGAACGCAGTAAATCCAACCGAGCATGTGGTCACGACCATTACTACAGCTAAGAAAAAGCTGAGTATCTTTTTGCTCGTTCTCATATAAATCTCTCTCTCCTTTACATATGATTTACGAACTTGTCGTATGGTAACGCATTTTTTGGATAATGCGCCGAGCAGTATTTGTTCACAGTTTCTACACAAAAAACTGCTTTTTAGGCGCAGGATATCCACACGCGTATTAACAAATACAATATATTTATAACAAATAAAAACTTATAAGTCAATAATTTTATAACATATTTTGAATTTATTGTGAATTTTCACATATTTTCGCATTGATTTTTGACGATAGAGAGTTGCAAAATAGACAATACAACATAAAAAGTCTAACAAACATAATTCGACAGAAAATTGACTGTAAAACGTAATATAATCCATATAAAGTCGAGTAAAATTCTGTTCGATTTGTAAAGGCAAACATCTTTACAAATGTAAATTTTGTGTAAAGTACAATAGCTTTACTTGCGGAAAATCAAGAGCTTTTTGGCGCTAAATTATAAACAAATTGTAAACTTTTAGTTAATAATTTGTGCAAGGTGTCAAAAATAAGTTTGCTTTTTTGGACATTGTTACAAAAATATCATTTGTCGTTTGTCTTTATTGACTTTTTTGTTGCCTTATGTAATAATTATAATGTGTTTAAAGCACATATTGCGCAGTTTTTGGTGCAACGGTTTGGCTTTGCCGACCTTCAGTCTAATTCAGATTGCCTGATGGTCAGAGATTGTGACAGGCTCCCCTGCAATATGTTAACACTTTATTATTCAATTATTTTAAATTTAATGGAGGTAAAAAATGAAAACGAAGGCAAAAAAGTTTTCACATAAGCTTCTGGCATTATTTATGGCAGTGCTTATGGCAGCTTCCTGCTTTACCGGTGCTTTAACTGCTTATGCTGATACTATGAGCAGTGAAAAGACATATGCCGACGAGTCAATCGAATATAACGATTTGGCGTGGGCTATTCTTTCCGATGAACAGGTAGCTACAGCTTTACTTGACTATGCTGATTTGATGCTTTCCGAATACGGTCCGCAGATTGATAAGCTTCTTGAAAACCTTCCATCAAGTATTACCCAGTATATCACATGGGACAGCAACAGCCGTACCCTTAAGCTTAATGCTTTTGGTCTTATTAAGAAAGACATTCCGGTACGTACTCACAGTGTTGATGAAATTTTCTATACACTTAGGGGTGTCGCTGATCTTCTTAATCAATACGGTAACTTACTCGGTGATGCCGGCAACCTTAACTTTAAGGCTGTTGCTACTAAGGATTGGAATATTACAAGAGAAACTGCATCTTCAACTGATATTTTAAGAAGCGTAATCGGTATTTTCCAAAACCTTTCTTGCGACTATAACGGCGCTGATATTTTAGGCCAGGTGCTTAGAGGTAACTTTAATCTTGGTACTCTCGGCAATGTTGCAAACCTTGACGTATACAAAATTATTGGTAACCTTTTGGGCTTTACAGATACGAAGTATAAAACAAACTTAGTATACAATGTTGCTCAAAACCTTATTTTCCAATATACTAATTGGTATACAGAAGAGGAAATTAATAATTTCAAGAACGGTACTGCAACATGGGTTTATGATGACCAGCTTATTAATAAACTTACAACAGAGCTTCTTGATAAGATTAGTGTACTTGTTACATATAATCAAGAATACACAGATGCTGATTCGCAAACAGCAATTCAGGATACATCGGCTACACGTTATTTGAAGATTAAAGCTGAAATGAAGGCAAGCGGTTCTGACTACGCTACTGCAGCTGCAAAGCTTGGTTATGACCCTAACCTTATATATTCAGATGAATTTAAAGATGATGATGGTAATCCTCTTAACGTTCTTCTTTTTGCTTACGGTGCTCCTGACAAAAACGGTTATGCAACAGAATCAACCATAAAGGTAACACTTAAGGCAACCGATAATCTTTTTGATTTCGGTTATAAAGCTCTTGACCTTGCTTGGGATACAGTTCTCAAGGGTACAGTCAAACTCCTTCACGTAAATGACGGATTTGATAAGGGCCACGGTGCTAACTTTGATAACAACTATTATTATTACTTCGACCAAAAGGGCGAGTGGAATGATAATGATGTTGCCGCAAACTATACACAGGCTAAGCTCGATCAATGGGCAAATGCAGTATATAAGGATTATAAGTTTGATTCAGCAAAGGATTTCCTTGCTTATGTTAAGAAGACGGTAACTTATGATCGTACAGCTGCCGAGGACTCAACAGGTTCTTGGAAAGATATTGACGCAACGAGACTTTTCGCTAAGTTAAGATACAGCCCACTTGCTGATTACGGCTTTAACGTAACAACAGGTCCTATCAATCTTTACTTTGCAGAAACAGGTACTCCAAACCTCGATAAGTTCTTTAGCGATAGCTATTCGAAGTACAGTTCGATGGTAGCAGGTTTTAATGACGCACTTGTTGCAGCAGTTAAGGACTTGTTCCCAAAGCGCGACAACGTTATCGGTACACGTCCTGAAATGACAACAACCGGTGATTTTGCAACTATTGATGCAGCAGCAATTAAGTCAATCGTTTCAACACTCGTTGGCAACGCTTGCAAGATGGTTCAGTACACAGCAGACGCTACAGATGCTAACATTCTTAAAGCTTTCTACGCAAAGAACGGCGCAAGCGCTGCTCTTACAGAGAAGAATCTTGAAGCAGCAATGATTCCTATGCTCGTTGCTTGCATTGGTCAGGTAAATCTTGGCGCAGGCAAGCTTGAGAAAATTATCCATCCTTCTGATTGGGACGGATGTAAGGACGCAGAAGCAGTAGCTTATGTATGCCTTAAGGAGTATTTATCATACTCAATGCCTAACAAGGATTATTCAAAGCTTGTTAATATTGGCAGCGACGGAACAATCAATGCAACACTTGAAGGCACAATTCTTCCAATGGCTCGTGACGCAGTTGCTTATGTAATTGAGGCTTACGTTCCTCTTGAGGACGAAAACGGCAATACTTGGAAGACAGAGTCAGCAGCTGTTGATTCTAAAACAACACTCTTTGACCTTCTTAATTCTGTAGTTTGCTACTACGGCGGCGACCATGCAATGGAGAAGGCTGTAAATAAGGGCGAAAGAGCTATGGGCGTAGGTGCTCTCCTTGGTATTTGTGATGAAAACGGCAACAGCCTTATCACAACAAAGAATACTCTTTGGGAAAACATTAATGCAATAGCTAATAAGCTTATGCCTGTTCTCGGTACACTTCAGGGTACAGGTTATGCTAAATTCAATTCAGAGGAACTTATTTGGAACAACATTGTTCTTTCATTCCTTGATATTGGTAAAGAAAATTCAAAGACAGGTCTTTGCGGCGTATCTAACTTCCTTAACCAGTTATTTACAATCGTTTCTGCAGAGCCTATCCAAAAGACTTCAATCGTCGTAACAATTTATGATTTACTTAAGGATCTCATTAACGGATTGTTTGGCGCACGTTACAGCGGACAGAGCTTTAAGACAATCGTTCCTGATGCTACAAGTGCTCATCCATTTGATGATTTCTTCCAGGTTAAGGTACTCGCAGGTACAGACGGTAAGAACTTGGGTGCATTCCAGAAGCTTATCTGTAACTTTGTAGAGTTCGGCGGATACGGTACAAACGGTCCTAAGACCTACTCTGATTCTATTATCAGAGGTATTTGTTTCGCAGTACAGGCAGTTAACAGCTTCCTTCCTAATGCATTGACTACACTTGGTCAGCATCAGCTCAAGATGGCTACTGCTTCATTCGGTTCTAACACCGTAACAGGCTGTACTTCAGGTGAACCTTATGATGATGCACTTACTGTTACAAACAACTCAGTAGGTATCAATGCATCGTACATTAAGGACGGCAAGCCTACTCAGCTTTCACGTTACTATGTACAGATTACAAGCGTGCTTCAATATGATGTTTATAATCCGGAAACTCCTGAGGAATTATCTTTCCCTGAAACTCCTATTGAGCCGGGTAAGAATGCTAAAATTGATATTTCAGTTCCATTCGAAGTTTCAGGTTCTGATACAACAAACACATGCCGTGTTGTTGTAAATTATGATATCGTTGATGATCAGGGCAATGTTCTTTATGGAGGCAATACTGTAACAGCTTATAAGCTTCTTACAAGTGAAGTAAGCTTCAGAAATGCTCTTTATGATGCTGATTATAACTTCAACACTACATTCCAGCAGACAGACGGCACTGACAGAGAAGAAAACGGTGTAACCGTTCATTCTCTTACAGGTATCGGTGGTAATATCTCTGCAAACTATCCCGAAAAGATGGTTATCGCTTCTAACAAACTTAACGAAATCGCTCAGTATTCATTCTTTATGAAGGGCGGCAGTAAGGAAAAGAGCATTGACGGTGTATTCTTCTTTGACAGAAAATCCGGCTATGAATCAAATAACCTTACTACTGCAGCTAAGGCATTCGATGATTCTAATTTAACAACAGTAAATATCGGCGAAAATAACGCTATTGCTCGTTGGGATAAGTCAACAGGTGATCTTCTTAAGATTGGTATGTATGACTATCGTGTAGAAACATCTGCAGGCTCAGGCGAATTCGGCGAATGGCAGCGTAACCGTACAAACGGTTCTACAGGTAGCGGCCTTGGTGCTGTTGACTACTACAGAGGTTATACTTCTGAGGAAATCGGTAACATTTCAAAGCAAAATGAGGGCAAGGAGATTGAAACAAGAACTCACGTTGCATTCACTCTTCAGGAAGCACTTGATGCTAAGATTATTGCCGGTTACCATATCAATGAAAGCGGTATTTATGATACAATGTATCTTAAGACCGGTGGTAAATATAACTATGATAACATCTTTAATATGGTTACACTCGGTACCGGTATTGATGCTATCTATATAAATACCTCAAAGCAAACATTTGGTTCAAATGCTGTTAATAACTACAGACCGTTTGGTTTCGACGGTGAGGCTACTGTTAAGACCGGCACTTATGATGTTAATGTTAACTTCTATAATTCAGGTTCTTATAAGACAGGCAGCTTCCAGCTTGTTATCGGTGAAAGCGGTTCAGCCGGCTCACTTGATAAGAACTATAAAGAACTTGCCAATATCATGGCTAACTATAAAACATCCGACTTCAAAGAGGATGCATCTATCGGTTCAGTTTATGATTTGGCTAAGGATGCTCTCATGAATGTACTTAGCGTTCAGTCAGCTCCTTACACTGCTGAATCAGCTCTTACTCAGTCAGATAAAACAGAGTATGCAGTTACAACTTCAGTTACAACTTCCGCAACAGGCGATCGTGCATACGTTCCTTACTCAACCTCTAACGAAACAGTAACATTTACTGTAAAGGGTACTCAGGTAAGCTACACAATCCCTGAATCGGTTAAAGCAACTGCTTATGTCGGTGGCACAGTAGACGCTACAACAGGTGCAACCAGTGGCGGCGTAAAGGGAATTTACTATTCCGATGAGAAATGTACAATGCCTATTTACTCACCAAAGCCACTTACATCATCAGATGTTAAGAATGGCAAGGATGCTGCATTGGCTAATGTAACACTCGGTCAGGACGGTAACTATTACCTTACTAACTCAGTTAAGTATGCTACAAAATGGGATCTCGATACATATCCTGGCGGCCCATGGCAGAGACCGACATCTACTCAGGATACAAACAAAGATAACGAGCCTCTTTATAATCAGGTTCAATATGTATACAGAAATGCTGAAGGCAAAAAGTGCAACTCAGGCGATAATTGGGCATGTAAGTTCCCATCAGCTGAGTATCAGCTCATTCCTAACTCAGGCGAGATGGACTCAGTAGATAATCGTGGTATTGCTACTCAGGCTAATGACAGACTTGAATATGTTCTTAGCGTAGTTAAGTCTCACCTTATCAGCTCATCATCAACACTCTACAATGAGATTTCTGAGCTTAGAAATGGTCTTGAAGAAATTAACTTTGATATTCTTACATATAATAAGATGGTAGAATATGCAAAGAAGGCTGAACAGCAGTATACAGTTGACGTTGATTACGTTGATGCAACAACAGGCAAGACTGTTGAAAGAAACGGTATGTCTTATGTTGACGCTGCTAAGCTTATGAATGACCTCAAGAATGCAGGTACTAAGTTTACTTATACCACAGCTTCTGAAGTATCTTCTGTTCAGGCAAAAGAATATGTTAAACTCTTTAACATATTCGCTTCTGCAGTTATTGAACGTGGTTACCAGGGCAAGCAGCTTGAAAATGAAATCAAGTGCGCATCGGGTAATGCTTACTCAATGCTCAAGGCAACACCTGCTACATACAATGAAGACGGTACAGTTGCTACTGAAGCAACCGTATCTAAGAATGGCGGCGTAGCAGCTAACCCACGCTTTGGTTCATTTGATGCAACAGGTAAGCTTGTTAACGAAGGTGCAACAAAGTACTCATCAGCATCTTGGAACAGATACGTGAGAGCTCTTGCTGCCGCAGTTGACCTTGCTAACTATGGTAACGGTTCTTATAAGTATAAGAATTCCGGCACATTCAATATCAATGACCGTAAGAACTATGACGCTCAGCTTGCTAAGATTTACAATGTTGATACTGAACTTCAGGCAGCTGAAATCGGTCTTACCGAGTTTGAGAGCTGTGAGCTTACTGTAACTCCTGTTGCAGGTGCTACAGTAACAATCGACGGCGTTGCTTACTCAGGTCCTGTAGCTGTAGAAAAGGGTCAGGTTGTTTCAATCAATGTAACAGCAGAGGAAGGTTATACTCTTAAACCTGAACTTACTGTTAACGGCGACAAACTTACATTTGACGATACAGCAACAGCATTCCCGTATAAGCTTACTGTTACAGGCAATACTACAATCGTTCCTTCGGTTGAGTCATTGGCTCCGTCAACTCATAATGTTACTGCTTCACTTGTTGTAGCAACATCTTCAAAGGGTGCTACTAACAATAAGGGCGTAAACGGAACATATAAAGTAACTGTTTATGACAGTGCAAACACTCCTGTTCTTGAAAAGCCATTTGACCTTACAACTGCTGCAAACGAGATTAGTCTTGACCTTGCACCTGGCACATATACAGCAACAATTACTTCTGACTTTGCTCTTGCACGTACAGTAAGCATTGTTGTTGGTGACGCTGATATTGCAGGTCATGCAATATCAATGATTGTTTGCAACTATAATAAGGATAGCGGTGTAACTGCTGCAGATGCTACTGCTGTATATTCAGCTGCTTCTAAGGCTACCGATCTTCGTTATGACCTTAACGGTGACGGCTCGGTAACCGGTGCGGATGCTACAACTGTTTATGCTATTGCATCTTCAACTATTGCACTTCCTGATGTTACTATTAAGTAATATTAGTTTCTATACTTCTTAGGGGCGAAAGTCCCTAAGAAGTTTTACTTGAAAATTACGATAACTTGTGTTATCATTTAATTAAGCAGAGCTATGGCTTTGCTTTGTCTTGATATATTCGGCTTTTGCCGTTTATATACTATGCCCGCTTTGGGCGGGGAGGCTATGGGCAGTTTCGTTTAGTAAATATTTAATGTTTCACGGTGTTTGGCTTTTGCCAAAGTTGCTTGGTTTCATATTTTTATGTTTTCTGACCGATTTTGTCTTTGCCCTTCACGGCGATTCTGCTTTTCCCCAAATTAAGCAAATTTTTTCAACAAGGAGGTAACACCAATGAATACAATTGCAAAAAAACGAGTAGGTGTTATTTTCGGTACACTTGCGTTTTTGGTTTTTGTTGCGCTTGTTGTGTGCCTTCCTCGTACTTCGTATGCTGCTGCGCTCGGAACGGAGAGCCCGAACGTTTATTGCACATACACAGATTCTAACGGCAAACAATACGACGGTGATAAGTTACCTGCCGGTACATATGACGTCAGCTTTTATTTAGAGGGCGTTACCGAGTTATCGGTTGTGCAGGTTACATCAACCTATTCTTCGGATGTATCGGTGCAGAGTGAGCCTAAGGCTCTTCTTTCTGATGAGGTTGCCGGCGTATCTTCGATGGGAACCGTAACGAATGATTCTAATTTGGTATTCGGCTTTGTTTCAGATGCTGACACTTGTTCATCTGTAACAAAGGACGGCACGTTGCTTGCAACCTTCTCGGTTGCTTTTGCAAAGGATTGTGACGCCGCTGATGTTATTTCGGTTTCAACAGACCCAAATAAGACTTTCGTTTTGGCTAATTATAATGACGGATTTGACGATGAGTATGCTCTTGTTACCAAATCTGCCGATTATCCCGGTTCTCTATATTTAATGACCTGTGACGTTTCACCGTCAACCGGTCATAGCGTAAACGGCTCGCTTGTTATTATGACAAATGCGAAAGGCGATACTGCCAATAAGCCTGTTTACGGTGAATATACGGTTAACGTATATTCCGATTCAGCTCGTACCGAGCTTGTCGGTACAACCACATCATCTCTTAAAGATGGTGTAAACGCTTTCTCTATTGATTCGTTAAAGGACGGAACATATTATCTTTCAATCTCATCTGATTATGCAATAACTCGTAATGACGTTACCGTTATTGTAAACGGTGCCGATATTACTAATGCGGTTATTCCTATGATGGAATGTGATTTTAATAAGGATGGTATAATTACAGCTGCCGATGCAACAAGTGTATATCTTTTTGCTTCAAAGAAAACGGATTTATACTATGACCTTAACGGTGACGGCGTTGTAACAGGCGCCGATGCAACAGCAATTTATGCATGTTCATCCGGTTCCGGTTATTATAACGGATTAGAGATAAAGTGATTTTTTTCAAAATAAATAAAGGGGATTTCTAAGTGAAAAAGACATTTAGAAAAGCAATAGCTGTTCTTCTTGCAGTTCTTATGGTTGCATTCTCCGTTCCGTTTTCTGCTTTAGCAGGTACTCCTGATGCACCGGATATGTTCGGTGAAACAAATTATACTGTTACTAAAAACAGAAAATGGTGGGTTGATGACGGCGTTGATACAAGCCTTTCAAAGCTTCAGTCAACTCCTGAATATTGGAGCTATAACAGCGACGAAACTTATAACCAAATGGGTTCATGGAGTTTAAGCTTCGGTGGTCGATTTGAAGATTATGGAAATAGTGGCTATGAAGACCATCGTAATGACTATAAGCCTGTAATTGCTGCAACAGTATCTTCACAGGGTACTAATGCAGGTATGAAAGAGGCTATTGCAAAAGTTAAAGATAAATCAGATACAAACGCAATTAAAAACTATGCTGCATCATACTTTCAGAATTACTATGGCATGGATGCGTCACATACTTATGAAGCCGTTAAGACAGCTAAAAATATTCTTAACCCTGCAACACTTAAGGCAGGCGATCGTATTGCTGTAACAGTTGAATTTGGCGGTTTTGACGTTCTTCAAAACGGTCAGTTCAAGGGTAAGTTCAATAAGGAATACCTTAAAGCTGCAGCTTATTCTTCAAAGCCATCACGTGGCGATACATGGAAGGCTGTTTCTTCAGGTGCTGCAGGTTGTATAGCCGATGGCACTCAGTTTTATCCTACAGCGTTAGCCTTTGCAGGAAACAATGTAAATGTTGAAGATGGTACATTCTATGGTGCAGTTACAGGTAAGGCTGCTGTAGCAGGTGATCAGTCAGTATCTAACTTTATTGGTACTGCAGACGGCGTAAAACCATTCGGTAAGTATGGTATTGTTTCTTTTGTATATAGTTTTGAAGTTCTTCAAGACTGTGACCTTTCCGAAGTTTTTAAATTTGATACAGACATTCAAGGTACAGAGTTTGAGCCTTACTACAGAACTTCACTCGACGGTACTGGTGAACCGAATAACACTAATGCTGTAAATCCTGAATTGTTCCTTATTACACATGACGATACAGATAGCACCTTTGCTAACTGGGCATTAATTTGGACAGATTATGCAAAGGATTCAACACCTGAAACTAAGACTTATACTATTACATTTAATGACATCAACGGCAAGACTGTTGATACGCAGACAGTTAAAGAAGGCGATACTCCAACAGTTCCTTCAACAAATACTGCTGCAACTGTAAATTATAAGAGCGATAATAAGCACGAAGTAACAACTTACTCATGGCCGGCAGTATCAGCTGCTACTGCAGATGCAACTTACACTGAGGTTGCTACTAAAGCTGAGGAAGATTGTAACATTACTTATGCAGAGACAAGTAAGCATACACTTGTTTCAGGTACTGTTCTTACAGGAACATGTACTGTATGTAATCATGTAGATACTCAGACTAAGGATGATAAGCTTAACGGCACAGCTTACTATGCTGCACTTGATGCTGCAAAGAAAGTTGACGGTACTAAGTATACAGCTGAATCTTATGCTAAGGTAACAGCTGCTCTTGAGACTTATGCTCAGGCTAAGGTTGAAGCTTATACAGATCAGGCACAGGTAACTGCTGCTGCTACTGCTCTTGAAAATGCAGTTAAGGGTCTTGAGGCTCTTCCGACATCAGATGTTTATACTTACACATTCAACGGCGGTAAAACTCAGACTGTAACAGTTGATAAGGGTGCTGCTCCTACAGCTCCTGCTAACACAGCTGCTACAACAGTTGATAACAACGACGGTACTCATACAGTAACAACTTACACTTGGGAAAAGACAGGCGAATTCACATTTGCTGAAAAGGCAACTGCTGATACTAAGGATTGTACTTACGGTGAATACACAACTGTAACTCCTTCTACAATTGTTAAGGCAGGTACTGAAAAGGCTACATGCTCAGTATGCGGTCACGAAAATGTAAGAGACCTTGCTAAGCTTGACGGTACAGCTTACTATGCTGCACTTGATGCTGCAAAGGCAGTTGACGGTTCTAAGTACACAGCTGAATCTTATGCTAAGGTAACAGCTGCTCTTGAAGCTAACGCTAAGGATACTGTTGAAGCTTATACAGATCAGGCACAGGTAACTGCTGCTGCAACTGCTCTTGAAGATGCAGTTAAGGGTCTTGTTCTTGTTGAGGTTTATACAATCACATTTACAAACGCTGCAGGCACTGTAGTTGATACTCAGAAGCTTGCTGCAGGCGCTACTCCTGTAGCTCCAAAGACAAATACTGCTGATACAACTGCTACACCGGCAGGAAGTAAACAGCACAGCCATACAACTTATAGCTGGCCGGCAGTTTCTGCTGTAACAGCAAACGCTAACTATGACGAAGTTGCTAATGTTGTAACAGAAGATTGCACAAAGGGTAAACCTGTTGTAACAGAGCCTACACTTGATAAGCCGGGCTCAGAAGTTACAAGCTGTACAATTTGCGGTCAGGTTCTCGAAACTAAGGTTCTTCCTCAGCTTAAGGGTTATGATATCACAGTTACTAAGACTGCTTACGGTACAACAACTCTTAACAGCGAGGACGCAACAAACGGTAAGACTACTAAGGTTCTTGCTAACTCAACTGTAACTCTTACAGCTCAGGCTAATGAGGGTGCAGAGTTCGTAGGTTGGAAGGTTGCTAACAAGCTCGTTTCAACTAACGAAACATATTCATTCACAGCAGTTGCTGATACAGAGGTAACTCCTGTATTTACAGAAACAGCTGAATCAACATTCGTTGTTGTATTCATTGATATGTACGGTAACGTTGTATCAACTCAGGAAGTAACAAGCGGTGCAAACATTGATGTTCCTGCAACTGCTCCTATCTATCCTGGTTATACATTCAAGGGCTGGGCTCTTACAAACGATGAGATTACCGCTCTTACAGAAGGTAAGACCATCAGAGCTATCTATGAGAAGGATGCTACTCAGACTTACACAGTTAAGGCTGCAGGCGCAACAATCACAGTTAACGGCACTGACTACACTGACAAGGCTGAAAATGTTGCATATGACGCTAAGGTAACAGTTACTAAGGCAGGCGCAACATCATGGACAGTAAACGGCGCAACAGTTGGTTACGGTGAATCATACTCATTCTTCTGTGCTTCGGATATCGAACTCACAGCAGTTACAAAGGCTGATGACACTTCTAAGACTCAGGTTGCTATCGTTTCAACAACTCGTCCTTCAGCTACAGATTGCGACGTTCTCTTTGTTGCAACACGTACTGTTGCTGATAATGAGACAGTAGTTAGCCAGGGCTTCGTATATGGTAAGAATGTAACAGCTTCTGACCTTACACTTGAAAACGTTGGCAAGACTGCATCAGGTACAAATCCTGGTAAGGTTAGAGTTATTTATAACAACACCAACGCTTTACAGATTGGTTTGAACTACGGTATTACTGCAATGACAGGCGTTGCCGGCGCAAGAGCATTCGTAGTTACTAAGGATGCAGATGGTAATGTTCATACTTACTATTCAGAAGCATCACTTTACGACTATAATGCTTAATTAACACAATTTAGCAAAGCTTTCACCTCTGCCTTAAGGGGTGGAGGCGAGCTTTGATAAATTAAGGAGGACACACCTAATGAAAGAGCTTTATACAAAGCCGGTGTCAGAGGTTAATGAATTTTCTCAGACAGCTGATGTTATTACTACATCCGGTGAGGGTACTGACTGGGGCTTCGGTGGAAAAGACTAATCTGACACTTTGATTAAAGCATTTGGAGACGGCAGAAATGCCGTCTCTTTTTGCGTTTTAAAAACCTTAGAATAAAAAAATAAACTAAATATTAATCATTCCCGAATATGACATTTTACCTTTATTTGTATATTGACAAATAATTAACAAACATATAAAATGAAATTGTAATTTATGACATAAGACGTATATTTTAGAGGGAGAATACTATGTCAAATAAGGAGTATGAATACAAATTCGATACTGTCAAGCCGCCTGAGGATAGGGTGTACGATGACAGAGTGATGCATTATTATGAAAATCATTCAACCGCTCCTGCACGTCCTTTGATTTTGGCACTCGGCAAGCATATTACAGACAGAGTTTTGTATAAATTGCCGTGGCTTCCAAAGGTAGGTAAAGAGCTTACCGTTAACGACCCTGAGTATTGGGGCCTTGCTTCAATTGTAACAGACGAGATGGCAGAGGTTGCCCTTAAGATGAAGGTGCACAAGGGTATGAAGCTTAAGGAAATTATAAAAGCTACGGGCAAAAGTGCCGCTTACCTTGAGCCGCTTCTTAAGGAAATGGCAAATATAGGTCTTGTTGAATTTAATTGGGAAAATCCGGAGCATGAAAAGCAATATATGCTTCCTATGTTCGTTCCCGGAAGCGCAGAATTTTTTAATATGAAATGGGATAATATTTGTGAGCATCCGCAGGTTGCAAATTTCTTTGAGCGTATGACTCAGCTTCCGCTTGAAGCAATTACTCCCATGGTGCCTCCGGGAGGCGCCGGAATAGGTATGCACGTTATCCCTGTTGAAAAGGCAATTTCAATGGAAAATCAGTCTGCTGATGTGGAACATATTTCTCATTGGCTTGATAAATATGACGGCAAATATGCGGCAGGTCCGTGTTCGTGTCGTTATAGCCGTGCAATGTGCGGCGAAGGCTGTGCCGATGACCCTGAGGATTGGTGTATCGGTGTCGGCGATATGGCAGATTACCTTGTTGAAACAAATAAGGGCCACTATATCACACGTGAAAAGGTTATGGAAATTCTTCAGCGTGCCGAGGATAATGGTTTTGTTCACCAAATTACCAATATCGACGGTGAAAATAAAATTTTTGCTATCTGTAATTGCCAGGTAAAGGTATGTAATGCGCTTCGTACCTCCCAACTTTTCAATACGCCTAATATGTCACGCTCGGCATATGTGGCTAAGGTTGAGGCTAAGGATTGCGTAGCCTGCGGCAAGTGTGTTGAATTTTGCCCTGCCGGTGCCGTTAAACTCGGTCAAAAGCTTTGCAAAAAAGACGGCTCTGCTGTTACATATCCTAAGCAAGAACTTCCCGACACAGTTAAATGGGGCAAGGAAAAATGGTCGCCTGATTATAGAGATAAAAACAGAATTAATTGCTACGATACAGGTACGGCGCCTTGCAAGACTGCCTGCCCCGCTCATATCGCAGTTCAAGGCTATCTTAAAATGGCGGCACAGGGCAGATATACCGATGCTTTGGCTCTTATTAAAAAGGATAACCCTTTCCCTGCAGTTTGCGGCAGAGTTTGTAATAAGAGATGCGAGGAGGCTTGCACAAGAGCAACTCTTGATGAAGCGGTTGCTATTGATGACGTTAAGCGCTTTATCGCTCAAAAGGACCTTGACAGTAAAACAAGATATGTTCCTAAAAAAGTAATACCTTCAAATAGGGGCGAGTTTAAAAATAAAATTGCCATTATCGGCGGCGGACCGGCAGGCCTTTCGTGCGCATATTATCTTGCACTTACAGGATACAGACCTATAGTGTTTGAAAAGAATGAAAAACCCGGCGGTATGCTTACTTACGGTATCCCGTCGTATAAGCTTGAAAAGGATGTTGTTGAGGCGGAGATTGACATTATTCGTGCGCTTGGTGTTGAGATTAAATGCGGCGTAGAGGTCGGTAAGGATATCACTCTTGACGAACTTCGCAAGGATGGATATGAGGCATTTTATATTGCTATCGGCTGTCAAGGCTCAAGAAAATCGGGGGTTGACGGCGAAGACGCAGACGGTGTTATGAGCGCTGTTGATATTCTCCACGAGATTGCCGAAAATCACGACCTTAACCTTAAAGGCAATAAAACCGTTGTTATCGGCGGTGGTAATGTTGCCGTTGATGTTGCTCGTTCAACTAAGCGTTGCGGCGCTGATGTTTTGGGTATGTTCTGCCTTGAAAGCAGAGAGGAAATGCCTGCGAGTGAAGAGGAAATTTTTGAAACCGAGGACGAGGGTATTCAAATAAACAACGGCTGGGGCGTTAAGGAAATTCTTACGCAAAACGGCAAGGTGACAGGCGTTGTGCTTAAAAAATGCACAAGTGTTAAGGATGCTAACGGCAAATTTAACCCTCAGTATGACGAAAATGATACTCAAACAATTGAATGTGAGCGTATTTATCTTTCAATCGGTCAGTCAATTGAATGGGGGAACCTTATCGACGGCGAGGCGGTAGAACTTGGCAGAGGTAACGCTCCTCAGGCGGACAGTCTTACTTATCAAACAGGGCAAAAGGATATTTTCGTCGGCGGTGACGTTTACACAGGCCCTCGCTTTGCTATTGACGCTATTGCTGCAGGCAGAGAGGGTGCAGAGTCAATCCATAGGTTTGTTCATTTCAACGCAAGCCTTACAGTCGGCAGAAACAGACGTGATTTCATAATGCTTGATAAGAACGATATCCTTGTTGACAGTTACGATAATTCCTCACGTCAAATCCCGAATATTAATAAGAAAATTGACGCTAAATCTTCGTTTAAGGATGCTCATCTTCCCCTTACAGAGGAGCAGGTTAAAAAAGAAACTGCACGTTGCCTTGGTTGCGGTGCATCCGTTGTTGACGAAAATAAGTGCATAGGCTGCGGAATTTGTACTACCAAGTGCGAATTTGATGCAATTCATCTTTTTAGAGATAATCCCGAATGTAGCACAATGGTTAATTCAGATGATAAGATGAAAGCAATTTTGCCTTATATGATTAAGCGTAATTTCAAGATTAAAAAAGCTCAAAAGGCTAAAAAGGATTAATTATGCATGAACTTGGTATAGTTTTTCATATCATTAACGAAATTGAAGATGTAGGCAAGGAAAATAAGCTTGAAACGGTATCGTCTGTTACGGTTGAAATAGGCGAGGTTTCGGGTGTGCTCCACGATTATCTTGAGGATTGTTGGAAATGGGCTTGCTCAAAGAGTGAGCTTATGAATGGGGCACAACTTAAGGTAGAAGTTATCCCGGCAGTAACGTATTGCGAAAACTGCAAGGGCGAATACAAAACCATAGAGCATGGTAAAATTTGCCCTTACTGTCAAAGCGAAAAAACCTATCTTCTTTCGGGTAATGAAATTATGATAAAGGAAATTGAGGCACGGTAGCATATTAATGCGCTCTGTCTTGATGATATGATTTTTATTTAACTTTTTTTAGAGGAGGAAAATGACAATGTTATTCCAAATTTACGGCGACATGGCCGGCTGGCAACTTCTCGGCTGGGTAATGGTCTTTGTCGGTCTCGTCGTTATGAATGAAATTGCAAGGCGAACAAAAGCAGGCGGAATTTTTTGCTTCTTTGTTTTACCGGCAGCACTGACGATATATTTCATTGCAATTTATATCGGTGCGGCTAAGGGAGCCGATTGGGCACTTCAAAATGATACCTATGTTCATATGAACAGCTGGTTCCATTATGCAAAGCTTTATGCGGCAACAGCAGGTTGTATCGGCTTTATGATGCTTAAGTATAAATGGGGCATCGGCAAAAAAGATTGGTTTAAGGTGTTCCCGTTTGCAATCGTCGCTATCAACATTCTTATCGCAGTCGGTTCTGACTTTGAGTCGGCAATTAAGGGCGGAATTTCAGGCGGCTGGTGGCTTTCGTCTGAAAATGTATGGCTCTATGGCGGCTGGTGGAACTGGGTGAACGGTATCGCCGGTATTATAAATATTTTCTGTATGACAGGTTGGTGGGGTATCTATTCCTCAAAGAATAAGCAGGATATGCTGTGGCCTGATATGACATGGTGCTATATTTTGGCTTATGACCTTTGGAACTTCGAATATACTTATAATAATCTCCCTACTCACTCTTGGTATTGCGGCCTTGCACTTCTTCTTGCTCCTACATTTGCAAATGCATTTTGGAATAAGGGCGGTTGGATTCAAAACAGAGCCAACACACTTGCACTTTGGTGTATGTTTGCTCAGGTATTTCCGCTTTTCCAAGACAAGAGCCGCTTCTCGGTTCTTACATCCGTTTATGCAGACGGATATATGGACCCTACAGTTCCGCCAACAAACGCAGACCCTACAATGCAAGGTGTAATTGCCATTATTGCTCTTGTGGCTAATGTTTGTGTATTCGCTTCTATTATTAAGCGTGCAAAGGAACAAAAGAAAAATCCTTATAAAAACGAAATATTTACTGACCAAAAAGATTATAAGCTTGCACTTGAAAGAGCAGCCGAAAAGGCTCGCAAAGCAGCTTAATCTTCATAAAAATTCAAAAAACAACGCCGTCGATTATTCGACGGCGTTTCAAATTATTGATGAAGTGGATAAACCGTGCCTCGTTGTCGCTGACTCCGTATCATTCAAAATAAATTTCTTAATATTTTTATGAAATTTATTTCTCACTTACTACGTAGCTCCTTCTCTCAAAATCTGCCGTACAGTTGTGTGTCAGATTTTGAAATAAACCGTAGGGGCGACCATCGGTCGCCCGTTTTACAAACACGAAATTTCAATCGGGGTCACCGAAAAGCAAAAGCTTTTTGG
>OGGV01000358.1_pt1 | contig 33392 bp, 33 predicted proteins | sample 1571301 | NCBI WGS metagenome assembly OGGV01 (sample SAMEA2582072, study PRJEB24529) | metagenome | biome: Human gut stool | place: China | collected 2011
GTATATTTCGAAGCAGCAGAAAAAGACAAACTATGAAAATTTTACGAGTTTTATTATGGATTTTTGGTGTCGCCAATATCCTTGTAGGTATTATTACGATGGCAAATGCTCCGGCAGAATTTGTCGGGCAGGGAATCAGTCAATTGGTATTGGGCATTGCTTTTTGTGGTGGTGCGATCTATTGCACGCAACGTATAAAAGCCAAGAAGCAAGAAGCCGAAGAATATGAAAAATGGCAAAAAAGATAAGTGATGTTCTGGTATAAAATAGTTGAATGGTTTAGAGATCGGTCAGATCGTCAAAATCTAATTTTGAAATTCAACGCAACGGCCAAAGAATCTTTCATTTTAGGGATCGCTCCGGTGTTGCTCAATGCTACTCCATCAAGGGGTGATAGCTCGTATAAACATGCCTATTCCCATTGGCTATTCTCCGGTTTTAGGATTAAGGCAATGTCTGGACGCAATCTCACAAGAGATGAAATGAAAGCCATTGGTGCGACAATTTTAGCAGACAGTGTATTGGTCCGCCGATTGGTTGTACTTGGTTTTGACACTCTCGAAGTCCACGACGATATAGGTATGTACGGATTAAAATGGCAGTTGAAAAACTTTATTGCGATAGCAGAATGATGGAATTATTACAAATCGATTCTCTGGCCTTGGCCAAGATCGGCGAAGGACCTATTCATAGGGTATCCACTATTTGGATGTGGGTTGCAATCATCGAAGGGTGTATCATTTTAGGTAGCTTTATTTGGAGCAGCTATAAAAAGACAACCCGATGTCAAATAAAATCGAAAGTTCTTCAAGAGGATATGGATTTAAATAATATTTTCAATACGAAAGAGGGTTAAATTATATTATTATATATTATTTTAAATTATTTTCATGTTTAGGTTTTAAATATTTTTCAATTAATATTGCAATTTCATCAGATGGAAATCTTCTATTATTAGCAGCTTCATCCCTTAATATCTTCATTAAATCTTTTTCTAATGATATATATATACGTTCTTTTTTATTTGATATCGCCATGAGACACCAACCCTTCAAATTAATTTAGTGTAACACAATTATATCATAGTGTAAAACTAAGAACAATAAAATAAATGGTTGACATAGGTGTTACACTTAGATATAATTAATAGTGTAACACGGAGTTACACTATTAAAAAGGGGTGGATTAAATGTCAAAATCAAAAGTATCTAAAAATTTCATATCATTTAGACAATACATTAGAACTAAAGACTTATGCGTAAATGAACAATATCTTTTAGAATTGCTTTTCGAGTTTCATAATCATAGTTTTGGTTATGCTTATCCAGATTTAAAAACTTTGATGAAAGCATTTAATACAACTTCTAAAAATAGAGTAATTTATACTATAAAAAAACTGGAGAAAAAAGGTTTAATTACAGTTGTTAGAAAGTTTAAAGAAAATAATAGATATTTTATAGCAAATATAAATGAATTTATTGTTATAGAAAACAAGAAAACTCCAGTAAAGGTACATGTCGATTCTAACGGTGATTTACCTTTAGAGGGACAAATAGATATTGAAGAAGTTTTAAAAGAAAATGAGAGCCAATCTGACAAGATTAAACTTATATTAGACAAATTCAAAGGAATTATATTATCTAAAAAGCAAAAAGAAGTGATTGATAATACTGAAAAAGGCATTTTAGAAAATGCAATTGCAAGTATAACTGTAGATAAAATAAATGCTACTTATCTTCTTGGAGCAATAGAAAGAGCAAAGACTAAATCAAAATATTTAGTTGATGGAATAAATCCTTTTAAATTTAACAATTTTAAAGCTAGAGAATATGACTATGATTCTTTAGAAAAGAAATTGTTAGGGTGGGATAAGCAAGAGGAAGTAATTGAAGAAGAATTACCTTTAGGAATTGGCTGGTTAGGAGCTTAAAAATATGAGTATAGATGGAAGAATAAGAGAACTTAAAAGGCTTATATTACATGAGAAAAATAAGCAAATAAGAAAAATTTATAAAGATCATATAGAGTTTTTAAAAACTCAAATTTAGTAAAAAGATTTATTTATAAAAAAAAGCATACCAAAGATGGTACACTATCACTCGCAAGTTAAGTATACCATCTTGGATGTAAAAATTCAAGGGGGATTTTAAAATGAATTTTGAAGAAATAAAGATGATTTTAGACATTATGATAACGTGGCTATTTTGGGCAATAGTACATTTAGTTTTTTTATTGTCAGTTTTAGTTACAATCAGATTATTTTTAGGAGTAAGTATTCCTAAGAAGTTACTTGAATTAATGAATAAATAATTAGGAGGTAAAGGAAATGAAATTAATAACTGTTGATATAGGATCATTTAATATCAAAACAAGTGAAGGGATTATTTTGGAAAATAGATTTGAATTAGATAATAATGCTGAAACTTTTGGGGGAGAAGTGTTAAGTTTTGATGGAAACAATTATTTCTTTGGCAAAGGAGAGTTTAATAAAACTTTTTCAAAAGCTCATAAAGAAATTGAAGTACCATTATTTTATGCATTATCAAAAAGTAATGTTTCAGGAGAAGTAAATTTAATATTACACTTACCAGCAAGTCAAATGGCAATGAAAAACTTAATAGTTGATAGGTTACAAGGTCATGAGTTTACCTATAAGGTAAATGGTGTTGAATATAAAACTATTTTTAATAAAGTTGGTGTATTAAGAGAGGGATGGAGCTCATTTTATAGCCTATCTAAGAGAAATGATGGATTAATTGCAGTAATGGATATTGGGGGGAGAACAACTGATATTTTTACATTTAACAACGGCATTAATGAAAAAGAAAAGTCGCTTCCAATAGGAATGATGGATGTATTTAACGATATAGCTGATAAATTGAATGGACAAGGCGAAAATAGAAGATTGGAAGATATTCATAAGTTATTAGCAAATGAAATAATAAATATTGATGAATTTGAATGTGTTATTTATAAGTATGCAGCAAAGATAATAAATGATGTAAAAGTAACCATAGATAACCTTAGTGATTATAAAATTTATCTAACTGGGGGAGGAGCAGAGTATTTTATAAATGTTCTTGATAAGAAATTTAGAATAGAAATTATGAAGAATAATTTATGTTCTAACTGTAATGGAAGCTACAATATTGGAAAGGCAAAGGGGTTAGATAAATGATGAAATTTGTAATGTTTCTTGATAAGAAAATAAAAGATGCATTAGATAAAATTATTTATATAAAAATAGATAATAAGATTGTATATAAAGAAGAAAAAGCAAGGGGATTAGATAAATGATAAAAATGAGATTAACATTTGTTGATACTGAAGAAGGCAATATTGAATTAAATAATGCTTTAAATAAAATACAAGATATTTTTACAGTAATACAAACAAGTAAAATTTATAAAGGAAGGGGAAATAGTAAGTATAGCAATATATATTTAGATGTTGATAATAAAGCACCAAAAAGCACTAAATAACACATACTGTACTTATTAAAAGTTATGTACCTTATATTATAAAATTGATGTAAGGTACATAATGATACTAGGTGTGCAAATGAGGGTTAATTTGAGTCTGAATGAAAATAATTCTAAAGATAAAAAGATAATTGATTTTTTAGAAAGTAAGTATAATTCATGTGCTTATATAAAAGAAATATTATATCAATTAGCAAATGATAATGATGAAGTTAATATATTATTGTCAAATAGAAATAAAAATTTTGAAACAACAAAGCAGTTTAAAGAAGAACCAGAAGAATCATTCGATGAAATCATAGGAGTTGAGGGGATAGAACTTTAAATATGTTGAGTTTTGATAATTAATAATAAAATAAGTGGACAAATGTTGTTATTTAACATTATTTGCAGATAAGACTATGCAACAATTGTTAAGCGGTAATGTGGATATTGGCTTTTCAGGACCAGAGCAAGTTGTTTATATTTACAATCAAGGGAGAGAGGATTATCCAGTAGTATTTGGACAACTTACACAAAGGGATGGTTCATTTTTAGTTGGAAGAGAAGAAGAGGAAAATTTTGACTGGTCATCATTAAAGGGTAAAGAAATAATTGGTGGAAGACCAGGTGGAATTCCAGAAATGGCTCTAGAATATGTATTAAAACAAAATGGGTTAAATCCAGAAAATGATGTGAAAATGGTTACTAATGTAGATTTTACAGCTACAGCAGGTGCCTTTAAATCAGGAATTGGAGATTATGTTGCATTATTTGAGCCAACAGCAACTATGCTTGAAAAAGATGGTGCAGGAAATATAGTTTCATCAATAGGTAATGAAGCAGGAAATATTTCATATACCTGTTTTTATACAACTAAATCCTATATGGATGAAAATCCAGAGATAATTCAAAAATTTACTAATGCAATTTATAAGGGACAACAATGGGTTCAACAACATACAAGTGAAGAAGTAGCAGATTCAATTATTTCATTTTTTCCAGGAACAGATAAGGAAGTAATAGTTAAAGTAATTGATAATTACAAAAATATAGAAGCATATTCAGAAACACCTGAAGTAAGTGAAGATGGATTAAATAAATTAATGGATATTATACAAGGATATGATGAAAGTTTAATTACTGAAAGACCTGATTTTAATATTATTGTTAACAATTCATTTGCAAAACAAGCAGTAAAATAGAAAATAATAAAAATTTTAAAAATAAGTAACTAAATAGATATAAAATGATTGGTGGTGGTAAAGTGAGTCTCTTAGAAGTAAAAGATGTAAATATGAACTATCATACTATAGATGGTACTACAGAAGCCATAAAAAATATAAGTTTTAAGGTTGAAAAGGAAGATTTTGTAAGTATTATAGGTCCTTCAGGATGTGGAAAGTCAACCTTGCTTAATATAATAAGTGGAATACTAATTCCATCTAGTGGAGAAGTAAAATTTTCAGATTCATCAATAAAAAATAATTTAGATAAAATGGGATATATGTTTCAAAAGGATTATTTATTTCCTTGGTTATCAGTTAGAGAAAATGTATTGTTAGGACTTAAGATTAAAAAGATATATACAAAAGAAAACATAAAATATGCAGAAAGCTTATTAAAGTGTTATGGGTTAAATAAATTTGAAGAGCATAAACCTGAGCAGTTGTCAGGAGGAATGAGGCAAAGGGTAGCTTTAATAAGAACATTGGTATTAAGACCAGAAATATTATTGCTTGATGAGCCATTTTCTGCTTTAGATTATCAAAGCAGATTAAAGATGACAGATGATGTGTATGAAATAATTAAAAGAGAAAAGAAAACAGCAATAATGGTAACTCATGATTTAGGTGAAGCAATAGTAATGTCTAATAGAGTTATAATTTTAAGTAATAGACCAGCAACAATTAAAGAAGATGTAAATATAAAATTTGAAAATAAAGATGCAACTCCTTTCGATAAAAGAAAAGAATCAGAATATAATGAGTATTTTAGAAAACTATGGGGGGAGTTGGATAATTAATATGGAAAAAGAACATGAAGTATATTTAAAAAAGGTAAAAAGAAATAAGTGGAAAATAGGAATAATAAGAATTGCAATATTGGTTATATTTATTGCACTTTGGGAAGTTGCAGCTAAATTAAAATTGATTGACCCATTTTTAACATCAAGTCCAAGCAGAATAGTAAAATCATTAATTAGTTTTGTTAATGGAGGTACATTATTTAGGCATATATGGGTAACTTGTTATGAAACTATAATTGGATTTATGTTAGGAACTATTTTAGGGGTAATTATTGCAATAATATTATGGGCATCTAAGACAGCATCTAAAGTATTAGATCCTTATTTAGTAGTGTTAAATGCTTTGCCAAAGGTTGCACTTGCTCCAATTATTATATTTTGGGTTGGGAATGGAACTCCAGCAATTATTACAATTGCATTATTAATATCGATTGTTACAACTATAATAAGTGTTTTAACTGGTTTTAATGAAGTTGATGAAGGTAAAATGCTATTGATGACAACATTTCAAGCAAATAAATGGCAAAAGTTAAGATATTTAGTTTTTCCAGCATCAATACCAGTAATTATATCTGCTTTGAAAATAAATGTAGGACTTTCATGGGTAGGAGTAATAATGGGTGAATTCTTGGTGGCAAGAGAAGGATTAGGCTTTTTAATAATATATGGAGGTCAAATTGCTCAATTAGATATGGTTATGATGAGTATTGTTATTTTATCAGTAATTGCATTTATAATGTATGAAGTAGTTGCAATTTTAGAAAATAAGCTTGTAAATAAAAAAAGGTGAGATTTACAATAATGGCAAATTAAGTGATTTTGAGTAAAATAATAAAAATAAATCAAAGTTTGCCATTTTTAATTACATAAATTTGAATATAATGTAGAAAAATAAATTATTATTTGAAAAAGAGTACTTTTTTTGTTAAAATTATATATTATAAATAAAGAATAAACAAATGGAGGGATTATGAAAAAGAATACAAATGACTCCTTAGGTAAAAATAAAAAAATAAAAAAAGGCAAATATTTTGAAACAATAACTACATTAAGTCTTTCTATATTATTTGCTTTCGTGGTCTTAGTTGGTACTCAAAGTATAATGGGAGCAAAGACAACTACAATAACAGAAAATAAAGCAGAGAAATATTACTATGATGGTAAATATGATGAAGCTATAAATGAATATATGGAAATGCAAAAGAAGGAAACTTGGCCTATTTGGACTGTTAAAACAGCAGAAATTTACTCTATTCAAGGTAACTTAACAAAGTCAAATAATTTATTAAAAGAAGCTATAATAAAAAGAGATAAGATAATGCTTGAAGATGGAGAAAAATACTTAGAGCAAGATAAAGAATTAATTAATAAAGTTATATTTACTTTTTATATGAATAATAATCTTGAACAAGCTGAAAGGCTAGGAGAATATTATTTAAATACATATAATACATATAAACCGTTATTAAAAACAATGTTTGCAGTATATTTAGCAACTGACCAAAAAGATTTAGCTAAAGAAATAGTTAAAACATATCCAATTGATTTAGAAGATGCATATGACTTAGCTGTTTTAGGTAAAATGCAACTTATGTTAAAGGATTATGAAGGTGGATTACATAATTTAAGATTAGCATATGAGTTAAATAAAAATGAAATAAAGATATATGATGTAATAATGGAAGTATGTGAATTTGATAAAAATTCATTATTAAAAAAGGTAACTGAATTATCAGAAGAAAATCCAAAAGTTGAGGCATATAAGGCTTGGCTTGAGGAAATTAAATCTTTTGATAAAAATATTAATGATTTTAATAGTAAGGTAATAAATGAAATAAATACTTGCATTAACACTAGTGAGCTAAATAAGGATTCATATGTAGAATCATATGTTGAAGCTTGGAAAAACTTTAATAATGAACAATATGATAAAGCAAAAGAATTATGTACTGAAGCAATAGTGAGAAATAGTAAATATGAAAATTCATATATTTTAATGGCTAATATATTATATAAAACAAAAAGTAGTGATAAGGGTGAAGGTTATATAAGAACAGCTATATATAATGAGCCATATAATTACAATTTAATTATGAATGTAGCAAAATTACAAGAAAATTTAAATAATAATTTAGAATTAGCTAAGAGATATTATGAACTTGCACTAAATTTAAGCAATAATAATCCAGAAATATATTATGACTTAGCATTATTAAAATTTGAACAAGGAAATAGCAAAGAAGCAATTTTAGATTTAAAAAAAGCTTTATCTATAAGTAAGAATAGTAAATATTATAGGGCGTTAGGAACAATTTACTATAATGAAGGAAAATATGGTAATGCAATTGAAAATATAAAAGAAGCTTATAATATTAATGCAAATGATGTTTTAGCTTTAAATAATGCTGCATGTTATTATGCTATGGTAGATAAAGATATATGGAGAGCATATTCAAACATTGAATCAGCATATAATGAAATGAGTAATTTATTAGATAATGAATCAAAAGAATTAATTACAAAAAATTATAACATCATAAAAGAAATATATAATAAATATATTAATAATGAAAATATGACTATTGATGTTAATGGATTAGAATTAGCATTTTAATACAAATGAGAGATAATAAAATTTATCTCTCATTTTTTTTAATAAATACTCAAAAATTATTTCTAATTTTTATAAAATATGGTAATATATTCTATAAAGAAATGTTCTGAATTTTATGAAAAAATATAATAAAATTGAATTTAAGAAAATAGTACTTAGAAGGTAATAGTTTGAGTAATTTGAGTGGGAGGAATTAAAAATGGGACAAAAAATTAAAAAGATAGCTTTATTAACAGGTGGTGGAGATTGTCCAGGCCTAAATGCTGTAATAAGAGCCGTAACAAAGACTGCAATATTAAATTATGGTATTGAAGTAATTGGTTATAAGTTTGGATATAGAGGATTATATAATAATGATTTTGTTTCTTTAAATTTAGATTCAGTAGCAGGAATATTGCATAGAGGAGGTACAATTCTTTATAGCTCTAACAAAGATAATTTATTTGATTACCTTGTAGAAGAAAATGGTGTGATGGTAAAGAAAGATGTATCTGATGTTGCAAATGAAAATTTAAAAAGAGAAGGTGTTGATGTTTTAGTAGTAATTGGTGGAGATGGAACATTAACTTCAGCTAGAGATTTTGCTAGAAAGGGAGTTAATGTAATTGGAGTTCCTAAAACTATTGATAACGATTTATCATCAACAGATGTTACATTTGGATTTAATACAGCAATTGATGTAGCAACAGAGGCATTAGATAGACTTCATACAACAGCAGAGTCACATCATAGAATTATGATTTGTGAAGTTATGGGAAGAAATGCTGGATGGATAGCATTAGAATCAGGTATAGCAGGTTCTGCAGATGTAATTCTTTTACCAGAAATACCTTATGATATTAAAAAAATTGAAGAAAAAGTAAGGCAAAGAGAAGCAGAAGGAAGAAACTTTACTATAATTGTAGTTGCAGAAGGAGCAAAACCTAAAGATGGAGATGTAGTAGTATCTAAAATAGTTTCAGATAGTCCAGATCCAATAAGGCTTGGTGGAATTGGAAATAAACTAGCTGATGATTTAGAAAAGTTAATTAAAGATCATGAAGTTAGATGTACTGTTTTAGGACATGTACAAAGAGGGGGAAATACTTGTACTTATGATAGAATTCTTTCAACAAGATATGGAGTTGCAGCAATGGAATTGATTATTGAAGGAAAATTTGGACAAATGGTTTGTTTAAAAGGTGATACTATAACTAATGATACTTTAGAAAATGTAATAGGACAAAATACTAAGAAAGTAAATCCAGAAGGTGAATTAGTACAAGTTGCTAAAAAGATAGGAATTACTTTTGCAGAATAATAATTGGATATAAAGCATATAAATAGTGACAGATACAAAGGGTAATTTTATTAATAAGATAATCTTTTGAGCTGTCACTATTTTATATTATATAAATTTGGTGAATAAACTATAAAGTAGTAAATGCAAATTTAGAAGATATCAAAAAATTTACAGTAAATACTTCAAAATATTCTGACAATATGATATACTTATATTAAAGTAAAGGAAATTTATTGAATCAGTAAATTTAGGAGGGTATTATGAAAGAAATAAAGAAATATTTAGAATCAAGGATTGGAAAATATAGTTTCTTTTTTGAAGATTTGAAAAGTGGTTATGTGTATGGATACAATGAAAACGTTTCTATGACAGCTGCTGGATGTATGAAGCTTCCAATAGCTGTTTCGTTAATAAAAGCAGTAGAAGAAAAGAAACTTGATTTTATGGATAAGATTAAAATTCAAAGTAAAGATAAGGTTTATGGAACAGGAATTATTCATGAATTTAATGAAAGGGAATATACAGTATTTGAACTTATGGTTATAATGCTAATACAAAGTGATAATACTGCTGCAAATAAAATAATTGATTTAGTAGGAATGGAACAAATAAATGAAGATATAGTAGCTATGGGATTAAAGAATACAAAGTTAAATAGAAAGACAAATGATGAGAGAACTGTAGTTTCAAATATTGAAAATATAACAACAGCATATGATTTAGCAAGAATATGGAAACATTTATCAAATGGAACCTTTTTATCAAAAGATAATGGGCAAATGCTTATTGATATATTAAGAAGACAACAAATTAAAAATAAATTAGCTTTATATATTCCAGATGATTTAAAAATTGAAATATCAAGTAAAACTGGTGATAAAAAAGGTGTTGAAAATGATACAGAATACTTAGAACTTCCAAAAGGTAAATTTACTTTTACTGTATTATCAGAAGGAATTCCTAATAGTGTTTATGGAACTGTTTCTTTAGCAAAGTGTGGAAAAATGATGTGGGATGAAGTAATGAATAATTGGAATTAAATTACATTGACAAAATTTGAATGTAGTGATATTCTAACAAAAAAGAACCTTTAAGAGAATCCGAGAGATTCATAAGGAAGCTGTAATAATACCCATATTGTATAAGATTACTATACCTTCCTTATGTCTAAGGGAGGTTTTTTTGTATTCTTTAAATTTAACACTGTGATGTTAAAAAGGAGTGATTATAAAAAATGAAAAATAAACATTTAATAAGTCCAATGGATTTTTCAAAAGAAGAACTTAATGAAATTTTTGAATTAGCAGAAAAATTTATTTCAAATCCAAAAGAATTTTCACATATCTGTGACGGCAAAATTTTAGCTACACTTTTTTATGAACCTAGTACTAGAACACGTTTTAGCTTTGAAGCAGCTATGATGAGATTAGGAGGAAAAATACTAGGTTTTTCAGAACCAAATTCAACCTCCAGTGCAAAGGGAGAAACATTAGCAGATACAATAAGAATGGTTTCTATTTATTCAGATATAATTGCAATGAGACATCCTAAAGAAGGAGCAGCAAAAGTTGCAAGCATGTATTCATCAGTTCCAGTTATTAATGCAGGGGATGGTGGACATCAACATCCAACTCAAACATTAACAGATCTTTTAACTATTAAATCACAAAAAGGAAAATTAGAAGGTCATACAATAGGGATTTGTGGTGACCTAAAAAATGGACGTACAGTACAATCGTTAATAATGGCTATGTCTAGATATAAAGATGTTAAATTTATACTTATATCTCCAAAGGAATTGGTAATTCCAGAATATATAAAAGAAGAGGTATTAAAAAGAAATAATATATATTTTAAAGAAGTAGAGAATATAGAAGAAGTAATTGAAGAATTAGATATACTATATATGACAAGAATTCAAAAAGAAAGATTTTTTAATGAAGAAGAATATTTAAGATTAAGGGATTGTTATGTATTAGATAATGAAAAAATGAAAAGGGCAAAATCAAATATGATAGTAATGCATCCACTTCCAAGAATAAATGAAATTGCAACAGAAGTAGATAATGATTGTAGAGCTGTATATTTTAAACAAGCTGAATATGGAATGTATGTAAGAATGGCATTAATAGTTAAGTTATTGGAGGAGTGTAATGTTACAAATAACTAGTATAAAAAATGGATTTATGTTAGATCATATAAAAGCTGGAATGGGTGTAAAGATATTTAGATATTTACATTTAGATGAGTTAGGTCATCAAGTTGCTTTAATTATAAATGCAGATAGCAAAAAGATTGGAAAAAAAGATATTATAAAAATTGAAAATTTAGAAACAATAAATTATACAGTTCTTGGGTTACTTTCACCAGGAATAACTATAAATGAAGTAAGAAATGAAATAATTATAAGTAAAATAAAGCCAGAATTACCAGAAGAAATAAAAAATATATTAATATGCCAAAATCCTAATTGTATTACTTCAGTGGAAAAATACATACCCCATAGCTTTAAATTATTTGATAAAGAAAAGGGAAGTTATAAATGTGAATATTGTGAACAAATTATAAATCCAAGTGAGGTATAAAAATATGAATTTATTAATAAAAAATGCTAATGTAATAGATGCTAATGGAAAATTTCAAGGTGATATATTAATAATAGATGGAATAATAAATCAAATTGGTAAAAATATAGATAAAAATGGAGTGGAAATTCTTGATGCAAAGGGATATACAGTAATGCCTTCTTTTATAGATACACATGCTCATTTTAGAGAGCCAGGATTAACTTATAAGGAAGATATAGAAAGTGGATCTAAGGCAGCTGTAAAAGGAGGCTATACTGGAGTATGTTTAATGGGAAATACTAATCCAATTTGTTCAACAAAGGAGGTAGTAGAATACGTTAGAAATAAAGTAAGGGAAGTAGGATTAATTGATGTTCATCAATGTGTATCAATTACAGAAAATTTTAATGGTAAATCTATAGAACACTTAGGGGCTTTTAATGATGATAATGAACTTATAGCAATAACTGATGATGGTGTTGGAGTTATGGATTCTAGTATTATGATGAAGGCAATGGAAAAGGCAAAGGAAAATAAGTGGATTATAATGTCACATGCAGAAGATAGAACATTTTCTAAAATAGATATGAGAATAGCAGAGGATTTAATGACTATAAGAGATTTATACTTAGCTAAAGTAACTGGTGCAAGATTACACATGGCTCATGTAAGTACAGTTGAATCAATTAATGCAATAAGAGAAAGTAAAAAGACAGGAAGTAATGTAACTTGTGAAGTTACACCACATCATATAGGATTAACATCAGATATAAGTAATTATAGAGTAAATCCTCCAATAAGAGAAAAAGAAGATGTTAATGCAATAATAAAAGGAATTAAAGATGGAACTGTTGATTGTATAGGTACAGATCATGCACCACATACTGAAGAAGATAAAAAAAATGGTGCTCCAGGCATGGTAGGATTAGAAACTGCATTTAGTATTTGTTATACAGAATTAGTAAAAAATAATGGTATTTCTATAAATAAATTAAGCGAGTTAATGTCTAAAAATCCAGCAAATATTCTTAAAATGAATAAAGGAATAATTTCAGTTGGAAAAGATGGAGACTTAGTATTAGTTGATTTAAATAAAGAAATAACAATTGATAAAGAAGCATTTGCATCTAAAGGTAAGAATACTCCTTTCCAAGGAAGAAAATACTTTGGAGAAATTGTAAAGACTATAAAGGGCGGTAAAGTAATATATAGTAAATAAGTTTAGTATTATCATAAGAGAAGAAGGGTGAAGTTAATATGAAAAGTTTTATAATGGATAAGTTATATAAAAGAGTTGAGGAAAGAGGTGTTGTGTGCTTAGGGTTAGATACAGCTGTTGAATATATACCTTCACATATTTTAGATGGAAAATCAATAGAAGAAGCAATATTTGAATATAATAAATCAATTATAGATGAAACTTTAGATGTTGTAGCTTGCTTTAAGGTTCAAATAGCATATTATGAAGCTTTAGGATTAGCTGGACTTATGGCATATAAGAAAACATTAGAATATTTAAGAATAAAGGATGCAATTATAATTGCAGATATAAAAAGAGGCGATATAATGGCAACTGCAACTCAATATGCTAAAGGTCATTTTAGTGGAGATTTTGAAGCAGACTTTATTACTTTAAGTCCATATATGGGGATGGATAGTATAGAACCATATATGCCATATATGGAAAATGGGAATAAGGGTGTTTTTGTATTAGTTAGAACTTCAAATCCAGGAGCTGAAGATATAGAAAATATTGATACAAAAGATAATAGCAAAGTTTATAAGGTTGTAGGTGATAAACTTACTAAGATGGGTGAATCTATAAAAGGTGAATGTGGATATTCAGCTATTGGTGGAGTTATTGGATGTACTCATGTTGAAGAGGGTAAGGAAATTAGAGAAAGATATAAAAATATGTTTTTCTTAATACCTGGTTATGGAGCACAAGGAGGAAAAGCAGAAGATGTAGCTTTATATTTAAGAAATGGAAATGGTGGAGTTGTAAATTCATCAAGAGCTATTCTTTTAGCATATAAAAAGGAAAATAAACCAGAAGAATTTGCACTTTGTGCAAGAAAAGAAGCTATAAGAATGAGAGATGAAATAAGAAAAGCTGTTAATAATCTTTAGGAGGAGAGAATTTATGAAGTACACAAAAGGCGAGATTTTGTTAAATGATGAAATTCAAACTGGAATATATAAAATGGTTGTAAAAGATAAAAATAAAGCAAAGGCAGGTCAGTTTTACATGCTTAAGCATAATGGAACAACCCTTCTTCCAAGACCAATAAGTGTATGTGAAACTAATGGAGAAACACTTACTTTTGTTTATGCCGTTGTAGGTAATGGAACTAAAGAATATGCAGAATTAAAAGTAGGAGATACAATAAGTTTAAATGGTCCATTAGGGAATGGATTTAATTTGGAAGAAGATTATGGTAAAGTTGCTTTAGTAAGTGGTGGAATTGGTACAGCTCCAATGTTAGAGCTTTCTAAAAAGCTTAGAGAAAAGAAAAAAGATATAAAAATGGATCTTTATGCAGGATTTAGAGATGATATATATTTAATAGATGAAATAAATGAATTTGTTGATAAAAGCTTTGTTTCTACCAATACAGGAAAATATGGTCATAAGGGTTTTGTAACAGAAATATTGGATGTAGATAAATATGATACGGTATTATGTTGTGGACCTGAAGTTATGATGAAAAAGGTTATTGAAATTTGTAAAGAAAAACAAGTAAAAGTATATGTTTCAATGGAAAAGCATATGGCTTGTGGAGTAGGAGCATGTCTAGTGTGTACTTGTAAAACTAAAGATGGAAATAAGAGAACTTGTAAAGATGGCCCAGTATTTGATGGATATTATGTAGAATTATAAAAGACCAAAGGAGAAGATAAAATGTTAAAAGTTAATATAAATGGATTAGATTTTAAAAACCCAGTAATAGCAGCATCAGGAACCTTTGGTTTTGGAGCAGAATATAACAATTTTTATGATGTAGGAATTTTAGGTGGTATTTCATCAAAGGGATTAACTTTAAATGAAAAGGCAGGGAATTATGGAATAAGGGTATTTGAAACTCCATCAGGAATGATGAATTCAGTTGGACTTCAAAATCCAGGAATAGATAAATTTATAGCAGAAGAACTTCCAAAGATGAAGAAATTAGGAACTAACATTATTGCAAATGTTGGTGGTGGATGTATGGAAGATTATGAAATTGCTTTAGATAAACTTAATGGAACAGATGTTGATATGATAGAACTTAATATATCATGCCCAAATGTAAAAAGTGGAGGTATTGCTTTTGGAATTAAATCAGAAGTTGCTTATGAAGTTGTTAAAAAAGCTAAATCAATAACTGATAAGACTTTAATGGTTAAATTATCACCTAATGCAGAAGATATTGTAGATATGGCTATTAAATGTCAAGAAGCAGGAGCAGATTCGTTATCATTAATTAATACATTAAAGGGATTAGCAATAAATCCATATAAAAGAAAGGCAGTGTTTAATAATGTATATGCAGGATTGTCAGGACCTGCAGTTAAGCCAGTAGCTTTAAGAATGGTTCATGAAGTTGCAAAGGCAGTAGAAATACCAGTAATAGGTTTGGGGGGAATAACCACAGGGTTAGATGCTATAGAATTTATGATGGCAGGAGCTTCAGCAATTCAAATAGGAACAGTAAATTTCTTTAATCCAATGGCAGGAAAAGAAATTATTGAGGAAATGGAATTGTTTTGCAAAGAACAAGGAATTAAAGATATTAATGAAATAATAGGAATAATATAATAACATTAATAAAAGGTTCTAAATGTATTTATAAATATATTTAGAGCCTTTTTATTGATTGTTAATTAAAAAGCTTTATCAAAACCGATATTTTGATAAAGCTTTCTTTTTATGCTATATATTCTTCGGCATCTTCTTGCCATTCTTCAACTTCATCACCAAGCCCTTTTATAGAAGACGCATAAAATACAGGATTTTTTCCAGATTTCTTTTGAGTTATATAATCATTTAATGCAGAAATAGCAATCTTACTTAACATTACTATTGCAATTAAATTTAATATAGCCATTAATCCCATAAATACGTCAGCTAAGTTCCAAACTAAATCCATTGAAGCAATTGATCCAAATAAAACCATAGCTGCTACTAAAATTCTATATAAATATAAATAAATCTTTTTATCAGATATAAATTGTATATTAGTTTCTCCATAATAATAATTTCCTATAATTGAACTAAAGGCAAACAATAATATACATATAGTTATAAATGTACCACCCCAAGATCCAACTTGAGAAATTAATGCCATTTGAGTAAGCTCTATACCTTTAACACTACCATCTAATGGAATATTAGAACCGGATAAAAGGATTATAAATGCAGTAGAAGTACAAATTATTAATGTATCAGTAAATACACCTAATGTTTGAATTAATCCTTGTTTTGCAGGATGTGATACAGTTGCAGTTGCAGCTGCATTTGGTGCAGAACCCATACCAGCTTCATTTGAAAATAAACCTCTTTTTATACCTTGTAATAAAGCAGCGCCAATACCACCACCAACAAATTGTTTAATTCCAAATGCATGTTCAAATATAGTTTTAAATAATCCAGGAATTGACTTATAGTTAATAACTATTATAAATAAGGCAATTATTATGTAAGCAGAAGCCATTATAGGAACTAAAATTCCAGAAATTTTAGCAATTCTATTTACTCCACCAAAAATAATTATTAATGTTAATATAGTTAAGATTATTCCAATTAATAATTTATTTGTATTAAAACTAGAAGCAAATGCTGCAGTAATTGTATTTGATTGAACAGAATTAAATGCAAATCCGAAACAAAGAATTATAAGAACTGAAAAAGTAACACCCATCCATTTTTTCTTAAGACCTTTTTCCATATAGTATGCAGGTCCACCTCTATAGTTATCACCATCTTTAACTTTATAGATTTGAGCTAAAGTAGATTCTATAAGAGCAGAAGCAGAACCTATTAAAGCAATAAGCCACATCCAAAAAACAGCACCAGGTCCGCCTATAGCAATAGCAGAAGCAACGCCAGCTAAGTTACCAGTTCCAACTCTTGAAGCAGTACCTATACAAAATGCTTGAAATGATGAAATTTCATTCTTAGACTTATCTTTATTTTCACTTCCAGTTCCTTCGCCAAGCAATTTAAACATTTCTTTAAAGTTAGTAAATTGAACAAACTTTGTTTTAAAAGTGAAATATACTCCAATTGTTATAAGCATAGCAATAAGAATATAAGTCCAAATAAAGTCATTAATTGATAAAATAAAGTCGTTTAAAAGTTTCATATAATTTCCCCTTTCCAATATAATTTGATATTCTTATTGGTAGTATACAATAATAAAAAGAAATATGCAAGAAGTAATAAAAATAAATTCAAAAAAAGAGGTTTTTGATATAAAAATGACATTGAAATTGATAAAAATGAATGAAAATGCAATAGATAAATCATTATTAAAAATAAAAAAAGCAGCCAATTTTGACTGCTTTTTTTAATGATTAAATAATCCATTTATTATATCTGAAATTGAAGTTCTATGAGCCTCTGCGTCTGTATCGGAGGTAGATGTATCTCTATTGTGGTTATTACCATTATTACCGATGTTTTCATCAGGAGTATTAGTAGTAACTTTAACATTAAGTTTTACTGTTTCTGAATTTTTAATTTTTTCAGTAAATGAAACTAAAGTATATTGTCCAGATGAGATATTACTTGCAACTGATGCACCATGTATTTTATATTTAATTCCTCTATTATTTAATATAACAATAGCATCATATAAATCCATATCAGCTCTTAAGCCAATTTCAGATAATTTAATATATTCTTCAGCTTTAGTATCATCCTCTCTAGTAGGTACTACAAAAGGATAATCATCTGCATTTGGATTTGCATTAGGTTTATTAATGAATACTTTATCTTCAATAAGACGAGAAGGAGTATTTTTATTTGCTAATTTATTATTAGAACTATTAACACTAACACTAACATGAATATCACAAACAGATTTTGGTTGAGTTCCATCAATAAAGTATTCAGTTTTTACTCGATTTCCTCTTTGATCTTCATAACATAAATCTGTAGGAGATTTTCCTGAATCTTTACATACTTTTGCTTCAACTAAACCAGATGGCTTTTCAATATCCTTATACTCTAAGCCTTCATGAGCAACAGCCATTATTTTACTAAAAAGTGATGCGGCACTAGAACTTCTACCATTCATTCTTTGAGGATTATCGTATCCAATCCATACAGAACCAGAATAATAAGGAGTTAATCCAGCAAACCAGAAGTTATCTGATGAATTTGTTGTTCCTGTTTTTCCAGCTACAGGTATATCATTAAATTGTGCGCTAGTAGATGATCCCTTTAAAATATCATAAATTATATATGATGTTTGTGGTGAAAATAACTTTGTTGATATAGGCTCTTTTTCTAGTAATAAATTACCACTTGCATCTTCAACTTTAGTATAAAGTGCTGGTTCATAAATTACACCATTATTTCCAAAGGCTCCATAAGCAGATGCTAAAATTGTAGTATTACCACCATCTCTATTACCAATAGGTTGGTCAAACTGTCCTAATGCTAACGCAGACATTGTATGAGATTGAGGAGCATATTTAAGTCCTGCCTTTTTACCATAATTAAGGGCTGTATCTAAACCTAGCATATCTACTGTTTTTATAGAAGTTAAATTTTTAGAGTATGTTAAAGCTTCTCTTGCAGTGATATAACCAAACATTGAACCATCAGCATTTTTAGGAACAACAGAACCAAAATTATATTTTTCCAATATTTCTTCAGAAACTGAAGTATCATCAAGTGGGGTTCCAGCTGTAATTAATTTAGTATCAATAGCTGGACCATAAACTGTTAAGGGTTTAGTTGTTGATCCTATTGATTTTAAGTCAAAATAAGCTCTATTTAATGAAGCAGAAGGTTGATTTCCACGTCCTCCAATAAGAACTTTAACTTGCCCAGTTTTATAATCTATTATTGTAGCAGATGCTTGAAGTAATGGAACACCATCACTATCTGTAGGGTCACCATTGTTAACATCTACTTGCAAATTTGATCTATCATTTAATATATCTTGAACAGTATTTTGCATTTGAACATTTAAAGTAGTATAAATTTTTAATCCACCATTAACTAATAATTTTTCTACTTCTTCTTCGGTATATTTATATTTGTCAATTAGGTCTTTTTTTACTTGATTTAATGCAGGATATACAAACCATTCATTATTAACGGTAGAAGATGTATCCATCTTCTTGAAATTGAAATTATTAGCATTTGCATCATTGATTGCAGAATTATAGTCTTCTTGAGAAATATAACCTAATTCAAGCATTTTAGATAACACAGTTTTAGTTCTGTTAATATATCCATTAGGATAATTTGAAGAACTAGTATTATAAGCACTATAAGTTGTAGGAGCTTGTGTAATACCAGCTATATAAGCACACTCAAGTAATGTAAGATCCTTAGCATTTTTAGCAAAGAAATATCTTGATGCAGCTTCAACACCATAAATATGACCACTTAAAGGTATAGTATTTAAATAAGTTCTGATTATTTCTTCTTTGCTTACTTGTTTATCTAATTTAACAGCTAATACTATTTCTTTTATTTTTCTGTTAATTCTATCAAGTGGATTTGACTCTGAAGCAGCTTCAGAGGATAATATAGTATTTTTTATTAATTGTTGAGTAATTGTTGAAGCACCATGGATACCATTTTGCTTTCCTAGTATTACCATTACATCTCTAGCTGCAGCACCTAATATTCTTTTTACATCTATGCCACCATGTGTCATAAAGCGTTCGTCTTCTATTGAAATATAGGCATTTATTAAATTTTGAGGCATTTCATCATAAGAAATAATATATCTAATTTCCGTTGAAGGTAAATCATCAATAAAATTACCTTGATCATCATATAACATTGATGGTTGATTTAAGTTATAAATAGCATTTACATCTAATGACGGTGTTGTTTTAATTACAGCAACTACATATCCAATGCCTACAACACTAATTAATAATCCTAAAATTAATATTGTAAGAAAAAAATATTTGAAAAATCGTTTTAATTTAGATGGCTTCTTTTTTGAGGCTTTAATCTTCTTTTTTGACTTAACAGCTTTTTCCTTTGGAACTTTTGATTTATTAGAATCTTTAGCCATTTGTTCCTCCTTTTATTTATATATAATATAATATTCTATTCCATTTAATTATAGCATATTAATTATAATAGTAAAATAATAACTATCAAGGTGAGTGTATGAAGTATTATACAAAAAAGCCTAAGTATTATAAAAGGCCTAATTTAAAATATAATAGGTTTCAATATTGGTTTCTAATAATAGTTATGATAATTTTACTGTTTAATATAATTCTTTATTTATTTAATAAAAGAATTTTACCATCTGTACTTAGCATAGGGGAAGTAAAGATGAAATCAGAAGCAGTAAAAATTATAAATGAAGAAAGTGTTAAGGTTTTTTCAGATGATTTTAATTATGAAGACATTATTAATATAGAAAAAGATAGTGAAGGAAATATTGTAATGTTAAGAGCAGATACTGTAAGGCAAAATTATTTAGCATCACAAGTAGTATTAAATTGTAATGATAAGTTAAAAGAACTTGGGGAGTTAGGGGTAAAGATTCCTATTGGATATTTAACTAATAATGTTATGTTCTATACTTTAGGACCTAAAATTACAGTTAAAATGCAACAAGTAGGAAATATTGAAACTTCTTATGAATCTATATTTGAAAGTGCTGGAATTAATCAAACAAGACATAAAATTTATTTAAATGTAAAATCTAAAATGAGAGTTATTGTACCATTTCATAGTGATGAAATTGAAGTAACATGTCAAATACCAATTTCTGATACTGTTATTGTAGGAAAAATTCCTGATACAGCAATTAATATGAATAGCAGTAATTAATAGATTACTTATTGGGGATATAACAGTTTACTTACTATTTAAACTATATTTTGTATACTAGGTTGAAAATTAATTTCATTAAAAGTATAATTATTGTAAAATTATAAAGTCAGTAGGAAAGGTGATTTTGTGAAAATTTCAACTAAGGGAAGATATGGATTAAAGGCACTTATAAATTTAGCAATGAATGATAAGCAAGAAAATATTACGATTAAAACTTTATGTGAAAATTTGAACATTTCAGAAAGATATTTAGAGCAAATATTTTCATCTTTAAGGAAGTCTGGGATTGTTGTTGGAAGAAAGGGTTCACAAGGTGGTTATTATATTTCAAAAGATATAACTACACTTACAGTTGGAGAAATATTAAGAGTTCTTGAAGGTGAATTAGAAGTTGTTGACAATTCTAAAAATAAAGATGAAATTGATGAGTTAGATACATTTATAAATGAAAATTTATGGAATGTATTAAATAAGAAAATTAATAATTTTTTTGATAGTATTACTTTAGAGGATTTAGTAAATCAATATAATGAAAGTAAAAGTAATATATTATATTATATTTAAAAATTAGTAGATAGTGAAAAACAGATAAAATTTAATATAACATTTGGTAAAAAGAGTAAATAAATTTAATTAAATATAAATTTATTTACTCTTTTTATTATTTAGTAAGTTTTAAAATAATTAATAATAAATAAAAAAGAAAAAAGTTTTGGGGAAAATTTAATAAAATATTAATTAATTAAGTAAAGTTTTACAATAAATATAAAAATAACTTTTTTGTGAAAATATTGACAATAATTCCAAAATGATATAACATAATATTGAAATCAGTTTTAAAACAATAAAGTGTACAAGTTTTATGAAGTGCTGAAGAATAATTTGAAACTTATAATAAAATAAATTTACCCATAGCGACTCTTTTAAATTATAATTATCTATATTTTTATAGTAATTAAAATGAAATTTATTTTATGTAAAAGGTGTGAAGATATTCATATAGGGCTTAATTTGCAATTTTATGTAAAAATATTGAAGTATTTCATAAAACAGGGTGAATTCTTATTGGAATAATAAAATTTAAAATTAGCTTATACAAATTTAGTAATATAAATTGCAGAAATATGTGTATAGGGCATATAAAGGAGGAATGAACATGTTAGAAAATGAACAATGGGCTGGCTTTGAAGGCAGAATATGGAAAGAAGAAATAAATGTTAGAGATTTCATTCAAAAAAATTATAAACCATATGATGGTGATGAAAGTTTCTTAGCAGGTCCAACAGCTGCTACAGAAAAATTATGGGGTAAGTTACAAGAATTACAAAAGATAGAAAGAGCTAAAGGTGGAGTTCTTGATATGGAAACAGAAGTTGTTTCTGGACTTACAGCTTATGGTCCTGGATATATTGATGAATCTTTAAAGGGACTTGAAAAAGTAGTTGGTTTACAAACAGACAAGCCTCTTAAAAGAGCTTTTATGCCATATGGTGGAATTAAAATGGCTGAACAAGCTTGTGAAAACTATGGATATACACCAAATCCAGAATTACACAAAATATTTACAGAATATCATAAGACACATAACCAAGGTGTATTTGATGCTTACACACCAGAAATGAGAAAAGCTCGTAGCAGCCATATTATAACAGGACTTCCTGATACTTATGGACGTGGACGTATCGTAGGTGACTATAGAAGAGTTGCTCTTTATGGTATAGATTTCCTTATTGAAGAAAAATTAAAAGATTTAGCTAACTGTGGTGATGGAACTATGACTGATGATGTTATCCGTCTAAGAGAAGAAATCACAGAACAACGTAAAGCGCTTGAAGCTATGAAAAAAATGGCTGAAAGTTACGGATATGATATTTCAAAACCAGCAAAGGATGCTAGAGAAGCAGTTCAATGGTTATATTTTGGATATCTTGCAGCAATAAAAACTCAAAATGGGGCAGCTATGTCAATTGGACGTGTATCTACTTTCCTTGACATCTATATTCAAAGAGATATTGATAATGGAGTTCTTACTGAAGAAGAAGCTCAAGAATTAATTGACCATTTAACAATGAAATGCAGAATGGTTAAGTTTGCAAGAATAACTTCTTATAATGAATTATTCTCAGGAGATCCATCATGGGTTACTATAGTATTAGGTGGTATAGGTATGGATGGTCGTCATATGGTAACTAAGAATGACTATCGTTTCCTTCATACATTAGAAAATATGGGACCTTCACCAGAACCAAACCTTACTGTACTTTATTCTTCTGCACTTCCTGAAAACTTTAAGAAGTATGCAGCAAAGATTTCAGTAAATACAAGTTCTATACAATATGAAAATGATGATGCTATGAAACCAGAATGGGGAGATGATTATTCAATTTGTTGTTGTGTATCTGCAACTCAAACTGGTAAGGAAATGCAATTCTTTGGAGCTAGAGCTAATCTTGCTAAATGTTTACTTTATGCAATTAATGGTGGTATTGATGAAAAGTCAGGAAAGCAAGTAGGGCCTGAATATAGAGGAATTACATCAGAATATCTTGATTATGATGAAGTAATTGAAAAATATGAAAAAATGAGTGACTGGTTAGCTGGACTTTATGTAAATGTATTAAATCTTATTCAATACATGCACGATAAATATTATTATGAAGCAGCAGAAATGGCTCTTATTGATACAGATGTAAGACGTACATTTGCAACAGGAATTGCTGGTTTTTCACATGTAATAGACTCACTTTCTGCAATTAAATATGCAAAGGTTAGAACAGTTCGTAATGAAGCTGGAATAGTTACAGATTATGAAATTGAAGGAGACTTCCCAAGATACGGTAATGATGATGATAGAGCTGATGAAATTGGTATGTATGTTCTTAAGTCATTCCTTGATAAGATTAAGAAGAGACACACTTATAGAAATTCTGAACCTACTACATCACTTCTTACCATTACATCAAATGTAGTATATGGTAAATATACAGGTAATATGCCAGATGGACGTAGAGCTTGGACTCCACTTTCACCAGGAGCTAGCCCATCTTATGGAGCAGAAAAGAATGGATTACTTGCTTCATTAAATTCTGTAGCTAAGCTTCCTTATGAATGGGCTTTAGATGGAATTTCAAATACACAAACAATAAACCCAACAGCATTAGGTCATGATGAAACAGAACAAGTTGATAAACTTGTACAAGTGTTAGATGGTTACTTTGATCAAGGTCCACATCACTTAAATGTTAATATATTTGGTATCGATAAATTAAAAGATGCTATGGAACATCCTGAAAAAGAAGAATATGCTAACTTTACTATCCGTGTATCAGGTTATGCAGTTAAGTTTATAGATTTAACAAGAGAACAACAACTTGATGTTATCTCTAGAACATGCCATGAAAGAATGTAATTTAGATAAAAACACAGCAAGAGTTCATTCAATAGAGAGCTTTGGATCTGTCGATGGACCAGGAATCAGATTTGTTATTTTTTTAAAGGGCTGCCGTATGAGATGTCAGTTCTGTCATAATCCAGATACCTGGGATATGAAAGACGGAGAGATAAAAACTGCAGATGAGCTTTTATCTCAAGCTCTTAAATATAAGACCTATTGGAAGAAGAAAGGTGGCATCACTGTAAGTGGTGGTGAGCCACTTCTTCAAATAGATTTTTTAATTGAATTCTTTAAAAAGGCTAAAGCAAAAGGTGTTCATGTAACCCTTGATACATCAGGAAATCCTTTTACAAGAGAAGAACCTTTTTTTAGTAAGTTTAATGAGCTTATGAAAGTAACAGATCTTGTAATCTTAGATATTAAAGAAATGGATGATAATAAGCATAAAATACTTACAGGATGGAGCAATTCAAATATTCTTGATATGGCAAGATATTTATCAGAAATTAATAAGCCAGTATGGATTCGTCATGTGCTTGTGCCAGGTGGAAGTGACAATGATGAACAGTTAAAGAAATTAAATGATTTTATAAAAACTTTAAATAATGTAGATCGTGTTGAAGTGCTACCATATCATACTCTTGGAACTTTTAAATGGGAAGAACTTGGTATTGAATATCCTTTAAAAGATATTTTACCACCTACTAAGGAGAGAGTAGAAAATGCTAAAGATATTCTTAATACAAGTGAATATACAAAGTATTTAACACGATAATTTATTGAATGGTATAAAGTTATTAAAAAATAGATACAATGTTAAAACTTTAGAGTTTGAGGTTTTAACATTGTATTTTCATATTAAAACAAAAAAACTAGTGAATAAATTGCATAATAAAATATGGCCTAATAAAGGATATTTTTTGCAAACACTAGTTTTTATTATGTTTATATATTATTTATTTTCCCAGTTGAATACATAAGGTACATTTCTATAAAAACCTTCATAATCTAATCCGTAACCAACCACAAATAAATCATCTATTTCAAAACAACAATAATCAGGTTTTAAATCAACTTTTCTTCTAGATGGTTTATCAAGTAAAACGCAAGTTTTAACAGATTTAGCACCTAATTTCTTAACGTGATCTATAACAAATTGCATTGTATAACCAGTATCGATAATATCATCAACAATTATAACATCAAGTCCTTCTATGTTATCAGGGATATCATTAACAATTGTTACAGTCCCAGAACTTACTTCACTATGGCCATAGCTTGAAGTTGTCATAAATCCAACTTTAGCCTTTAAATCTAATGCTTTAAAAATATCTGCTCCAAAAACAAAGCTTCCTCTTAATAAAGGTAGTACATAAACCTCCTTACCTTCATAATCTTTAGTAATTTGTTGACCAAGTTCTTTAACTCTAGTTTGAATTTGTTCTTGAGAGAAAAGAATATTACGCTTTTTATCTTCCATGTTAAAACCCTCCATTAAAATTATAAGTTATGTATATTATTATATGAAAAAAATAATCTATTAATCATTTAGAAAAAAGAAAATAAAAAATCTTTTAACTAATGTTTAAATATTAACAAGTTTTTATTTTTTTTGCAACTAAAAAATTGATAATTAATACATGATATCTAGGTTTACATTTAATTTATAATAAGATAAAATATAGTGAAATATTGAATTGTATAAAATTTCCCTATAATTATATGTTTATAATTATAGGGAAATATAAAAAAGAACCTAATGAATATAATTTAAAGAATGATTAATTTGAGGTGAAAATATGATATATGGAAATATAGATGGTGTTAAAAAATCTGCTATAGAAGAATTAGATAGATTATATAAGGTAAAATGTCCTAAAGATGAAGTGTGCTCAATAGAAATAATAGAAGTTATTTCTAGAGTATCATCATTTATTGAAAGAGAAGTAAGTGTTGCAATTGACAGAAGAGGAAATATAAAATCAATTGCTATTGGTGATTCAACATCTGTTGAAATAGAAACATTAGATATTCGTGAAAAAAAATTAGCTGGGGTAAGGATTATTCATACTCATCCAAATGGAATGAGCAACTTATCTGCCTTAGATATTAGTGCATTAATAAAGTTAAAGCTTGATGCTATAGTAGCAATTGGAATTTATGAAGGAAAGATATTAGATTGCTCTTTAGGAATGCTTACAGTTAATGATGATAAACTTGATTATGAGGAAAAAGGAAATATTCCACTTAAAGAAATTACCAAGATTCATATTTTAAATAAAATAAATTATATTGATTCTTTAGTAAAGGAAAAAGATATTATTGAAGATGATGAAGAAAAGGCAATATTGGTTGGTTCTGATACAAGGGAAAGTTTAGAAGAACTTAAGGAATTAACAAAAGCTTGTGATATTCCAGTGCTTGAAAGTGTTTATCAAAGTAGAAATAAAATAGATGCAGCTTTTTATATAGGTAGAGGTAAAGTATTAGAAATTGCTCAATTAAGACAAAAGTTAAGAGCTAATGTAGTTATATTTGATGATGAATTGTCAGGTTCACAAGTTAGAAATTTAGAAGCTGCAATTGGAGCAAAAGTAATTGATAGAACAACACTTATTCTTGAGATATTTGCAAGAAGAGCTAAAAGTAGAGAAGCTAAAATACAAGTTGAACTTGCTCAATTAAAATATAGAATGAGCAGACTTCAAGGTTTAGGTACTATAATGTCAAGAACTGGTGGAGGTATTGGTACTAAAGGGCCAGGGGAAAAGAAGCTAGAAACTGATAGAAGACATATAAAAGAACAAATTTATGATTTAAATGATGAATTAAAGAAAATTAAAAAGATAAGAGAAACTCAAAGAGAAAAGAGAAATAAGGAAAGTATTCCTAAGGTATCATTAGTTGGGTATACTAATGCAGGAAAATCTACTTTAAGAAATGCTCTTTGTGATGTGGCAGCTCAAAAAGAAGTTGTTGGAAAAGAAAAAGTATTTGAAGCAGATATGCTATTTGCAACATTAGATATAACAACAAGAGCAATAGTTCTTAAAAATAAAGGAGTAATAACATTAACAGATACAGTTGGATTTGTTAGAAAACTTCCTCATGATTTAGTTGAAGCATTTAAATCAACTTTAGAAGAAGTTATTTATTCTGATCTTTTATGTCATGTTGTTGATACATCAAGTGATACAGCAATAGAACAAATTAAAGCTGTTGAAGAAGTTTTAAGTGAATTAGGTGCTAGTGATAAAAAAACTATTCTTGTTTTAAATAAAATTGATAAGGCAACTGAAGAACAACTTGAAAATGTAAAGAAAGCAACTTCTGAATATGAAACTATAGAAATTTCAGCAAGAGAAGGTATTAATTTAGAAGAGCTATTAGGTCTTATAGAAGAAAATCTTCCATATAAAATGAAAAAATGTGAATATTTAATACCTTATGATAGAAGTGATATGAGTTCATTCCTACATAGAAATGGAAGAGTATTAGAAGAAGATTATAGAGAAAATGGTACTTTTATGTTTGTTGAAGTTGATGAAGAAAGTTATAATAAATCAAAAGATTATATCATAAATATAATAATGTAATAAGTTAATAAGAGGTTACTTAAGATTAAAAATAATTAAATTTTAAGTAATCTCTTTTTAACATAGATCCTAATATTGTTTATTAAAATATATAAATTATTTTAAAACACTAATTTTTACAAATATTTGCATAAGTGTTTATTTAAAAGGTTTATATTTAACAATATTAGGATTATTTTTATATTAATAAAAAATACTAAATATGGTAAAATATAAATAAGGGTATTAAGTATTAAAAAATGAATAAATAATAAAAGGTGATATTTTGTAATAATATATATTGTAAAAATAATAAATTTGGAGGAAAAGCTAATGAGAATGAGTTTTAAAAAGGTAATTCTTTTTGCTGTTGGATTTTTATTTATGATAAATTATTCTTTTAATGCATTTGCAGATATATTAGATAGTGCATCAAATAAGTTTTTTAGTAGCAATAATATTAATGAAACATTAGATGCTCAATCAGATGTATATGCAGTTGGGAATAATTTGAGGTTTAATGGAATTGTTAAGGCTGATTTACTTGTTGCAGGAAATAATATTGATATTCAAACTGAATCTATAGGCGGAAGTATTAGAGCAGCAGGAGCTACAATAACAATTGATTCAAATGTTGAAAGAAATATAACTGTAGCAGGAGCAAGTGTTGATATAAAAAGTGGAACTAAAGCAAAGGGAATATATATATCAAGTGGAGACGTAAATTTTGAAGGTGAAGCAGAAGATTTAATGATTAATGGAAATGTAGTTACTATTAATGGTATAGTTACAAACAATGTTAAAGTAAATTGTACTAAGCTTATAATAGGAGAAAAAGCTAAAGTTATTGGGAATTTTAAGGTTAAATCAGAAGAAGATATGGAAGTATTAGGAGATTTTAATACTAATAATATTACTTTTGAAAAAATAAATTATGATAAAAATGAAACAAGATTGTTAGGAAAAATTAATATTTTAGGGAAATTTGCACGTATTATAACTGCAATAATCTTAGCAGTTTTAATAACTTTACTTTGCAATAAATATAATAATAAAGCAGTTGAAAGATTTGAATATAGACCTTGGATGCCTTTTATAATAGGATTTGCAACATTAGTGATTTTACCTATGGCAGCAATATTATTATGTATAACTATAGTAGGAATTCCAATTTCAATAATAAGTTTTATTATTTATGGATTATTAATTTATTTAGCACCGATATTTACAAGTGTAATACTTGGAAAAGTTGTACTTAAAAATATGAACCCTTATCTTTCTGCAATTATATTTACTTTAATTGTTAAGATGTTATTGTTTACACCATATATTGGAGGAGTTATAATATTTGCTTGTATTTTATTATCATTAGGTATATTTATACAAAATATATTTGATAAAATGACTGAAGGATAAATTTAAAAATAAGAAGAAGATGTATCTATTCAAGGTACTTCTTCTTATTTTATATTAAAAAATTTTACTATAAAGACATTAAAATTATTCTTTACTATAAAGCACTTATTTGACCAAAATTATTAAATTTTTTATAATAATTGTATTAGTACGATTAATGTATAATAATTGGGGAGAATGATATGGAGAAATATAATATAAAATTTAATGAGTATGAACCTAAATATGTTCAAATAGCAGAAAATATAAAAAAGCTAATTAATTCAAGGGTTATTAAAGATGGAGATAAATTACCTCCAATTAGAGAGCTTTCAAAATCATTAAAAGTTAATAATGTTACTATTGTAAGTTGTTATAATAAGCTTGTAGCAGAAGGATATGCATATCAAAAGATGGGGTCAGGAACCTTTGCAAAGAAAAGGGAAATAGTTGATTATTTTAAAAAAGAATATTCAAAAGAAATAAAGCTTATAAAAAATAATTGTGAGAGTAACGTAATAGATTTTACAGGAGAAAGTTCCAAGATAGTTGATTTTCCAATAGATGAATTTAAAAAAGTAATTAATGAGGTTTTAGATAGGGATGGAGCAGAAGCTTTAATTAAGCAGGAAGCCTTTGGATATTATAATTTAAGAAGTACTATAAATAAAGTATTTTGGGAAAATTCATTAAATATTGAAGACTTATTAATAGTGTCTGGGGCACAACAAGGAATTGATATTGCATCTAAGGCTATATTAAACATTAATGATAATGTTATTGTTGAAAAGCCAACTTATGCTGGGGCATTATCAGTATTTAAGTTTAGAAGAGCTAATGTTTTTGAAATTCCAATTGATGAAGATGGAATTAACATTAAAAAATTTGAAGAAATTCTTAAGAAAAATAAAATTAAGTGCTTTTATACTATGAGTTATTTTCAAAATCCAACTGGAATTAGCTATAGTAGAGAAAAAAAGATTAAAATATTAGAATTAGCTAATAAATATGACTTTTACATAATAGAAGATGATTATTTATCAGAGTTAATATTTGATGAAAATATAAAACATGAGCCATTTAGAGTATTGGATAATAATGATAGAGTTATTTATATAAAAAGTTTTTCAAAAATATTTTTACCAGGAATAAGGCTTGGTTATATTATATGCCCTAAAAAATTTAGAGAAAGTATTCAAAATTCAAAGGTAAACACAGATATTGCAACTTCTACATTGATGCAAAGAGCATTAGAAATGTATATTAAGGAAGGATATTGGATTAAATACATAGATAATTTAAAAAGTGGATATATAAAAAGATATGAGCTTATGAAAAAGCTAATTAAAGAAAATTTAAGTGAATATGTAACCTTTATGGATCCAAAAGGTGGATTAAGTTTTTATTTAAATATAAAAGATAAGGAAATAAAATCAAAAAAATTATTTTATAAATTAAAAGTAAAAGGTGTTTATATTACTCCAGGAGCGATATTTTATAGGGAGTTGAACTTAGGAGAAAGTTACTTTAAAATAGGATTTTCACAAGTTACTGAAGATGAAATATCAAGGGGGATTAACATTATAAGGGAGGGACTTAAGCAGTGGCATATATAACAATTAGAGAATATGGTGAAGATAGTTTTATTGAAAAAAAATCTGAATTTATAGGATATGCTAAAAGAGTTGAAAATGAAGAAGAAGCAAAGGCTTTTGTAGCAGAAATAAAATCTAAACATAAACAAGCAAGACATAATTGTTGGGCATATATCATAGGTGAAAATATGGGGATTCAAAGATATAGTGATGATGGTGAACCACAAGGAACAGCGGGTATTCCTATATTAGAAGTTATGAAAAAGGCAGATATAACAGATTGTGCAGTAGTTGTAACAAGATATTTTGGCGGAATTTTACTTGGCACAGGAGGACTTACAAGAGCATATACAAAAGGTGCTTCTATAGCTTTAAAGGCAGGAGGCATAGTTGAAAAAGTTGAGGGAGTTAATATATCATTACATTTAGATTATGATATGATAGGAAAAGTTCAGTATTTTTGTGGTCAAAATAATTGGCATATTGAAGATACTGAATATACAGATAAAGTTATAGTTCATATACTAGCAGAAGTTACAGTTGCAGATGAAATTGAAAAAGAAGCAATTGAAGCAAGTAATGGAAAAATAACTGTTGAAAAAAGTGAAGAAGGTATTTATTTTAAAGAAGATAATAGATTATATAAAATTTTATAGTTTCTAAACTGGTACAAAAATTGTTAAATAAAGTACCTTATGATATAATAAAAAGGATTTTTATAATATTTTTGAATTTAGGAGGATGAAATAATGTCAGGACATTCAAAATGGCATAATATACAAAATAAAAAAGGAAAAGCAGATGCTAAAAGAGGGAAAATCTTTACTAAAATAGGTAGAGAGCTAATGATAGCTGTTAAAAATGGAGGTCCAGATCCTGATAACAACCCTAAATTAAGAGATGCAATAGCAAAAGCAAAAGCAGCTAATATGCCAAATGATACAGTTCAAAGATCAATAAAGAAGGCTTCAGGGGAAATAGATTCAGTTAACTATGAAAGAATAGTATATGAAGGATATGGGCCATCAGGAGTAGCTGTTATTGTTGATACTTTAACTGATAATAAGAATAGATCAGCAGGGAATGTAAGAAGTGCTTTCACTAAAGGTGGCGGAAATATGGGAACTACAGGTTGTGTAGGATTCATGTTCCAAGAAAAAGGTGAAATTGTTATAGAAAAGGGAGAGCTTGATGAAGAAGAATTAATGATGATGGCATTAGATGCTGGTGCAGAAGATTTCAATAGTGATGAAGAAGAAGTATTTATAATTACAACTTCACCAGAAGATTTTGGAACAGTTAGAGAAGCTTTAGAAGCTGAAGGATTAGAATTCTTAGAAGCAGGCGTTAAAATGATTCCAGATACATATACTGAAATTGATGAAGAAGCAGCTAAGAAGTTCCAAAAGATGTTAGACTTACTTGAAGATGATGATGACGTTCAAGAAGTTTACCACAATGCTGAGTTCCCAGAAGGATGGGATGAATAGAGCGCTTAGAGGTATTCTGAACTTTAAAAATCATTTGATAATTGTATATAAATTTGTTTAAAGACACTTTCAATATTGATATACATAGTGTGTATTGATATTGGAGGTGTTTTTTTGATGTATAGTAAATTATAAAATTTTCAATGGCTGAAAGTTAGGGGGAATCTAGATTTTGGATATTTTTTATGGTAAATTAGTAAATTATAATTAGATGTTAATAAATGAAAAATAGCAAAATAAAATTAATTTTAAAAGATAATTAGTTAGCGTTTTTAAAAATTATGGTAAGAAAGCAAGAAAAATGTTAAAAAGGAAATTGAGAAAGTTATTAGCATATGGATATCTTTCTAAAAAATATATAGAATTTAGATGTGATAGCTGTAAGGAAAGTAAAAAAAGTAGGTTTTTCTTGCAAAAGTAGATAATGAAGAAGTAATAGAAACTATTCATGCTTATGAATTTATTAAGAAGTTGATTATACATATTCCAGAGAAAAACTTTAAAATGATTAGATATTTTGGTATCTATTTTCTTTTAGTTGATATATAAAATAGTGTTTTAGAAGAGCCTGTAAATAATTTTGTGTATTCTAAATTTCCTTTTGGAAATAATGAGTGATTTTTAAAATTTAAATTTTATTTAGTTTTGTCTAAATATAGGTTTTATTGACACTTTAAATATTATCCTATATGTATATTATCCCTATTTATTGGGAATAATATATGTTAGGGAAAATATCAAAAGAACTTTATTTTAGGTTTATCCTAATTTTAGGTTCTTTTTTCATCTAAAATATCACTAAATTTGTATTTTAGCAAATGGGAAAGTAGCTCCGATAGCTTCCTTGAAGCCATTAAGACCATCAATGCAGAATATAAGTACATTTTGAACACCTCTATTCTTTAAATCATTTAATACAGATAGCCAGAATTTACTTGATTCATTAGCCCCAATCCATATCCCTA